>Ga0194044_10000045_pt1 | contig 44111 bp, 39 predicted proteins | sample JunL4417m_MetaG_FD_155460 | JGI IMG/M metagenome (GOLD analysis project Ga0194044, IMG submission 155460) | Anoxic zone freshwater microbial communities from boreal shield lake in IISD Experimental Lakes Area, Ontario, Canada - Jun2016-L442-17m | ecosystem: Environmental > Aquatic > Freshwater...
AATTAAGAAGGTACAAGATTTATTGAATGGCAGACCCCGAGCTGCGCTCGGGTTCAAGAAGCCAATCGATGTATTTAATCAACTAATTAACAGTTAACACTGTTGCGTTAGATTCTAAAAACTAAGATATAATAATCGTGTAGCTTTACTCAATCGTTGTAGTCATAAAGGAAATTATGTTAATTTAAAAATAAACATTTTTTGCATCACGGATTTAAAGGATAATTTTCGCTCTAAAATAGTAAACCCTTTTGAGTAATTTTTTAACAACAAACAAAACAACTCGTAAAAAGTTGTTTTGTTTGTTGTCGTAGCGCTACGGAGAATCGAACTCCGGTTACCAGGATGAAAACCTGGTGTCCTAACCACTAGACGATAGCGCCAAAAAGTATAGCTCAAAAAATAAAAGCCCGGTTGGAGCTTTTATTTTTATACCTTATTTTTTTATCCCCGTCAAGATTAGCCGAGTTTTTCCAATTCTTTCTTAAACCAGTCCACCCACTTAATTTGTACAGGATCAACCCCGTTTAATAGGGCTAAATAATACGTAATCCACTCACCTAATTGGAGCATCTCAAAGGCTTGGCCAATTTTAGTTCCCGCGGTAAGTTTATGAGAAATTACTTTAATACCATTTTTTTTAACAACGGCTTTGGTAAGGGCAATACGCTTGATTAATCTCGGAGAGTAAAGCTCTGATTCTAAAAATAAAAATAATATATCAGTTTTGTTACTTTTTGGATGCGCTAATCCTTCCATAGCAAAATGATTCATGTCTGGTAGTATCAAGTACTGGGCAAAATTTTTGGAATTTTCACAAAGTTGGTTGCGAAAGGCCATCATATTGCCAACTAAGTGTTCCGCGCCAACCATAATTGGCATATGCCCAAAAAATTCATTGGCAATTTTTTTAGCCTTGTTTTTGGCCGTGGCAATGCTTGGCGTTAGCGATTTGTTGTTTTTTTCTAGATCTGTAATGATTTGGGTTAGATCTTTTGGCTTTACATTAATCACACCAGTGGCTGAAATTAGTGCCACCATGCCAAAAATTGAATAGCCAACGCCGAGTCTTGGCTGATTTGATGGATTAACTTTGGGCTCGAAGAGATAGGCAGGAATTTTGTCTTTGGCAATTAAGCGTTGTAATTTATTATCTTCTTTAGCGGCAATGGCAATAATCTTGGCACCGCGTTTTTTTACTTCATGATAAACCGAAAGCACTTCTTCGGTTGAACCAGAATATGATGAGAGAATATATAGCGTGCGATGATCAACAAAGCCCGGTACGTGATAGCCAGGGGTGATGGTCATGGGCACTTTTAATTCTTTGGCAAAAACAGTTTTAATGATGTTGGCGCCAAGATTGGATCCACCCATTCCGTTTACAACGATGTGAGTGACATTACTATATGAGCTAGGAATTTTAATTTGATCCAATTCGTTAATTACTTGTGCGATTTGTTGTGGCAATGAACTGATTGAATCGCCAACTAGTGATTGATCAAACTTTTTATAAGCCTCGAGATTGTCTAACATACAAAAGATTAGTAATAAGTAACAATATTATAGCAGGCTTTTAAAAACAATAAAACAATATAAACAGATTTTATGCTTGATTTTTTTACTTTAAGCTGTTACAATATTAATAATTCAGGCACAATCGCCTGCTTTATTTTTATCAATTTTTAGTTTAATTTTATGTCTGGACATAGTAAGTGGGCAACAACTAAGCGACAGAAAGCCGTTACTGACGCCAAGCGTAGTGCAATATTTACCAAGGTGGCAAACCTAATCACCATCGCTGCTAAGGAAAAAGGTGGCGACCCTGCCACAAACTTTGCACTACGGATCGCAATTGAAAAGGGCAAAGAAGCAAATATGCCCAAGGATAATATTGAACGTGCCATTAAGCGGGGTACGGGCGAGCTAGGTGGCGCAGTGATCGAAGAATTATATTATGAAGGTATTGGTCCATTGCGTAGTCAATTTATTGTAAAATGTTTAACGGATAATAAAAATAGAACCGCATCTGAAATTCGTCATATTTTTTCTAAACACGGATGCTCAATGGGTACGGTGGCTTGGAATTTTAGTCAGCGCGGTGTTGTAAGATTAACCAGTGATGCAGTTGGAGATCGAAATTGGGATGAATTTGAACTGGAATTAGCAGATATTGGTGCTGAAGACGTGGTTCAGGAGGATGAAGGCATGACCGCTTATACAAAAATTGATGATTTACAAAAAGTTAAGCAATGGCTCGATCAAGCAAATATTGCCGTTGATTCGGCAGGCATTGAATATGTTGCCAAGGAAACACAAGAAGTTGATGATGAAGAAATGCCATCACTAGAAAAATTTGTGGAAGAGTTGGATGACAATGATTCAGTGAACGATTATTATCACAATATCAGCAATTTTTAATCTCATGAATATACAGAAAGTATCGACGGTGATTTTGGGTGTTGACCCAGGAATTGCTGATACGGGAGTTGGGGTTATTGAGGTGCTTGGCGGTAGTCTTACGCTCAAACATTATACCTCGATTAAAACTTCTTCAAAAATGGTACTGGCAGAACGATTGGTGATCTTAGCACAGGAATTATCTCAAATAATTACTTTGTACAAGCCGAATCGGGCAGCCATGGAAGAATTATTTTTTGCCAAGAATGCTAAAACGGCGCTAGTTGTCGGTCAGGCTCGTGGCGTGGCACTTTTAACCCTTTGCCAACATGGTTTGGCCGTGCAAGAATTTAAACCATCACAAGTTAAGCAAGCTGTATCTGCTTCTGGAAATGCCGATAAACGACAAGTGCAAAAAATGGTACAATTACTATTGCACTTAGACAAAGCACCTCAGCCTGATGATGCAGCTGATGCTTTAGCAGTTGCAATTTGTGCGGCTAACCATCCGGTAAATTTTAACCCCTATGCCTAAAATGCTCAATATTGTAAGTATTGCAAGTGAAATAGCACCTTTTGCTAAAACAGGCGGTCTTGCTGACGTGGCTCGAAGCTTACCAAAGGCATTGCGTCGTCTTGGCCACCAAGTAATAGTGGTGATGCCCTTTTATGGTAAAATAATTGATTGTAAAGAGCATAATTTAATTTCATTACATAAAGACGTCGTAATCTCAATTGCAGGTAAGGAAATCGGTGTTGTTAATTTTTGGCAAGGTTATTTAATGAACGGCTTGCCAATTTATTTTGTTGAGCATAAAAAATTTTTTTCTCAACGCAAACAATTGTATGGTTATCCACGAGAAAATGCCAGATTTATGCTGTTTGACGCAGCAGTGCTTCGACTACTGACGCTATTAAAATATCCTGCCGATATTATTCATTGTCATGACTGGCAAACAGGACTAGTGCCATATTTATTAAAAACGGATTATCGTTATTCCAAAATTTTACAAAATGCCAAATCAATTTATACGATTCACAACCTTGTTTTTCAACTAGGTCATAACTGGTGGGAGGTGCCACCGGAAAATAAAGATTTTGGTAAAAAGCAATTGCCAGATATTAACAGTACTGAAATTGAATATATCAATTTTGCAAAGCGCGGCATTTTAAACGCAGACATTGTTAATACCGTTAGTGAACAATATCGTGAAGAGATAATGACAAAGCATTTTGGTCAAGATTTAGATAAAATTTTAAGGAGCCGTGAAAATAGTTTGTACGGCATAATAAACGGGATAGACTATAAAGCATTTAATCCATCCGTTGATAAAAGCTTGCATCGAAATTTTGATCACCGCAAAATTCATCGTAAAAAATTGAATAAACAACATTTGCAACAGCAATTTGGCTTACCAATTGATGTGGACATACCCTTGTTTTGCACCACCTCACGAGTTACTTTTCAGAAAGGGTTTAAATTAATCTCGGAACTCATGGATCAAATTATGCACCATGACGTACAAATGATAATTTTGGGCGCTGGCGATAAGCAGTATATAAAAGAGCTAAAGAAAAAAGCAAAGCGATTCCCTAAAAAATTAGTGGTCATTCCTTCTCATGAGCAGACATTGCGTTACGAAACAAGTGTCTATGCTGGAGCAGATTTTTTTCTACTACCCTCCCATCAAGAACCTTGCGGTATTAATCAATTAAAAGCGATGCGTTATGGCTGCATACCAATTGTGCGGAGAGTTGGTGGTCTACATGATACGGTAAAAAATTATAATCCAAAATTGCAAAACGGAACGGGCTTTACCTTTAATCAGTTTGATGTTTGGGGGTTATATGAAGCCATTATTCGAGCATTGGAAAGCAGTAAATATAAAAATGAATGGCGAAATTTAGTAGTTCGTGCCATGAAACAGTCAAATAGTTGGGAGTTGCCTGCACAAAAATATATTACGTTATATCGCAAAGCGTTAATTATTGGTGATAAAAAATCATGAAGTGGATAAATTTATTGCATTTGTATCAACCAGCCAACATGGAGCGGGAAAAAGTGCTTGAAGCAACGGAAAAAAGCTATGAGCGAATTCTTCGTGCGCTTGAAGAGCACCCACAATTGCATTTTACCTTAAACATCGCCGGTTGTTTACTAAAACGATGGGACGAAGAGTTTAAGCGTCAAGACTTAATAGCGCGTTATCGAAAGTTAGTACACGCTGGCCAAATAGAACTGACAGGTAGTGCGGCGTATCACGCTCTTTTGCCATTAGTTAGTCAGGCAGAGGCAGCGTGGCAAGTTGATGAGCAGGAAAAAATATTACACTATTATTTCGGTGATAAAATAAAAATTAAAGGATTTTTTCCTTCAGAGTTGGCCATCAATACTAGTGTATTAAAATTAGCGGCTCGTAAAAAATATCAGTGGATAGCCTTAGATCCTGCTGTGGCGGGGGATAATTTTATGAGTTACTCCGATAGCGTTTTTCAATTAAAAAACGCTTCGCTTTTAGGTGTTTTTAGAAATCGTGATTTTTCAGAAACATATGTGCCTAAAACCATGGCTACCTTAATAAACAATAATATTTCTGAAAGTGTGGTAACGATTTCAGATGCCGAGCTTTACGGACTGCATTATATAGATCAGTCAGCAGAATTTGAAAAAGTTATCAAACACCGTGATTTAAAAACCTTAACCGTTAGTGAATACGTCCAACAATCCAAGCTATTGCCCGCGATTACGTTGCGCGCTGGGTCGTGGCAATCTACAGTTGAACAGTTGGCTCAAGCCCAACCTTTTTTACTATGGCTAGACAGAAATAATCGTGTTCATCGGCAATTATGGACTCTAGTTCGATATGCCGAAAAAATGATGTTGAAATATCAAAATGACGCATCATTATGGTGGAGTCGCTGGCATTTTGTACGTGGAGTTGCGAGTTGCGTTTTTTGGTGGGCATCCCAACACGATTTCCGTCAAGTGCTTGGTCCGTTGGCTTGGAATCCTGAAGAAGTTGAAAAGGGGGTAAATGAACTAATTCGAGCAGTTCGAACGCTTGAAAAATCTACTACAATTAGTGAAAAGCTAAAAGCTGAAAAGCTTGCCATTGTAGTAAAAAAAACATTATGGCAAACTCATTGGCAGCTTGACGTGAAATCATAATATATGAATATTATTCTTGACTTGCTAGACTTAGATAAGGTGGCAAAAATTTTTAACAAGAAGATATTATCCCAGTATACCGGGGTAAAAAAAATATCCTTAATCGAGATAGTGCCTCATAAAAAACAAATTTGGCACACGACTTACCACGTTGTCTTTCAATACGAAGTAATATTTGATTTTGGTAGTCATAGTGAGTCAAAAAGTTTGTATTGCTCGGCACATAGTTCAGAGCCTCGACATTTATCCTTTGCTGCAAATACATATTTATGGCAATGTGGTCTGGGGCGTGGACAATATCATGTTGCTCGGCCTTTGTATTATAGCAAAAAGTATAATGGCTATTTTTACGAGGGAGTTCCAGGACAAAGTTTATATGAATTAGTTAAGAACGGTGAGCGTGCCAAGGTTTTAGAGGCAATAGTTTTGACTGCCAGGTGGCTAGCTAAATTACATCAATTGAAAAAACCGGGGTTGAAGAATTTTAATCCCATGAATAGTCGTTTAGCTACAGTAGTACCAGGGTCGCAGTGCGTAATCAGGGAAATTACTGATCGTTGCCCACAGTATGCGCCGCTTTTTAAACAGTTTTATAAAATTTTTATTGATAAAGAAGCTTCATATCTGAAGACCAGGCCAATGCTTTCATTAATTCATGGCGATGCACATCCGGACAATGTTATCGTTGGTGATAAAGGCGTGGCTTTTATAGATTTTGCTGACATCTGCATTGCTGATTTTGCACGAGATCTTGGCTGTTTCTCTCAGCAACTTGATTATATGATTGGGCGAAAAATAAATGATGTTATTTTTGCAGATAAGTGTAAGAAAAAATTTATTAATGAATATTGTCGAGCCAGACGGATTAAAATTTCTGCACCGATTGAAGAACGGATTAAAACATATTACTACTGGACAGCAATAAGAACGGCAAATTATTTTTTAATGAAAGATGATCCACAGCCAGAGCGCGCAAAGCCATTAATCGAGGAGGTAAAAAAAGCGCTAGGTTTATAAATAAAATAAATATATGTTAATTGATTTGCAAATCCATTCAAATTATTCCGATGGCTATTTAACTCCGACCGAGGTGGTTCGTTTTTTAGCAAAACAAGGTGTCAAAACTGCAGCTCTTACTGATCACAATACCGTTGGGGGAACACATGAGTTTGCAGCTGCCTGCCTGCGTCATAATATTAAGCCAATTGTCGGCCTGGAGTTGTATGTAACATTGGGAGTGAAAAAATTGAATGTTCTGTGGTATAACTTTAATCCAGCCAGCCCGGAGTTACATGCCATGTTGCGTGATAGTCAAACTCGTCGTCGTACTAAGGCGCGAGCTATACTTGAATTAATGGTTAAGGATGGTTTTGTAATAAACATAAATAAGGTTCTGGATAAGTATAATCATTACGTTTCAATTAATCATGTCATTGATGATATTTGTGCACATCCTGTTAATCGGAAAAAAATTCAAAAAGAGTTGGGTCATTCACGTCCACGAGAAGAGGAAATTATAAAAAGATATTTTTTTAGCAAGATTCATCCCCGGTTTAACAATAGTTATATTGATATTAAGCGTGTTATTGCCTTGCGAAAAAAAATTGGTGGGCAGCTTGTCTTTAATCATCCAGGAAAATACAATCAATTAAAACGTGACATTTTGGTAGAATTAAAAAAAATTGGCATTGATGGCATTGAAGTGCTTTCGCCACATCACTCAATCGGAGCAGTGTTATTTGCCCAGGATTTAGCCATGCAGTATGGTTTTATTATGTCTGGAGGATCGGATTTTCATAAATTTGAATCATTGCCGAATGCCTTAATCACCAATTCATGGCAATATTATAAAGTTGAGCACAAGATGTTAAGGGGGGTGGAAAAAATCATTGGCTAATATGCATCATCTAATTTTTGAAGGCGCAGAGTTGTCGGGCAAGAGCTGGATTATGTCCCAGGTCTATAATTATTTACAGCCAAAATTTAATCAAAATCAAGGACGACTGGATGGATGTCATTGGATAAATAGTGATATTGGTGTCTATGGCGATTCTCTCGGGCTACCATTATTAAAAACCTATTGCGAATTATTTACTGTGCTAGCTTCGCGCAACCTAATCGTCGAAAAATTTTATCTTGCAGATGCGGTATATCATTCGATGGCTGGCAAACAAGTTTCTAATTATACCGAAATTGAAAACAAATTAGTTGAATTGGATTTTAAATATGTTTTGTGTTTATTACCAGAGGATGAAAACATCATTCAAAAAAGACTTGAGGACCGATTGCGTTTGTATCCCCATTATAAAATAATTGCTCAAGAACCAAGGTGGTATATTGAACAACAACAAACCTATCTAAAATTAATACAACACTCTAAAATCCCCTGTCTAATGATTCAAACATATTCATTTCCCGATGAGTTGATTTTGCCAAAAATTTTGCGTTGGTTGGGTGAATAATTTTAGTAGTATTTGGTTTTTTGGCTTGTTAAATAAAATTTAACAAAAACATATTATGAAAAACAATAAAAATAACGTGACCACTCAAGCATATGATAAAGCGATAGCGGTTTTAAAAGGCAATATGTCTCCTTTTGGAATTTTAGCAAGTCAAAAAAATAAATCTTCCTCTAGTCGTAGATATGATAGTATTTTTGCTCGTGATATCGGGGTTTCAAGTATTGGTATTTTAGCCAGTGCTGATGATGAGCTGATCAAGTCGTTAAAGGCAAGTTTGTTATTGTTGGCAGCACATCAAGCCAGCAACGGTCAGATACCAAATTTTATAAAGCCTGAAATAAAACAAGTAGATTTTTGGTATTTAGGATGTATCGATGCAACACTGTGGTGGTTAATTGCACTAAAACAGTTCGAACGCCATCAACCCAAAGATCAGCTTGTAAACAAATTAGATAAAGAAATTAGACGAGCCTTAAATTGGTTAAGTTGCCAAGAACATCCAGCGGCCCATTTATTACAACAAAATGAAGCAAGCGACTGGGCTGATATTTTGCCTCGATCTGGCTTTGTGTTGTATGACAATGTTTTGTGGTTGGTTGTAAAAAATTTATATAATATTTTAACAAAACATGAAACAAAAAGAAGTATAAATTATTATTTTAATCCCTGGCAAAAAGTTCCAGAGACATATTATAAAAACAATTATCGTGCAAAACATCTTATCTCCTATGCCCAGCAAAAAGTTAAGCCAGATTTATTATGGTTGAGTTATATAAATTTTGAAAATGTTGGTTTAGATGGTGATTTATATGCAAACATTTTAGCAAGTCTGTCAGGAGTCAAAACAGGCCAGCAAAATAAAATGACAATAAAATATATTATTAGCAAAAAATTGAATTCACCCTTTCCAGGCAAGTCTTTAATGAATCCAGTAGAACTATCGAGCAAGCAAGGGCGTAGTTATATGAAAATACATCACCAAAACCACCCACATCAGTATCATAACGGCGGAATCTGGCCATTCATTGGTGGTTTTTGGGTGCTATTATTAGCGCAAGAAAAAAACTTACTTTGTAAACTAGAGCTAGAAAGATTAGCAAGCGCAAATCAACAGTCAAATTGGCGGTTTACTGAATGGTTAGACAGCACAACCGGCCGTCCACGTGGAATGAAACATCAATCGTGGAGTGCTGCTATGTATATACTAGCGTATCAAGTGGTTAATCAAAAATTTAATTTTTCTTTAACATAATGAATATATTATTTACAGCCTCAGAAATGGCGCCACTGGCTAAAGTTGGCGGCCTAGCCGATGTGGTTGGCGCTTTACCTAAAGCACTTATTGAATTAGGTCATAATGTTTGTGTTGCCTTGCCATTTTATGACAGCATAAATCAAAAGCGCCTAAGGCAAGTAAAGGTTTTATTTAGTGACTCGATCAAAAAAGGACAACAACTAGTAGATTTTGAAATAGTACAGGCAAATACTACGTTTAGTAAGATATCGGTAATCTTGGTTCGAAGTAAGTTGTTTGAATCTGAAAAGGTATACACAGGTATTAATGATGGTGAGAAATATGTCTTTTTTTGTTTAGCGATACAGCGATATTTGAAAAAAAACAATAAACGTTATTCAGTTGTTCATTGTCATGATTGGCACACCGCTTTATTACCCCGCCTATTAAAAGAAAGCAACCCATCTTTACCAACTATTTTAACCATTCATAATTTAGAAGTTCAGGGCAAAATAGACTTTGCAGCCATTCAAAAATTTGATGATTTAAAAACTATTTTTACCATAAACGGCCAATCAATAAATTTACTGGCGATTGGAATTGAAACAGCAGACTACATTACCACTGTTAGTCCAACATACGCTCAAGAGATTTTGACTAAAGAATTTGGCCATGGTCTTGAGCAAGTAATTGCGCAAAAAAAGAAAAGATTAATAGGCATCCTAAACGGCATCGATGTTGATTTATTTAATCCGCAAACGGACCAATTAATTAGTAATCAATTTTCTTTAAACAACCTAGGCAATAAATTGGCTTGTAAGGAGATATTGCAAAAAAGTGTTGGGTTGACCCTAGATTCAGATGTTTGCGTGATTGGTTTTGTAGCACGGTTTTTTTCACAAAAAGGACTTGACCTGTTATCGAATAAAATTGGTGATCTAAAGGCGCAATATATTTTTTTAGGATCGGGAGATGAAAAATATGAAAAAAATTTACAAACACTCGCAAAAAAATTTCCTCAAAAAATTAAAGTTGTAACAGGTTTTGATTTAGGTCTAGCACAACAAATTTATGCTGGTGCAGATGCTTTTTTGATGCCATCACGATTTGAACCTTGCGGCTTGGGTCAAATGATTGCCATGCGGTACGGCACGCTACCTTTAGTTAGACAAACCGGCGGGCTTAAAGACACGGTTAGTGAGAAAAATGGATTTTATTTTACTGAATATAATCAAAAGAGCTTAATTAAAACAATAAAAATGTTACTCAATTGCTTTTATAATGATAAAAAAGGTTGGCGAAAAAAACAAAAAGCTGCAATGAATGGTGATTATTCTTGGCGGAAATCAGCAAAAAAATATCTGCACTATTATACAATTTTGGCTAATATAAAATAAAATATTAATATTGGTTATTTTTAGGCCCTCGCAGGTTTCGGCCTAAGTTAATCTGTTGTATACTATAAATAACAGTAGTGTACTTTTACACTTCTTTATTGTTTTTATGTATTTAGAAAAATTAGAAATTCAAGGCTTCAAATCGTTTGCCAATAAAAATGTATTAGTTTTTCCTGGTCTTTTAAATAAAGATCAAATGGGTATAACTTCGGTAGTGGGTCCAAATGGATCGGGCAAATCAAACATTGCTGATGCGGTTCGTTGGGTATTAGGCGAACAAAGCATGAAAACTCTTCGAGGTAAAAAAGCAGAAGACGTTATTTTTTCCGGTTCAGATAAAAAAAGTCGGTTAAGCATGGCAGAGGTTTCATTGCATTTAAATAATGAAGATGGACGCGCGCCAATTGAATTTGCTCAGGTAGTACTGACTCGACGATTGTATCGTGATGGCAATAGCGAATATTTACTTAACAATAGTCGTGTTCGATTACTTGATATCCAGTTATTATTAGCCAGGGCAAGCTTTGGCCAAAGAACGTATAGTGTAATTGGCCAAGGGATGGTCGAGGGGTTTTTAAACACTAGTCTCGGTGAACGAAAAGAGTTTTTTGATGAAGCTACCGGAGTTAAGCAGTATCAAATTAAACGTGATGAAGCATTAAATAAGTTATTATCAAGTTATGATCATTCTGATCAGGCGCGGTTAGTGCTCAATGAACTCGAACCGCGATTAAAAAGCTTAACCAAGCAAGTTGGAAAACTGCAACGTCGAGGCGAGCTGGAGTCAGAATTGGCCGATTTACATAATTTGTATTATCGACAAGTGTGGCATGAAATTCATGATTCTTGTGTAACTTTTCGTCAACAAGTTGCTGAGCTTGAAAAGGAAGAACATGCAAAAAATCATGATTTATCAAAACTATCTCACGATTTTGAAGCAATTAAACATAGCCAGGGTGGTCGTGAAGAAATTATTCTTGTCCAACAAGCAATTAACCAACTTCAACAAGAAAAGGAACGAGAACAGTCCCAACTGTCAAAAATGGAAGCACAGCTAGAATTACGTTTAGAACAAACCGGTAAATTTGATTTGGCATGGTTGAAAAACAAACAGTCCGAGCTTGCTCGAGAATTATCTAGTCTGCGTCAAGAGTTTGACGTAATAGAAAAATCGGTAGCCCTAACCAAGGCGGAAGAAACTAGCTTGATATCAAGTAAAAATGAATATAATCAACATATTAGAGAGGTGAATCAGTCATTGGTGCGTAATAAAACAACTCTAGGAGATGATGAGTTAACTCATTTGCACAATGAATTGCGACGCTTATTTTCTCGACTGGAAGAAGCGGAAAGTGAACAAGATTTTACTATTACTAAGCAAATTATTTTCGAAATTAAGGCCGATTTAAAAGCATTAGTAGCGCTTTCTGAAAAGGTAGTTGGTGGAGAGAGTTTGGAAAAAATCCATCATCAGCTAGTAATGTTAACTGATCAGCGCGAAGCGGTAAGTGCACAATTAAGCGAGATTCAGTCCAAGTTGTGGCCACAACAAGAGCGGAAAAAAACCTTGCATGAACGAGAGAATCAAACCATTCGTGAAATTCAATCGGTTGAATCAAAATTACAACAACAAAGCAAGACCATTGACTGGTCTGCATTGACGCAAGAACAAGAAATAATAAAAAAAAGATTTAATGAAATCGAGGTAAAATTACTGGGTGAAAGATCGAAATTGCGCTTGCTTGAAGAAGCTCAGTCTGACGAACGGCAGCAATTGTTCAGCTCGCAACAAAATATTCAGGCTATGCAACGAGAAGTAAACATTATTGTTGGTCGATTAAACGAAGCCAAAGTTGGGGCAACTAGATATGAAACCAAGCTGGAAGATTTGGAATCAGAAATGCGACAAGAAAGAGTTTTGATAAAAGACATAAAAAGCGCCCGTAATGAATCAGTAATTGAGCTACCATTGGTGCTTGAAAAGATAAGATCAATTAGGCGTCAGCTTGAACATATTGGCGGAATTGATCCAGAAGTTGAAAAAGAATTCATTGAAATTAAAGAACGGTTTAATTTCTTATCAAAGCAGGTCGACGATCTTACCCAAGCCATAGACTCCTTGGAAAAAATAGTAAAAGAACTCGACGGAGTAATTAAAGAACGATTTGATAAACAATTTAAAATAATTGCAGAAAAATTTGAAGAATATTTTAAGATATTGTTTAATGGTGGTAATGCAAAAGTTATTAAGGTTATAGATAGTGAAATGGACGAAGAGGCCGACGATGAGGAAAAAGATGCAAACAATGAACCTCGATCCATTTTTCAAGATAGTCATAAAAAGCTGAAGTATTTGCAAAAATATAATGCTACCGGTTTGGCTGGTATTGAAATTCAGGCAACGCCGCCCGGTAAGAAAATTAAATCAATTACCATGTTATCCGGTGGAGAGAGAGCGTTAACGGCAATTGCATTAATTTGTGCCATAATTCATGTTAATCCTTCGCCTTTTGTAGTCTTAGATGAAGTCGATGCAGCGCTTGATGAAGCAAACTCAGAGCGCTTGGCTAAAATTTTGGATGACTTATCTCACAAGACCCAGTTTATTGTGATAACTCATAACCGTGCTAGCATGCGTCGAGCAAACGTTTTGTACGGTGTTACAATGGCCGATGATGGTGTTTCACAATTGCTAAGTGTTAAATTAGAAGACAGTTTAAAGCACGCAAAATAATTAATTTTGTTTATGTCGGCAAAAATTTGGTCGGCGGCTTGTGTTGGTATTAGCGCCGAATTGGTCGAGGTAGAAGCTGATACTGGCGGCGGCCAGCTTGGCTCATTTACTATCGTTGGCTTGCCGGATGCGGCAGTCCAAGAGGCTAAAGAACGTGTGCGGAGCGCGATTCGTAATACTGGTTTAGATTTCCCCAAAGTAAAGGTTACGGTAAACCTTGCTCCCGCAGATATAAAAAAACAAGGTCCGGGATATGACTTGCCCATCGCCTTAAGTATTCTAGTTGCAACTTCACGACAACCATTCGGGGAAGTTTTTTTTGATAAAAGCATTTTTTTAGGAGAACTAGCCCTTGATGGAAGTTTGCGGCCGATAAGTGGCGTCTTACCCATAATAACTACAGCTAAAATTTGGGGGAAGTCGATTATATTCCTACCTAAAGATAATAGTGTTGAGGCCAGTTTAGTAAAAGGGGTTACAATTTACGCAGTTGAAAATTTAAAGCAGATACTGCAATTATTAACAGGCAAAATTGAGCTCGAACCAGTGCGACCAATTAATAGAGTTTCAAGTAAGACAAGTAATTTGTCTAATTTTGCAGATATTCAAGGCCAAGAACAGGCTAAGCGGGCTTTAGAAATTGCAGCAGCTGGCGGTCACAACTTACTTATGAGTGGGTCTCCGGGTGCCGGCAAAACATTATTGGCCCGAGCATTAGTATCCATTTTGCCAGAGTTATTAGATGAAGAAGTGCTGGAGATTTCAAAAATATATAGCGTTGCTGGTATGTTGACCAGAAATGCGCCCTTTTTAGAGCATCGTCCATTTCGATCACCACATCACACCGCCTCTGCAGTATCAATGGTTGGTGGCGGTAGTTGGCCACGACCAGGCGAAATTTCACTTGCCCATCGTGGTGTTTTGTTTTTAGATGAATTTCCAGAATTTGCCCGACAAACAATAGAAAACTTACGTCAACCGCTGGAAGATGGCGTAATACACGTCAGTCGCATAGCTGGTAATATTACATATCCAGCCAGAGTTATGTTAGTTGCAGCCATGAATCCTTGTCCATGTGGTTATTTTGGTGATCCTAAGGCACTGTGCACCTGCTCTAGCAGTCAAATTAGTTCATATCATAAAAAAATTTCCGGACCTATTATGGATCGAATTGATTTACATGTTATAGTGCCTAGAATATCTTTTGGTGAATTACAACAAACAACGCCTGCCGAAAATTCACAGCTGATTCGCTCCCGGGTTGAATTGGCTCGTAAAAGACAAGTTGAGCGTATGTTAGAAGAAAAGATGTATTGTAATGCTGAAATGAGTTCGAAGCAAATAAAAAAATTTTGTCAGATTGATGCCTCTGGGGAAAAATTATTACAACAAGCAGTTGAAAAGTTAAATCTTTCTGCTAGGGGGTATTACCGAGTTTTAAAAGTAGCTAGAACAATAGCAGATTTAGCCGAGGAGATAAATATTTTGTCGCCTCATATTGCTGAAGCATTGCAATATCGCTCAAAAGCCCAAGTTTTTTAACAATCGTATTTTTGTGCTATAATAAAATAAAATACAATACAATACAATATAAGAATATACAAACCATGAAAAATAAGACTTTAGCGATTTTACTACTATTAGTGTTTATATTAACCACGGGTTTTGGTTGCAAGGTTCAAAGCACTGAAGTAAAAGCTGGTTTAAAGCCAATTAAATTAACTTATTGGCGGGTTTGGGATGATCAAGATGCCTTTGCCAGCCAAATAACTAAATATCAATTAGTTCATCCTAATGTAAGCATAGAATATCGTAAATTTAGATATGAAGAATATGAAAGTCAGTTACTTGATGCCTTTGCTGAGGATCGAGGGCCTGATATTTTTTCCATTCCCAATACTTGGGTAAAACGATATGTTAATAAAATCGAACCTTTACCGGATAGTACTACTTTAGTTTTTAAGGTAACACAAGGAACAATAAAAAAAGAAGTCATTGATGAACTCCGCACAAATAAAACTATGACGTTAAAAGAGGTAAAAAATAATTTTGCAGACGTGGTATATGGCGATGTAGTAGCAAAGGGCTTGGATGCTAAAAATTTGGCCAAAGAACAAATACTAGCGTTGCCTTTATATGTTGATACTCTTGCGCTTTATTTTAACAAAGATCTATTTAATAATGCAGGCATAGCGGAACCACCAGAATTTTGGAATAAAACATTTCAACAAGACGTAAAAAAATTAACCAAGCAAGATGCGAGCGGTAAAATTGCACAATCTGGCGTTGCCCTTGGCGGTGGTACTAATATTCAACGTTCATTTGATATTTTATCCGTTTTAATGATGCAAAATGGTGCAGAAATGACAACTGATTCTGGTGGCGTTATTTTTAACGAAAAGCCAAAAAATACCAGCGTAAGCTACAATCCAGGTCCAGAGGCACTTCGCTTTTATACTGATTTTGGCAATCCTGCCAAAGAGGTATATAGTTGGAACAAAGATCAACCAGATTCATTGCAATTATTTACCAATGGACAATTGGCTATGATGTTTGGTTATGCCTATCATTTACCCATGATAAAAGCAGCAGCGCCAAAAATGAATTTTAGTGTGGTGAAATTGCCTCAAATTGAAAATAGCAATCAACCGGTAAATTATGCTAATTATTGGGTGGAAACAGTTTCAAAAAAAATTCTAACCAACCCAGAAAACTTAAAAAACGGCGCTAGTTACGCTAAACTTAAGCGTGACTCCGCCTGGGATTTTGTCCAATTTTTGTCAAAAGAAGAACAAGCAAAGTCTTATGTTCAAAAGGCGATGCGTCCAACTGCCCTACGCAGCCTCGTTACTAAACAGGGTGAAGATCCTGAAATTGGCATTTTTGCCTCACAGGTACTGACATCAAAAAGCTGGTATCAGGGCAAAGACGTAATTTCAGCAGAAAAAATTTTTAATGACATGATTGACCAAGCGCTGCTCGCGCCAGACAATATTGATAAAATAATGGATGACGCCGTGTCAAAAGTTCAACAAACAATTAATTAAAACATGAAGAAAAAAATACTTTTAGTTATATTTAGTGCCATTTTACTATTAAACTCGGCTAGTTCAGTTTTAGCCCTCGAACCAATTGTAAACACGGCGGCAAATAAATATGACAACGGGGATTACACGATTTTAGACATGGTTGATTTGTTTGTGCGTGGCTCTAAATTTATGTTTGCCATTTTAGCCTCACTTACCTTGCTTTTTATCGTGTATGGCGGATTGGTTTTAGTTTTGTCAGGGGGTGTTAGCGAAAAAGTTAATAAGGGCAAGCAAATTATTACTGGGGCCTTAGTTGGTATGGTTATTGTTTTGTGTAGTTATGCAATTATATATACCGTTCTAGACAAAATACAATATAAAAGAGGAGCAAATACCTTTAATACTGTGAAACAATAAAACATGGCACAGGCATTTCAAAAAAATAAATTAATTTTTGATGGTGAAACAGTTGCTGAGCAGTTACGACAGGCAAGACAAGCCAGCGGGTACACTATTGAGAAAGCTGCAAAAGAAGTTGGTATTAATGTTAAATACTTGCGTGCGCTAGAGCATGATGACTTTAATGTTTTGCCGGCCGGAGTATATGGTAAAAATTTTTTGAGGGAGTATGCACAGTTTTTATGCTTGCCGGAAAAATCATTAGTTGCTCTTTATGAACAAGAGGTGAAATATAGCCGCAAAGAGCCAAAAGTGGAACTTTTTTCTAAACAAGTGGTAAGAAGCTGGGACTTATTAGCCACTCCTCGTTTGTTGCGAAATATAAGCTTAGCATTAGTTGTTGCAGTATGTATGGGATATCTCGTTTATAGTTTAAATCGGATAGTGGCACCGCCTTTATTAGTATTACAATACCCAATAGAAAATGCAGTGGTGGATAAAAGCGGTGTAGAAATTAGAGGCTCGGCTGAACCAGAAACAACCCTAACCATAAATGGTGAAGCGGTTTTAATGGATTATCAGGGAAATTTTGCCAAGGAGGTTCAATTGAAAAAAGGAATTAACACTATTACGGTTTGTGCGGAAAAGCGTTACGGTCAAAAACAAATTGTATCAAGGCAGGTATTGGTTAAGGGATAAATTGCCAAATCTTAAAAAAATGGTAAAATAGTGAAGCAAGGGGACGGCAGTTCTCTTGTTGTTTATTTTTTATTTATTAATGTTGCCAAAGGCAAATAGAGCTAATTATATGTTAGAAGAAAAAAAATCTAAAGTTAGCACAAAAGAAGAGGATGAAAAAGGCAAAATTGTTGATGCAGCCCTTGAACAAATTCGCACGCGTTTTGGAGAGGGTTCAATTATGCGTCTCGGAGAAGCTAAATCTATCAAGGTTGAGGCAATTTCAACTGGTTGTCTTTCGCTTGATATTGCTTTAGGTGTTGGTGGCGTGCCCCGCGGCCGTGTAATTGAAATTTTTGGTCCGGAGTCAAGTGGTAAAACTACCTTAGCCCAACATATTATTGCCGAGTCACAAAAACATGGTGGCATTGTTGCATTTGTAGATGCCGAACACGCTTTAGATCCAGACTATGCTGCTAAAATTGGGGTAAATGTAAAAGAAATGTTGATTTCTCAGCCAGATACCGGCGAACAAGCCTTAGAGATTGTGGAAACCTTAGTTCGTTCAAACGCAATAGATGTGGTGGTAATTGACAGTGTGGCTGCCTTGGTACCGCAGAAAGAAATTGAGGGTGACATGGGAGATTCACATATGGGTTTACAGGCTCGATTAATGAGTCAGGCCTTGCGTAAATTAACTGGCATCGTGTCAAAAAGCAAAACATTGGTAGTTTTTATCAATCAAACTCGTATGAAAATTGGAGTGTTTTTTGGTAATCCAGAAACCACAACCGGTGGCACTGCATTAAAATTCTACAGCTCAGTTCGAATTGAAGTACGCCGTGCAGCTCAAATTAAGCAAGGCGACAAAATAATTGGTAACCGAGTTAAAGTTAACATTGTTAAGAATAAAGTAGCAGCACCATTTAGAACCTGTGAATTTGATATTATGTATAATGAAGGTATTTCTGTAACCGGAGATTTGCTAGATGCTGGTGTTGAATATGGGGTAATTAAAAAGAATGGTAATAGTTACACTTTTGAAGAAACACGTTTAGGTGTAGGTCGTGAAAATGCTAAACGATTTTTAAAGGCAGAAAATAAATTACAACAGCAAATTCGTAAGCGCATATTGGCTGAGGTAGAGCTGAAAGCAAAAGATGGATTGGCGGTAGCTGAGTAGAAATCATTATAAAAAACACTGTTCAAAATTGAACAGTGTTTTTTATATGTAGCCAGTAATGTTAAGCGCGTTCGACGTATTCTCCAGTGTCGGTGTTTATTTTAATCAAATCTCCTTCCTCGATAAACATTGGAGCACTAATCTCTTGGCCGGTTTCAATAATAACAACTTTAGACACATTGCCGGCGGAATTGCCACGTACACCTGGTGGCGCAGTGGTTACTTTAAAAGTCATTTTAATGGGTAAATCAATTGAGACAGGGTTATTCTTGAAATGAAGAACGTCAACATCAGTATTGTCCTTCATGAATTTAATTTTATCACCGATTTGTTCAAGGGGTAAATCAAATTGTTCAAAAGATTCGCTGTCCATAAAATACGCATTAGCTTCGTCCCTGTAGAGATAGCTTGCCTTACGCTTTTCTGTAATTGCTGGTTCGGCCTTATCATTGCCTTGATAGGTTTTTTCTAAAACGTTACCATTAATCAAGTTTCGCAATTTTGTTTTTAGTACTGCCCCACCCCGCCCCATTTTATGATGATCAGCACGAATGACCGCATATGGTTCGCCGTTGACCTGGATAAGCTTACCTAGTTTTATTTCACTTATTCCGTACATAAATGAGCTTATTGATTAACAAATGGCATTAATGCCATCATACGTGACTGCTTAATGGCAGTGGCGAGCTTACGTTGGTGTTTAGCGCAGGTGCCGGTTTTTTTGCGAGATAAAATTTTCATGTATGAACCAACAAATTTACGCAACAAAGTTGCGTCTTTGTAGTCAATCTCAATCATATTGTTCTGACAAAAATGGCACTGCTTTTCAATTTTAATGCTGTTTTCCATAATAATAAATTTAAAAAGGAATATTTTCTACTTTTATTTCCTCTTCTTCATTAGCACCTGAGCCAATGTCTATAATTGGTTCGTGGTTTGAAGATGTGTTGTTTATGTAGCTATTGTTTGAGTCTTGATTGCTCTGATTAAAATTACCACCCATTGGTGCAGCGCCAGAATTGGCGCGATCGAGCATAATCAAGTTATCGCCAATAATTTCAGTTCGATTGCGCTTAATGTTGTCCTGCCCGGTCCATTCCCTGGTCTGTAAGCGTCCTTCCACATAAACCTTTGAACCCTTGCGTAAATATTGACCGCAGATTTCAGCAAGTTTTCGCCACACCACAATATTGTGATATTCAACTCGTTCTTGTCGTTGTCCGCTTTGGTCAGACCAGATTTGATTAGTGGCTACAGAAAAGGTTGCGACCATTTGACCAGAGGGTGTGTTTTTTACCTCTGGATCCCTGGTTAGATTACCGATTATCATTGCCTTGTTAAGATTCATATGATTTGATAAAAAATAATTTAGATAATGTCAGTGTTTTCTAAAATCTTTTCTAACTTTTCATCCAGTTCTTTTAAATCAGCTTTTTCTTTAGCCTTACTTTTAGGCTTAACAACTTCTGCTTTAATCGGCTTAGCCGTTGTCATTTCAACAACTGGCTGAGGTTGTTGTTGCTCTTTTAATACTGCGCTTGGCTGATTTGCGTGCTTTGACTCCTTTTTAATAATTTGATGACGAATTAATTCTGGCATCATACGCAGATTGCGCTCAATGCGGCTTAAATTAACTGCAGACAAATCAAATTCCACCAAACGGTAATAACCGTGGGTAAAGGTTTTGATTGGATAGGCGAGGCGTCGCTTACCCCAATCCTCGTCATAAGTAATTTTACCTTCGCCTTCAGCGATAAGCTGGGCGATTTTACTGACAATTGGCTCTAATTCATTCTCGCTGAACTTGTTAGAGATAATGTACAGCAGTTCGTAGTGCGGTGTTGCCGCTGATTTGTTTTTTGCCATAGCATTAAAAAAATCCCAGGCATTCTAAGCGCACTGAGATTCGGCGTTCGAAGTACCTTTTCCTGAGTCATAATTTTGCTCAGGATAAGCTGTGTAACAGCGTTGGGAAAGGTTATTTAAATGTGTGCTAACTATAGCAACAACAATAAAAAATTGCAAGAGATAAAACTATATGATAAAGTGAAAAATATTATGCAATATTTTTTTGTTTTAGGCAATAATCCAGAACTTTCTGCGGCTGAAATTATGCAGACTGCACAGGCTAATTTTAAAAATCCAGTATATTTATCTGGCAAGGGTTTGTTGTTGGTTGAAAGCGATAGTGAAATTGATGCCGATATGTTGATTCGGTGTTTGGGCGGCACCATAAAAATTGGTCTTGTTAAATCAGAAACAACCAAGGAAACCGCACCAAAACAATTTTCTGAAATATTATTACTAAAATTAGGTAAAAATCGAATAAGTTTTGGTATTTCTTCATATTCGGAACGGGTCAGGATAAAGCAAATTGGCATGACTGTAAAAACGTTCCTTAAGGAACAAAACATTTCTGCACGTTGGGTGGTTAGTCGTGAGCCTCAATTGTCTAGTGTAGTTGTTGAGCAAAACGATTTGTTAAAAAAAGGAGCAGAATTTATAATTTGGGAATTAAATAAAAAGTTATTTTTTGGGCTAACTTTAGCAGTGCAACCATTTAAGGAGTTGTCTGTTCGAGATTATGGTCGGCCAGACCGAGACGAAGAATCAGGAATGATACCGCCAAAATTAGCCCAAATTATGCTTAATTTAGCCAATTATTCTGCTGAAAAAGTATTATATGATCCCTTTTGTGGCTCGGGCACTATTTTGCAAGAAGCTTATTTACAAGGCGGTTATCAGCTTTTTGGTTCGGATATTTCTCAGAAAGCAGTACTTGATTCCCAAAAAAATATTGATTGGCTAATAAATAAGTTTCAGCTTGAGAAACACTCAATTCAAATTAAAATAGGTGATGCGACCCGGGCTCGTGAAGTTTTTGCTAATATTAAATTTGATTGTATAATAACTGAACCATACTTAGGGCCTCAGCGGGGTAATTATGAGGTTGAACAAGTTGTAAAAGAGTTAGAGCTAATGTATGCAAAATGTTTAATAGAATTATCAAGTATATTAAACATTGGCGGTAAAATAGTAATAATTTTGCCAATATTTAACCAAAAAGGTCAGCATTATAGTTTGTCAGATAAAATTGTACCCAAAAGCTTATCCTGGGTAAACTACCAACATAAAAATTCAATTCGCGATAACATAAAACGACCCACCTTGCGATATGGTCGTGTTGGTCAACGAGTTTGGCGAGAGTTGGCAGTTTTTGCTAAAACTAGTGATTAAATAAAAAATGACAAACGTCCCCATCTTTTATTATATAGTCTTTCCCTTCAACTTTTAATACGCCCATCTCCCTGGCCCTTGCTTCATTGCCTGCTTTTATAAAGTCATCATAGCCAATTACCTCCGCTCGAATAAACCCCTTTTCGAAGTCGGTATGAATAACACCGGCTGCCCGTGGGGCTTTTGCACCATTTGTTACTGTCCAGGCGTGTGTTTCGGTTGGGCCAGTAGTAAAAAAAGTAATTAAATTTAAAGTAGTATATGCGGTTTTGATTAATTGATCAAGGCCGCTTTGTGTTATGCCAAGTTCTTGCATAAATTCTTGGCGGTCATCAGGATTAAGCATTGCCAACTCCGTTTCTATTTGCGCGTTTATGGTTAATACGGGAAAATTTTCATGTTGAATGGCGGTTGGTGGTGTTTTATCATCAACATTTACAACATAGATAAAAGGCTTTAAGGTGAGCAAGTTTAACTCACGAATGATTGTTTTTTCTTCTAAGGTTAAGTCTAGTTGTATAGCTAACTTGCCTTTGTCTAAACCAGCTTTTAATTTTTCCAGAACGGCTGACTGGGCTAACACTTCCTTTTTGCCGGTTTTAATTTCACGAGCTACTCGCTCAAATCTGCGTTCAACGGTGAATAAATCAGCTAATATAAGCTCTAAATTTATAGTTTGTCGGTCTGACTCTGGGTCGATTTTATTATTAACGTGAATAATGTTTTCATTGGGAAAAGCTCGTACGACCTGGCAGATCGCGTCGCATTCGCGAATGTGGGATAAAAATTTATTGCCCAAACCCTCTCCTTGACTCGCGCCCTTGACTAAACCTGCTATATCAACAAATTCAATAATAGTCGGTAATGTCTTTACCGAGTGTGAAAGTGTGGCAAGTATCTCAATTCTTTCATCGGGCACCTTAACCAAGCCAACATTTGGCTCGATTGTGCAAAAAGGATAGTTTGCCGCCTCTGCTTGATTTTGGGTGAGTGCGTTGAAGAGTGTCGACTTACCCACATTGGGCAGACCGACAATGCCGATAGAAAGTGGCATAGTTACAGTAAATTTAATAGTCTTGTATGCAATGTAGCAGACATTTTTTATTTTGCCAAACCGAGCTTGAAATATGGTTTAAAATATGCTATACTAAATATACAAAACAAAAATAAAAATAAAAATATGTACAAGACAACAGGATTGCGAAAATCTCATGTTTACTTTTGGAAAATAACCGCAGCCATTACTGGCTTGTCGGTTTTTTTAGTTTCGATTAATCCCGCAACTATTTTAGCAGCATCATCTACAGAAATTATTTCTGGTGTAGCAAGCACCACTCAATCCACAGTAAACCCTTTAACAATTTTAAGTCATCTTGATATTACACAAACTGCCTCAAATATTATATACAGGTTTGCGTTGAATTTAAAACCAAACACATTAATTTTAAAAGTACTTGATAGTTCGGGGACAATGGTAATGCCAATTACTCAACTACCTTCAGAACAAATTTCATCAGACGGTATGACGGTTTATTATTCTGGCAATTTTGTGCCACCAACCTTGCCCGGATCATATCAATTAGTAGTTGTTGCAAATAACAATTTTGAGATCAAGGATGCAAAAATATTTAGCATTTCAAATCCCTTGGCTTTTGTTGATATACCCGTTAGTTATCCAAGTGTTGTTTTGCAAAAGGTAAATTTTTATTTCATTTTGAATCAAAAACCTGATAGTGTAAATGTAAAAATTATTAACGGTTCAGGTCAAACCGTATTGACGCCCCAGTATTCTACTGTTGAACAAACTGGTGGTAATTTTCGTTATCAAGGGGATTACCCGTCAAATTCGTATCCGACAGGAGATTATAAAATGATAATAGAAGCAGCAAAAAATAATGTAGTAATTACAAAATCGATTCCATTTTTTTTAGTACAAGTTATTGAAACTCCTCAGTCTGTATTAGATGCTACAAATTCATCAAATACAACCACTCAACCAGTTTTAACTTCGACAAATTCAACCACACAGCCGGTGATATTACCAAAAATAACTATTCCCCTAGCCCCAACAACCACTCCACATATACCATTACCAATTGAAACATTAACGATTGATAATATCTCGCCACTAGAAGGCTATTTGAGTGGTATTAAGCCAATGTCGATTAGCCCAAAAACTGGGGCAAATAAGGTAAAAATTGCAAAATTTATTTTTAGTAAGGATGGAAAGGTTATTCCATTTTATGGAACACTAAACTCAACAAATAATAAATGGGAAGTAGAGATTGATACTACCAAGATTCCTAATGGCGAATATGATTTTAATATTGTGCTTGTTTCTAATTCAAACGTTGTTGTAAATAGCAATGTTGTTTCCGCAGTGATTAAGAATGCTCCAGCACCGAAGCCAGAACCAACTCCAGCACCGAAGCCAGAACCAACTCCAGCACCGAAGCCAGAACCAACTCCAGCACCGAAGCCAGAACCAACTCCAGCACCGAAGCCAGAACCAACCTTGGTTCAAAACGTAGCAAATACAAACAAACTGCCAAGCAGAATGACTGATTCATTAGGTACAGATCGGGTAAGTTTAATTAAAAAAGTTGCTCCAGATTGTATTAATGTTGGTATTACCGACATAATAAAATGTGAAGAGTATATCATGACCAAGGTGGCGCCTCAGTTTTGTATTGAAAAACAAGCAACTAGTAGAGAGGCGTGCTTGCCATTTTATAAAAAAGAAAAAGGAATTCCAGCTACGTGTGATAATAATTATTCTGTCGCAGCGTGTGATCAATATATTATTAACGTAATCATGGCTGATTTCATTCCTGAGGATACTTATGAAAAAATTAACTATGGTGCAGATCAATTAATTGGCTCAAGCATAGATTTTTCATCGTCAACCACTGGCATAGTGTTTAGCAAAATTCCGGTTAAATTAAATGATAGGCCAACATCAACAGCTGTTGATGCAAGTAATATTAATATTTCGACGTTTATAAATTCTATACCATTATCAAAAACTAAGAATGATGTAAGAGTTACGGTGGCAAGGGCCGCTATTGATAAAAATCAAGAGGAGGGTTTATCAAAAGCAATATTGCTTCTTGATGATGATGGCGATGGTATTCCAAGCGAGCTGGAAAAACGAATTGGTACCGACCCAAACAAATTTGATACCGATGGCGATGGGTACGGTGACGGAGCTGAATTAACTGCTGGCTATGATCCGCTCAATAAAGACAAGAAAGCTAAAAGAACTTTTGATTTTTCAACCTCGGAAAAGGCTATAGTTTTTGGCGCAGCCTTAGAGCATCCGAAAGTTCATGAAGACTTGTCTACCTCAACACTTTCCGTACAATCCACCTCCAACATCTTACTAGATCAACAATTAAATAAGAGATCCATCAAGTTTGAAGGCAAAGCTCTACCCGGTGCGGTTGTTGCTCTTTATATCTATAGCCCATTGCCCATTGTGGTTTCAGTTAAGGCAGATGCAAATGGAAACTGGGTCTATGACATGGATAAGACCCTAATTGATGGTAAACATGAGGCTTATGTGGTTATTAACGAGGCAAATGGAAAAATTAAAGAACAATCTGCTCCGTTTTCTTTCTTTGTTAAGGAAGCGCAAGCTATCAGCCCCTATGACTTCATAACAGCAGACGTATCCGCGACTAATCAATCTAATAGCCTGATTGGCTGGTTCGTGGCTGGTGGACTAGTGCTAATACTTTTTGTCTTCGGCGTTTACTTTACTTATGTAAGGTCAAAACGAATAACTTCATAAATACAATATGTTTGCCGTTATAGATAAGTCAGTAATCAAGCGTAATCTCGAAGTAATCTATGCGGTTTTATTAATCATATTTATTCCGGCGGCAATTATTGTTAATACACTTATTTTTACTAATTCGTTTGGCTCAGTAATCAATCAAGAGCTATATTCTAAGGGCGTAGCGATTGGCGATACCATTAATGCCGGATTGATGCCATTTTTAAAGCAACCGGAATCAATTCAAACTCAACTTGAACACGTTGGCCGACTAAATTCTGAAGTAGTCGGCCTTGATGTTTTGCAAAAAGAAAATGATGAATTTAAGGTAATAGCTAGTTTGGACCGTCGCGCGATCAATAAAACAACTAAATACATGCAGTATGTTATGGCTTGGCAAGAAGATAATTCAATTGCCTATGTGACTGCTGCTACTGGCAAAAGCACTTTGAGTGAGCTATCAGAGATTAAAAATGATGGTATAAGGTATTGGCAGATTATTATGCCAATTAGGGATCAATTAGGACAAAAACAACTACTTCTTTCAATGAGAGTGTCCATGAAAATGCTTGACGACTTAACCAGTCAAGTTCTATTTCGTTCCTATGGCGTTTTGGCCATAACCGTGTTATTAATTATTTTTGTTTTGCTCAACAATACCCGTTTATTTGCCTACGCTTCGCTCTATAAAAAAATCAAAGAAATTGATCAAATGAAAGATGAATTTATTTCAGTTGCTTCTCACGAATTGCGTACCCCAGTTACTGGCATTCGTGGGTTTGTGTCGATGATTTTGGCTGGCGACATGGGACCAATTGGCGACAAGGCAAAGCAAAGTCTGCAAATTGTGCAAAGTTCTGCTGATCGTTTGGCTGGCTTGGTTGAAGACCTTTTAAATGTAAGTAGAATTGAACAAGGTAGATTGTCGGTTGATATAAAACCGACCGACATTGACCCAATTATGAAATCGATTATCGCCGAGATGAAAATTCAGTCTGATGCTAAGAATCTTTTGTTAGAATATAAACCACAAGAAGCAAAACTATCACTCGTTAATATTGATACCGAACGATTGAAACAGATATTAATTAATTTGATTGGCAATTCAATTAAATATACTGAAAAGGGCAAGGTTGAAATTTTTGTGGAAGAAAAAGATAAGAATATTGAAATTAAAATTATGGATACCGGCATTGGCATGTCGCCCAAAGCACGTGAACGGTTGTTTGAAAAATTTTATCGGGTACAAACCGAGCAAACCAAAAATATTGTTGGTACGGGATTAGGTCTTTGGATTACCAAACAGTTAATTGAATTGCAAAAGGGCAAAATTACTGTTGATTCGATTGAGGGAGTGGGGAGTCAATTTGTGGTTACCTTTCCTGTAGCGAAATAGGCAATGGAAAATTATCAAGCATATATCAAAAAAAGGTTTTCACGTGTGGCCTCAGTCTATGATGCCACGTTTGTTATGATTAAAAAAATCAGAACAGCAGCCATAGTTATAGCAGGGCCAATTGTGGGTGAAAAGGTGCTTGATCTGTGTACTGGAACTGGCGAGATTGCACTCGCTTGTGCCCGTCAGGGCTCAAAGGTGGTTGGTTTGGATTTATCATCTGCGATGTTAGCTAGAGCCAAAAGAAAGAACGGCGCTGAGTTGGTTGAGTGGCTTGAGGGTGATGCGACAGACCTGCCTTTTGAAAATAGTCGATTTGATCTCGTAATTATCTCATTTGGGTTGCATGAAATGCCTAAGCAGTGGCGAGAAAAAACTCTGCAGGAAGTAAGGCGGGTAATAAAATCAAGCGGACGATTAATCATTGTTGAGTTTGTTCGGCCGGTGGAGTATGTTGGTCCGAAGTGGCTCAAAAAAATAGGGTATTATTTTTTAAATAAGTATGAATGTAAATATTTTCAGGAGTATATTAGTGAACCCCTTGACACGGTTATACAATCAGCGGGATTAAAAATTACAAAACGGAGCTCCTTAATAGCAGGTTTCATGGAAGTGATAACTGTTTTGCCGAGTTAGAATTTTTAAGAATGCAGTAATAATTATAGCTATCGTAAATTATGTTAATTTTTTGCGCGTGAGTCTTTTGGCATAACCGCAAAAGACCTTTTTTAGTAAATGCATGATAATAGCGCCAGCGATTATTATTTTTACCCCATTGAAATAATAAGTCTCCAAAATCGAGCTCCGATAACCCAATTATTTTTTTTAAAAAACTATTGGTTATTAATTTGGCGATTCGGTAGTGACGATTTGAAAGCATTTGCCAGTTTGTCCAAAGACGCCAAGCTGAAAAAACTATGCGCCCGTTAGGTTTGCAAATTGTCAAAAGTTGATTTAGCCCTTTAGCTTGAAGATTGTTACCAGGAAGATGGTGTAAAACTGCCATGCAAAAGACATGGTCAGCCAGTGGGAGCTTGAGTTGATCGAGGGAAAGAATATTACCCAAAATGAATCGTTGATTAATTAGCCGAAATGATTCATTTTGCTCTGCCAGGGTTAGTAAGTTTTGACTCGCATCAACGCCAATATAAGCAATATTTATATTTTTTAAAACTTCACGCAAACGGCCATTACCACAACCAATATCGATAACAATATCGCCGTCTTTTATCTCGGCTGTCAGCTTAACAACAGGTGGCCAGAGTGGTTTGCGCCTGGTTTGATGAAATTCTTCGGCAATTTCATCGTAGTTTTTGGTAACTATGTCTAGTAATTTTTGTTCGGTAAGGTGGTTCATTTATAAAGATTAGCCTTAAGCTTAGCAGCGACGAATTTTATTTCCGACCAGCTGATTGGATCACCTAACTCTTCTTTAGCGAGGCCAAGTCGATTAAGGCCGTGTTTTTCAATTATTGGTGATATGAGTTGTTGCTTTGTTATTTCTACAAGCGCGTCAATATCGGTGAACAGTTTTTTTTCAATCAAAAAGCAAAAATGATCGGCAATTGTGCCTGGCTTTAAGTTTCTCGTTAAAGCAATTTGATCAAGATTTAAGCCATTTTGCCAAAGCTCAAAACTTTCAAGCTGGGTTAATTTAGTTGAAATAACATCAGAGGGGGCGGAAACGTCATTAAGTTGCTCTTCGGAAAAAACATTGTTTGGTAACATTTCATCGATTATATGATTGGTTGAATTTATACAATTGTCGCATTTTAAACAACGGGGGGCATTAACAGTACCGAAATAATCCAGAATATATTGCTGACGACAACCTAAGTGATAAATATAGCTTTCCATCAGATCAAGTCGTTCATTGGCACGGTCTAATTTTTGCCGTAAACCAGTGGTATCGAGCGTGATTTGATGTCGCTCGAGCCGTTTTAGAATTTGAATTTCAGTGCCTTTAAATGGTGGCTGATAATCGAGAGCGTTTTGTTCTTGAAGTTTTTTTATTAATCTACGCAGCGACTCTTTTTTCGTGGATAAAATCACTGCCATTTCTTCTAAATTAAAATTAAATCCCTGATCAAGCAGTTCGCCATATTTTTGCCATAGTGCAGTCCAAAGTTTTTGACTGGCTTTAGCCTTAGCACTAAACAGGGTGTCAATTTCTAAGGCCGGGCGCAATAATTTTAGGTAAGCATTGGCCGCTTTTTCTTGATTACGCCTAATTAGCCCCTCTTTTTCTAATAGTTTTAAGGCCGTGCCGATTGCCATGTCGGGAATATTGTCAGTTAATTGACTCATTAGATCAGCATAGGTAACGAGCACGCGGTCACTTTCATACGACAATAATAGGTCGTAAAGTTCGTAAATTAATTCAGGTGATGGGTTGTCGCCTTTGATAAAAAATTCCTGCAAGGCGCGGTCTCTTGAATTGTATAGCAAAAGACAAAAGCTTGGCTGTCCATCACGTCCGGCACGACCAACTTCTTGATAATAGGCCTCAATTGTGCCTGGCATGTCATAATGAATTACAAAACGAATGTCAGGCTTGTCGATGCCTAGTCCGAAGGCATTGGTTGCCACAATCACTCTGGCTTTGTTTTTCATAAAATTTTCTTGTACCCATTTGCGATCATTTGGATCCATGCCACCGTGGTAACTAATTGCTTCAATACCACTATCAAGCAAGGTAGCAAGTAGCTGTTCTGCTCGAGCCCTGGTGCCGACATAGACGATGCCAGAACCATTAGGTGCGCTTTGAATGGCCTCCACCGCTAGAGTGGGTTTTTGCCCCTCGCTTGCACGAACTACGGCTAAGGTTAAATTAGGCCGTGCAAAACCGGTAATAACTAGCTTTGGGTCAACTAGCCCAAGTTGTTTAATGATGTCATTTTTTACTTCGGGCGTGGCAGTGGCGGTTAAGGCAATCACTTGCGGCTTGCCTAAAAATTCAACGGCTTGGCGTAAGCGTAAATAACTGGGTCTAAAATCGTGACCCCAAGAGCTTATGCAGTGGGCCTCATCGACGGCAAAAAGACTAACCGGTACACTGGCCATGGCTTGCATGAACTCTTGGCTATAAAAACGTTCTGGAGCAACATAGACTAATTTAAACAAGCCTTGTTTCAATTCTTCAATGCGCCGACTTGTTTCTTGAGGGTTAATTGAGGAATTAATAAAAGTAGCTGGGATTCCAACTCGATGAAGACCGTCAACCTGGTCTTTCATAAGTGCAATAAGTGGAGAAATTACAATCGTGATGCCATCATTAACCAAGGCGGGTAGTTGGTAGCATAACGATTTGCCACCTCCGGTTGGCATAACCACTACAACGTCTTTTTGATTTAATAGCGCATCAATAACTTCTTCTTGGCCAGTGCGGAAAGCCGTAAAACCATAGTGTATGCGTAATAATTCGATTAGGGTTTGTTTTTTGTCTTGCATGTTGAAATTAACAAAAATGGTGAGCCAAAACACACCATTTTGCGTTAGCATTTGAGTATAGAATACTACTGATGTCGCTGTTTGTATAGGGTGAGGGTGTTTTTGAATGCCATAGCAATGGTAATGGGACCAACTCCGCCTGGAACTGGGGTAAGGCGACCACGGTGATTTGCTACTGAAGTTGCATCAACATCACCTACAACGCTATTGTCGGGTAGACGGGTGATACCGATATCGATAACAACAACTCCGGGCTTGAGCATATCAGCGGTTATAAATCCCGGCTTGCCTAATGCAGAAACTAAAATATCAGCTTGACTGACTTGAGCAATTAAATCGATTTCGTCACCATGTAAAATATTGACTTTGGCACCGGCGCAGTCAAAAAAATGACCAATGACTTTACCTAATAAGTCCGAGTTTACTAACGCGACAGCATTTTTATCGGCTATGGTGATATTTTCGTGGGAAATAATTTCTCGGATAACGCCTATTAACGGTGGTTCAACCAAGCTCTGGCACGTTTGTAAAAAAATTTCGAGATTTTGGGGTTGAAATCCATCAATATCTTTTTTAGGATCAATAGTGGCAATGATTTTATCGGTGTCTAGAGCCTCAGGTAGTGGTAGCTGAATGAGAATACCATCGATTAATTCATCTTGGTTTAAGAATGTGACGGTATCTAACAGTTCTTGCTGGCTGATATTTTCTGGGCAACGATATACGTGTGTGTCGATGCCCACTTCTCTCGCTTGTTTTTCTTTTAAGGTAACGTAAATTTTTGAATCTTCTCGCTCGCCAACCAAAATAATTGCTAAATTTGGACGCGCTGTTCCTAGCGTGCTAATTTCAGCTACCACCTGGTTTTTAATCTTTTCGGCGATGGCTTTGCCATTAATTAATTCCATAAAATAATATTTAAACGCTGGGAATAGGAAATTTTTTACACAGCTCGGCTACTGCAATTTTAATCTGAGCTAGCACATTCTCATTTTCGTAATTGGTTAGCGCTTGGTCAATAAAGTCAGCAACTAAAACCATTTCAGCTTCTTTCATGCCTCGAGTAGTAATGGCTGCGGTACCCAAACGAATACCAGATGGATTCATTGGTGGGTTAGGATCGAACGGCACAGTTGATCGCGATACGGAAATGCCGATTTTATCAAGCGCCTCTTCGGCTACTTTGCCAACCAACCCTTTATTGGCGAGGTCGAGCACCATTAGGTGGTTATCTGTGCCATCAGAGACAACATGAAAGCCCCGTGCCATGAGTTCGGTTGATAGAATTTGAGCATTAGTGATTATTTGCTTGGCGTATTCGATAAACTCAGGTCGGAGTGCTTCAGCAAAGGCAACTGCTTTAGCAGCAGTGCTGTTGTCATGGGGACCGCCTTGCATGCCAGGAAAAACAGCTCGATCAATCTGCTTGGCAAATTGTTCTTTACACATAATTATGGCACCACGTGGACCACGTAGTGTTTTGTGAGTGGTAGTGGTGACGACGTCAAAAAGTGGCACCGGATTTTCCAGTTGTTTACCGGCAATTAATCCGGCAATATGAGCAATATCGGCAAAGGTATAGGCGCCAACTTCGTCGGCAATGGCTTTAAAATGATGCCAATCTAAACTACGAGAATAGGCGGAAAAGCCGGCTAAAATCATTTTTGGTTTTTCGCGCAGGGCAATGGCACGAACTTCGTCCATGTCGATACGTTTAGTATTGCGGTCGACTTCGTATTGAACGAAATTGTATAGCATACCAGAAAAGTTTACCGGATGACCATGGGATAGATGACCACCATGATCTAGTTTTAAACCTAGTACTTTATCGCCCGGTTTAAGCATGGCAAAATAGACCGCCGCATTGGCGGGTGAACCAGATAATGGCTGCACATTGACGTGTTCCGCATCAAATAATTTTTTTGCCCGATCAATGGCTAGTTGTTCAATCTCGTCAACAAACTGATTACCAGCATAATAGCGTTTACCAATATAACCCTCACTGTATTTATTGGTAAATATTGAACCAAGCGCTTCTTGCACTGCCTCGGAAACATAGTTTTCACTAGCAATAAGCTCTAAGCCAGTTTGCTGTCGCTCGATTTCTTGTTGTAAGCCAGCATAAACCGCTGTATCTTGTTTTTCGAGATGAGTGTATTGCATCGTTTCTTTTTTAAATATTAAATACGAATATATTTATTATAATTGATTAAATTTTAGCAAAAAATCGTAATAATGCAACTTATGATAAAGTTTTTACCATGTAGGTTTGTTGCAGGCGATACCCAAGCTTGCGATAATACCCGCGAACGCCAACTCCGGCAATGATAGCCATTTTGTGATACCCATTTTTTACTGCTTCTTTTTCTGCTAAATGTAATAATTCACGGCCCAGACCGGCATGTTGAGTTTGTTTTTTTTCGCCAATGGCTACTAATTCGCCATAAACGTGAAGTTCACGAATTATCGTGGCATTTTGCAAGGCGGGAGGTAGATGTTTAGCCTCACGGTCGGGCAAGCGTAATCGGCAAAAGCCATATAGCAATTTAGCATCGTCACTGACCGCTTCAATAAATTGCTCCTCTCCTGAATTGGCTTGGTAGGCAATCGTGTTGATATGATATTTGGTGTCACGTGGCTGCTCTTTTATTTCTCGGCACCGAATGCAGTGGCAAACTGTGCCACGTTGCTGCATAACTTGGCGGAGATTGGTGACCGTGTTGCCGGCAATTATTGATTCGCCAGGTATATCGCGGATAAGACGAATAATGCGTACGTAGGGTGGAATAAAATTTTTGCAATCGGCTATCAATTTTTCTAGTACTGTGTTTGAGTAAGGTTTGTACTTACCTTGTTGCCACCATTGATACAACAAACTATCCTTTGTAACTACAGTTGGATAAAATTTAATTTGATCGGGCTGAAATTGTTCATTGGTAAATAATGTTTTAAACATAGTCAAGTCTCTTTTGGCCGTTGCGCCCGGTAGGCCGGGCATAAGGTGGTAGGTAATTTTAAAGCCAAAGTCACGCAACATTTTGGTGGCAGTGGTAATAGCGGAAACTTTGTGGCCGCGTAGATTTAAGGCCAAAATCTTGTCATCGATTGCTTGGACACCAAGCTCGACGCGGGTGCAACCCAATAAACGCATTTCTAAGAGTTCTTCATTGGTAATATAGTCTGGTCTGGTTTCTAAGGTCAGTCCGATAATTTGATAGGTAGCACGTTCATTTTTTTTCTGCTCGAACAACAAAGCTGATTTTAGTTTTGCTAGTGGTGATTTTTTGGGGTAGCTTGACTTTACTGTTTCTAATGATTTCTTGAGATTAAAATTGTTGGCCGCTCGGAAACATTCTGTAATGTACCAATACTTATACGCCTGAGGTAAATAGCTCCAGGTACCACCGATTACTATTAATTCAATTTTTCGGGGCGAGTGACCATTGGCCTCGAGGGCGCGAAGACGTTGCCAGGTTTGCGTAAAAGGGTGATAATTACATCTGATAGCTCGCATCACTGCCGGCTCGTTGGAGAGATAGCTTTGTGGCACATCCTTTTCCGTTGGACAATAGGCGCATTTACCTGGGCAAGGATAGGGCATGGTTAAAACAGCAACCGGGGCGACGCCAGACAAGGTTCTTACGGAGCGACGGCGCAATAATTTACGTAGCACGGTATATTGCGGATGATTTTTGCCTGTTAGATCAAGCGCTGCGAGTAACTCGGTATTAGTGGGCATAACAATGCCATTTTTTTTAGCCAATTGTCGTTTAGCAGATAAGAGTTGCTCACGACTGGTAATATTTTGCTCTAATAAGCCAATAATGAGTGTATTGACGATTGATTTTGTGTTTGACTTTTGCGCCATTTGTGATAGCGTTAATAATGAATAACTAACCTATTTAAGCATAAACTAATGAAACTAACAAGTAAAATGCTGGCAGTAGCAGCAGTGCTGTTTTTTCTGCCGCTAGCCGCCGCTCAGGCCTTTACTGCACGTGCTGGCGACACCGTTAATTTAGTAAAGGGTGAAATCGTAGAAGGCAGTTTATACGTTGCCGGTGCCAATATAAACATTGATGGCAAGGTGACTGGTGATGTGGTGTGTGCTGGCCAAACGGTGAACATTAGTGGAGAAGTGTTAGGTGATGTGGTGTGTGCTGGCCAAACGGTGAACATTAGTGGTCGGGTGATTGGTAATGTTCGCTCGGCAGCGAGCTCAATCAATTTAACTGGGCAGGTGGGCAAGAATGTTACTGTGGCCGCCGCCTCGGTAAACACAAGTGCTAGCTCAACCGTTGGTTGGGAGATGTTGTTTGCAAGCGCTTTAGCCGATCTTAAAGGCAGAGTAAGCTATGATTTGGTTGGCGTTGCTAGTGGGATTAATTTAAGCGGCAGTGTGGGCAAGGATGTAAAACTACGATTAGATAATCGAGATGCCAATCAAGTTCATTTGATTGTTGGTAAAACGGCGGTAATTGATGGTAAGTTAACCTATACTGATTCTAAACCAGCAACCATTGAACCAGGTGCTACAATTGCCGGTGAAACAGTGCGTCAAGATCCGCCTAAAAACGCGGAACGACGAAGCTGGTTTTTAGCTTGGCTTTGGTCTACGCTACTCGGTATTTGCGCTGCTTTTATTATCGGCTTAGTATTGTTAACGCTTTGGCCAAACCAGGTTGAAAAAATTAGTCAGTTGCTCAAAGAAAAAACGCTGAAATCATTAGGTTGGGGCGCAGTGATAACCCTTTTAACCCCAATTATAATTATTTTATTGTTTGTTTCTTTTGTTGGCATATATTTAGGATTGTTTACTGGCATGATATGGCTTTTGCTATTATGGTTGGGTAAAATCGTAAGCGCCTATACCGTGGGAGAGATCTTGCGAGAGAAAATGAAAATTAAAACCGCACATCCCCAGATTATTGGCTTATTAATTGGTGTGGTTTTATTCTGGATGATATTTGCTTTGCCTGGACTAGGCTTAGTCGCGTCATTTTTTGCCTGTTTATTTGGCGTTGGCGCTATTTGGTTACGACTTTTAACGAGATAAGATATGAAAATTAACCCAGACATATTTAAGGCTTACGATATTAGGGGTGTCTACGGACAAGATTTTGACGAGACTACATTTTATAGTATTGCTTGCGTCTATGCGGAAATTTTTAAACCAGTCGAACCAGTCATTGTTAGCTATGATGTTAGATTATCATCGCCTAGTTTACAAAAAGCAGTCATTGATGGGCTGACAGACAGCGGAGTGGATGTAGTTGACATCGGTCTTGCCTCAACCGAGATGTATTATTTTGCGGTCGGCCAGTATAAAATGGCCGGAGGATTAATGATCACCGCCTCGCATAATCCACAAGAATATAACGGCTTAAAAATGGTGGCCAAAGACGTTGTACCGATTCATAAAGATAACGGAATTTTTCAGATACGCGACATGGTAGTTGGTGATTGGTTACCAACCCCAGCGCTGCGTAAAGGTTCAGTTGTTACCAGGGCTGTTTTGGATGATTTTTGTGACTTTGCCGTACAATTTTTAGATGAATCGGCCAAAGTACCACAGAAAATTGTCATTAATCCTAACTTTGGCTTCGAGGGTGAGGTGGTAAAGCGCTTTGTGCAAAAAAATAATCTACCTTGGCAATTAATCGGGTTGAACGATCTGCCGGATGGTACTTTTCCCAAGGGTCGACCTGATCCATTTGTGCCTGAAAATCGACCAGAGTTTGTGGCCTTAACTAAATCAACTGGCGCTGATTTTGGAGTGGCTTGGGATGCTGATGCTGACCGTGTCTTTTTTTGCGATGATCAAGGTCGCTTTATCGAGTCGTATTATATTAATAATTTATTAATAAAATCATTGTTAGCTGACAAGCCGAACGAAATTATTGTTTACGATCCTCGCTATACTTGGGCATTAATTGATGCGGCAAAAAGCGTGGGAGCGAAGGCGGTCATGGAACGCGTTGGACATTCGTATATTAAAGAAAGTATGCGACACAACAATGCCATTTTTGCTGGTGAATCTAGTGGACACACCTATTTTCGTGATTTTTGGTATGCCGATTCTGGTTTGTTGCCGGTATTAGTTTTGGTAAATTTATTAGCCAAGGCTGGTCAACCGCTTTCGGAATTAATCCAACCAGTATTTGATCAGTATCCAATGTCTGGAGAACTTAACTCTACCGTTGCGGATGTAGCAGCGGTTTTGGCAAGAATTGAGAGTAAGTATGCTGATGGCAAGATTGAGCACTTTGACGGTTTATCAATAGAATTTAGTGATTGGCGTTTTAGTTTGCGCTCATCTAATACAGAGCCTTTGTTGCGACTAAACATCGAAGCTAGAACTGAAGCGCTAGTGACTGAAAAGGTGGCGGAGATGTTGGCAATAATCAGGAGTTAAGCTTGTTTATCAATTAGTGGTTTTAATATGTCACAGAAAAATGTGTGGGAGAAGGAATATCAAAACCATAAATTGGTTACTGGTGGTGAAATGCCGCAAAAAGACGTGTTACGATGCTTACGCTACTTAAAAACTAAATGCAATTTTATACTCGAGGCTAAAACTATTGTTGACTTGGGTAGTGGTACCGGACGCAACGCAAATTATTTAGCAGAACTAGGTAATGAAGTACACGGTATTGAATTTGCTGGTAACGCCGTAGCTCTGGCACGTAATCGTGCACGTGCTGCGAATGTGGTAGTAAACTATTATTGTCAAAGCATGGCCGAACAGTGGCCGTTGGTTGAAAATCAGGCAGATTTGGTATTGGACATTACCTCGTCCAATTCGTTACTAGCCGAAGAGCGGCAAAAATATTTGCAAGAGATGTTTCGAGTGTTAAAGCCAGGTGGATATATAATATTGAAAGCGTTGTGTAGCGAGGGTGATAAAAATGCAAAAGCGTTGATTAAAAAAAATCCAGGGCCAGAAACCAACACCTATGTTATGAAAGAGTTAGGATTGGTTGAGCGGGTATTTGGTCGATCAGACCTACTTGCTACCTACGACAAGTATTTTAATTTGGTAAATTTAGATAAAAAAACCAGCTATACCAGAATGAACGGGCAAAGTTATAAGCGAAATTTTTGGTTAGCAATTTTGCAAAAGTCAGTTTTGTAAAAAATTATTGCACAATTGGTTAATAAATGGCAATAATTAGCATTAAATATTGCCATTTGTCATAAATTCAGATTTTAGGTTAAGAGTTGACGAATTTACTTCTTTTTGTTAAGTTATAGATAATTAAAAATAGTCCGCGGGCTATTTTTATTTGGAGCGGTAGCTCAGTTGGTTAGAGCGCTGCCCTGTCACGGCAGAGGTCGCGGGTTCGAGTCCCGTCCGCTCCGCAAGCGAAAATCTCCTAATCCCAGTCGGGGTTGGGAGATTTTTAATTTTTTAAACAAAGCAAGTGAGTTGTGATATAATATAAAAATAAGTATTAAAATTTATGATGAGGTTAATTTTTACATCGTTGATATTAATTATTTTTGCCCCTAATTTAGTCTATGCTGCCGAGGCACGGTTATTTTTATTAAGCAGTGGAGGTGTATACCAAAGCAATAAAGAGTTTGTGGCGCGATTATATGTTGATAGTGGCGGCGGCAAGGGGGTAAATGCAGCGGAGAGTATTATAATGTACAATCCGGGACAGTTAAAAGTTAATCGTGTGATAAAAGATAAATCGATTTTTGATTTATGGGCTAATGGGCCGAAAATTAATAGTAAAACCGGTAGTATTAGTTTTTCCGGAGGAACCACCAAGGCATATAAAGGTGATGCCGGTTTGATTATGACGGTGTATTTTACACCATTAAAAAATGCCAGCACTTCAGTAGTGCTGACCACTGCGACTAGCAAGGTGTTATCAGCAGATGGCGTGGCACCAAATATTTTAACCAGTGTTGGGGGCGGTAAATATGTTTTTTCTAATGCCGAGGCAGTAAAAATGGCCAATGCCATCCGTGCAAAATATAGTGGCAGTTTTTTACGAGACCCTGCTGATAAAAATGTATTTTGGTATGTTAATCCGCTAGATAAAATGCGTTATAAAGTAGACGGAAAAAAATCCACTGATTCTTATAAGCGTTTGTTGCGGCTGGGGGCAAGGGTTAAGGCCTCTGTTGTTAAGCAGTATTTAAATAAAGCATTTCCAGTAGCTTATGCGGGAAAAATTATTGTGAATAGTACCGATAACAAGGCATATTATATTAATAGTAAAAATAAAAAAGCCACCTTACTAAAAAATGCAGCAGATACGCTTAAATACATTACTAAAAATGCTAGTACAATTTCGATAGCAGATTTTGAAATTATTCCTGATGCGACGATTTGATTAATAAATACTTAAACAAAATGTATAAGTATGCGACCAATAATAATAAATTTAAACTTCAGGGATTTACCTTGATAGAATTATTGGTCGTGATTGCAATTATCGGATTATTGGCTACGATTGCCACGATTTCTTTAAATAATGCAAGAATGGTTTCACGCGATGCAAAAAGAAAAAGCGATTTCGGCCAAATTAGAACAGGATTGGAAATGTATTATGATGATTATGGTCGATATCCTCAAGCTGGAGCGTGTGGATATGGTGCAAACTGCTATGTATATAGTACCTCGGGTACTTCCTGGATGCCTGCGCTAACAACATATTTAAAAAAACTACCAGTCGACCCAATTAATAAAGGAACTGCGCCATGGAATAATAATGAATATTTGTATGCTTATGGTAATGTGTGGGCAGACGGCAGTAGATATGATTTAACAACCCAGCTTGAAAGTAAAAACGACCCTGACCGGTGTGAAATTAAGAATTATAAATTTTATTTTGACAGTAGACTGTGGTGTGGAGCGTACAGTAAGCAGATTTATGATAATTCACCGTAAAGTGAAGTAAAATAATTTTAATTTATTTTGTAATAATTCCTGATGGAATTATTTTTTTTCTTTGCGGTAAAGTATGTATGAGTATGCCATAGGCACTAAGGATACCAGAAGAATACCAATAACAAAGACTGTTATGCCCAATGTTTTTTCTAAATACGGGGAAATTATTAAAAGTAGACCAAATAACACAAACATAATTCCTGCAAAACGATGAGTTTTGTTCCAGACATTTTCTGAGGAAAGTGTCCAAGGCGTACGAATACCCACAAACCAATTTTTTTTGATTTTCCCCATGTAATTGCCGATAAAAATCATAAGTAGCCCAATGATAAATGGTACGGCTTTGCCGATATTAATGTTATACCCGAGATTTACTAGTGTTGAGAGTAAAAAAATGATATAAAATACAACAAGTAGGGTGGTGCGAAAGATATTGTATGGCTTGATAAAATCTTGGTAGCGTTCTTTTTTTGGATCCAAATTGGGCAAGATTAAAAAAAGTACATACATGGCTATAATCAGGCCTGGAAATAATAATGCATGGAATCCGCGGCTTGACCAACCGTCCGCTTGGCCGTAAAAGTTCCAATGGGTGATTACTCTTGTGGGTAGGGAGTTGTAGGTTGTAAATGAAGTAATAACGCTAGCAATTATAACAGCCAATGAAATGGCTTCGGACTTAAAAGTTGGCTTGATTGGTGAGTTCATAGCTTTTACTTATGAAAAAATTTAATGATTTCTTTTTCTAATTCCTCCATAACACTGAGGTTTAAGGAATAAAGTATTTGTTGGCCTTGACGACGCGAGGCAACGAGCTCGTTTCGTTTAAGGATGTCGAGGTGGTGAGATAGGGTGGCCAAAGTAATATCTAATTTGGCACCAATATCAGAAACACTCATTTCCTTTTGTTTTAAAATGTCGAGTATTTTTTGTCGGTTCTGGTCAGCAAGTGCGGCGAATGTTTTGGTTAGCCTCATATTTAGATATTTAGATGTATATCTAAATATTATAACTTAGAAAATTATTTGTCAAGATTTTGACACACACAAAAAGTAAACAGATAATCAATTTTAGCTATAATGCTTTTATTAACTCGTTCTTTTGCCGTGCAATAATAAATCAATAGCATTTTCAATTGAGCCGGCATGAGTAATTCCTCCGTTATTTACAAAGAATATCTCATCAGCATTTTTAATGGTGTTTAACCGATGGGCAATAATGATTTTTGTTGTCAGTTGTGGCAATCTATTCAAGATATCACTTAATAATTGCTCTGTTACGGTATCAATATTTGCTGTTGCTTCGTCTAAAATTAATATTTCCGGTTGTCGCAGGACTACCCGCATAAATGCAATTAATTGTTTTTGGCCCAGGCTGAAGCCACTGGTACTCGAAATTTTTGTCATTAAACCTTCGTTGAAGCGTTGCATTAGAACTTGCAGACCTGTTTGTTTTAGTAGTGTTTCAAGTTGGTCGTTGCTGTAATCTTTAAAAGCTTCATTACTGTATAATAAATTGTCTTTAACTGTTCCGGTAAATAAAAACGGATCTTGCAATATGAATCCAATTTTTTTTACCCTTTCGGCAGGATTATAACTCCGAAGATCTCTCCCGTCTAATAATATTTCTCCGCTCGAAGGATCATAAAGCCGGGACATTAATGACGCTGTGGTAGTTTTCCCCCCACCAGTTGGTCCTACAAGTGCGTATGTTTTGCCACGAATAAGTTGAAAATTTACATTATGTAAAATGTCTTTATCGTCGCTATAGCCAAAATTAACCTGTTTAAATTCCAATACGATGTCGTTTGAAGCTGCCGACTCATTTACAGGCACAAGCAATAAGTCCGATTGTATTCTTAAAATACTATTTATTCGATCCCAACCTGCCAAAGCGATTTGGAAGCTTGACCAGATTTGTGCCATTTGGCGTAACGGATCATACAGGCGAAAAACATAGGTAATATAACTTATTAAAAGACCCAAGGTAAAGTTGCCAGTTGATATAAGAAAAATTCCATAAGACACTACAATTAATTGTGCAGCATTGGAGGCAAAGCCGTATGTTGGGGTAAGGGTATTATTAGCAATGCCTGCACGAACAGCGCTGGTGTAATTCTCTGCATTCGCCACTGCAAACTTTTGGCGAAAATAATCTCGTCGATTAAATGCAACAATAATTTTAAAATTATTTAGACTTTCGGATATTTCTGCGCTTAACGCACCCACTCGATTTAGTGACTGTGCATTTGATTTTTTAATCCACGGCGAAAAAATTTGAGTAAAAATAAGCAAAAATAACGCTGGCGCAAGAGCTGCTAAACCGAGCCGCCAATTAATAATCACTATTAATATGCCGGCGCCAATGATAGTAATAAAATTAGCAACAAACTGAACTAAGCCCTGCGATAAAAATTGATTGATCGTGTCTGTGTCATTATTTATGCGAGAAATAAGATCGCCGGCTTTATTTTGATTAAAAAAGGCTATTGGTAAAGACTGAATTTTTTTGAATAAAGAATTGCGTAAATTAAATAATACATTCTGTCCCACCGTACCCATTATTAACGTTTGAAAATAATTGGCAACCAGGGCTACAAGGTAAATACCTAGTAAAATTAGTCCAAAAATCAACACCCCTTGATATTTTTTGGTAACAATATAGTCATCAACCGCTCGACCAATTAGTACTGGAGCAGTCAAATTCAGCGCGGAGTTTACTAGCACAGCAATTCCAGCTAACAGAATTTTTTTTCTCTCCGTGCGGATTAATGGCGCCAAATTCAATAATGTGGATAATATATTCAATTTTGGTTTATCTGTACCTTGCTGGTCTAAAGTATAATTATTCATATTCATTGGTGCTTTGTTGCGAATTAAATATCTGGATATATTCCGGGCATGTGGTAACTAAATCTTGATGGGTTCCCATAGCCACCACCTCACCCTCCATGAGTAAAATAATCGAGTCATATTTTTCCACTGAGGATATCTTTTGTGTTACTGAAATAAGATTAATATCGGGAAAATTTTGATTAATGTTGTTCAAAATACTTTGCTCCGTTCTATTGTCTACCCGAGCAGTAAAGTCATCCAAAAGCAAAATTTTGGGGTTCAAGGCTAAAGCGCGAGCTAGCATGATGCGCTGCTTTTGCCCCCCAGACAGACTGGATCCTCGTTCAGATACAATAGTATCCAAACCCTTTGGCAAAGAAGCAATAAAATCTTCCAGTTCTGCTGCTTGAAGAGATTTGGCTAAATCACTATCTTTAACCGTATCGCTGAAAGCAATGTTCTCTCGCAAGGTCAGGTTAAAGATTACACTATCTTGAAACACTAAACCAATCTGTTGATGAAGTGTTTCTGGATCATAGCTACTAACATCCTGGCCGTCATATTTTATTATTCCTTCATCTGGCTTGATTAGACCAATCAATAAATGCAGGAGTTGTGTTTTACCAGCAGCGGTTGGTCCAATGATAGCCGTCTTGCTATGTGCGGGGATTTTAAAGGAGACATTATTTAATACGGTTTTGTCATTATAACAAAGGGTGACATTATCAAATTCAATTTCGCCAACTAATTGACGTTTTAACGTACCAACAGGAGATTCTTCTGATTTTAACACTCCGACTATGCGCTCGTATGATGCAGTTGCCTGAGCAATTACATTGCTCATAAACCCGATAATAATAATTGGAAAGATTAGCAAGGCAATATAACTATTGAACGCCGCAAAATTTCCCAGCGTCATTGAATTGTTTATAACAAAGTGTCCACCTAAAACTAAAACAGTCAAAGTGGCCAAGCTAGCAATAAAGGTGATGAGTGGTATTAAGCCGGCAAATATTTTTAATATCTGCAGCCCGATTTTTTTTGCTTCTTGGTTGGCTACATGAAATTTATCATTTTCATACCTTCCAGAATCAAGAATGCGAATCAAGCCTGCACCAAAGATACTTTCACCGATTACTCGATTAAGCCAATCTATTACTTCTCGTCCTTTTTTGAACAAAACCCTGACTCGACTGAATAAAACAAAAAACAGGACGCTTAACAAAGGTACAATTACCAGCACTGCTAAGGCTAATTCCCAGTCTATACTAAGCAGGATGATACTTGCACCTACAATTATAATCACCGATGAAACTATTGATGATACGGCCAAAGAAATAAACAATTTAATGGAATCAATATCGGCTGTTAAATTTGTCAACAATTTTGCTGCGGTAACTTCTTCTATGTAGTGGTAGCTTTGTCGAGATATTTTGTCTGAAAGTTGATCACGAAGATCACGCGCCACTCTTTCAGAAGTGTAGGTTTGTAAAATACTTTGTAGATATATAGCAATAAAGATGGCGAATGAAGTTAATCCAAATTCCCAAAGTAAGGCGTTAAGCGAATATGAATGCCGTACGTAGGTATCAATGCTTTTGGATACTATTTTGGGTAAAATTAAACCAAGTCCACTTGCCGTGACGGCAAAAAATACCAAAAAACTAAACGGAATAATATATGGCTTAAACAAGGCAAAAATATTGGGTGATTTTTTAATTACAATTTCAGAATTATTTTTCATAATTATTTTAAAGGTGTTCAAATTGTTATAATTATATTTAACATAACAAAATTAAGGATTTATGAATATAGTAAACCTAAAA
>Ga0194044_10000046_pt1 | contig 44048 bp, 44 predicted proteins | sample JunL4417m_MetaG_FD_155460 | JGI IMG/M metagenome (GOLD analysis project Ga0194044, IMG submission 155460) | Anoxic zone freshwater microbial communities from boreal shield lake in IISD Experimental Lakes Area, Ontario, Canada - Jun2016-L442-17m | ecosystem: Environmental > Aquatic > Freshwater...
CGCCAATATACGGTGGGGCAACACCATCGCAATTCTGACTGGTGATTTTCTCTTTGCAAAATCCTCTGATCTTTTAGCCGATCTTGGGCCTGAGGCTGTCCGTTTGCAGGCCCGTACTTTTGAGCGCTTGGTTATCGGCCAGATTATGGAGACTCAAGGACCAAATCCTGGTCAAGATCCGTTGGAACATTATTTGAAAGTTGTCGCTGATAAAACGGGCTCACTCATCGCCGCTAGTGCCCGCTATGGCGCAATGGTCTCTGGTGCTCCAGCAAACATTATGGATACCGTGACGTTATTCGGTGAAAAGATTGGTGTTGCTTTCCAGTTGGCCGATGATGTTATCGATATTGCGAGTGAATCTAATCAATCGGGCAAAACACCGGGTACCGATCTTCGCGAAGGTGTTCCTACACTCGTAACATTAAATGTAATGGCGTCAACGGATTCTGCAGATAGCGATTTAAAGCACTTACTCTCAGCGCCAATTGACGATGAAGCTACCGTACAAGAGGTTCTAATTGCGCTTCGCAATCACAGCGCTTTGGGTAAATCTCGTGAGCAGTTACATCAAGTTGCAAAAGATGCACGACTTGCACTTGGACCTTTGCCTATCTGTGATGCAACAGGTGCATTGATGTCGCTATGCGACGCGGTTATCGATCGCTCTGCTTGATTTAAGCAAATCAATACTTAATGCGATAAGCGCTGCCCAAATAAAGGCAAACGCCAGAATCTTGCCAGGTGACATGTTTTCATGAAATACAAGGACGCCAAGAAGAAAGAAGATAGTTGGGGTTATGTATTGAAGTAACCCTAAAGTCGAAAGGGGGAGTCTCACTACCGCCCCATTAAAGAAAAGCAGTGGGATTACCGTTACCACTCCAGCAAATATAAGCAGCACCGTGACAGAAATTCCATGCCCAAACTGCGCCGTACCTTTGTTCTCAATGAAAAACAAAAACCCTAAATTGGGTATAAATGCGATGAGAGTTTCTATGGTTAATGACTCTAAAGCACCTAAGTCAATTCTCTTCTTCACCAAACTGTAGGTACCCCAAGACAGAGCCAAAGTGATTGCGATCCATGGAAAATGATGATATTCATACGTGATAACGAGAACTGAAATTGTTCCTAGAGAAACCGCAACCCATTGGAGTTTACGTAGTGACTCCCTAAAAACTATAATTCCAAACAAAACATTTAGTAATGGAGCGATGTAATAACCCAGTGCCGATTCGACTACCCGATTAACTCCAACTGCCCAGATAAAAACCCCCCAATTAAGTGTTAGGAGACCAGACGAGATAGCAAGAATTGAAAACAGTCTTTTAGATTTGATGATAGCGAGGGTTCGGCGAAGCTGTTTGCGCATAGCAAGTAGGACGGCACAAAGAACTAGCGACCAGATACCTCTATTTGCAAGAATTTCAAATGAGGATGCGCCCTCAATATTCTTCCAATAAATCGGAAGGAAGCCCCAAAAAAAGTGAGAGCTTAATCCGAAGACTAAGCCTAGTTTGTATTTATTCAATTATCTAAAGTTCGTGAACTGTACGGCGAAATCCCAGCCACCATCTTTAATCATGGCCATGACCTCTTGAAGATCGTCACGACTTTTAGAGACAACTCGGAGCTCATCGCCTTGAATTTGAGTCTTAATTGATTTAGGACCTTCTTCGCGAACAAATTTTGCAATCTTTTTGGCATTCTCAGTGGAGATGCCCTCCTTCAATGGCGCGGCAATCTTATAAATCTTTCCACTCAGTTGTGGCGCACCGGCATCAAGGTGCTTGAGCGATACTCCGCGCTTAATCATCTTGTCTTTAACGACATCCAGGGCGGCTTTAGCGCGCTCCTCAGTATCGGCCTCGATAAGTATCTTTTCGCCCTCTAGTTCAATCTTTGAGCCTGTATTTTTAAAATCAAAGCGCGTATCAATCTCACGAATCGCCTGATTAATGGCGTTATCGAGCTCCATACGGTCGATTTTGGAGGTAACGTCAAAACTGCTATCTGCTGCCACGATTGGCTCCTTCATTTTAAAGTGGGGCGTATGCGTCTACGTGCTTAAGATATCCTCTTGCTACGTACTATCCATAATTACGGTACCGCTTTTCGACCTCTGCCGATTGCCCTAGGGGCGGGACCTTAGAAGCAAAAAGACCACTCAAATTCTTACAAACGGTTGCGCTGCGGCTTCACATATGACAACCTTCTAGAATGCCTCGGCATTCAGAATTAATTGATGTAGGCGAGACTGGCCTAAAGATTTCTCGCTATAGCCTAGGAACTGCACCACTTGCTGGGCTCTATCAAAATGTAGACGAGGAAGAGAGTGATTGCGTAATAGAGAAAGCCCTTACCAGTGGGATGAACTATTTTGATACTGCTCCACTTTATGGCTCAGGAGTCGGAGAGAAAAGATTAGGGAGGGTCTTGAAGGAATCAAGTAAAAGAATAGTTGTTTCAACCAAAGTTGGGAGAATTCTTTTATCAGGTGAGAACCCAGAAGCCACTAAATGGCCTGATGCGGACCCAAATGTAATAGCACAATTTGATTATTCCGCCGAGGGAATTCGTCGCTCTTTAGAGGAGAGTTTAGTTCGACTTGGTTTAGACCATATTGATATCGCTTATATACATGACCCAGATGATCTAGTAAAACAAGCCATAGAAATTGTGTATCCAGTACTAGATGATTTACGACAACAAGGAATCATTAAGGCGGTGGGCGTAGGAACCAATTTTTGCGGACCTGCAGTTGAAATTATGAACGCGGTAGATCTTGATATCGTTCTAATCGCCGGAAGATACACACTCCTGGATCAAACCGCGCAGCTTGAACTTTTCCCGACAGCCTTGCAACGAGGAGTCTCAGTAGTTGCCGCTGGTGTATATAACTCCGGAATTTTAGCGAATCCTATTGTGGGGTCTTACTTTAACTACGAGCCTGCAAGCGCGGAAATATTAAAGCGCGCACAGTTGATTCGCGAATATTTGAGCACGCAAGGAGTTCCATTAACAGCCGCCGCTTTACAATTTCCTCTTCGTCACTTAGCTGTAACTTCCGTCCTAAATGGCTCAGCGAGCTTGAAAGAGATTGAGGAGAATATTACAAATTTCAATTTCAAACTTCCCGATAATTTGTGGGATTCTATGGAAAGTGCCGGGCTTATTATTGGAGAGAAAAAGTGAATCAATTCTCAGTTTCTGAATTCACTACCTTTCACCTTTCAATTGATGAAGAAATCGAGCTCCTATTAAGAATGGGAATAACCGGAATCGATATCGCTGAGCGGAAATTGTCAAAAGATGTCAAAGTTGCTCGAGATCAAATCGCTAGGGTTATATCTTCAGGCTTAACTGTCACTGGATTTATACCTAGAGTACATGCTCTACTTCCTGATTCATTAAATCCACAAATTTTAGATTTAAGAGAGCGCGAGGAATCTTTTAAGCAATCGCTCGCCTTCGTTGGATCTATTTGGCCAAATCATCCGCCCGTTGTTCTGAGCATTACTGGAGCGGCCAGCAACTTAGACTATAAGACGGCAACGTTACATATTGTGGAAGCATATTCAAGACTTGCAGAGTTTGCGGGCACCTTAGGTATCACAATTGTTTTCGAACCTTTGAATCCAATCTTGATGAACAGCGATACGGTTATTTGCTCCTGGAGCAACTCTGTTAAGTTAGTTTCCCAAATTGGCGCCAATAATTTTAAATTAGTCTTTGACACTTGGCATATTTGGGATGAGTATGCAATTTACAAGCAATTTATAGATACTTTGGATCTTGTCGGAACTGTACATGTTTCAGATTGGTTAAGCCCGGGACCACGAAGTTTTGCAGATCGCGGAATTCCAGGAGAAGGGGAAGTGGACTGGGTAACCCTTGCTGAAACATTTAAAAAGAGCAAATACTCAGGCCCCATCGTCCTGGAAATTTTCAGTAGTGATGAGTTTCCGGATTCGCTGTGGCAACGATCCCCATTTGAAGTGATAGACGTAAGCCGTAAGTTCTTAGAAACAACTTTTGGCACAATGAAATAATTGCAAACCATAATTAAGTCTTCTAGAGGATTATCACTGATTCAAATCTTGATTAAAAGTAAAAGTCACTTCTAGGTTGTGTGTATCTCCTCTTAACTGACCGATGCGAATTGCATCTGGCGGTGCTGTTAAGGGCTCGATACAGAAAACATCTGCATCTTTCGTGTAACAAGTCCACCAATCAACACTTGAAGAAACTTCTAGCGAAGCGATTCCAGGCCAGATAACTTTTGGAGATCTATCTATGTTTATAAATGTATCGTCCCATGGCCCTTGACTTGCTGGAATCAATTCCCCATTAGGTATCCCATCGGTAGACAGCTTCAGCATATTCTCGGCTTTAAAATCAATTACGGCTCTGGAGCTTGTACCTATTGTCCAGGGAAACCAAGTATGTAAACCTAGCCAAGCAGGCAACTCGCATGAGCCTGGCTGATACTGCAGCTTATAGTGAATGGAGTTCTCAATTACACGAATCTCCTGGATGGCAGACGATCCGGCAAAGTCGCCTTCAAATTTGCAACTTGAAATGCCATGACCTTCATCAAGCCAAACCATTGAGTGGCCAAAGCCATGAATCGCATGAGGTGGCATCAGGTTGGTAGGCAACTTGATCTTACTTGAAGGTCCCAGATACTCTCCTTTATTGATTCTGCCAGCCCAAGGAACCATCGGATACCAGCCCCAGTGTAAAACCTTTTGATTATTTGGAATTGCAAATTCGTTGTCAAGGAATTTTACAGAGGACATTCGTCCACCATTGTTCAGGTCAACGACAACTTTCAGTTCACTCGAATTGAGAAGTTGCATCAACTGGTTAACAAACACATGCTGAGTAATTTACGCAGTTTCGAGTATGACATAAGGCGAACCTGGCTCAACCTCATCATCTATCTTAAATAGGAACTCAACTATCTTTCCAGCAACGGGAGAATCGACGTCAACTGTAGCTTTGTCAGTTTCCACAGAAATGAGAATTTCTCCAGCAGCAACTTGTTGACCAGGTTCTGCTTTTATTTCGACAATAAAAACAGAGTTAACGTTTTCACCCAACCTTGGCATTTTGACTTTGGTGAGCATTGATTTTTCCTTTTCTGTTTCTGTTAGTTGATGATCTTGTTATCTCGTAAATCTTGAATGTCTTGATCCCTCAAATTAATTAGCTCTTTAAGAATTTCTTCAGTGTTAGCTCCCAGTAATGGTGCCGAATGTGCCTCTAAATTTGCTGCATTTGTGAAGCGTATTGGTGAGGCAATATTTGGGAGATCTCCAATACCCTCCTGCCCCTTGAGGCTAAAAATGGGATTACTTTTTGACGCGCGAGGATCATTATCGAGAAGTTCTTCAAAAGTTTGGTACTTGGACCAGCTAACTCTAAATTTAGTGAAAACTTCACTCAAATCTGTAACCGATCGTTCTTGAATAATAAGCCCAATCAACTCCGAGATTTCTCGCCTTAACCTGAATCGGTCTGCTTCAAGATTTAAGTTAGCTCCAAACTGTTTTTCTAGCTTAGAAATCTCTTCGTGGATTGCAAGAGCATCCTTTATTGAACTCCATTGTCTCGGAGTGAGTCCGACTATCATGATTTGAACCTTATCTTTAGTGATGAAGCTGGACCCAAATGCACCATAGAGATAATTCCCATCGGCAGAGATTTGCTCTGTTCGCAAATGAGCCTGCGAAAGCCGTCCCAACGCTCCAACAGCGGAAAGGGCAACATCAGAGAGGGCAATTTGAATGAACTCACCTTCGCCTGACTCCCGACGCCGCCTTTCAGCCACCAAAATTGCGATTGCAACCATATTTCCAAGTAGCAAGTCCCATGTGGGCAATACGCTGTTTATGGGCTGTTGTGATCCAGCAGGACCTGTTATCAATGGATATCCAAATGATGGATGGACTGTGTAATCAACTTCGCTAGTACCGTCATAGTTCCCAGTTAGAGAAACCATAATTAAGTCTGGTCTTTTTTCTTTAAGAGAGGCGTAGCTGAGCTCATTTTTGGCAGGAAGGTTAGTAAGAAAAATACCGCCATCTCGACCCGGTGCTGTGATTAAACTAGAAACAATCTCCCTTCCGCGTGCTGACTTTAAGTCAACTTCAATCGACCTCTTTCCTCTATTTAACCCAATCCAAAAAAGGCTTTGATTATCCTTTGTTACGGGCCATCTGTGAGAATCTAACCCCCCATTTATTTGGTCAAATCTAATAACATCAGCGCCAAGTTGGGCCAACGTTAAACCACCAAGTGGAGCGGCAACGAATGCTGAACCTTCAATAATTCTCAATTCGCTTAGCGGAGTAAGAGTTTTCTTCATATCTAATTAAGTCGACCTTCAATTGGACCCGAAATAGGAGTGGGGAAGTAGTTTTGACCAATTCCTGAGCTCCTCTTAGGAATCATTACACTTCTATTCCACGTAACAATTTCAACTCCATCTTGGTTTAGACCGCGCGTAAACATTGAAATAATGCCCATATCTGGCTTTGAAGATGATTCACGTACACCCGTACAAACACTCTCTGCATATAAAGTATCCCCGACATACACGGGGTGAGTGAGTTTGATATCTGTCCAACCCAGATTTGCAACAGCATTTTGGCTCATGTCAATGACAGAAATACCTAAGATCATTGCAACGGTCAATCCTGAATTCACAATGATTTTTCCATTTGAGACAGGATTAGAGTTAGCTAAGTGCGCATTGAAATGGTTCTGATTGGTATTGCATGTTAATTGCGTAAACCAGGTACAGTCAGTCTCGCTAATGGTTCTGCCAAATGGGTGCTCAAAAGTATCACCCACGATAAAATCTTCGTAAAAACGCCCAAGCACTGCCTTATGTTTAGTCATTTTTCTCTCCTTGTATCGACAGTGTAAGTCCGGCAGCAAGCCCCTTCACGTATACTCCCTCAGCCATTTTTCTTGAGGCTTCATCAATCATCTTCCCTTCAAAGAGCAGGGCCCCCCTCAGGTTTTGAGAATCAGATTCTGAAATAAAGTGATTTATAACCCTTGAAGCTAAGTCAAAAGATTCCTGGCTCGGGGTAAAGGCGGTATTAACTATTTCAATTTGCCCTGGGTGTATGACCCACTTTCCATCGTAACCCAGGGACGATGAAAGATTAGATCGGTATTTCAACCCTTCAACATTAGAAATATCAGAATATGGTCCATCAATTGCTAAGAGCCCATTAGCTCTGGCTGCTATTAGAATCGACATCAACACGTAATGATATGCATCAGCTCCCGGATAGTTAATTGGATTTTCTCCAATGTTAATCACCTGCATTCCAATACTTGCCGCAAAATCTCCAGGGCCAAATATCAACGAAATAATGCGCTCTGATGCATCTGCGATGCTAGAAATATTGGAAAGCCCCCGCGCCGATTCAATTTGAATTTGAATCTTGGTTGACCCAACTACTAAATTGCCTGATTTCTCTAAATCCGACAATCTCTTACTTAGCTCGATAATCTGATCAGAGGATTCTACTTTGGGAATAATTAGCGAGTGAAAAGTATGCCCAGCTTGCAGGATAATAGCTGAAATATCCTCAACTCCTACTTTCGTATTCTGCTCATTTACCCGAACAGCAATAGACGATGCTTTAAACCCCCCGGCTAAAAGCCCTTCTATGACCCTCTTTCGAGCAAGTTCTTTTTCAGATAGAACGACAGAGTCTTCTAAGTCGAGGAATATTTCATCAACTTCGATTGTTCGAGCTTTCGCAATCATTTTTTCGCTAGAGCCTGGAACGGCGAGGACAGATCTTTTTGAAGCTACATTACTTCTTTTCATGTAACTCGTTAACAATCTCTTCTGAGTGCTCTCCAAGTTTAGGACCTACCGAGTTTATTTTCCCCGGTGTTTTTGACATTCGAGCCACTAGATTTTGCATCAAAATTCCATCAACCCGAGTGAAACTTTCACGTGCGATGAAATGAGGGTCCTCAATAACTTGCTGCATGTTATAAACCGGAGCAATAGCTGCATCGGCTGCTTCAACAATCCTAATAACCTCCGCTGAAGGTTTTGAACTAATCCAACTCCTCGTCAATTCCTCTAAAGCCTCTCTATTTTCAAATCTTGATTGGAAAGATATGAATCTTGAATCTCCACCACCACCCATGGTTTCAATTAATCTACCAGCAACTGATTCAGCCGATGCCGAAAGTGCCACCCATGCACCATCAGAACATTGGTAAGTACCGCGAGGAATCGAGTAAGGAATGCTTGATCCTAACCTCGGCTGCAAATAACCCATTGAATCCCACGCTGCCGGCAATGGCCCCATGATTTGGAGCACTGAATTAACCAAATCGATGTCAACGATTTGTCCCTGTCCTGTTTGTTTGGCATGAAAAATCGCCATCATCGCAGAGAAAGAACCAACAAGAGCAGTCACTTCATCGGTCAGGGCAATTGGCGGAAGCAGAGGACCCCCGTCTGGTTCGCCTAATAGACCCGATAGGCCAGATAGCGCTTCGGCGATCGTAGCAAAGCCAGGCTTTTGTGCATAAGGTCCTGATTGTCCGAAACCTGAAACCCGTAGTACAACCAATTTCGGATTTCTCTTAATCAACTCATCTGGATCCAACCCAAGCTGCTCAATTTTGCCTGGACGCATATTTTCAATAAACAAGTCTGCGGAGTCAATTAATTCTTTGAGTATTTCTAAATCAGCGTGTTGTTTCAAATCAAGGGTGATTGAGCGCTTTCCTCGATTTACAAGTTTCCACCATAATGAATCGGATTCACCAGGCTGAGTCCAACCCATGGATCTTGTTGAGTCTCCAGAGGGTTTTTCAACTTTAATAACATCAGCACCATAATCGGCAAAATATTTCCCTACACCTGGACCCGCAACTACGGTAGCTAAATCGATCACTTTCAAACCAACGAGAGGTCCCTGATGTTTCTGATCTCCCATCAATTTACCTTCGTTAATGGCAGCATTACAGAGCGTTCAAAGGTACAAACAACTTCTCCATTTTGGTTAGTTCCCTTTGTTCTTACAGTCAAGATGCCCTGGGTGGGTTTACTGTTAGAAATTCGCTTATCAAGAACCTCTGTGCTGGCATAAATTGTGTCACCATGAAATACGGGGAGCAAATGTTTTAACTCCTTGACACCTAAACTCGCAATTGCTTTTCCCGATATGTCATTTACTGACATGCCAGTTAGCAAGGCATAGATATAAGTTCCAACGACGAGATTCTTACCGCCTGCCATCTCTGTTTTTGCATAATTACTATCAATATGCAAAGGGCTTCCAGCCATTGTCAATAGACTAAAGAGGTGGTCCTCAGATTCGGTGATAGTTTTGCCTGGCCAATGCTTATAGATATCGCCCACTTCAAACTCATCGAAAACCCGACCATAGCGATCAGACCGTGCGTCGAATTCACGTGTCATATTCAATCCTCGCTATTGGCTAACTTGGTTACGCGCTTAATATACAGAGATGACGATTTTTAGTCAATCGGTTGACTAACGAGATTCATGGGTTTATATTGGCCAGGTGCCTGACTCAAAGATTGCAAAATTAAACGTAGCCACCGTAGAAGCTGAACTACCCGCGCCTGTCATATTCGGCGATTGGGTTATGCGTACCCGTGAATTTGTGGTTGTAAAAGTCACTTTGGACTCCGGTGTCGAGGGCTGGGGCTTCACACTCACTCGAGATGGTGCTGTTGCCGAGCACATTCGAAAAACACTGCGAAATATTTACGTTGGTACATTTACTAAAGATCTGGAAACAACTTTTAGGATTGCCCAGCGCCGGAGCTTGGCATCTCACTCTGCCGGTGTTGGACTACGAGCCCTTTCTATTGTTGACTTAGCCCTTTGGGATGCACGCTCTAAAGAGGCTGGGCAATCCATTTCTAAATTCCTCAATGGAGGTCGACCTCCAATGCCAGCAACTGCAATCGTAGGGTACCCCCCAGCCACAATGGGAGAACAGGAAGTCTTTGACCAAGTTGCAGATCTATATTCACAAGGCTGGCGCCGATTTAAAGCACCTGTTGGTACCAGCAATCAATCAACTGCCGAAAGATTATTTGCTGCCAGAAAAGCCGCACCAGACGCGTGGATTGGTTGTGATGCCGCCTGGATCTTTAACGACGTGGCTGGGGCAGTGGAGCTTTTAGATATGTTGGATGGAGTTAATCTTGGTTGGTTTGAAGATATTTTTCCACCTGGAAATGCTCAAGTTGTGGCGGACTTAAGAGCAAGGACGAAAACCCCGATTGCTATGGGAGATGAGCAAGGCGGGATTTATTACCCAGAGGCGTTGATTGCAAAATCAGCAGTAGACGTAGTCCGTATTGATTTGACGTGTATGGGTGGGATCACTGGTGGTAGAAGAATTGTTGATGAGTGTTTAAAAGCAAAAGTTGGTTTTAGCGCGCACATGTTTGCTCACGTACACAGTCAAGTTTTTGGAGCATGGGGCTTTGAGGATGTTCCAATTGAATGGGGAGTTCCTTGGACAGGTGTTGACCCTTATGCTGATAGTTTGGAGCAACCGAAAATTGGGTCTAACGGCAGGATGGAGCCACTGAGTGAAAAACCAGGCTTTGGGGAACTCATCAACTTTGACTGGGTAAAAACTCAAAAATGCGTGGACCCAGAGAAAATATTAGTCATTACTTAAGCAGCCAAATATGCCTAGGAAGTTGGGAAAATGAAGCTTTCATGCGGAGATCATAGTTTTCCATTACTCAATCATGAATCCACGATTGATTTAATTGCAGGAATGGGTTTCGAGGGTTTCGATTTAGCGCTCATGGGCAATCGATCACATATTCGGCCGGAAAATATTCGTAACGATGTTGAATCTGCTGCATCGATCATAGGAAAATCAATTCGTCGCCGTGGATTAGAAATTAGTGATATTTTCTCCATCCCTTGGACAAGTTTTGATGTCCTTGCGCCTAACCATCCTGATCCAGAAGAGCGAATTGCCTCTCGCGAATTTTTCGAATTCCTTCTCGAATTTACCCTGCGCATTAAAGGCCCAGGTATAACAATGGTCCCAGGTATCGATTTTTCTTCTCTCGGCCATGATCGATCTTTGGAATTGGCTGCCGAAGAGTTGCAATGGAGGGCCGCAAAAGCGCGATCCGAAGGTCTGCGGTTCAGCGTCGAATGCCACATCGGTTCAGTTGCTGCCTCTCCACAGGATGTCTTGAAGTTAGTAAAGCTGGCTCCCGATCTTCAACTAACCCTTGATTACACTCATTTCATCGCACCCGGTTATGAGCAATTAGATATTGATCGACTCGCTCCTTATGCGGGTCATGTTCAAATACGTGGGGGCCGCTCTGGTGCTGGTCAGTGCTCAATGAAGGAAAATACAATCGGCTACGAATCGGTAGTTTCAGTATTAGCCCAATGTGGTTATGACGGCTATCTAGCAGTCGAGTATGTGTGGATTGATTGGGAGAACATGAACAGGTGCGATACGGTTTCTGAAAGTATTTTAATGCGTGATCGACTATTGGCCGCTCTAACGGATAAGAAATGGGTTTATCCAGAATCTACAACCTAGGCAAGTTTCGAATTTAATTAATGTAGTGAACTATCAGCATCACCCAGAGCCCAGGAAGTGAACTCGCCAATTAGATTCGGGCCACTAGGTGCACAAAGATATGGCCCAGCTTTCCACGCCAAATTCTGGTTGATTGGCGCGACACGAACTAATTGAAAATCACTATCAGACTTAGCTCGTATTGTAATTGAATTACCTTGTCGGCTTGCACGAATTGTTACAAGTTTACCAAACCATTGTGGGACAGGGGCAGTCGACCAATCAGAGTCACCAATTGTAACTACTGCACCTAGTTGAGAAACTCCATCAGATTGCTCGACCGAAGCCTTTGTCCAGGTCAGATCATCGGAGTATAAAAAAATCCCGCACTGATCAAAGTTTTGGGTGTAATTCAAGCGAAACGTAACTTCCATCGCTGTGTTATCTGCAAAATCCTTCAATAATGCATGGCCGTCATTATGGATGAAGTTATATGCGGTATTTCTCCACCAATCACTGCCTTCGGCCGCTCTTGCCAAGAGTTTGCCACTCTCAACTTCTAAAGAGACAGGCACGCGGGTCCAGGTTCCTGAACTCCAGTCCAACTGTTGATTCTTCATAAACACCTCACTAATTCTGCATCAGCTACATCACTTTATTGAGGATGACTCAGGAGTAGATATAGTTCAAACCCTACTCAAATGTTAAACGTTTTATCAATATGGGTAATTGACAATCAAAAAACCTTACGATTATCTCTCTCTTACCATTGACGCAATCTGGTAATAGCAATAACCTTTCTGGAAGAAAATTGCGCAGACTTTGAAGGCGCTCAGAGTGCTGGTTCGGAGATTATTAGGAAGCGGAGGTTCTCATCATGGGAGAGGAATTGAGTTTGGGAAGCCAAACAATTCCAGATGTTGCAATTGTTGCCGGTTCTAGCTCTGGGGTAGGTGCAGCTACGGTCGCACGAATGGTGAGTAGAGGTGTGAGCGTTTTAGGTATTGATAGATCTGAAATCGTACCTAAGTTGCCCCTTGGCGCACTCGGAAAATACACCCATGTCACTGCCGATGCAGGCCAGGAACAGGTATGGGTCGATGTTTTAGAAAAATGCCGCTCACTATATGGCGCTGACGCTAACGCTGTGGTTTTTTGTGCGGCAGTTCTCGTCATTGGAAGCGTCGTGACTCTTGAAGAAAAAGACTGGCAAGATATTTTTGAAACCAATGTCTTTGGGCCGGCTCGTGCACTTAGACATGTAATACCTCGAATGTCAGCGCGAGGTGGGGGCACAGTTGTATTTGTAAACAGTAGCGTGGGGCATATGGCTGAGCAGAATCTCGCAGCATATTCTGCATCCAAAGGAGCCGGACTCATGCTCATGAAATCGGCGGCCGTTGATCATGCCCGACAAGGCATTCGTGTTAATGCCGTCTGCCCGGGATCGATTATGACGCCATTTTTTATGCGGCACGTGGAGGCAGCACCAGACCCTAAAAGCTTCCTTGAAACTAAAACCTCTAGGCATCCGGCAGGGCGATTGCTGGAGCCTGATGATGTCGCCGCTGTAGTTGATTTTTTGGCCAGCCCAGGTTCACTAGGAATGACTGGGGTTGCAGTTCCAGTTGATGGTGGGTTAACAGCTGCATACGATTTTTACGTGGATCAAGCACAGCAAGAGGCTGAAGAATCTGAACGGCGATTCCTAAATACGGAGAAGCGATGAGAATAGATTTGACAGGTCGCATTGTTATCTTGACTGGAGCCGGCGGAGGAATCGGTAGTGCTTCGGCAAAATTATTAGTTGAGAGCGGTGCGCATGTTATCTGTGTTGATCAAAACGAAGCGGCGCTTCAAGAGCTTGCAATGAGCCTGCCCCAAAATCAGATAACACTTCTTCCAATATCAATCAATGATGCTGAGTCGGCGTCAAGAGTTATAGAGCATTCGATGTCATTACATAATCACATTGACGCACTTATTCACATGTCGGCTGTTTTAGATGTTTTAGAGATAGATGAGGTTACTGAAGAACAATGGCAAAAGCATATGGACGCAAATGTGAATGCAACCTTTTTCCTTGCTAGGGCAGCTGCAAATATAATGAAAGCCCAGAATGAAGGTGGGAGAATTATTCTGATGTCGTCAGTGGGTTGGTTGTCAGGAGGCATGTCAACTCGATTGCCATATGCAACTACAAAAGGTGCCGTGACTACCATGGCGAGAGGTCTGGCTAAGGCATATGGACCTTTTGGAATTACAATTAATACAATTGCTCCAGGATTAATTGATACTGCAATGATGCGAAAGGGTTTAAGTGCTTCAGCGCGAAGTGCGATGGAAGAGGCAACCCCACTCAAGCGCTTCGGTACTCCTGAAGAGGTGGCTGCGGTCGTTGTTTTTCTAGCCTCAGATGCTGCCAGTTTCATTTCTGGAGCAGCAATAAATGTCTCTGGAGGATTTGCGCTCTATTAACCGAGGAAACTCATTTGTTTTCATTATGACTACACTTAGGGCGGTTTCTGTAGCGCGGAGAGCGAAGAGAATAGGGGTGCAAAATGGCGACAAATAAAGACGTAGCTAAGGCAAGACCCCCAAGAGCAACTATCCGCGATGTAGCTAGAATTGCAAAAGTTGATCCGAGCCTTGTCTCTAGAATTGTAAACAATGATCCAAAAGCTAGCGCGTCTGACGCAACCAGGAAACGGGTTTTAGATGTTGTAGCCGAGTTGGGATATCGTGCCAATTCTGCGGCACGAATGCTGAAAACAGCTCGCACGCAAATGATTGGACTCTTATTACCTGACTTAGCAAATCCGATGTATTCCGCAATTATTACCGGAGTTGAAAAACGCTGTTCAGAAATTGGATATGGAGTTTTACTTGGCGATCATGCAGAAGGTCACTCCGAAAAGACCTTCGCAGATTTGCTTGAACGTGGCCAAGTTGATGGCCTTTTAATAGCTTCAGGCACACTCTCTGACTCATTCTTAAAGAATGAAGTCTTAAATCGACATGAATCTGTAGTTATGATTAATCGAAGAGTTAGAGGGGCCGCTGCAAGCGTTGTCGTAAAAGATGAACTCGGAGCAGAACTAGCTGTTCAACATCTTTCCCAATATGGCACAAAGACAATTACAGGCATATTCGGCCCACAACATATTGAGACATCGCAACGCCGCAAGAAAGGCTTTGTGTCGGCAGCTGAGAAGCTTGGACTTAAGCACCAAAGTATTGAAGTCGCATCGTGGGGCATGGAGGATGGACGAAAAGTTGGACTTGAGCTTTTAAAGAAGAAGGTTTTGCCAGACGCAGTTTTTACTTCGACAATTATGATGGGTATTGGCTTCCTGAGAGCGGCCCACGAGCTCTCAATCAAAATACCTGAGGATGTGCGTGTGGTTGCATTGCACGATAGCTCGATTGCAAATTACCTCACGCCCTCCTTGACCACGGTTAATCTTCCAACCATTGAGATGGGTGTCCAGGCGGTGGACTTACTCGTAACGATTATGAACGGGGGCACACCGGCCAATTTGGTCGTAAGCGATCTTCCAACGCTGACCATTCGCGAGTCTTCCCGTAGGGACCCACAATAAAATATATTTAGTCAATCGGTTGACTAATTTTACCCTTTCCAATAGCCTGCTCGTACTTAGGCATTTAGTGCACCGAAGGGGGAGCTTTTTACATGGCTCAAATAACAAAGGCGCATCACACCGGCATTTCCGTTCGCTCAATGGCGGAGTCAACCAAGTTCTACAAGGAGCTTCTTGGGTTTGAGGAGGCATTTTCATGGAACCCCCAAGCCGATTACATAGGCGTGCTCACTGGTTATCCAGAAGTAGATCTCAAGGCAACGATTTTGAAAATGCCAGGGGTGGATGTCTTTCTTGAACTTCTGGAGTATGGAAATGTTGAAGTAAAGGACATCGACCATGGAAATGCAAACCCCGGGATTGCTCATATCGCCTTCTTTGTCGATGATGTAGATGCGATGTACACGATACTGACGGACAAAGGCGTTAAGAGCGTTTCAAAACCAGTTATACCTACTATTGGACCCAACAAAGGTGGGCGAGCGATTTACATGATTGATCCAGATGGCGTGAGAGTGGAATTAATTCAAAGTTCAAAGTCTTTCGGCGAATACACAGGCGAATAAATATGGAGTTCATGGTATTTATTACGAATACTTTTCCAGCTGATGGAGACAAGAACTTGCTTGCAAAATTAGCCGACGCAGAGAGTGCTCGTGCTGCAGAGTTAGCGGCCGACGGTGTAATTAAGAAAATTTGGCGCAGGACAGGCCAAAAATCTAATGTTGGAATATGGACTGCATCGGATGCGACCCAACTGCATTCAGCAATTTCAAGTTTACCTTTTTTCCCGTGGCTAGAGGTTGAGGTTTGGCCCCTTGCCGAGCACCCAAATGACCCGAAGAAATATGGAGACCTGAAATGACAGTAATGCGTACGCGTCAAGCAGTTATTCAAGCACTTTCAGATGAGCTCGAAAGTGATCCAACTGTTTTCTTGATGGGAGAAGACATCGGTTCAGGTGGACCATTCAAAGCCACAGAGGGTTTAATTGAAAAATTTGGCGACGAGCGAGTCATTGATACTCCAATATCTGAGATGGCCTTTCTTGGTGCAGGTGTTGGTGCAGCTGCGATGGGAATGCGCCCAGTTGTAGAAATGATGTTTATCGAATTTATTGGTGTCGCCCTTGATCAACTAACAACGCAAGGCGCTTTCTATCGTTACTTATCAAGAGGTGCCTATGAAGTTCCACTAACAATTCGAGCCGCCGCTGGGGCTGGGTTAGGTTTTGGTTGCCAGCATTCACAGATATTAGATCAGTGGTTTAGGGGAAATGCGGGCATTAGCTTGGTTATTCCTTCTAGCCCTCAGTCCATGTACGGACTTCTAAGAAGTGCGATTAGGAGCAATGATCCAGTCGTCGTCCTAGAACATAAAGCTCTCTACGGTGAGCGCGGTGAAGTGATAACCGGAGAAGCGGGAATTATTCCGATTGGCCAAGCGAGCGTGGTAAAAGAAGGTAAAGATTTAACCATGGTTGCAATTGGAAGCACAGTCCTTACTGCAAAAGCTGCTATGGAATCACAAAATGAGTGGACCGCCGACATAATCGATCTTCAGACGTTAATTCCTTGGGATAAAGCAACAGTGATGAAAAGTGTCGCTAAGACTGGTCGCCTTGTAATAGTTGAAGAGAGTTCTTACTCAGGGGGTTGGGGAAGTGAAATATCTTCAGAGGTTGTTTCTCAACTTTGGGGACAATTAAAAGCACCTCCGCATCGGATTACTTCGCCAGATGCACCAATTCCTTATGCCGTGGAGTTAGAAAAGCGCTACCTGCCAAGCCCTGAATACGTTGTATCCCAAGTTAACGAGCTTCTAAAAACTGGTAAATGTCCAGCACCTTGGTGGGAAGGATTCAAATCATGACTACATCACTCACGCGTCGCAAAGCGCTCAGTACTGAGCTAGGGCGTCTAGAAAGGATGCTTGAAATTCGTGCAGTTGAAGAGAGTATTCAAACTCTTTATAACGATGGACATGTACGAGGAAGTACTCATTTAGCTATCGGCCAAGAAGCCGTATCGGTTGGCATTGCAAGCGTACTAAGACCAACAGATGTTGTTACTTGCACTTACCGTGGACATGCTGCGGCATTAGCTTTAGGAGTTTCGCCAGAAGGAGTGCTCGGTGAGATTTGTGGAAGAGTGATTGGTTGTTCTGGCGGGATGGGTGGCTCAATGCACTTGATGGATGCCAGCGTCGGGTTGATGCCAACATTTGCGATTGTTGGAGCAGGTCTGCCTGTTGCCGCGGGTGTTGCGCTAGCCGCAAAGCTTAAAAAGAATGATTCGGTTGCGTTAACGATTTTTGGTGACGGTACTACAAATATTGGCGCTTTCCATGAGACGCTAAATATGGCAAGTATTTTCAAACTTCCAATCATTTTTGTGATTGAAAATAATTTATATGGGGAATACACACGAATTAATTTAAGTACTCCTATTAGTGATTTAGCCGATCGCGCCGATTCTTATGCCATGCGAAAAGAGATTGTAGATGGACAGGATATTGATGCAGTCATGAAGTCAATATCAGCTGCAGTAGATTTTGCGCGAGCAGGGAGTGGCCCAACACTTATCGAAGCTAAGACCTATCGCTATAGCGGTCATTCACGCTCGGACCCAGCTACTTACCGCACGCCCGGGGAGCTCGAAGAGTGGAAGAAACGCGATCCGCTAGACATTTCTGCGGAGAAGCTCATTGCACGCGGGGACCTTTCAGGGAAAGAACTAGAAGATATGAAATCTGATATCACCGCGCGAATTGCACAGGCCATTGAGACCGTACTCGCTAGCGAGGGCCCTTCCCTAGATGCGCTTTTACAACACGTGAGCGCAAGCGGGAAGTAGTCGAAATGACCGAAGAAGACTTAGTACCAGTTGATTACGCGAGAGATATTTTTGATTTAACCGGCAGAACAGCAGTTATTACTGGTGGTGGCAGCGGATTAGGAGCTGCCATCGCAATCGGATATGCCCAAGTTGGAGTGAAAGTCGCTTTACTCGATGTCAACGAGGAGGGAATGAAGGCAACCCAGTCGATCATTTCATCACAGGGGGGCATTGCAGAGATTTTTCCATGTGACGTCACTTCAAAGAGCGCGCTTTCGGATATTTCAGACAAAATTGTCAACAAATTTTCGAGCGTCGACATTTTAGTAAATAGTGCAGGTTCTGCCTTCCGCTGCCCAGCTGAAGATTTTCCTGAAGACAAATTGGATTTCATTCTTAACCTCAATTTAAAGGGAACTTATTTAGCTGGCCAAGTGTTTGGAAACATAATGCTGAAGCAAGGAAAGGGAAGCATTATTAATATTGCATCCATCGGCGGATTTAACGCCTACCCCCTTGCAAGTGCCTACCTTGCCTCAAAAGGAGGGGTTGTGCAATTGACAAAATCATTTGCCCTCGAATGGGGTACAAGAGGGGTAAGAGTCAATGGCATTGCCCCCACTTTGATGGATTCGCCCTTAACAAAGCAGGGTGCAACAACCTCATCAATTACGGCAGACTTTATTAAATCAAGAATGTTGCGAGATCGTCTTGGTCTTCCGCGTGAATTAATTGGTGCCGCAATATTCTTAGGTAGTGAAGCGTCGGTACTAGTAAATGGTCACACAATAATGTGTGACGATGGATATTTGATTGCCTAGATTATGAAAATAACTAAGATTCGAGTTGCGACAATTAATCATATTCTTCCCGTTCCAATTATTTATGGCAATTGGATCATGGACCATCGGGAATTTTCTTTGGTTAGAGTCGATTTGGAAGATGGAACTGCGGGATTTGCCTATGGGTTAACTAGGGATGGCCCAATAGCGGCAATTGTGCACCGCTCGATTGCGCCTTGTTATGTGGGTCGTGAAATAGATGACCCAAAACAGCTATATTTTGGCGCATTGTGGACTAATCACGCCGTCCATGCTGCCGGGATAGGAATGCGAGCTTTGTCTTTGGTGGATATAGCTTGCTGGGATGCATTTGCAAGACGCCGTAAGCAATCTTTCCAAGAAGTATTGGGTGGAGAACTCTCGGATCTTCCCGCAACTGCGATTGTTGGATACCCACCAACAATGTTGCCTGAAACACTTGCTATCCAAATAGAGGAATTACAGAAGAAGGGCTGGAATAGATTTAAGATTCCAATTTCTCCAGATTTGGAATTATCTGAAGCTAGGCTTCGAGCAGCCCGTGAAGTCGCTCCAAGAGACTGGGTCGGCTTTGATATAAATATGGTTTTGCGAACTAGCGAAGCAGTGATTGAGTTTGAACATAGTATCCGCGATTTAAAACTAGGCTGGATAGAGGATGTTGTGCCACCTGGGGATGCGGGAATGGTAGCGCGCATCCGACAAGGCTCTAAGACACCAATTGCTATGGGTGACGAACAAGGCGGTGCATATCACCCAGAAGCATTACTCGCTGCTAATGCCGTTGATGTCATTCGCGTTGATGCAACAACTAATGGTGGAATAACTGGACTACAAAAATCACTTGACCAGGCAAGAGCTGCTAGCGTAAAAGTTTCGCCTCACATGTTCCCACATTTACACTCAAGACTACTTCCCATTTTTGGTTTTAAGGATGCGCCAATTGAATGGGGCATACCAGGAACTGGTGTTCATCCAATGGATGATGGTTTAGAGCAGCCAATAATTGTTGGAGGAATGATGAAACCACTGGCTACTTCAATTGGATTAGGAAAAATCGTTGATTACAATTGGATAACGAAACAGCAGGTCATTGATGACCACGGCGCATTAATTGAAATACCCACCACCTGTCTTAAATAAGAAGCTCTGAGAACTCCGAGAAACACCATAAATTGCTTAAAAGGCCCCAAATCTCTCTGGTCAAACGCTTGACTAAAAGACCTTTTAAACCCTAAAGTTTCTCTAAGGGTCCAAATTGGGTCACTAAGAAATTCCATTCAGGGGGAAATGATGGTCACGAAAAGAGGAAATAATCTTAAGGCGCTATTTGTAGTTGTGTGCCTGGGTGTTGCTTCGTTAGTTGGAAGTGCCGCAATACCAACAGTTGCAAGTTCTGCTGACATGAAAAATGTCAAGATTGCATTCTTGTTACCACAAAATGGCGTTCCACGTTTCGAGCAGTTAGACAAGCCATATTTTACAAAGCAAATAAAAAAGCTATGTCCAACATGCACGGTTCTTAATTATAACGCGCAGAATGAAGATGCAGCAAAGCAGCAGCAACAAGCTGAAGCAGCACTTGCCGCTGGTGCAAAGATTCTAGTTATATGTCCAGTTGATGGTAAGGCAGCAAAAGTAATTGCTGACTTAGCTGCAGCAAAGGGCGTTCCCGTAGTGTCTTACGAGCGTTTAGTTATGGGATCTAAGAATGTAAAGGCTTATGTAACACATGATGGAGTTGAAATCGGTAAAATGCAGGCAGTGTCTCTTATGGCAGCGTCAAAAGCGCTCGGTATCGGCGACAAGCCAGTCCTCATGGTTCATGGTTCAATTACAACAAGCGATGCAGCTTTATTTAAGAAGGGTGCAGAAGATGCATTCAAAGCTGCAGGCGTAAAGATTTTGGCAGAGTTTGATACCCCGGGATGGGACCCTGCAAAAGCACAAGCACAAATGGATCAATGGATCACGCAATACGGCAAGGATGGCTTTGGTGCTGTTTATGCTGCTAACGGTGGAACTGCCGGTGGCATCATCGCATCAATGAAGGCTGCAGGAATTGATCCTTCAAAGCATCCAGTATCAGGACAGGATGCTGATACAGCGGAAGCGCAACGAATCTTGGCCGGCGAGCAGTACATGACCATTTTCCGTCCATTGAAGCAAGCAGCAGCATATGCAGCTACAGCTGCATGGGACGTATTGAACAAGAAGCCATTGTCAAAAACTGTCTATAAGGCAGTAACAAACAATGGAACTTGGAATGTGCCTACTCTCATTGATCCTGCAATTTCAATTACAAAAGCAAACCTACAGTCAGTGATGATTACAGGTGGCTACACAACAGCAGCACTTATTTGTATTCCAGCCTACGAAGCTGCGTGTACAGCTGCAGGTATAAAGAAGTAGAGAACTAAGCAAATTCCACAAGATGTAGAGCTAACGTGCGCCAATAATGGCGTACGTTAGCTCTACTATGAATTTAGGGGTTTCATATGACGTTCGGCAAGAAAGTACTTGAGTTAGATACCATTGATAAGACTTTTGGAGCAGTAAATGCACTCTCCGGTATTCAACTTTCAATTCGAGCCGGCGAAGTTGTCGCGCTCGTTGGCGATAATGGGGCCGGGAAATCCACACTCGTAAAAATAGCGGCCGGAGTAATACCTCCGGATCAGGGAAGCATTCTTTTTAATGATGAGGCTGTAATTTTTCGTGGCCCAATGGATGCAACTAAAGCTGGAATTGCGGTCATATACCAAGATCTTGCACTCTGTGACAATCTAAGCGTTGTTTCCAACCTCTTCCTCGGTCGAGAAATTGTAAATGGAATTCCCCTTGCGCCACTAAATGAAGAACAAATGGAGGCTAAGGTCCTGGATTTATTGCAAGAGCTCAATGTAGGCCAAATAAGAGATATAGATATCAAAGTTGGAAATCTATCAGGCGGTCAACGACAGACAATTGCTATAGCTAGATCCTTAATTGGAGAACCCAAAGTTGTACTTCTGGATGAACCTACTGCGGCGCTAGGCGTTGCACAAAAAGTTGAAGTATTGAAGTTAATCCGGCGCTTAGCCGATCGAGGAATTGGTGTGCTAGTTATTAGCCACAATATCTCTGAAGTGCTAGAAGTTTCCGACCGAGTCGTCGTATTACGGCTTGGTAAAGTTGTAGCAAATTTTGAAACAAAAGATATAACATCGGATGATGTTGTTTCTGCAATTACGGGAAGTAAGAGCTTTAATTGAAATCACTTAAAACGGTGGTAGAACTTAGGAATAGGAATTAGAATGCAAAAACAAGAGCAAGTGATTAAACTGTGGTTCAGAAAACAACTAACTGCGGATTTTTCTATACTGCCAGTTGGAATTTCACTTCTTTTTCTTTCGATTATTTTCCAAACTCTAAATCACCGTTTCCTATCAGGTGAAAATCTAGCAAACCTAATTTCTCAGAATGTTCCACTCGCGCTAATTGCTACAGGCTCCGTCCTAATGCTTCTAATTGGCGAGATAGATCTTTCCGTTGGAGTTGTAAGCGGGCTGTGTTCTTCAATCGTAATTAGTTTGAATGTTACTAAAGGGTGGTCCCCTGTCGGCTCAATTGCCGTGGGACTAGCGGTGGGTGCAATTATTGGACTGTCAAACGGATTCTTTGTAACAAAATTTGGTTTACCAAGTTTCGTCGTAACTCTTGCAGGTTTATTGACATGGCAAGGAGTCCAGTTCACAGTTCTTCATTCGAGCGGAACTATCAACTTACCCGATGGCTTTATAAGTTCGCTTATGTCGACGTATCTGTCGCAAAGTATGGGTTATTACTTGGCATTATTTACAATCCTTATCTATGCGCTAAGTATCATAAACAATTTTAGAAAAAGGAAGAATGCTGGTCTGAAAGCTAAATCTAGAAAGGGAAGCGCCCTTAAGGTACTTTTGCTGGCAGTTGTATCGCTGAGCCTAGTCAGACTTCTTAATTCATCTAGAGGTGTATCTAAAGCGATGGTTTTCCTTTTAATAGTTGTATCAATTATTGACTATGTAACTAGAAGAACTCGATTTGGACGAAATCTTTTCGCAATCGGAGGAAATTTAGAAGCCGCTAGTCGAGTTGGAATAAATGTTAAGAGAGTCAAGATTGCAGTATTCATTATTGGTGCGATCTTAGCTTCAACTGGAGGAATATTTGCTTCCTCGCGTCTCTTGGCAGTTAGTACTCAGAGCGGAGGAAGTGATCTCCTTCTCAACGCGATCGCAGCCGCAGTTATAGGTGGTACCAGTTTATTTGGTGGTCGTGGCTCCGTTTGGGCGGCAATTTTAGGAGCACTCGTCATTGGTTTCATTTCAAACGGTATGGACCTGATGAATTTCGGTTCGGAGACAAAACTTATTGTCACAGGCTTGGTTTTATTAGCGGCAGTTAGCGTAGATTCAGTCTTAAGGTCTAAATATCGCAAGAGGGGTTGATGTTAATGAGTAATGAATTTGCAGGAGAAGTAGCTGTTATCACAGGTGGCGGAGCAGGACTCGGCCGTGAAATCTGCCTTGCATTAGCCTCATCTGGGGCCAAAGTAGTCGCCCTTGATGTAGATCTTGTAGCTTTAGAGGAAACTCTGTTGTTGTCGAAACAAAGGGGCGGATTCTTGAAAGTTTTTCAATGTGACGTCGCAGATAGCGAGAACGTTAAATCTGCTTTCAAATTTTCAGAAAAAGAATTTGGATTGTGCACAATAATGGTCGCAGCTGCCGGAATTGCTCTATACACAGATTACCTATCCATGGTGGAAAAAGACATGGATCGCACGATTGCTGTCAATTTGAAAGGCCCATTGCTTTGTGCCCAAGAGTCACTTCGCCAAATGGAAAAGGCCGGGAAAGGCAGCATTATCTTCATTTCATCAGTTCAAGCAGTAATGAGCCTATTTGGGTGCGTTGTCTATGCTGCAACTAAATCTGGATTAATTGCGGCTGCTCGAACACTGGCGCTCGAGGCGGGCAAAATGGGTGTTCGTGTTAACACAATATCCCCTGGAACTATTGATACGCCAATGCTCGCCCGCGATTTAGCAAGCATGAACCGTGAGGAAGCTGCCAAATTCTTAGAAAAAGTTAAAGCTGCAAATGTGCTAGGTCGAATTGGTACACCTAGTGAAATAGCAGATGCGGTTAAATACTTGTCATCTTCAAATGCTTCATATGTAACCGGAATTGACTTACGAGTGGATGCTGGATTCGCAGCGCTGAAGGTCATTTAAATAACAAGAAGGGTAAACCGATGAACACAAGGAAAGAGTTTGAAGAAAGACAGATTTGGACTGCAACTCGCATCAGGGGCGCCGGATATCCCCTAACCGATGAAGAAGTTCAAAGAATTGAAGTAGCTGATTTTGGTCTAGGGGAAATCGATCATTTCGGAATTCAGCTAATCACTTATGTCAACACCGAAAGAGTTTGTTCAAAAGATATTGTTATGATGCCTTGGCAGATCTGCCCCGAGCACCTACATCCCAATGAGGGTGCTGAATTGGGCAAAGAAGAAACTTTTCGCTGTAGGAAGGGCCTAGTTTATTTATATGTCGAAGGCAGCCCGACTCCATCACCATCACATAGATTGCGCCCAGAAGATAAAGGACGGGTTAGCGTCTTCCATGAAGTGGTTCTGAAGCCAGGAGACCAATACACAATTATGCCTAATAATCTGCATTGGTTTCAGGCTGGTGCCGAGGGGTGCATTGTTACGGAATTTTCAACGAGAAGTACCGATGTATTAGATATTTTCACTGATAAAGCAATTATTCGTGCTCCTAAAGTTCCAACTAATTAACTTATAAGAAATGCTTAGATCTTACGAAGGAGCAGGGAATGAAATATAAACTTGAAGATGTGCAGAATCTTGCATCGGGAATTGACCATTCTGAGGGTATTTGTTTCGGAGTAGATGGGAATTTATATTTGGGGGGAGAGGCTGGCCAAATTTATCGCTTAACACTCAAAGGAGAGTTGAATCAAGTAGCACAATTGGAAGACGGGGGAGTCCTCTTAGGTTTAACAGCATGCTTGGATGGCCGTCTAATTGTGTGTGACCCGGGAAACAAATGCCTTTGGAAGGTTGACCTAGAGTCCAACGTATGGACTATTTTTGCGAAGAGTAGTGAAAGCATTGATTTGGTTACACCTAATTGGGGAGCATTTTTACCTGATGGAAGTTATATTTTCTCTGATTCCGGAACCTGGAAAGCCGCAGATGGCTTTTTGGTGCGCGTATTAGTAAATGGTGAAATTGAAAAATGGAGTTCAGAGTGCCCCGATTTTCCTAACGGCCTTGCGCTTTCTGAAGACAGAGCCGGAATTTATGTGCTTGAAAGCACGCCAGGTTTGTTGTCCTATTTCCCAATATTAAGAGATGGTTCAGCCGGACCGAAGGAAGTTGTATGTGATGTTCCTGGTGTCCCCGATGGCGTGACTGTTGCAAAGGATGGTTACTTGATTATTAGCTGTTACAGGCCAGATACAATTTATGTTTGGTCAAAAGGAACAAAATTAGAAATACTGATAGAAGATCCTGAAGGAACTGTGGTGGCCGCGCCAACGAATACGATATTTGCTGGTAAAAGCAATAGCCTTCTTATATGGCCAAATTTTGCTAGATGGAATGTTGCTAAAATGGAAACGAGTTATGAAGGGGTTCCTATTCTCTCTTTTTGAGAATGTAGAATAAATACAAGTAATATGACATACCTACCTGAGTTACTTGCCGATGGGTTGGGTTGGGCAGAAGGCCCCGCTCTCCTTCCGGACGGTCGTGTTTGTTTCGTCGAGACCTACAGGAGCCAAGTGAGTGTTTGGGAAGAAGGCAAAGGGGTTTCGCAGTATTCGTACACGGCGGGCGGGCCAAATAGTTGTGTGCTTGGAAATTCCGGCGAGCTATATGTTTGTCAAAATGGCGGGACAACTGGCCCCTGGCGGGCCGACCAAATGATTCAACCATCGATTCAAATCATTAGCTCTGAGGGAACGAAGGCAGAAATTCTGACAACACAAATCGAAGGTATTAGTTTTAATGGTCCAAACGATTTGGTTTTTGGTAGAAACGGAAATCTGTATTTTACCGATCCAGGTACATATAACACGGCAAAGCCAGACCCCTCATATATTTTTGAACTATCACCAAATGGAAATGGAAGACTACTCGCTGAACTTAATCCGGCGACTTTTCCAAATGGCATCGCAGTCGAGGCTGACGGCTCGATAGTCTGGGCTGAGTCCTACACGGGAATGATAAGAAGATTAAATATTTCCTCCTTACTTATTGAGGACATATGTAAGTTACCTGGCGATAACCCAATTGCTGATGGATTGGCCGTTGCCCAAGATGGCAGATTATTTGTAACAACCGTGAATGGAGGCGGAATAGACGTAATTAATTTCGACGGAAGTTACGACCAATTCATCACAGTTGGGAAAATCCCTACCAACTGTGTATTTTCTGGAAATGATCTCTATGTCACAGATGCCGGCGTATTTGCCACTTCTAAGGAAGCAATAATGCACGGTCAATTGTTACGTCTTAATAATGTAACAATGGGCCTTCCAGTATCACATGGCTCGATAGGAAAATAACATTTACCCTCTAACTCTATTTAGTTAAAGTTTTCCCAACGGCTTTGGTCTGCCACAAATTTAAGATTTGTGTGGTCACTGAAACCATGGTTGCGCGCGAGGCCTCATCAACTGTGGAGTAGGCGCATGTTTGTATGAGATCACAGCTCCACGTAGTTACACCAGCATTGAAAACGGCGGCCCCCGAGGGTGTTGTAAACCAAACAGCTTGCGCGATTGATACTGGCCGGGGCGGAAGCCCAACTGTGGGTGCATCGCGATAATGCATGGTTCCTGAAAATAGAACATGGATATTGGGAGGCGAGGCCACAGTTGAGACGGTGCGCTCAACCTCGCTATCGGGAGAGATCCCAGTGATTGTGGCGCTGGATGGGATATTCAGCCACTTGGGAATCGAGACGGCTTTTAGATTTCCATAAACGTGAACTCCGTCAGCAAGTGTTCCCGTTAATAATGTTTGTGGAACATTCAAGCGTTTATCTGCAAATTTAATTGAAACCTGTCGCAAATCAGTGACTGGATCCTCAGTCGCAGTGCGGTAAATAATAATTCGACGGTTAGGTCCAATTTTAGATTCGGTCATTCGCATCTGCCAAATGCCTGTATTTCCACCCAAAATTGCGATATTCGTCCCGGTATTTCTGGCCGATATTAAAGTCTCAAATATTCGCCGCGTAAAGTATTCCGGATGGCCGCCTAAAATAACTCCGCTATAGCTCTTCGTAATTGATGGCCAAGAATCTAGATCAATATCTGAGAATTGGTCATAATTTAAGCCTTGTTTTTCAAGGAACTGCACCAGTGAAACTCCATCGCGGTGAATGCTAAATCCACCACTTCCAACTATTGGGCGGTCCAGTGAAACAACTCTGCTTCGATCATTGCGCATCTCAGTCTTAGTCGCACCTGAACCTAAATAGGCCGATCTTCCACCAAAAGTGTTATATACATTCCACGTAATAAATGAGTGCATAACCATCAATTTTGAACTTCCTAGTGGACTATGGAGAACAAAGGGCGCAGAATTTTCAATCGTTCCGTCGAATGAGCGGGTGATAAATAGATAGAAGCCTGGAACCCAGCTTGAATCTATTTTGACTTTAAGTGTAGTTGGCCAATTTGTCTCAATCATTCGTGTTGCATCTCTTGGGTACTTAATTCTTTGCTCTTTTAGTTTAATCGGGCCGGAGCTCCACAGTTGCCGCGCGCCAGAGCCTTTGTACCAACCAATGCGCAGCGCTTCGATAGTTCGCGTTCCAGTGCGAAACGTATCCGTGCTAACGCCATATAAAGAGGCATGAATAGAGATTGTGTCGCCGCAGTTGCCCGAGGTCTTATTTAACCAAAGGGCACTGCCTTGAGCACCTTCAAGATTTAAAGCTTTCCAATCCTTGACTGTCATTTTTATTCCACGTTGATTATTTTCTTGAGCTACCCAAGTTGCAGAAAGTGGAGGGCATGACTTATTTGGATATTTCGAAATATCAGTAGGTGCAACCGTATTGAGAGATTCAGCGAAACTTTGCATCGGACGCTTCACAATATCCGTGTGAGTTTTTACTGGAGGTAATTTTTTATGATCCTGATAATATTCATAAGCGCTCGTACCGAAAAAGCCGCCCAAGATAGTTACCAAAATAACTATCAGTGATAGCAAAGGTTTCTTAGCAATTCGGGGAGCCATGTACCTAGTTTAATTGGTCAAAAAGCACTCTAAGCCAATTGGCGTCCCAGTGCTGACTTCCTGTACCCTTGGCCGGTCGCACACCAAACCTTGGCGGGTTGCCCGAGCGGCCAATGGGAGGGGACTGTAAATCCCCCGGCTCTGCCTTCGAAGGTTCAAATCCTTCACCCGCCACCAGTAAGTTGTTCTGATGAAAGTATTGAAATTGATTATGTAGCGTTGTGACTAGCCTTTTGTAGATCCGAGTGTTAATCCTGAGATAAATTGCTTTCGCAAAACAAAGAAAAGTATGACAGTTGGAGAAGCAGCAATAATTGCACCAGCTGCTAATAGATTGAAATCAGTGACAAATTGTCCTTGTAAACGACGCAACGCCGATGTAATCGGACGTTTAGAGTCGTCAGACATTAAGACCAGAGCCCAGAAGAACTCGTTGTAAATCCAGGTACTCATCAGCACGCTGAGAGCGGCAAGCGCTGGACGAAGTAGAGGAAGAATGACATTCCAGTAATGACGGAATACGTTGGCTCCATCGATCGTCGCAGACTCAGAAATCTCCTTGGGAATCGTCTTCATATAAGACGAGAGCACAAAGGTAGCAAAACCGACTTGGAAGCCAACGTGAACCAAAATTAAACCTGCGTAGTTGTTATACAGGAGATTGCGGTTACCGAGCAGATCGCCAATCCAAAGAAACATCCAGAAAACTGGAATGTATGTAAGGACAATTGGCAACATATTTCCGGCTGTAAAGAGGAGTAATAACCACAAATTAAATTTAAACTTATAGCGAGTAACAACAAAGGCAATTAAAGAGCCGAAGAACAGAGTCAGGATCACTGCAGGAATAGTGACTACTAAAGAGTTAATGAGATACGTACCGATATGCATTTCTTTGATTGCATTGACGTAATTGTTTAAGTTGATGTGACGAGGCCATGAGAAAATTCCATTGGAGATGATGTCGTTATAAGGGCGAAGGGATGTCCACACAGTCCAGAGGATTGGAAAAATCCACACTAAGGCAAAGATTCCTATGAATGCTGAGATGAAGCCGTCTTTGCGCTTTTGTTTATTGAGATACTTTGCATCATGAACTATGCCTGTGCTCATTTGAGATCCTCTTTAAAGACAACGCGAAGATAGGTAATGATTGGAATGATGCAAAGAAGGAGCAGAATCACTGCATATGCAGCGCCCTTCATGGAAATTCCTTGTCCTGCGAAGTTTTGAAAAACTAAGAGGTTCAGAAGTGGGAAGACGGTTGGGCTTCCGTAAATAATGTAAACGAGGTCAAAAGCTCGTAGTGACTCAATCAAAGTAATTACCAAGATGATGATATTTACCGGTTGCATCGTAGGTAGAATAATCTTTCGGAAAATCTGCCATTCGGTTGCGCCATCGATTGCAGCTGCCTCTTTTAGCGCTGGATCAACTGACTTTAGACCAGATAAATAGAGCAACATGATGTACCCAATATGTCGCCACGAAGCTACACCAAGGATGACCCAGGTATTTATGTGCGGATTACCCCAAATTGAAAGCGCGTGTCCGATATCTCGCCCCATCAAGCCTTGGACAAATCCGCCTGGTTGGAACATAAAGTTCCAAATGATTCCAATAACGGCGAGTGAGAGAACTACGGGCAGGTAATAGATAGATTCGTAAATTGCATGGCCTTTAATGCCGCGGTCAATTTGATAGGCCAAGAGCACTCCTAGAGGAGTCGCGACAAGAATGAAGAAAGCTAGCCAAGTTCCATTGTTCTTGAGGGCTTGGAAAAAAATCGGGTTATTGAAAAAGATGTTTTTATAATTCTGAATTCCGGCCCACCTAATATCCGAGATATTGATGCCGTTCCAGTATGTAAAAGAAAGAACAACTGTGACGAGGGCTGGAATCCATAAGAGAATAATTTGAAGAAGAGTTGGAATTCCGATAAACGCTGAGAGTGTAAATCGATCTGTAGCAGAAAGAGAGCGGCGACTACGATTTTTTCTAATCGTAGTCGCCGTCTTCATGAACATATCCTACTTTCTTGTTAACAAATAAACAATATGGTTTTAATTAATTACATCTTTGGAAGTGCCTCCCATTGTGCTTGCGTATTTTCGAGAATCTTATTGATGTCAGATGGATTCTTCATGAAGTCCTGAAGAGCTGGTCCAAGAATTGGTCCAGCAAAATCTCCACGGCTGTCGCGATCTGCGAAGAACATAATGTTCTTTGCTGCACCGAGAACTGCCAACTTCTGCTTTCCGAATGTGTCGTATCCTGACGTATCAAAGTCTTTTGATACGTAGATACTTGTGTCTCCACCCTTAATCGCTGCTCTGATACCTTCCTTAGATCCCCAGAACTCTGCGAGAAGCTTTCCGCCTTCGACATTCTTGCCGTGTTTAGCAACTGAAACACCATCAAGTGGTGCATCAATTGTGTCGATACCGTGAGCTGGGTTGATTTCTGGGAATGGAACGACCCATAAATCGTCGTAATCTGCTTGCGACTTAGCTTTGAAGTCATTAGCAAACCATGAGCCCATCATCATTGCTCCGCACTGCTTTTGGAGCAAGAGATCGCGGCAGCCATCCCAGTCGATATCCATGAAGTTTGGATTCATGAATGGAACAAGCTGAGCGAAGTACTTAAATACTTCCTTTGTCTTTGGATCTGTCCACTTTGCTCGACCGTTAAGAAGATCGATGTGGTACTTGTAGCCATTGACACGAGCGTTGAGGATGTCGAATGTTCCCATCGCTTCCCAACCCTGCTTATCTCCCATCGCGTATGCAACGAGACCTTTCTTCTGAGTAAGCGTCAACATCTTGATGAAGTCATCCCATGTTGCGATGTTCTCTGGATTCATTCCAATTTCTTTAACCATTGATTTGCGGTAGTGCAAGCCCCATGGGTAGTAGGTAGTTGGGATGATGTACTGCTTCTTATCCTTAGGATTAGTTGCGGCCTGTACAGCTGATGCTGGAAGCGACTTTCCAAGAGCTTTAATCTGAGCTGAAACATCGGCTAGGAGTCCTGCATCTGCACGAGCGTTGGTTCGCCAACCAGCCATCCAACCGAATGCATCGTCCGGTGATCCCTGCATAATCTGAACAAAGTTATTTTGGAAATCATCAGAATTTACTTGCTGAGCCATAACTTTATTGCCGTACTTCTTTGTGAAAGCATCGTTTACAGATTTCGCAATCTTGTCTCCAGAAGCGCCGCCGCCACGAGTTGTCCAACGAATATTTCCTTTAACCTTTGTTGGGGCCTTCGTTGCTGCATTTGCTACAAGCGAGCTACCACCAGCTAGTCCTACGCCACCGATGGCTGCGCCCAGGAGTACTGAACGACGAGAAACTGCATTCTCTTCTTCTGACATTTTCGTCCTTTTCTCTAAAGTTGGAATTTCAACAAGCCGCGATTCAAGAGAGCTCAAGAATCTTTGACTGCCACAATCTAAGGGTGTGCATGAGATATTTCTAGGGGTTTCATGTAACGAATTGCTAACATTGACGTGATAAGAGTGTTAGCCCAGCAAAAAATAGGTGAGCCGCCAGTAAAAAACGTGAATGCTAATATTTAAATAATGAAGCGGCCATTGTTTAGGGTTTTGAATCTCAATCCCACTCTGCTCATGTTTTTAGCGGGATTGCTCTATTCTTCGTGGCCACTCGGGTATTGGCTCAATCCGGAAGCAAATCGAGGTCTGGCAAGCGATCTCGAAGCTTCGCATCAGCCATATAGCTGGGTCTTCATCTCAATGGATATTGCCTGCGGAATTTTGGTGGGGTTAGCATCTGGGAAACTTCTTACAATAGTAAGGAGTAGTTCCAACCGGAAAAACCTCTTTGGCCTCTGGGTCGCAGTTTTAGGTGCAGGCGTCTTTGGATTATTTACGGCCATAGATGCCCTCTTACCGTTAAATTGCATTGAAGGTACACCTCACTGTGTAGCGTCTTTGGATAATTCATACTTCGTGATTCACGGAATATTTAGCATTGGATCAGTAACGGGTCTAACTATCAGCATTGTTGCTATTTGGTTACTACTTCTATTGCGAGAAGATGCCGTAATGTCTTTGGTGCATCTCACTCCGGCAATGTTTCTCGTTGTTTGGCTTGGGTTTGGCGCCTTAACTCTTTACTTAGTCTTACACAACCGCTCCAGCGCTTTATCTCAACACATTTTCATTGGATTTTGCTGTCTGTGGTTGATCGCCTTGCCTTATTTCGTTCGACTTGTTATTCGTCTTCAAAATCAAGGCAAGAGTATTGTTAAAAACAGATTAGCGTGATCTAAAACGCCATTCGTAAGGGATATTTAAGTTGAGCGGGTTAGAGTTACGGGGTGGCTAAAGCAATCGTTATTGGCGCTGGAGTAATTGGCTGCTCAATCGCCTTTGAGTTAGCCCAAACCGGATATGACGTTATTAGCGTTGATAAAGCGCAAGGTCCAGGGCAGGGATCAACGAGCGCATCTAGTGCGGTGGTTCGATTTAATTACTCCACCTTTGATTCAGTCGCTCTTGCGTGGGAGTCATTTCATTGCTGGAAAAACTGGGCTGAGCACTTAGGTAATAAACAAGAGCGCTATTCAAAGATGATAGATGTTGGTGTGGTCATGTTGGATGCACCAGTAATTTCTGGGCAGAGAACTTCACAATTATTTGAAGCAGTTGGCGTGCCGTATGAAGTATGGGATTGGCAAAACCTGTCAGAGAATGTGAATGGAATCGATGTAGGAAAGTACTGGCCACCAAAGGCGTTGGCCGATGATGCTTTTTGGGAAGATGCTAAGGAGTCACTTGGTGCAATTTACACGCCGAATGGTGGCTATATCGATGATCCACTACTTGCCGCCCAAAATTTAGCACAAGCGGGAATTAATGCAGGCGTTGAGTTTCGATTCAACTCTAAAGTAACGGCCATTCTTCGCAAAGGAAATAGAGTTATTGGCATAGAAGTAAATAATTCTGAAGAGATTTTTGCTGACATCGTGATCAATGTTGGCGGTCCTTGGTCCAATCAGATCAATAAACTTGCCGGAGTTGGCGGAGATTTTGCAATCTCCGTCCGACCAATGCGTCAAGAAGTACACCAAATAAATACTCCGCTGAACTTACTTCCCGGACCGATTGTTGGTGATCTTGATTTAGGCACATACATGAGATCGACGCCAGCGGGTTCAACGCTTATTGGTGGTACCGAGCCCGAGTGCGATGAACTCGAATGGGTCGATGATGTTGATGCAATTAATCCCAATAGAACTAAGGCGCGCTTTGATGCACAAGTAACGCGCGCAGCTCGTAGATTTCCAGCGCTAATGATTCCCGATTCCCCATCTGGAATTGCTGGCGTGTATGACGTCGCCTCAGACTGGACTCCGATTTATGATCGAACCGACCTTGATGGGTTCTTTGTAGCGATAGGCACTAGCGGCAATCAATTTAAGAACGCCCCTGTGGTCGGAAAGATCATGACGCAGCTGATTAATGAAGTCGGTGATGGGCGTGAGCACGATGTCGAGCCTGTGCGAGTGCGCTGTGGACATACGGGAAATGAAATCAATTTAGGTAGCTTCTCGCGTAAGCGCTCAATTAACCCCGAGAGCACCAGAACGGTGATGGGCTGAAATTGGACGCTAAATAGGAAGCGTGCAGTGGATACCCACCGCGCATGTTGGCTAAGAATTCCTGCAGGATTTTCTAGCCTCGCTAACTAAGAATCCAGTTCGCTGGGGAGAAACGGGGTTTTATCGAATGAAAATCGGAATCGTTGGTGCTGGCTTTGCTGGCCTTTCATCAGCCAAAGTCTTAACGGAGTTTGGACACGACGTACACATTTTTGAAAAAGATAGCGAGGTTGGTGGCGTTTGGGCAACTTCACGCCGTTATCCAGGACTTGGAACACAAAATGTTCGCAGCACATATGCCTTAAGCGATTACCCATATCCAAAGGGAACGCCTGAATGGCCAAGTGGCGAACAAGTCCAGAAATATATGGAAGGTTATGCCAAGAAATTCAATATCTTAAGCAAGATTTCATTTAATACCGAAGTTACTATCGCTAAGCAAAATAGCGATGGAACATGGTCAGTAGAAACTCTGGCAGGCGGAAAGAAAGAGACACATACCTTCGATTTCTTTATTGTAGCTAATGGTATTTTCTCTGATCCATTCATTCCAGAGTGGAAAGGCGCAGATGCTTTCAAAGCTGCCGGCGGTAAAATACTTCATACCGTTGATTTCCATAATGTAGAAGATGTCCGTGGCAAGAATGCAGTCTTTGTAGGTTATGGAAAGTCTTCGTGTGATGCGGCTAATGCAACCGTTGGAATCGCTAAGAAGACAACGGTTATTGCGCGTCACTTGATTTGGAAGGTTCCAAAGCGCCTTAACAACGTACTCAACTACAAGATGCTCCTACTTACACGCATGGGCGAGGCGCTATTTCCTTACATCGAACTAAAGGGCGCAGAAGCCTTCCTGCATGGCAAAGGAAAGAAAGTCAGTGCTGGAATGCTTGGAAGCGTTCAAGGAGTTATTGAAAAGCAGTTCAAATTAGAAAAATTGGGTCTGCATCCAAAGACAGGCTTGGACACAATTGTTCGAAGCACAGTCTCACTTGCAACCGACGGTTTCTTCAAAAACATCAAAGAGGGAAAGCTTTCAGTCATGCGCGATACAGAAATCGTGAGCATGTCGGCTGGGAAAGTAACTCTCTCAAATGGTCAGAGCTTAGATGCAGATTACGTAATCTGCGGAACAGGCTTCCACCAGCGGGTGCCATTCCTCGAGGACTCAGTCATGAAAGCAATTACCGATGAGCGTGGAAACTTCCGCCTTTATCGTCAACTCATCCCATTAGATGTGAAAAATATTGCATTTAATGGCTACAACTCATCCTTCTTCTCTCAGTTAAATGCTGAAATGGGCGCTGTCTGGATCGCGGCTTACATCGCAAAGGCGATTAACCTGCCAACTAAGGCCGAAATGCTTGCCCATATCGACAAGCGTTTAGCGTGGATGGAAAAGCGCACTGAGAATAAGCATGCACGCGGAACTAATATTATTCCGTTCTCAGTGCACAATATTGATGAACTCCTCTTGGATCTAGATTTACAGATCCCTGCGCCAGTTCGTTTTAATCAATGGCTGCTACCGATTAATCCAAAGAGTTATGCCAAGATCGGTTCAAAGCTTCGCAAGCGAATGGCTAAATCAGGCAAGTAAAGAAAAGTAAAAAAGCCCTGGCCTTATGGCCAGGGCTTTTCTTTTACCCTTTTTAACCTTCGAGAAGTGGAATTGCTGGCGATGCTTGCTCTGGACCCATTGCAGAGTAACCGCCATCAGCGGCCCAGTCGGCGCCAGTAACTACAGATGCCTTATCACTTGCAAGAAATGAGATTACATTTGCAACTTCTTCTGGATCTCCAACGCGAGCAGTCAAATGGAATGGTGCGGCAACACGATCAGTCTTTTTGCGATCGCCCTTTGAGAGCATGTCCATGATTGCAGACCATGTCCAACCAGGTGAAACTGAGTTCACTCTAATTTTATCGCCGGCATAATCCATGGCCATATTGCGAGTGAGTTGAACTAGCGCAGCTTTGCTGACTGGATAGATCCAGCGTCCAGTTTGGGCAACGCTAGAAGAGATGCTTGTTAAATTGATAATGGATCCGCCACCTTGTTTCTTCATGTGCGGTCTTACTGCTGCGCCTAACAACGCCGCACTTGAAATATTGACGTTTAACGTATTAGTCCATTGCGCGCGCGTACTATCTGCGCCGGCGTCATCATATGAACATGCAAGATTAACGAGAATATCTATTCGCCCCCACGCACTCATTGCAGCCTCGATCATCGTTGAAATTGCGGCGTCATCTGTAATGTCGCCATGAAAGAAAATCGCATCTGGTCCACATGCTTTAGCTGCAGCAGCGCCGCTTTCGGAGTTGATTTCAACAATCATGACTTTGGCGCCGTCGGCGATTAGCGTTTTAGCAACTGCAGTTCCAAATAACGTTCCACCACCAGTAACTATTGCCGTCTTACCCTTTAATAACTCAGAACTCATATCTCTCCCTAAAATCCATTAAGAGAGCCACTCTATGCCGAAAAATCCGAGAAATTTGTCCCACCCACGCACAGGCTATCCGCAGAACGCAAACAATAGGTTCAAATCTATTGACACCGCCTAGGAGTAAAAGGAACATTCTCACATGGTTGCGACGGCAGAACTTCTTAAAGAGCACAATCTCTTTAGGACCACCCATCTAGATGAGGCACGAAGTGAAGTGGCCCGCGTTTTTTGTCCGCATGCATTAACAACAACTAATACCCATGACAAACTCAATACAGTTCACAACCGAATAACTTTGGGTGATGTCACTTTGAACTACCTCGACTATGGCGCAGAGGTGAGAATTACTCCAGGTGAATTGAATTCTTTTTATCTCATTCAAATTCCGCTAGAGGGTAGTGCAGACATTACGTGTGGCAAGGAAATGATTCATTCAGATGTAAACACAGCATCGATTCCAAACCCACTTGAAAAACTGGACATGGTTTGGCACGCGGGTAACCCCCAGTTAATGGTTTATATAAACCGGACCACACTCGAAGAGCGCTTGGCGGATTTAATCGGTCGTGAAATACATGTTCCCGTCCGTTTCGATTTGGGAATGGATCTGACAACCCAAAGAGCAAAAAGTTGGCGCAGCTTAATCGACACCCTTGTCACTGATGTCGATCGTGGTGGGCTAACCATGCACGCCGGAATTCGCGATCAATTTCAAGATCTCATTATTACTGGGCTTTTATTATCCCAACGACATAATTACAGCGAATCCATTGGAACAAATATTGAACCCGCAGCTCCCCGTTCAGTTCGTCTGGCAATGGCGGCATGCGAAGCAAATCCACAGGAACCACTAACCGTTACCGATATGGCCCGGTATGCAGGCGTGAGTATTCGCTCATTACAAGATGGCTTTAAGAACTATGTTGGGATGAGTCCAACAGATTATTTGCGCAATGTTCGTCTTAATAGGGTTAGGGAAGAGTTGCTGGGTGGGCGTGGCTTAGATACCTCAATCGCTGATATCGCCTTTTCTTGGGGATTTACGCACCTTGGTCGCTTTGCAAAGATTTATAACGAGCGATTTGGCGAACTTCCATCACAAACTAATCGGAAGTAATTATTTCTTAGCGGTATTGAAAACGTAATTTAATGCCGGTCCAGCTAACTTATCGTGTATCTTAAAAAAACTTTCAGTTGCTTCATATCCAGCCCAGTTCTTAGGTAAAAACTCTCCAGGTAAACCTGGGTCAAAGTAAGGTGCATGTCGCCAGTTCGTTAAAATCGTCGTATAGTCTCGAAAAGCCCGACCTGAATCGATGACATTGGTTTTACCGGCCCAGTGTTTAATAACAGGTTTAGCTGTGTTACTAAAAGAACGGTAAACCTCTTGAATGCCATCAAGATCCCACCAACTCTGAACTGCCGAAGCAGTTGGAGTGAAAGCGATGTGCTCCGCTGAAAAAATGTTCATGTATTTCTCTACTTTAAGTGTCTTAGCCAGTGCAATACCATCCGAACTCAACTGCCTCGGAGCAATCCAAAGCCCACCACTAACTTGCGCAAACCCAATACGCGTTAAGCGTGAGCGAAGTTGATAGCGAACTGCTCGCATTTTTTCCGGAATAGAAAATGCAACTAAAATCCAACCTTCATTGGTGGGAGAGTCACGGCGTTGAAGAACTCGAGCATCACCTTGATCGAAAGATTTTCGCATCTCTGGGCTGATGGCATAACCAATAACACCATTTTGCTTCTTAGAGATTAATATTCCGCGGCGCTTAAAACGTGCAAGGGCGCTGCGAGCAGCATCTTCTGCGACATCTAATTCGGTACAGAGTTGAACAATTGTATTTGCTGAAAACCAACCGCCATGGGAACGACTGTATGCGGCGTAAATGGTAATGATGAGGGACTGAGGTCGAGCCGACCTGTCTACTAAATCTCTGGCCTCGCCGCTAAAGATGCTATCCACCCGCAAATGCTAGTGTGCAGGAGTGTAAAAGCAAGGCTTTCGGAGAGATTAATTCCACAGACGCGATATTTATTTGGGGGTTCCAATGGCACAGGTCTTTGTTGAAAAAGTTCGGCTATTGGAGTGGATGGAAACTGACGCTGCTGGACACCAGCACTACACATCGGCTTTTCGCTGGGTGGAAGAGTGTGAATCGGCTTTATATCGCAAACTAAATCTTCCAGCCTCATTGTTCGGCCTAATTCCACGAGTGAAAGTACAGATGGAATATAAGCGACGTATTTACTTCGGCGAAGAAATAATTACACGGCTTGAAGTTCTCAGAGTTGGTAACTCATCACTTGAATTTGGTTTTACCGCACACGTTGGCGGTGAACTCGCTGCAGTTGGTAACTATGTAATTGTGCATGCACCAGAAATAGATGAAGGTTCAAAGCCTTGGCCAGATGCTTGGCGAAGTGCTTTCCTAGGAGAGTAGTTTCGCAACCATCAATCCACTACCACCACCGACGCCTCCACCAGGCCACGTTCCAGAGCCGCACAAATAAAGATTCTTAATTGGCGTGCGGTGTCGGATCCAACCTGGCATTGGACGAAGGAAGAAGAATTGCGCAGGGTGATGACTACCGCCGAGCGAATCGCCTTTAATTAGATTTGGGTTGTAGCGTTCAAGATCAGTAGGTGATAGAACTTTTCTCGACAAAATCTGTGATTTTATTCCAGGTGCGTACGTTTCAAGATTATCAATGATGCGATCGGCATAAACTTCAGCAATTTCATCCCATGATTTACCTTGAATAATTCCAGCGCTATCGCCAGTAATTTCAAGCGGTAGAACTCGCACTTGGATCCAAAGAATATGTTTTCCTTCTGGTGCTCGAGAAGGATCGCTGACCGTTGGTTGCCCAATAACGAGTGTTGGATTAGCTGGAAGCTTTCCGCCGGCGGCATGTGTATATGTCAGTGCCATCTCATCTACATAAGGTGCGATATGAACATAGTTGAACTCGCGAGCTGACTCATTTACCCAATTAGGTAATGAATCCATCGCCAGATGGATCATCATCGTTGCAAGTCCAGGTCTGAATTCTTTGAGTTTTTCAATCTCAGGTGTGGTTTGTGAATCGATCTGCTTTGGCAAAAGCGCAGGCATCAACGCTGGATTAATATTTGCAACTACAGAACGGGCCTTTATTATCTCTCCAGTAGAAGTGCGTACACCTACCGCCTTCCCACCCTCAACAAGAATTTCTACAACACCGGTATCACTTCGCAGCTCTCCACGATTACTTCTAATAACCCCACACAGAGCATCGACTAAAACCTTAGCCCCACCTTTACCTAGGACCATTCCAAACTCTTGACCGCCAATGGATTCTAAAAAAGAGAATAGAGCGCCACCGGAAATATCTGGGCCGTAATCCAAATGCATTCCCCAAGTTGCAGCAAGGGCCTTCATCTCTGGACTGCTGAAATGCTCATCGGTAAATGCACGACTTGATTGCAGCAACATTCTGATTAGTTCCAGAAGTTGCGAAGTGCCAAGTACCCGCCAAGCCTTGATTAAAATCTTAACTGCCGCAATCGAAGGTAATTCAGTGCCAAGCAGGGGAAAAAGATGCGGGGCTAATAGACCAAGTTTTGCAGTAAGTGCTTGCCATGCCTCCACATCTTCGGGTGCTACCTTTTTAATATTACTGATGGTTTGATCACGATCCATCACAACGCCAATCATTTTTCCATCCGGAAAAACAGAGCAGTATGGTTTGCCAGATGGAACAAATTCAAGACCATTGGCGATTAATTGATCTTTCAGAGCTGCCATAACGCCGCCGCCAGCAAAGAGGCTAAGGTTCGTGGCGAAAAGATCGTGGTGAAAACCTGGCACGGTAATCTCCTCGGTGCGGATAGCACCACCAAAGGCACTGGCCTGTTCTAGCACTAACGTCTTTTTGCCTTTGGCACTTAAAAGCGCCGCTGCGCTAAGTCCATTTATTCCTGAGCCAACTATGAGCACATCGAGCATTGGGGAATCATGCCACGGCGCTAACTAATAGCCAATAGACGTAACCGATTGATTGGCATTAGATTAACCAAGTTACTTTTAGAGCAGAGTGTTTTGGGAGGATTATTAATGGAGCGCAATGATGCGGTCATCGTCGGAAGTGGAATTAACTCACTTGTTGCTGGAGCACTACTCAGCCGAGCAGGTTGGAAAGTTTTAATCTGCGAAAGAAATAGCACAGCAGGCGGAGCAATTGCGACATCGACAACAGCGACGCTTCCCGGTTTTACTCATGAGCTCTTATCGAGTTGGCATCCCCTCTTTGTTGGTGGCCCTGCATATGCCGAACTAAAAGGAGATTTAGAGGCCCGCGGCTTGGTCTATGCCAATACGACGATGCCAACTGGAGTTGTTTGCAATGATGGAACTGCGGTGCTTTCAACGGATATGGCGGCAACTTCGGCCGAATTCGAGCGCTTAGGCGATGGCGCGGCCTGGAATGAAATGCTTGGCGAGTTCACTAAGAAAATAGATTTAGCTTTTGGACTTTTAGGTGCCGATCTATGGCGGGCGAATGCACTGAAATTATTTAGGACTGCTCGCAAACGCTTTGGAACGCGTGGTTTGGTTGCAACTGGCGCTGAACTCTTAGAACCTGCTGCGCCTTGGCTGGATAGAACTTTTTCATCTCCAGTCAGCAAATCACTTCTTGCGCCTTGGGCGTTACATAATGGTCTTGGTCCTGATGATGCCAGCAGTGGTTTCATTACAAAAGTTATTTCAGCTGCTGTTGCTTTCGGTGGAATGCCAGTACCAATTGGTGGTGGAATTAAATTAGTCGAAGCGCTTGAGGCAATTATTACTGACAATGGTGGACACATACTTACCGGCGCAGATGTCAAAAAAATAAACGTTGTGAACGGGAAAGCCACGGGAGTGAAATTAGGGGATGGACGAGAGTTCTCGGCTAAGAAAGCTGTTCTTGCATCAACAACACCTCAAGCCCTGTACCAAGTTCTACTAAGCGATGAAGCGCTCACTGAAAGTACTAAAAAGTCAGCCGAGAGTTTTCGTTATGGCCGTGCGGCAATTCAAATTCACTTAGCGCTATCTGAACCACCGATTTGGAAGAACGATGCCCGCTTGGCAGATGTGGCGGTAGTGCATGTATTAGATGGATTGAACTCACTCTCCGAATCAGTTAACGCTTCAAATCGGGGTTACTTGCCCAAGCGCCCAACAATTGTTGTTGGACAACCAACAACGATGGATAAATCACGTGCTCCAGCGGGCCAGTCAATCTTATGGATTCAACTGCAAGAGAATCCACGGAAAATTCTTGGGGACTTAGCTGGCGAGATTGATCCGGGGGATGGAAGTTGGAATCAAGTTCGATTGGATGCCTATGCTGATCGAGTACTCGCACAACTTGGCGAACAGATTTCAAATCTAGAATCTGCAACGCTGGCCAAAGTGGTTTTAGGACCACTACAAATTGAGGCTATGAATGCCAACCTAGTTGGGGGAGACCCGTATTCAGGTGACTGCAGAATTGATCAATACGCAGTGTGGCGGCCATTATCTGGAGCAACGGGACACCGCACGCCAGTTAAAGGTTTGTGGCACATAGGGGCATCGACCCACCCTGGTCCAGGCCTTGGCGGTGGCTCTGGCTATTTAGTCGCCAAGCGATTGCTCAGTAAAAAACTGCGCTAAAAAAATGGGATTAAAAAAGGGCGGTCGGGTTAATCCGACCGCCCTTCTTTTTTAACTACTTAGAAACTAATGCCAATACGCGAGCTGGACTTCCGGATCCGCCAACAATCTTAAGCGGAGCGGCGATAACGATTGCACCTTGTGGTGGCAACTTATCAAGATTGCGAAGTTGAGTTAGTCCGTATTTATTATTTCCCATCAACATGTTGTGACAAGGAAATGGAATACTCATTCCAAATGCTAAGCCAGCATCAATACCGACAGTCTCAACACCTAAGCCGAGAATGTCGCGCTTGGTTCCAAGATATTCAGCAGTCTCTGGTGGAAGACCTGGAGTATGCGGACCATTCTCATCTGCATTTGCAAACGCAGCGGGATTATCACCAAACTTTGACCAACCCGTGCGATAGAGAACCCAAGCACCTTTTGGAATCGCGCCATGCTCTTTTTCCCATGCTTCAATATGTGAAACCTCAAGAAGGAAATCTGGATTTGCTGCAGCTTCCTTTACGAAATCTAGAACTACTGCCGGTCCGATCAGGCGACTTGGTGGAATCTGTGAAACATCGTCGAGATCTTTTCCAGTGATCCAGTGGTTTGGTGCATCTAAGTGAGTACCAGTGTGCTCGCCAGTATGAAAGTTATTCCAGTACCAAGCCGGACCCTTTTCGTCGTAGCGAGAGATTTCCTCTAACTGAAATTTTGCAGTCTGACCAAACTCAGGTGGAAGAGTAAGAATCGGTGTCTCCGAATGCAATGGAGATGTTAAATCGATTACCTGGACTGCGCCAGATGCGAGCTCTTGTGCAAGAGCCGATAAGTTGGCCATTCATTTCTCCTTATTAGTGGTCGTTAAAGCCCCTTGGACTGAACGTCTGGGCGAGGTTAGCGCGCTTTTGCCTTGCCGACCAGTCCCCTTGCGATATGACGGCCGTCAAAATGGTGTGGACACTACGCGTAGCAACTGGCACAATAACCAAACTTGCTGGCCCACACGGGTCTATTGCCCTTATGGATGGAGAGCCATGGCTGAGCGCTCGTTTGCCGCCGAAGTTACAAAACTTCGAATCGGCGAAGGTGAAGAGTTTCTTGGTGAAGGCATTCTGGCTGTAACAAAGGCGCTCCTTCAATCAGGCGTGGCATATGTAGGCGGTTATCAAGGTGCGCCTATCTCTCACCTTATGGATGTGCTCGGCGATGCTAAAGAGATTTTAGATGAGCTTGGAATTCACTTTGAAAATAGCGCATCCGAGGCAACGGCTGCGGCATCCCTTGCCGCCTCAGTTCACTACCCGCTGCGCGGTGCGATAACTTTTAAATCGACGGTTGGAACAAATGTTGCATCCGATGCTTTAGCTAATCTCTCATCAGGTGGCGTTACCGGTGGGGCGCTCATTATTGTCGGCGAGGATTACGGCGAAGGATCATCGATTATGCAAGAGCGCTCGCACGCCTTTGCAATGAAATCACAGATTTGGCTTTTAGATCCACGTCCAAATTTAACTGCAATTGTTGATGCCGTTGAAGATGGTTTCCAACTTTCAGAGGCGTCTAACTCGCCGGTTATGTTGCAACTTCGACTTCGCTCCTGCCACTTACATGGACGCTTTATCGCAAAAGATAATGTTCGATCGCCATATACATTAAAAGAGGCGATGGAAAATCCACGTCGAGATACAAGCCGCATTGTTTTGCCTCCTGCTAGCTTCCTGCATGAGCAGGAAAAAATGACCAAGCGCTGGCCAGCAGCCGTGAAGTTCATCAAAGAGAATAAACTCAACGAAGTCTTTTTCGATGGAACTCAGGATTTTGGAATTGTCATGCAAGGCGGTCTCTATAACACCGTGATTCGCGCGTTACAACTACTCGGTCTATCGGATGTTTACGGAAATAGTAAAATTCCACTCTACATTCTCAACGTTACGTACCCAATAATCGATGATGAAGTTATCGAGTTTGCAAAGAGCAAGAAAGCGATTCTGCTCGTCGAAGAAGGTCAGCCCGATTACATTGAGCAAAATATCCATGCAGTGCTTCGTCGTGGGGACATTGCAACAAAGCTACATGGCAAGGATCTCTTACTACCTGCCGGTGAATACACC
>Ga0194044_10000048_pt1 | contig 43324 bp, 46 predicted proteins | sample JunL4417m_MetaG_FD_155460 | JGI IMG/M metagenome (GOLD analysis project Ga0194044, IMG submission 155460) | Anoxic zone freshwater microbial communities from boreal shield lake in IISD Experimental Lakes Area, Ontario, Canada - Jun2016-L442-17m | ecosystem: Environmental > Aquatic > Freshwater...
GTTAAATGCACCTGTGGCCAGTCACTAACAGCCGGTTGGAGCAAAGGCAAAAAACAACGATATGCTTACTATTTTTGTCAGAAGTGGTGTAGCGCAAGCCACTCAATACCAATGGAGGAAATTGAGAAAGAGACTACTAAGTTACTCACTGGCGTTGAGCCAACTTCAAGGGCTCTGGATCTATTTTCTATCTACTTACGCAAGACATACTATAAAAGGGTGGCAACGCTACAGAAAAGACGGGAGCAGGCCGATGACGAGCTTAAAAAGTCATATGAAACACGCCAGTCATTGATCGACAAAAATTTGTCCGGTATATACTCCGACAATATATTTAGAGAGCAGAATAGTTTATTAGAAGCAAAAATCGCCAGAATTCAGATGACGAAAAATGACGATTTAATCACGAAATATAATATTGAAGATGTGACACTTTTTATTCAAGAAAAGTTCAAAGATTTGGCGAAAACTTATACAGATTCCGATCTTCAACAGAAGAGAATGATCCTGTGTTCAATATTCCCCTCTGGTTTGGTCTGGAACTACCCTGGCTATTTGAACACGCCGATTAGTGCATGTTTTCAGTTCATCCAGAACATAAAACCTGAAGCTGTAACACTTGGTCGAGTGAGACAAACCTCGCTCGAACTATTTATAATTCTATCAGAAAACCTCGAACTTGTGAAGGAGTTTAATTCGAGCGTGCCGAGCTTCATTTCCGAATATGAAAAGATACCCAAAGAGCGTATTTTAGCTGTGACATTATAGTGGTATAATAAGAGTATGGAAAACGATAAAACCAAGAGCAATTCTGCCAACTTGTCTGAGTTCATTACTGGTTTGCAGAAAGCCAAAGAACAAATCCCCAATTCTCAAAAAATGCTCAAAGGCAAGCCAAAACGAGCGGAGGACTATTTAATTTGTAGAGAAGGAATCGTTGCTGAAACTGACCAGACAGGACTAAAAGACGGATGGTCTATCGTAAAAGAATAATAGGAGAATGAGCACGAACTATATGTTATATGAAATACAATGAAACTATTACAAAACAAATACTCGAATATCTCAAAAACGGATTGACTGCGAAAGACGCTTGCTTTGCTGTTGGTATTTCGGAGGAAACTTTCTACACTTGGAAAAAAGAAAAACCTGAGTTTTCTGAGTTGATTGAGCGTGAATTAGCAACTTTTAAGCTAACTTGTATCCGAGCCATCAATGACGCAAAAGATTGGAAAGCACACGCTTGGTGGCTTGAGAGACGCTACCCAAAAGAGTTTTCACCAAAGCATATTGACATAAACATTTATGAAGAACCAAAAGACGAAGGTTTGACACCTGAACAAGAAGAGCAAATCGAGCGATATTTACACCCAAATTACAAATGTGAAAAATGCGGACACAGAGGCGATGTATAAATTAGCAAAAAAAAGATAAAAAAATCACCCAATTTCTCAGGTGATTTTTTTTATTGTGATGTTTGGTTTATTTCTCTTTTTCTTTTCCCATCACTTGTTCAAGACCCTGAAACGAACCTTCAAGTTTGGTTTTATATTCAGCAAATCCTTCTGGTGTCTCGTATTCCATAACTGCTTTTCTAAACGCTTTACCAAATGGACCATCTAGCATTACCTCGTAAGCTGCTTTTGCACCTCTGTTCTGAACATAGTCTTCAAGTGTTTTAGCTCTACCCATCATATTGCTAAAATGACCAGCCCCACTACTGCCATTGGCTCTAGCAAACTTATCAACCATATCCAAATCCTCAGGAGTAATTTCGTGATTGCCTTGAAGTGGTGCTAGCATTTTTTGAAGAATAGGCGACTTTGCAATTATTCTCTCGGCATTTTCATCATAGACAGCTAAAAACTGCTTTGCTGCCTCGATACACTCAGGACCAAAACTATATGAATGTAATTGACCCCAACCCTCTGAAACACCAACATATTCAGCAGCTAAATCTTTGAACTCATTATGTGGTTTTACCCAACCAGCCAAACCATCGTGTTCCCATACTTGATATTGCGAAGGCAATCCCTCGCCATACAAAGTTTGCAAGTTTCCAGTATCGCCAGCAACTAGCATATCAACTCTTCTATCAGAATCAGCACCCAAATACTCTTCAAACTTTGCACCCTCTTGTTGGATAATCCCAACCTCTCTTGCTGCTTTTTCTTGTTCCCACCCAGCATTAGCTCGTCTATCACTTGCACTGATTTCTTCTGGCGACATTAAACTCTTTTCTTCTTCTCTGCCCAAATAATGCTCTGGCATAATAACCTCCGATGTTAATTATTAAACAATTTTGATAAAGATTTGTTTATATTTTTTGCAAATACTCTCGACCGAAGTATTGTTGCTTTGACAATAAAAAAGGACAGCCGTTCTAGCTGTTCAGGCGACCAGACAGATTATGCCTAGTTTTTTCGAACGACTGCCCTGTTAAGGGCATAATCGTTCGTTTGGCAAATAAGCCAATATGTCTTGGACGCCTGAACAATTAAATCATAGCATTTTTTGCAGAACAAAAAAACTATACCAATTCAAGAGTGCCAAATTGGCTAAATTGTAGTATATTTGAAGTAGTATACCCCCCATTAGTTAAGTAATGATTTTATGAAATGCTCACACCAAAAAACTGATGGCAAAAAATGCCAAAGCAATACAACAACTGGCTCTGATTTTTGTTTTGTTCACGACCCAATGATGAAACAAGAGCATTTGGAAGCCACCAAGAAAGGCGGTCAAAGCACGCACAGCAAAGATTATATCAAGCTCGACCCAATTCCCATTGAAGACGCTTCGAGTGCTCTATATCTCATCACAGACACAATCAATCGTATTAGAACAGCAAAGACAGATGGAACTCTTGATTTGAAGGTCGCAAACTCAATCGGTTTTTTAAGCGGAAAGCTTCTTGAATGTCGAAAACAACTTTTGCTCGAAGAACATCTTATAAAAAAAGCAATTTGCAAAGATAGAGACAAAGAAATTGACCTCGCCACTTTCCGCCAACTGATGCAAGAATATGACAGAGAATACATTGAGAATATGGGCAATTTTATTGAAGGTGCTCAACAAAGATACGAAGAACACAAAAAGACCAAAAGCAATGCGTATATGTTCTAAAAAGTAGCTTAATTATGCCCAATAGGGCAAGTTAGAAAATAATATGGCTGATATTAGCATTGAAGAGCTAACACAAATTGTTGACCAAATCAGAGGCAAAGAGGAGGACGAAGAGCTCGATATAAAAACGCTCAGATATGCTATTTATGCCAGAAAATCAACTGATGACAAAAAGCGTCAAGCTCGCTCATTATCTGACCAGATTTTGGAGTGTCAAAGAACTGCAATTTCAAGAAAGCTAAAACCGATTCCAAGAAGTGCAATTTTTAGGGAATCTGAAAGTGCTAAAGAGCCAGATATTCGCCCTGTTTTTAGAGATTTGCTCGATGCAATCAAGGTGGGCAAATACGATGGCATTTTGGCTTGGCATCCTGACAGATTGTCTCGCAATATGAAAGAAGCTGGCGAGATTATTGACCTCTTAGACAGCCATATTATTAAAGACCTCCAATTTGCAAGTTTCTACTTTGAAAATAACTCAACTGGCAAAATGGTTTTGGGAATCACTTTTGTAATGGCAAAGCAGTATTCAGACCAACTGAGCACCAATGTTAAAAGAGGTCAAAAGAATCGAATTGAGGTTGGTCAAGTAAAAGGGAACTTGGTTGTTCACGGTTATTTCAAAGATGTGAACCGCTATCTTCATCCTGACGGAGAAAATTATAGCTTAATCAAAAAAGCTTGGTCACTTAGGCAAGATGGTAAAACTCAAGAGGAGATTGCTAACTTTTTGAACGAAAACAACTATCAAAAAGCGATTGGAATTGGAGGCAAAGACCATAAACCCTATCCAATGGACAAAACAATCATTTCTAATATGCTTCGTGACCCTGTTTATGCTGGCTCGCTGGTTTATGGAGGCAACAAAACGGTGAACTTAATCAAAGAGTGTGGATTTATCCCTGTTATTACACCACAAGTATTTTTGAATCTGAATAAAGCTGATAAGTTCAACAAAGTTCTAAAACAAAGGAATCGAGCATCAAAAGAGGGAGTTGTTAAGTCTGATTTAATGCGAAGCAAGGTTTTTTGTGCAGATTGCAAACAGCCGATGCACACTGGCTTGACCACTAAAAAGCTTAAAGCTGGCAAAACTCACTATTTCTATTACAGGTGCGAAAGCGAAGGATGCAAAGCGAGAAACAAATCAGTTAGAGCCAATGTATTGACTGATTTCGTTTATGAGTTTTTAGATGAAAACAAGTTTGATTCAAAGGAAGCATACGAGCAATACACGCTTGATGCTAAAAAGACCTCCGAAGCTAATTTTAAGCTCTTAGATGGTCAACAGAGAGCTTTGAGGAACTATATAACTCAATCGAAGAACAACATTGATTCTATAAAAGATATGTATTCTGACGAAGAAGACAGGGAGCTAAAAAAGAGCTTCAAGTATGATTTGAAAAAAGAGATGGCTAATTTGAGGAAACTTGAAAAAGAGCTTGAACAAGTCAAAAATGCAATTTTGGTCAACAAAGAGGCAATTTTAGAGTATCCGAGATTTCTCGAACTATTCGCTTCTCTGCCTCAAATTATGAGAGAAAATAGAGATTTGAAGTGGCAAGACTTTTTTATCAAAAAAATCTTCTCGAACTTTACTATTCACGAGAAGACTATTTCTGCTTTTGAGCTCAATGAGCCCTTCAAAAGTATGTTGAACCCACCAAATGTTGGTGGTGGTCGGGGAGACAGGACTCGAACCTGCGGCCTCATCGTCCCAAACGACGCGCGCTACCAACTGCGCCACTCCCCGACAACGATAAAATTATACACTAATTCTAGCACAAATTCAAGGCCAAAGAATCAGTTGCAAAGATACCAGAAATTAAAACACAATATATACCTTAGGGCCATCGGAAATATTACCTGGATTCCAGTTGTGGATTGCATTCATTAGAACAGGTTGAGTATAAACGTAGTTATTGCCATTGCGAGTGCCGGGATCATTGGTAATAAAATGTGCTGAGTCATAACCTTTGATCACTAACATGTGATAATTTGGCCCGCCAGCAATGAAATTTGGGTTACCTAAAAGTTTTCCGCCTGCCGGGACTATTACTGGGCGGCCTGCAGCAATATCAGTTTCGATATTTTCAACTGTGGCGGTTTTAATCTGACCAGTTAAGCCGTAGTGATCTTTTGCTATTTTGCTTAGCTCTTCAAGTGAAATGCTGGGGCCATAACCATTGGCAGTTTCAAGGTCAACCATGGCACGAAGATCAGCGTCAATTTCAGCAGCTGACCCAAGTGGTGTTTTATCAAGGTAATGCTTAACCATTAAAAAACTGGCTTCCTCGCAGGTGTCCTCATGTAAAGTATCCCAAACAGCAAACGGGGCTTGCGACGTAAAATCTATCGTAATTAACGCATTTATTGGCAGAGGAGCAGCTGGTGTCGGTAATATTGATGATGGAGCACTGGCTATCTGCGGCAATGGATGATAAAAATCTGACGTATCAATATTCTGATCCGCAACACCTGAATCATTTTTGAAATGATTATAAACTTTTCGACCAAAAATAACGGTTATAATCAGGAGTGATAAAAATATCAAAACAAAAATAATTAGAAGTTTACTTTTCTTCCATTTGCGATAGTTTTTTTTCATTCGTTCTGAGACTAATTTATTTGTAAACACCTTTTGCAATGTTGCGGTTAACCCGCCAAGCGTCTCGTATCATTTTTAGGCCATCTTTAATTGGCGAAACGGTGGAGTGCGGATCGTCATACCAAGTAATGCCAACTTCCTTAACCTTATATTTGTGGACTCTGGCGATTGCCAAAATTTCAATATCAAAAGAAAAACGCTCGAACGTCATTCGTTTAAAAATTTCTTTGGCAGCGTCGTGCTCGAACATCTTAAACCCACATTGAGTGTCATGAATTCCGCCAACTGCAAGTGACTGAATCACGAGATTAAGCGCCCGGCCACCGAACTTGCGGACAAAACTTTGGGGAATGGCCAATTTCCCACCCGAAATATATCGCGAACCAATTATTACCGGGTATTCATCTTTGTATTTCAGCAATTTATCCACTTGATCAATTGGCGTGGCGTTATCAGCATCGGTAAAAAGTATATACTTACCCTTCGCTTCTAGCATTCCTTGTCTAACAGTATATCCCTTGCCCTTATTTTCTTTGCGATCAATAATCTTAAGGCCAGGAATAACGCTGCGATATTTTTCTGCCGCCGCCAAGGTATTATCTGGAGTTCCATCAAGAACAATTAGAACCTCAATCGAAAAGTTGTGGTCTTTGTGAAAATCAATAATAGCGTCGAGAGATTTGTGTATACGCTCCTGCTCTTTATACGCGGGGATAACTATGGATAGAAACGGTTGTTCTGGCATGAATCTCCTTAAAGCTGGTTAGTATTCGTTGTTTTATCTGGCATTTTATCATAGCCAGTGATTGGATACGGGGAGGTCGGCGAGTGGTCAATTAAATCTTGGGGAGTAATATTGTAGATTAGAATAGAGTCTCCGATAATCTTCTCTGGCTTAATATCATCTAGCCAGCTGTACGACCATTTACCTTCTTCTTTACCGTGCAATTTTGACATCTGGTAAAAAGTGCCGGATACCGCTAGCCAACCAGTTGTTGGCCCATATCCGCTCCTCCACTGTATTGAGTCAGGAATGTAATACCTTGGAAAAGCTCCACCGAAGTAATCAATTTTAAGATTTGAAATGTTGTTATCTTTGACATAAGTTGATAGCCGCTTTAAGTCCTGGCCCCAGTCAAGGGATGAGTCTACCATAAGGGTGTATTTAGGCTGACCATAAGTAAAAATATTAAAATAACTAATATATCTGGGATAGGCAGCAAATACTGGTATTGCAAGTGTCGCCACAATTATAATTATTGCGATATTCGCAGCTAATTTTTTACTCTCAATTATTCTCCTCATTGCTAAACCAATGAATAGATAAAGGAATGGAAGTGTTGGCAATAAATGTCTGGTGCCAATGTTCAAAGAACCTTTAACACTGACCGCCCAATATACAATGAAAGGAATCCCGAGCAACCACAGCAGCCAAGCCTCACGCGCATTACTTACCTTTTTTGTGATTAAATATATTATCGAAAAGAAGAAAAGAACCAGAATTGTCGCTGGAGTTTTGATTAAAAACGCAAGGGGGAAAAACCAAGATATTGCCTTGTCAGAAAAATGTCCGATGATAAAGGTTGAATTTCCGCCCGCGACTCGACCGAAGACAAGAAGCATGCCCAAAATATAATGTCCCAAGGCCCGGGTAAATGGATTGCCCGCCAGGTAACCAAGCATATTCCGCAGAACCTCAGTTTGGGGATTAGAAGTAAGGTTACTTAGAACAACCGCTTTTTCGACAGCTGCTGATGTGTTCCAGACCATTGGAATATAAACTAACCAAATGGTAGCGAAAGAAATAACCCAAATCCAAAAAAGTGGTTTGAGGTAATTCCAAAAAATCAACCAAAAAGAGCTTTTTTGTTCTTTCTTGTCTATCAGTGATTTGACGATAATTATTAACAAAAATATTGGATATAATAAAAAAGTTGAAAATTTAAGAAGCCCAGCAATCCCCAAGCACAATCCTGCAATAACCAGATATTTCAAATTCTTTTTGTCGAGAAATTTACTAAAGGTATACATTCCAAGAGCGAAACCAAAGGCCGCTGGTACATCAGTAGTGACAAAATGACCATGAGCTAGTACGTCTGGAGTAAGCGCAAATAAAAATAAAACGAACAGACCAGTTTTACTACCGAATTCTTCTGAAGCCCATTTGTAGAGCAAAATTCCTAGTCCAAGTATGAAAAGCAGCATAGGCAACCTGGCCCAAAAAACAATTTGATCTGGGTTATTGCCAGAATGGAACATGAAATACCAGCCAGCGTCCCATTGACGCATATCATTCCAAGAAGTATCCAATTTTAAACCCTTGATATCTAGAAATTGCAGAGGGACTCCAGCCAAAAATTTTACTAGCGGAGGGTGCTCTGGATTTAGGCGATAATCGTGATAAGCTGCATAGCTATATCCGGCGGGGACATGAGCAGTTTCGTCGACAATTGGTGCGTCACGACTAATCAATAAGAAAGAGATAATGAGCACAATGGCCAAAATTCCCGCAGCTGCCAAATCAAATTTAAAGCGCTTGATTTTCTTTGCCGTTTCCTCAGGAGAAATTTCCTTATCTTTTTTATAAGTCCAAAGCTTGTTGATAACAAAATTCCAAACCAAAGCCGCTCCAGAAGCAGCGACCAAACCAATAATATTTGAGTATGCCGCAAGTGAGCCAGTTAAATTCGATAACATATACCTAAAAGTCAGGTAGTTTATCGCGAAGCCAACTAAGCTGACTAGAATAAAGCGAATAAAAAAGTTAGCCAAACGGTAAAATTTTAGACTCTTATCCTTAATACTGCCGTAAAATTCATCACGAAAAGTCCAAATACTATTTAGTATAAAACTATTGAGAACAGCAACAGTGAAAGATATCGCCTTAGCAAGTAACGGTTGGCCAGGAATGGCAAAAAATATCAACAAATAGAAAACGGCCCAATCGACCAAAGTATTCAAAATACCAACTGCCACAAACTTCAAAAATTGAACGATGTTTTTAGATTTCATCTAGCCCTCCCAGGAAGTAGAAATTCGATTAAATCATCTTGCTTTCTACAAACCATTATTAACAAACTTATTATTTATATATTTTTTAGATTAATTCAAGACAGTGGAATAATTTACTGAATGCTGCCCTGATTTTCACTGCATGGCCTCCAAAATAAAATCAAGTTTGAGCTTCATTTTTTCTAACCTTGATTGTGACACGAAAGACAGTTGGTTTAATACCTAGCAGCAGCCTGGTTTGCGAGTCAAATGCTGGAATTGAAGAAAATGCGATATTAGTAATTGGCAGCATTATTGGGGTTAAAATCCAGTCAAAAACAATCCTCCAGCCAGTTTTTTTGTTCCTGCGACGGGGCCAAACTAGCAAAGTTGATATGGTGAGTGTTGTAATCATACCAATATAGGCAACCAAAATGATATTGCTGTAAATATGACGAAAATTGTATGCCAGAACAGAGTTGCCAAATTGCGGATTAACAACAAGTGGAATCCAGGAAAAAAGTGCCAGTACCAAAGACCCAGTGGCCCAACTCCAATGAGACTCAAAAAGTATCAGGCAGTTTGCCAAACGATCAAACCAGAAGATCTTTTTATCTTTGATTGCATGATAAAAAACAAAAGGTATATCAGAGACTCCCCATGACCAACGCTTTTTCTGCAAATATTGTTCCTTAACGGTCAAAAACATCGTCGATCCCAAAATCGCGTCTTGGTAAATTGGAACAAAAACTGGCACCACCTGGTGATTACCAGCGAAGGCAAAATATGAGCGCCAGAATTGATGGCCATCTTCAACTATTGTATCCTTGGCCCAAAAATCAGTCAGGATAAGAGCCGCCAGACTTTGAGCATGCGAAGAAAAGTTACGCAGCCTGGAAACTCTGGAAGAAACTATCATTTGCCAAAAAGACGAACTCATACCAATCAAACGCATTGGCATTGGTACATCCCAGAGATTATTAAAGAACATCGGCAAAGGCTGAAAAGTTTTGTGGATTGGATCCGGAGTGGTTAAATATTTATATGTTAGGCAGGACAAGTATTTTTTATCCAAAATGTGGTCCGCATCCATATTAGTAACAATGATATTTTCGTACGGCACTTTTAGCTTGTCAATAATTGGTAGCGCTGACTTCATGGAATAAGTGATATTTGGCCCTTTGCCCTTAATTTCATTAGGCAGATTGTCGGGATGCTCAGTGACAATAAAATCCAAAAACTTCCCAGCATTTTCTTTCTTCAGAATTTCTGCGTATCCACGAACATTATCTTTGTCTCGTTCCTCTGTGGCCAAAATAAAGATAATCCGATTGTTTGGATAGTCAGTCTTTTCAACTGATTTAACTGTAGTCCGAAGAATATCTAGCCCCTCTTTGTAAGTCGGGACCAAGACTATATGATAAATTTTTCTCCAGCTATCCTTTGGGGCCAATTTTGTCAGTGCTGTCGCCCAATCGATAGCCATTTCTCTAGAGTGGTAAACATAACCCAAAACCAGCCGCCAAGACATAAACAAGACTCGTATAAACCAAAAAATAATATAAAAAATCATGAATACAGCTAGAACTTTAGGCAAAAAGATTGCGAATAAAAATAAAACGACCAGGGTCCCCCAAGAAAAAGCCCCGGGCAGTATTTCAAATAGTCTAATTAGTTTTTTATCTCGTTTATCCATTTGGGTTTTTAATGTTTAATATTAAAGCCACTAGCGAAAGAAGATCAATTGATATTATCAGAAAACAAAACGCTAGTGATAAGAATCGATCTTTTTTATATGAAATAAAGCTCAGTGATGCATTAATAGCAAATATTACCAAAACAAAAAAATAAATCGGAATAAACATTGGGGCCATCCAGCTGCCTGAATTGACTACTAAAAACTGACGCAAAAAATAAAAAGCCGCAGCTGTTGAGACCAGTGACGAACAAAGCAACCAGATATAAGTTTTATCATCTGAAATCGTTGTCATGTTTCGTGATGCGGCAAAAAGCCAATCCTCGAGATAATTATAGCAAGAAACAAAAAACATTACACCCAATTAAAGTTTCCGCTGCCTTGACAACCAGCGAATAGTCAATTACTTTAACTATTGAACTAATAATAATTTACCCAAAGCTAATACTTGTCAAATGTCCGGCATCAAACAAGCATTTAGCAGGGCTAAGGAGTGAAGTGAAAAAGTTTATTTACGGACTGGCAATTGTGATTCTGATTCTTATCGTCGGAATATTAATTTACCGATCGTCCAAAGACAAGACCTCTGCAGACAAACCAAATACTGCCGCCGCTACCAACACTGAGGCGCAGCCAGCTTCACTCGTTGTAGGTGACTTAGCAATGAAAGATGCCGTCGCCACAATTTATTACGGTAATGGCTGCCCACATTGTACTACCGTAGAGAAATGGCTGCAGGAGAGCGAATACTTGCCAGATGGTTCAAAAATCGACCAAGCATCAGTTGATTCATGGATATCCAATGCTAAAGTAAAATTTAACATGAAAGAAGTTTGGTACAATTCCACAAATTCAGCCGAACTTACTGCCAACGCAACTAAACTTGGTATTACCAGCGATAAAGTTGGCGTTCCCTTTCTTTACGACCCCATAAACAACAAAAGCTACGTTGGTGAAACCGATATCAAAACATTCTTTGCCTCCCAGACAAAATAATTCTTAAACTCCTTTACTATTCGTTATTTACTATTAGTTATTAGTTAATATCATGTGCCAAATTTGTACTGTTGCGATAATTGGTGGTCTTGGCTTTTCACGATGGCTTCACGTGGATGATACCGTGAGTGGAGTTTGGATTGGAGCACTACTAGTAACGATAATTTACTATTCAATCTCGTGGCTGGCCAAATACAAGATAAAATTCTGGGGCCGAGATTTTGTCGTTTCACTGGCTTACTACGCACTAGTTTTTATACCTTTGTATACCGGGAAAATAATCGGCCATCCACTAAACCAGATTTGGGGTATTGATAAATTTGTTGTTGGCGCATTTTCTGGCAGCATCTTCTTTATAGCAGCAACCATTTTATATTCTTGGCTCAAGAAAAAAAATGGTAACCACGCTCACTTTCCAATGGAGAAGGTTGTGATCCCAATTATATCGCTTATAATAGTAAGTGCAGGATTCTATTTCTTAACTAAATGATTATGGCAAAAATAAACTCAAACGACGTAAATGATTTAATCAACAACTTTGACAAGCTAAAAAAGGATCATAAGCTTGATCTTTCAGCCGACGAAGATTTGTCGATCGCAATTATGAATTTGGTTTCTATTGAAGAACATTTTTTCTTCACCGCCGAAAAGACCGAGGATAAAAAATATTACGATTTGTTGGCCGGCGTTCGCGAGATTAGAAAAGATTTGCTGAAAAAATTAGTCAAAGAAACCGAAGGCGAAGTTTGGTGCATTTCCAAGCATTTACTAGCTTCTTCGATGCGAGTAATGGAGGTCGGCACCAAGGAGCTTGGTCGGGGTCATAAAAAAGAAGCCTACGAACTCTTTGAAAAAGCTTATGAGCTCTATTCCCTGTTCTGGGGCGTAAACCTAAAAGCTATTCCAACGAAAGGAATTAAAAATATTGGGCCGAAAGCATTGGATAAGTCTGATAAAACAAAAAATGGCGCTCTGTCCAAATTCAAAGATTTAGTGAAAAAAGTTGTTGATTGCTGCATTGAGTAAACTTTTATCGTAACTCTAAGCGATCTATCAGTTAATTGTGGTACACTTAAACTAAGTTAACTCTGGCGCATCAGAGATAATCCGATAGAATTGCACAAGTTACAGCGGATTAAAAAAATCACCCAATGGGTGTTTTTTTGTTTTAGCCATCGACCTTTCAGCTAAAATTCAGTAGTTTTGGTATAATAAGTTTATGAAGTATTTAATTAGGTTCGATCGGTTTTTCGCCTGGGTTCTATTTATTACAATGATTCTTTTTTTGGTCTCTGGATACGGGATGACTAAGGGAATTATAACCAATTCGCTAGCGATTGATATCCACAACAAAATATTACCACCAATTTTAATTGCAGCATTCACTATTCACGCCTGGTATGCCATCCATATGGCTTTTAAACGTTGGCAAATTTGGAATTGGTTTACTCGGATTATATTAGCACTATTCTTCGTTGCTTTCGTTGGCTATTTTGGATACTTGCAGTACTTTTACCAACAACGTTATCCTACCAGTGGTTCATCAACTTCTGCAGTTTCAACTTCGTCGTCAACATCAATAGCTCAAACTCCATCAACTTCAGGCTCTTCAGGCAGCACATCCAATACCAATCAATCAAAAACATTCACCCAAATTGAACTGGCGAAATACAACGGAAAAAACGGCCAACCAAGTTATGTTGCCGTTGATGGAAAAGTCTATGATCTATCCTCTGTTTTTAGAAACGGAGCCCACTATGGCTGGAGTGCCGGGGAGGATTTATCAGCCGAATTTCACGCTCAACATTTAGATAGCATTTTAAGCAATTACTCCGTTGTTGGCGTTCTCAAATGATTTAGATCTCAGCTGCTTCTTTATTCGGCGCCTCATTATACTCGAAGTGGTATTTTTCCCCATCTGAAAAAATGAAGAAACGAAAACCATCCTTGGCGCCAACAAAAAAATCCCGACCATTACCACCTTCAAATCCCCCCGCTTTTCCAACATCATCGATGAGAGCCGAGAAACTCATATCGTCCTGACCAATTTGTTTAATAATCGCAGGCGCGATTTCAACGCCGCCATTTCTATAACCATGGATATCTTTAAGCCATTTTAGATTTTCCTCGTGGGCATCCAGCAACTTCTGAATTTCAGATGAGACTAACTCTGAATTTTCTGCCTTGAAGGCATCCCAACCAACTACTTCTATTTGTTCCGCTTCTGGAACCATTTCTGCTGCTCCTAACTCTGGATCACTCATTTTTCCTCCTAATTAATTATTAATGGAGCCGATGGGCGGGGTTGAACCGCCGACCTCCACTTTACGAAAGTGTTGCTCTACCAACTGAGCTACATCGGCCTGGAGCGGGTGAGCGGAGTCGAACCGCCCTCTTATCCTTGGGAAGGATACATTCTACCGATGAACCACACCCGCAAACTATATTCTAGACTAGCAAATTTTGATGGTTTACTCAAGAAAGAAACTAGTCTAGAATATAGAAAAGGAGTGGTATGAAATTTCATGATCTAAAAATTTTTGATAATGTTCCAGACGATTGGTCGCAGTTTTTTGATTTTCACGAAGATTTGGATTATCTGAAACGAGAAGCGGCGAAAATTGATTTTGAATTTGAAAATGTTGTCATCATCGGCAATGGCGGCTCAATTACCAGTTTCAATGCCTATTCAATTTGCACCAGTAAAAATACTTTTATAGTTAACTCAATGGACCCGGCACTTTTGCGCAAGGTAAAAAGTCAGTGCCAGATTGATAATACCGTCGTTGTGGCGATTTCCAAATCCGGCAACACTTTGGGCGTCATTGAGGCGCTGATTGATTTTACCGGTTACAAAATTGTTGTTGTTACTGAAGGAGAAGAAGGTACATTGCGGCAAATCGCTAATAAAATGAATTGGCAAATTGTTGAGCATCCAAATATTTCTGGTCGATACTCCGGCGCTACCGCTGCCGGATTGTTTCCGGCGCTAATAGCCGGATGCAAAATTGAAGAAATTGCCAATGGGATATCAGCTGGCTACAAATACAAAAAAGAGGCTTGGAGCCTAGCAAAATACTATTTTGACTTGGAGCACAAAGGTTTTGTTGAAGTTTATGTTTCCGCTTACTCCTGGATTTTGTCTGACTTTAGAACTTTAATAGTTCAACTAATGCACGAGTCAGTTTGCAAAAATGGCCGCGGCCAAACATTTTATTTTTCCGAAGCGCCAGAGTGTCAACATCACACCAACCAACGATTTTTTGGCGGCCGAAAAAATGTCATTGGCACTTTCATTACCGTAAAAACTTGGCATGACGACAAAAAAATCTCAGTTCCAACTGAAATCGCCGATTTGAATTTGAAAGGTCTGGAGTTAAAAAAGCTGGATGATATTTCCTGCCAGCAAGCGCTTTTAGCTGAATATCATGGCACCAAAACCGAAGCCGATCGACTAAAAATTCCAAACATTACAATTGAACTGCCAGAAATTACAAATGAGACCGCCGGAGAACTTTTATCTTTCTGGCAACTGGTGGCATTTTATTCGGCAATTCTCCGCAACGTGAATCCTTTTGATGAACCAGCCGTCACCAATTCCAAAAACATCACAATCGAAGAAATCAAAAGAATTAATTAATAATTATTTGTAATAGGAGGAGAAATGAGTTCAGCAGTAAGACATTTTGTTTTAGGTTTAGTTCTCGGCGTTTTAAGTATAATTATGCTCTACATTATGTTTAATTCCGTTGTACGAGACAACAGCATCAATTATACAAGTGCAATTATCGTAATCATCGCCTACGGTGTCGTCGCAACGATTATTGGCGAGGTTCTAGTAAAGTTTTCTTCAAAGAAAAAATAATTTGTTCTATAATTTCAATTTTGAAGCAATTGTTTCGGCTTGGCCGGGAGAGTATTCTTTGTGTGGCCAGGGCTGGAGGCCATCATTTTCATAGCGCGGGATAACGTGGAAGTGTACATGTAAAACCGATTGTCCGGCGGCGGCATGAGTATTATTAGTGATGTTTACACCATCGGCACCAAATTCTTCGATAATGTGTTTGCCGATTTTCTTTGCCAGCTCTAACATTTTGCTCGATAATTCCGCTGGAGTTTCTAAAATATTGGCAAAGTGTTTTTTTGGAATGACCAAAGTATGGCCTGGACGCACTGGCATAACATCAAGAAATGCTAAAAGTTCATCACTTTCATAAACTTTATTAGCGGGAATCTCCCCTGCGGCAATTTTGCAAAAAATACAGTCATTCATTTTAGCCTCCAAAAAAATAAAAAAATGCTAATGTTATATGGGCAATCACAACAATCATGATCGTAATGGCCAAAGTTTTCGTGTGACAAGAGACTGGAAATTTTATTACGCCTTTCCCAGAAAGTATTTGGATAATCAAAAAAAGTAAAACGACCAGACCGGAGATTAACAATAAATACATCTTCGCTCCTTATTGCATATAACAATTAATTTCTGATATCATTATACTATAATCTAACATAAGTAAGCTTTTATTTGCTGCCAAATGGGCGCGACTAAAGGCAAAAGGGAGAAAAAATGGCTGAAGTTGAAGAGAAAAAAGAAGCAGCACCTGCAGCTGCTGCGAATCCAGAACCGGTTACTGCACCAGCTGCCGGTGGCACGAAAAAACTTAACTGGGTTTTAACACTTGTGTTATCAATCCTTTTGGGGCAACTTGGGGTTGACAGGTTCATGATGGGTCAAATTGGACTTGGGGTTTTGAAACTTATCACCGCTGGTGGTTGTGGAATTTGGTGGATTGTCGATATTATCATGATCGCCATGAAAAAAGACTTTCCAGGTGTTGAGTGGGTAGAATAAGCAAAAAAAATATTCTCTTTGAATTTTTGAGTTTAGGCTCACCAAGAGCTGTCGTGGTTGATTTCAGTGTGGTTTTATTCACACTGGCAATCATCCCGACAGCTTTTTTGGGTCAAACTGGCGGAATTTGCGTTTGGTATCGCTTTGTTTTGCCCTGGATATTTCATGGCCACTGCCCGGAAAATGGGATTTTTGCTCACTGTTTTTGCCCCGGCTGCGGAATAACCCACTCCATGTCGCGACTTATGCATGGGGATTTTTACGGAGCTTACCTATGTAACCATTTAATTTTGTTAGTTGCTCCAATAGTTTTAATTTTGTTGCTTTGGAACTCATATTTGTGGATAAAAAAAGGCCGGTCGCGTGGTGGTGCTTCCGGCTAGGTCCTGACTGGACGATTGAGGTGCAAGGCGTCAACCTCGGGTGCAACAATCAACGACAACTGCTGGTTTCCGTTATGGAACTCCTCTGGTTGCCATTTTTCACCAATGGCTTCCAGACAGTTTTCGTGTACCTGCTGACTTAGGGCTCCAGCCACTAGTTCAGCGTCTAACGACTGGCGACAAATAGGGACTTCACACGAAACCAAATGCTGAATAACATCCAGTATATTGGGTGGGGCGGCTTGCATCACTTGACCCCACCTGCTATCGCTGATGTCATTAAGCAAGTACCGAGCCAATGGGTGGCTTTGGTGGTACGATTCGTGCGCAGCAAGATAAACTGCCGCCTCAGGCAACTTATCTGGGCAGTAGACCATTGAGCTCTCTGCCGATTCGGTAACTGCGGACGCAGCCAGAAAATGCAGCGCCCGATAGAACACCAGCGGATTGTTTCGCCGGTAGTTACAATTCCCACTGCTGTAAGTGTAGAGCCGATGTAACTCAGGTTGCCAGAAATGAGTCGAAACAACGAACCGCGCTGATTCAAACCTGGCCTCAGCCCAACAATCAGTTTCGATAACTCCCTCAGGCGTCCAAAGTCGGCGAACCAACGGCTCGCTACTCGACCAGATCACCGGCCAAAAGCGGTTTTCCGGGCGGAAATGGAATTCCATGGAGGATGCACCTCCTTTCGCATAATGGATCCGCAGACAGCAAAATCATTATGCTTCAAAAAAACCTTTTTTGTCAAATACAAAAAATTCAGACTAATCTGAATAATACTAAGAAATAATTATTTTAGTTCAATCGAAATTGGACAATGGTCAGAACCAATAACCTTATCCAAAATATCTGCGGATACCAATTTTATGTTTTTTGATGTAAAGCAATAATCAATTCTCCAACCCAAATTTCGCGCTCGACAATCGGCCAACCATGGCCACCAAGTGTAGTTCCCACCGTCTTGATGATATTTTCTAAATGAGTCGACAAATCCCAGTTCGATAATTTTATCGATTTGTTTTCGCTCCTCTGGCGTGAACATAATGTTGTTCTGATTGTTTTTCGGTCGTGCTAAGTCAAGCTCAGAGTGAGCAATATTAAAATCACCAATAATAATTACGTTTTTATTTTTTAGCTCTTCCAGCCTGAGAAATAATTTTTTGTATGCGGATAACTTATAATCCAAATTCTCTTTTTGTCTGCCGCCATGTGGCAGGTATATATTAATTAAAACAAAATTACCAAAATCGAGTTCTAAATATCTCCCCTCGTGGTCAAACCGTTTCTCCCCTAGTCCTAATTTGATATTTTTTGGCACCTTTTTCGAAAATACTGCTACTCCCGAGTAGCCTTTTTTGTCGGCAAAATTTGTTGTTACAAAATATCCTTTGGGAATTTCGATTTCATCAAAATCCTCAGAATTTATTTTTATTTCTTGCAAACAAACAATGTCGGCATTGGTTTTTGAAAACCAATCCCAAAAACCTTTTTTAATAACCGCACGAATTCCATTCACATTCCAAGAAACAATCTTCATATCTTTATTGTACCACATTGACATATATCATTGGTAATGATATAATTTTGGCACTACCGTGAGAAAGGGGTGGCTATATGCCGCCATTTGACCAAGACGCTGAAGATCAACGGGGGCTCGAGAGACAAGAGCTGGTTGGCAGCATTGCCGCAGCAATCGTGAGTGAACTGCTCGAAGCTAGATACGACGACGCGATGATGAACCATGCGACGGCCGAAATCGCTACCGCGATGATTGACCGATCCTTCGACTCACTCGGAGTCTACCCATTCAGTATGGTTGTGTCGACGATGACACATTATGCCCTTGGGCTGGCTGCCGAAACCATCAACGCACATTGCGAGGCCAAGGAAGTCCGCGACTGGCTCTGGATTGAACTGACCGCTAAGTTCGTCAACGACGCCAGGTGCCCAATCGATAAGGCCAAGCATATGTGGGACATCGGGCACCCGGCCAAAGCCAAGTGATCAGGCCGAACTAGTATCCGGACCATGCCAGCGCATTCTGTACGCGCTGGCTTTTTTAACAACAAAAAACGAATCCCAAAGGATCCGTTTTTTTCTTGTCATTCCCGCGAAGGCGGGAATCTACTAAACTATTTTTGGATCCCCGACTAGATCGGGGATGACATTTCATGTCACTTTTCGCCGTCGACAAATTTTTTAATACTTTCAATATTTGAAAAAAGATTTTGCGGGAAAACGATAGTAGAATTTTTTTCAACTGCAATCTCGGATAATACTTGCAGGTTACGCAACTGAAGTGCAACAGGGTGCTTAGCAATGACATCTGCAGCTTTGCCTAGTTTATCAGCGGATAAATATTCACCTTCAGCAGCAATAATTTTTGCTCGTTTTTCTCGCTCGGCCTCGGCTTGTTTTGCCATTGCTCGTTGCATTGTGTCTGGAAGTTGAATATCTTTAATCTCAACTGTTCGAACAGCGACTCCCCAAGATTCAGTATGTGTGTCAATGATATCTTTAACTTTTTGATTAATTTTCACCGTTTCTGATAAAACTTCGTCGAGTGAGAATTGACCTACAATATTTCGAACGGTGGTTTGGGCAATTTGGTTGACTGCCGAGTAAACGTTTTGAATTGCGACTAATGATTTGGTTGCATCAACTACTTGAAAATAAGCAACAGCAGCAACATCAATAGAAACGTTATCTTTGGTGATAATTTTTTGGCTTGGTACCGGCATTGTAACAATTTGCATTGAAACCTTAACTAATCGGTCGATGATTGGGATAATTATTCGCCAGCCAGGATTTCGCTCGCCAATAACACGGCCCAAGCGAAAAACCACACCTTTTTCAAACTGCTGGACAACCCGCAAACCCAAAATTAACAAAATAAGAACAATAATCCCAATAGTTTCATACGGCATAAGAGCTCCTTCTTATTTCTGTCATCCCGGACTTGTTTCGGGATCTCAACTTTTGGTTTCAAGATGCTGAAATAAATTCAGCATGACAAATATTAATTAATTTCTAATTCAGAAAATACTCTTAGTTTAGAAAATGTCAATGGCAGAAAGGAAAAAATATCATTTACCGGGTTTTACAACCTCAATTTTTTTCTCACTCAAATCTGGATAAGGTTTTGGTAAAACACCAACTCGATACTCTTTGCCAATATATCTTTTAACTCGTTTTTGCAAAATTAATGCATCTGGATAATACCGCAACAACCCAATAGATTCAAACGTTTTTGAGTACGGTTCAAAAATTCTTTCCTCTTCCTTCCAGGAAAGATCATCCAGCGAATACAGTAGCGTAAGAACAAGAAACAAGGCAATAGACAAAAAGAGAATGACACCAATTGAAACTGCCGCTCCAGAGTTAACTGCAGTCAAACAAACAAAAATAACCAAGGAAAGAAAGGCGGAAACCAGCCATTCAAAAGCAGAAAGTCTGTCGTCAATTAAACCAATGGTGCTTTTTCTACAACTAAGGATTTTAGTTAAACTTGTAATCATTGATCCAAACATTGCCTTGGCCTGATTGCTTTCCGGCTCATATTTGGTAATGGTCTGAAATAAATCATCATATTGCTTTTGGGTTAAGTAGTAATCCCAAATTTTATAATCTAGAGTTGCCATTAAATACTTATCGAGGCTATCTGTAACTTTTTCGGAAAAATCTTTATCAATCGCTTTGGCGGAACTATAAATTGATATGAGCTGAGACCTTTCTTCTGAATCATTTTCGCGGATTTTGTCGATTCTCATTCTGCGATCTGAAATTGAAAAGCTAATAAATATGCCAAATAGAAAAGTAGATACTCCAAGTATTGTGGCAAAAAACGTACTGTATCGATGCAAATCTGCATTCAGAGCAAAGACAATTATGACGATTAGCGCCACAATGTAAAACATTGCTTTCGAAAAATTACTCATATTCCTCCTTAATTATTTAATATAATCGTGTCCGCCCTGATCAAAACTTATCCAATTCAATGCTTCCTTAGCGATATTCAATTCAACTTCGCTCAATGGACGAGAAAAATCAGACAATTCTTCTTCATTAATCATGCCAATGCCTCTGCCATCTTCTCTGGTATAAATTGTAGAGTGGACTGGTTGAGTCGCAATATCGATTTTCAAAACATTTTGAAGTTCTTCAAAAAAGGTTTCAATACCCTCTGCTTCGCACATAATTACGATAGTTTTTTTATCAGCTTCTTGAACCAACTTAATATCGTCCTTAAATCGAACAAACCTAACTGGTTTTTTTTCTAGAATTTTTCCAGATTCCTTTAATATTTCGGATTCGGCCTGCTCGAGAGTTATCTTTTTATTTTTAGACAGTGCTTCAACATAATTTTTAACCCCCAAAATACTCATGTGAAATTTATCTTTGGCATATAATTTTTCGCCATCGATGTCCAACTTTGGTGCAATATTTAATGATGGAATATATAAAATAATGTAGCCCATTTTAAAGTCATATGATTTTGGTAAAAATTCACTGCTCATTTTAGTTATTTGTTAAATTATATATTTGCTTTAAAACTTCTGGCAAATCCGTAATTCCATCTTCGGCAGCGATGTGGCCAGAATTTTTTAAAAGAATAATTTTTGCAACGAGTTTTTCTTCGAATATTGCAGCATCGGCAACTGGGACATACGGATCGTCTTCCGATTGAATGCAAACAACGTTTTTTGTATGATTTTTTATTTTCTCAAAATTAATTGGTGTTTCTAGCCAAGGCTTTGCAATTTCTTTAGTATATTCTTCGTCCCAAGTTTCGTCAGATAAGTGCAGCCAAGCGGCAACTAAAATAATTCCGCCAATTTTTGTATTTTCTGGAAGTTTTTCAACAAAACGCAAGATTGTTTGACAACCAATACTGTGCCCAACAAGGATTGTATCTTCATCTATATTCCCAGCAGCATCTGCTAGCGCAGACACCCATGCATCAATTGTTGGGCGTAAAGTGTCTGGCATTGCCGGGACAATTACTTCTACGGAATTCGCTTCTAATTTTTCTTTCAGCCAGGGGAACCAATCACCAGAGGGATTTCCACCCCAACCATGAACAATAATTACTTTTTTCATAATTAAATTATATCACACCGCCAGACTTGAAATATTGTCTCTAATGAGTTATAATTTACTCATTGCGGGGTTCCACCTTCGGCGGATAAACTCCGTTCAGTTTCGTCCAAAGGATGATCAGCCTATGGCGGAGGTTAGAACGGTCGCCTCGGCGATAGGTCACAAAATGTATTATGTCTATGTATTAAATTGCTTGAAAAAAATCAACTGGTTATGGGGTCGTAGTTCAGTTGGTTAGAACGCCACACTGTCACTGTGGAGGTCGCCGGTTCGAGTCCGGTCGATCCCGCCAGTTGATTTTTTTCAAAAGATATTGTCCGGTCGATCACGCCAGATAAAAAGATGTCACTGAAAAGTGATATTTTTTTATCTGTAGAATTTTTGACCGGACGAGAACCGAGGATGGGATCACTGTGATAAAAAAATAAGCCCGCCTGAAATGGCGGACTTTCTGACCTGTTTGTGCGAACTATACACACCCAATTGGCGGCTGATTCATCGCCACCCATTCGTCGTAGCACCGAGCCAGTTCTTCTTCTGGACCCAGATCAATTAGCCCTTCCCTTACCAAGTCCTCGTGGGTTATTCTGTCATCACGGATCCAATCACCGGTGCTTTGACCTTCGTCTTCTTCGCAACACCGGGCGCTGAACCAGATGTATGCACCGCGGCCCTCCATTAGCTCGGACACATTCCCCATCAACCATTCGGCTGCTTCCGGTTGCGATTGCACCAAAATGTTGATTGCCAGCCCTGAATTCACCCAGTAACCGATAAGGCGGGAAGGAGTGGGACGACCGTCTGGTGCGATGAACGCAAATTCACTAACTTCGGCAACACTTGGTCCGAAAGCCGGCAGTCTCAGCCCAACCCAGGCTTGTCTAATCCAGAGAAGATCATCAGGCCCAGGCGAGGATTCTTTTACTCTAATAAAGGTCAGCATTTTGCCACCTTCGTGTCGTTGTTGTCTAACTAATATATATCAAATAAATATAATCAACGCTATCTGGATGTAGTTCTAGTATTATCCGCTGTTTCCCGCCATTAATAATTAGCTCTTTGAGCTAATTTTTTGTTGACTAAGTCACTATTTTTTGATATAAAATTATTACTGCAACACCGATAACACGGAGGAAACCCCATGAGGACGTTTGTGCAGCCGTTGCCAGACGATGTTGACTACGCGATCAAGCTGTCGATGTACGTTGGCCGTTACTGTATTCCGACAAGTCTGGGACACCTGGACGAGGAGGACTACAGAATGCACCACCTGCCAGTTCTGGAGTACGACTGCATCGGCAGCGACAGGCCTACGGAGGCCGAGCTGGTCATTCTCTCTGATGTAACGACCTGGAGGCGCTTGCTCGAGAAGGTTTGTCCCGAGCATAGCAACGCCCGGGCGAACACCCATTACATCTGCCTGTCCCGCTTCAGAACCCTGGTCTTGCGCAAGTTCCGTAGCAGGTGGACTTGCCGTCGGTCGCTCCTCGAACCCACTGTCGAAGCACCGACACTCGATGAGCTGATCGACATGATCTGCAAATACCCCGACTTGCTTGTCGGGAGCAACTTCTTCGAGGTTCACATCGAGGATGCCCCTCCGGCAGCGCAGGTCGAGGAGAAGTGGTGCTGCGGGTCTAAGGACTGCCAGCATTTCGAGCTCTGCACCGAATGTGTCGGCGAAGTGCCGACCGACAAGCTGATGTGCGCCAATTGTGGCGCAGTCTACGCCCCCGACGGTCAGGGTGGCTGCGTTGCCGCCATCCCGACTACGGGCGGCCAGTGTTGCCTCAAGGCCACCCGGTAGACTGGTCCCCGCCAATTCGCCAGCTCAAGACGTACGCTTGACCCACCCCGGTCAAGCGTTTTTTATTAAAAAAATCCCCTCGTCTTGCACTCCGCAAGGCGAGGGGTCTGTTCTGTGCTGCTTTCCACTCCGGCTCGCAGCGGGTTTCCAGCTATTTCTTGCGACCGACAGTCACTGATTCTTCGACAGCAGTGTCAAGCCGCCACTCCTTTGGCAGCGTAACAGTTACGCAAGTCGCTCCCCCCGGACTTGATATGACCATCAGCGATTCGAACCACCTCTGCCCCATCGCGTCGAGCCGCCGCCGCACATAGCTGGCTATGGAGCAACAGAAACCGTACGTAATTCGGATCGCTAACCATAATTGCGGTTCTCCCATTCTGTATTCCAGCTGGCTTAGAAAAATCAGCTAGAAGCAGAACAAAAAAACTGGCCTTTAGCCAGAACTTTTTACAATACTATTTTTTTATTAATTCACGAAAAATTCTGGCTTAGGTCAGTTCCTTAAAAAACCAATAATTTTGCGCAACTTGTTTCATTGATTTGATATTAACAAATAGTTTCTGGGCTGTCAAATTCAGCCATTTTCTGCTAATATTGCTGCATGGAATTCAAACATCAGCCGGTGCTGCTCCAAGAAGTTTTGGAATATCTGCCATTCAAAAATGGTGGTATTTTTGTTGATGGAACTTTGGGTGGAGGCGGACATACTCGAGCTCTGCTCGAGAAGTTGCAAGTTGCAAGTAACAAGTTGCAAGTAATTGGAATTGATCAAGACCTAGAGGCGATTTTTGCCGCTAAAAAAAATCTAAAAGAATTTTCTGACCAGGTTGAATTTGTCCACGATAATTATTTAAATCTAGCGGAAATTCTAAAATCAAAAGGAATTGAGAAAGTTGACGGAATTCTTTTGGATCTTGGAGTTTCTAGCTATCAACTGGACAACAAAGATCGCGGCTTTTCTTTTCTGACTGACGCGTCGCTAGACATGCGAATGAATCAATCAGATACGGAATCAGCCGCAGATATTATTAATAACTACAGCGAGGAAGATTTGGCCGGGATTTTCTATGATTGGGGAGAAGAACGCAATAGTCGAAAAATTGCTAAAAATATTGCCGAGGCTCGCAAGACCGAGAAAATTGAAACAACCAATCAACTGTCAAAAATTGTTGAACAATCATTTCCAGCCAGTTATAAAAATAAGTATAAAATCCACCCAGCCACACGAGTTTTTCAAGCACTCCGAATTGAAACTAATAATGAGTTAAATATTCTCAAAGAATTTATACCACAAGCAGCTGAGCTTTTGGCTGACGGTGGTCGGCTATTGATCATTTCTTTTCATTCGTTAGAGGATGGAATCGCCAAACATGCATTTCGCGAATTAGAACAAAAATTTCCCAAAAAATTCAAAGTCTTAACAAAAAAACCACTGACTGCGACAGAAAATGAGATTCGAGAAAATCTTCGCTCCCGCAGCGCCAAGTTAAGAGTACTTGAGAAATTGAATTAAGAATAATGAAGCAGGAATTATGGATTCCAAACCCATTATTCACAATTCTTACTTCATAATTCCAACCCTAGTTCCACCAATGATGTTTTTTGGACTCGGACTCGCGGAGTTTTTCCCAAAGCTCGCGCTGCTCTTTGGTAATGTGCCGTGGCAATTCTATCCGCACTGTCAAAATTAGGTCGCCACGTCCACCCTTATGAGATTTGCCCTTTCCAGGAAATCTAAATGATTGACCGTCTTGAACTCCGGCAGGTATGTCAAAATTAATTTTTTCATCACCAATTGTTGCTTCTAATTTGTCCCCGAGAACAGCTTGAGCCGGGGTAATTCGAATTTCGGCTTGAACTTGAGAGAATGCTTGGCCAAAAAAATTCTCGAAAATATCACCAAAACCGCCAAAGTCGAATTCCATTCCTTCAAAGCCACCGCCTTGAAAACCACCAAAACCACCCTGTTGACCACCGGCCGCTGAAAAATCTGTTCGGCCGAATTGATCGTACTGCGAACGTTTTTGCGGGTCGGACAGAACCTGGTAAGCCTCACTGACCTCATTGAATTTTTTGTGATCGGATTCTGTGCCGCCGCGATCTGGATGGTACTGCAAAGCTAGCTTTCGGTAAGCTTTTTTAATTTCTTCTATTGTGGCGCCTTTCTCGACGCCGAGTGTTTTATAATAATCGTTTGCCATAATAAAAAAAGAAATCGGTCCGAAGGCTAAGAAACCAGTTTGGAAATAAAGTTAGAGGTAGAAATTTGACATAGGTCTAACTTCCAGCCTCCACTTTTTACTACCAAACTGGCATCCTAACACAAAACCAAACTTCTACTAATTTGAACTGTCGGTTACCAACGCGCCCGTAGAGGCGTCAACTTTGAATTGTTTTTGATTGGCGGACGCATCATATTCGACAAACCAGTATAGCCAGTTATTTGGATCGGCATTTTTCAAAATCAATTTAGCGGCAGTTAATGTACCAGCTTCGCGAAAAATCTTGCCTTCGCCTTTTTCGGCTGACTGAAGCGCTGCGACATAATTCTTTTTCAAATTGCTACGATTTATGGCAGTCACGCCTGTCATATAGTCTGCCTTCGACGTCCACGACCGAACAAATTTGCTGTCAGCGTTTGAAATCCCAATTACCCAATTATTATTTTTATCGCCGGTTGTGGTGTAGATAAAGTAGCTGATGCCAGAACCACGTTCCAGTGACCCCGGAAGGTCAACTTCTATTGCTGAAAGCACCAGTTTTTTGTCAACTTCGGCAGCTTTGGTGTCGGCTAAAGTCAATTGAGCATTTATAGCATCATTCACTACTGCCGAATCAATGTTTGTCAGATTGCTAATATCAGCCGTTGTGTCCGTGGTAGTTGTAGTCGCTGCAGTGGAAGTGGTGGTGGTTGCTGCTGTTTGACTTTTGCGATTCGAAACATAAGCCCAAATCCCAGCGACGATTAGCGCTGCTGCCATAATAATCAGAAAGATTGGTTTTCGAAAAAAATCAAACACTTTACCGCCTCCTTTGATACAATTCTATCAACAATTTTTTAAAGGTGCAATATGGATCAAATTGATCTAATTACTAATTAACCTAATTGTTCTAAATTTTGGATATTAGAATTTTGGTAATTTTTTAGAAATTAGATATTAGAAATTAGGATTTACCAGGCTCTTCTGTTTTTTTAGCATCTGGTTCTTCGGTACTCTCAGACTCCGTATCACTGCTAGTCCCTGATGGCTGTTCAGCCTGGCCGGCTTGTTGGTACATTGACGCGCCAAGCTCCTGCAAAGATGTTGACAACGCTTCGGTGGCATTTTTAATCACTTCAGAATTTTCCTCGGCCATAACATCACGCACCGCCTTAACTTTTTCTTCGACTTCGGTTTTCTTATTTGAGTCAACTTTGTCACCAGCGTCCTTCAGGGTTTTTTCAGCGGTATATACTAAGTTTTCAGCTTGGTTTTTAGCCTCAATCAACTCTTTCTTTTTCTTGTCTTCATCGGCGTGGACCTCAGCATCTTTTTTCATCTTTTCAATTTCCTCATCTGACAGGCCAGACGATGCCGTGATAGTAATTTTCTGTTCTTTGCCAGTGGCTTTGTCTTTGGCTGAAACATTCACAATGCCGTTGGCATCAATGTCAAAGGAGACCTCAACTTGTGGAACGCCGCGAGGTGAAGGTGGGATACCATCAAGAATGAAACGACCCAAGGTTTTATTATCATTGGCCATTTCTCTCTCGCCTTGTAGAACATGGATGTCAACCTGGGTTTGATTGTCAGCCGCAGTCGAGAAGACTTGTGATTTTGACGTTGGGATAGTGGTGTTGCGTTCAATAAGTTTGGTATTAACGCCACCCAAGGTCTCAATTCCGAGGGAAAGCGGAGTGACATCCAAAAGCAAAAGATCTTTAACTTCGCCGCCAAGAACCCCACCTTGAATTGCAGCACCAATAGCAACAGCTTCGTCCGGATTAACTGAGTGGTTTGGCTCCTTGCCGAAGAATTTTTTTACGGCCTCAAGAACTGCCGGCATTCTGGTTTGCCCACCAACTAATACAATTTCGTCAATGTCTTTGGCTTCGAGTTTAGCATCATTCAAAACTTTTTCACATGGTTTTAGAGATTTTTCAATCAAGCCGGATACTAACTGTTCAAGCTTAGCCCGAGAAAGATTGATGGCCAAATGTTTCGGGCCAGAAGCGTCAGCAGTCACAAACGGCAAGTTAATTTCAGTTTCATTTGAACTAGAGAGTTCAATTTTTGCTTTTTCGGCTGCTTCCTTTACTCGCTGAATGGCCGCTTTGTCATTATGTAAATCGACTCCCTGATCTTTTTTGAATTCATCGATAATATAATCCATAATTATTTGGTCGAAGTCATCACCGCCTAAGTGAGTGTCACCATTTGTAGCTTTTACCTCAAAGACACCATCACCAAGTTCCAAAATTGTAATATCAAAAGTTCCACCGCCCAAATCGTAGACGGCAATTTTTTCGCTCTTATTTTTATCAAGTCCGTAGGCCAGCGCAGCAGCGGTTGGTTCATTAATTATACGTTTAACTTCAAGACCTGCGATTTTCCCAGCGTCGGTAGTTGCTTGACGCTGAGAATCACTGAAGTATGCCGGGACAGTAATAACCGCTTCGGTAACTTTTTCTCCAAGATATGTTTCAGCATCAGTTTTCAATTTTTGTAAGGTAAATGCTGAAATTTCTTGCGGCGAATATTCTTTACCGTTCATCACAACCCGAATAGAACCGTCAGCAGCTTTTTTTGTGCTGTATGGCATCTTTTTAATATCGTCTTGAGTTTCCTTATCCTCAAATTTTCGGCCAATGAAACGCTTAACAGAAAAAATAGTATTCTCTGAATTAGTAACGGCTTGACGTTTAGCCAGCTGGCCGACTAGTCTTTCCCCTTTTTTGTTTTCCGCAACAACAGATGGACAAGTTCTGCCACCTTCTGAGGTTGAAATAATTTTTGCCTCGCCACCTTCCATTACAGCAACGGCTGAGTTTGTGGTGCCAAGGTCAATTCCGATAATTTTTCCCATGCTATCTCCTTATTTAGTTTTTCTTTCTAATAGATCGGAGCCAGATTTCATCGCGGAACCCCAGTACCAGAACAAGTTCGGTGCGGGGCAGGTTGTGGTGACCCAGCGATGATTATTTCCAGCTCCTGTATATAATGTAAAGTTTCCTTTACATTTTGTCAATACCTTTTAGGCCAAAACGCGACCAAAAAATAAATTACATATAATAGTAAATGATAATTTCTCTTTTGCAGTAAAAAAGATCGGGCAATGTCAACAACGACATCGCCCGTTACACTGATTCGGAGCCAGTCCATTCCCAGATATTGGCGTTTCGGGCGCGCAGAGGATCACCCAGCTCTAATCCGACCTCAAATCGTGCGCGTCTGGAGGGTTACTGCTGGTAGCACCTTTTGGTCATGCCAAATCGGCAACCTCCGAATCTAAGGTATTTATATCAAGAAAGAAAAAAGCAGACAACCGGGGCTGTCTGCCGAACGAAAAGTGCTGGTGCACGGGGCCAGATTCGAACTGGCGACATCTTCCTTGAGAAGGAAACGCTCTAACCAGCTGAGCTACCCATGCACCGCGGACGATCAAGTTGCCAGGTGATCGCCCAGGCCTGTCGCTGGCTCAGGGGTGTGACCAGCAGAAGAATCTGGCGGGACGCTGAGCGCCCCAATTGCCAAGCAAAGCTTGGCGGACTGGATGCACTTCCCTTCGAACACCTTTTAGCCTGGCTTGACCAATTAAGGCAGGCTTTCGAAGAGAACGACAGTCCTGATTGCTCTAAACAATATCTAAAGACTTAATCTTTAGCACTTTTGCAATACTTTGAAGCTTATCAATCGAAAGATTAACTTCACCACGTTCGATCTGAGCGTAATAGCTAGCATTGAGGTCTGCTTTTTCAGCCACCTCTGCCTGGGTAAGTCGAGCTTTTTCTCTAGCCTTTCTGACTTTATCACCCAATCTTTTCCGAGTTGTTTCGTTATTATCGCTCATGATGTTCATATACTAACAAAAAACTATCGAAATATCCATAAGTAATTAAAAATATAATCAAAAGGAGGAATATGCCAGTAATGTCGCCGTCTTATAAAAGACACTTGGAAAATTTGCAAAATGAATTTGATGCGAAGAAATATCATGAATTGCAAAAACTTGATCTTTTTAACGAGAAAACTTTTTACAAAGCTTTTGTTGGAGATATGCTTAATGCCAAAAAAGAGGTTATTATCCATAGCCCGTTTGTCTCGAAATTTAGAACGGATTTTCTCAAACCGACAATCGAAAAATTGATCGACCGGAACATTGACATCTTTATCTTTACCAGACCGATTGAAGAGTACGATCCTACTATGCAACCCCAGATCGAGTGCGCGCTAAAACGCCTTGGAGAGCTTGGTGTCTGCATTTTCTACCCAGGACGATACATTCATCAAAAGGTGGCGATTGTTGACAGAGAAGTCCTATAGGAGGGCAGTTTGAATATTTTATCGCACAGAGCAAGTAACGAAATGATGAGGAGAACGGCTCACAGGGAATCCGCAACACAGGTCATGAACTATATCGGCCTGAATGATCAGATTGCGGCGGCTTATAAGTTGAAATACGAAAAATTGTACAAGGGGTTGATAAATACCTCCAAACAAAGTTTTAAGCTGAAAATGAAGATATTTTTGCTAGGACTGGCAGTTCCGATAATTGTATGGTTGATCGTCGGCTTGGTAAATATAAAACCTGTGCAAATATATACTTCGCTAGCAAATTCGATCATTGCATCATTGCAGCATTAAAACTGTAACCACTCACTGTGTCGTCATTGCGAGGAGGTACGACGAAGCAATCTGATCAAAATAGATTGCCGCGCCTCTCGCTTCACTCGATGACTCGCAATGACAGCGAGTGGTTACTTAAAACTCTTCTTCTTTCAACTTTTCAAATCGCATTTTGGAAAAATATTTCTGGCAATCTTTGTTATTACACCTCGCGAAACAACTTTTTTTGTCAGAAATCAAAATCGACGAGATAACTCCCGTTCGTGCGACTACTTCGCCACATTTATCACAAACCTTATATTTCATAGATACACCTAGATTATCACAAAAATCCGAGCATTGGATACTCGGATTTTCTGCAGAAAAACAGCAGTAATATTTTTTAAGAATATTATTCGTACTTTAGTGCGTCAAGTGCATTGATCTTGACCGCTCGATAAGCAGGGTATAGTCCGGTAGCTAAACCGACTAGAATTGAGAATAATCCGACAATCAATTCAAGAGTCCAAGGTGTGACAAAAAGATTGATAGTATCAGCGCCAGCCCTTGAAGCAAAGACTGACAGCAGAGCATTTATGCCGGTTGCCATTAACAGTCCAAGAATTATGCCGAAGAAACCGCCAAAAGCACCGATCAAGAATGATTCAGTCACAAAGAGTTTGTAGATATCAGCGTTTTGCATTCCAAGAGCTTTAAATAGACCGATCTCTCTAATTCTTTCAAGAAGATTAATTGTCAAAGTGTTGAATGTTCCAAGGGCAGCGACCAAAAGCGCTATCATGCCAAAAATCGCTAAGACTATCCTGAACAGAACGAATACTTGGCTAATCTGATCAACCGTATCTCCGACATATTCAGTCGATAATCCTAAATTTTCTAGTTGCTTGCGAAGTTCCGGAATGCTCTCTTTGGTGTCAGCTTTTAGTTTTAGGGAGATAAATTTATCGGCCCCATTTTTGGCAAGTAGCGAAATCGGCACATAAATGATTGGGCTTTGTTCATCTTTTTCGACTCCAACAATTTTCAGCGGAACTTTTTCGACAGTTTTAACCGAATCAGCATTGTCTGTGCGAATCTCTGCCGGAATAAGTAAATCTAAATCCATCGTTTGACCAATAACTTGATCCTCGTTCTCGCCTAGCAATTTCAAGGCAGCTCGGTTAATCATCGCTTGTCCATCTGCAAGTGGCAGAGAGCCTTTATCAGCACTAATGCTCGCCATTGGCCAGTAATCCTTACCTGCAGCGACAACGACGGTCTCAGCCGAGGTTCCGGTGCCATCACGACCAAGCCTACCGGCAATACTGTCAACTGGAACGACAGTTTGGACATGAGGAAGTGCTTCTGTCTTGTCAATCACGCTCTGATCAATTTTCAAAGTTTTTAAATTTGCCGATGGGATATCTAGAATAGTAAAAGCCTCAAAATTAGTCACCTGGCTTGTCACCAAACGCTCCAAGCCGTATCCCAGCGATACCAAGAAGATAATCGATCCAATACCAATCACAATTCCCAAAGTGGTAATTATTGTTCTGGATTTCTTTACCCATAGATTTTTTAGAGATAGCCGAACAATTACTTTTAATTTCATATCATTTTCTCCAAGTTCTTAAGCTCGCCCTCGAGCTGCGCTCGGAGTTCTCCCTTTTTCTCGGAGACGATTTTACCGTCTATCATGGCGATTGTTTTGCTCGCCAGAGGAAGATAAGCTAGGTTATGGGTAACCATTATCACGGTTCGTTTATAGATTTTATTGAGTTTTTGTAGCAGATCCATGACATAATCAGCGGAGTGCGTATCAAGATTGCCGGTCGGCTCATCGGCGACAATAATTGATGGATTATTAACCAGCGCTCGCGCCAAACCGACCCTCTGTTGTTCACCACCGGAGAGCTGCATCGGCCATTTTTTGGCATACTGGCCCATTTCAACCTCGCCCAGTATTGCTTGTGCCTTAAACACCGAGTCATGGTATCCTGATCCGGTTATCATTAGCGGAACCGCGACATTTTCAACTACATTGAGAGCTTTTGCCCAATACGATTGCTGGTAGACGATACCGAATTTGCTGGAGCGAACCTTGGCGCGTTGAGCCTGATTCAAAGAGCCCATATTCTTTTCATAGAGATAAACATTGCCCTTAGTTGGTGTTTCCAAGCCGACAATGTGATTCAGAAGAGTTGATTTTCCACAACCTGATGGGCCATAAATAACAACAAAATCGCCTTCATTAATACTAACAGTAATGCCTTTTAAGACTTCTGTTTTTGTTGACTTGTCTGCCGAGACAAACTCTTTGAACAAACCATCAATTTTAATAATTTCTTTTTCCATTATTTCCAATTATTCAATTATTTGGGTAAAACATCTTGCTTAAAAAGCCGAGTGATTTTTGCAGTGAATTAACAATAATGTCGACGACTGATTGTTGGATTTTACCGGTAATGGTTGTGGTGTCGTTCGAAGTTCCCATGTTCCCAGCGTTATCATGCGACACGGCCCGAAGGTGATAAATCTTTGATGGCTCAAGTCCGGAAGCAATGACTACATGGCTGGTCGAAAGCGCCATATCCTCTTTGGTTTTGAAATCATAATCAGATCCGCTGATTCCGGTTGAATATTCAATCTGACTTGTTGATGGTTCATCTGTTTGCCACGAAACAACTAATTGCGCTTGTTGAGTTTGACCGAAGCCATTTGATTTTATTTCGACTGCAAGTGATGACAATTTTGGTGGTCGGGTGTCAAGCGGTGTTGTATAGGTGTTGGCATCTGACTCAACTTGATTTCCAAAGTTATCGACGCCTTTTGCTTTTAGAACATAAACCGATTTGTCCTGAAGGTCGGAAACCGTAATTTCGTGCGCTGTCTTATAATCAGCTTGCGAAGCGGTTTGTGCAGATGAGCCGATTGTATAAGAGACTATAGAAGTTGTCGCCACATTGGTATCCCAATTAAATTTCAGTGTCGTTGTCGGAGCGTCTTTAACTGTCTCAAAGCGGAAATTTGAGATCTTCGGCATGGTCAAAGTATTAAATGTATAATCATCCGAAATAAGCTGATTATTATCCGTATCAGTCCCGATTATTTGAAAATGATATGTGGCCGAGTCGTCGAGGCTAGTCAAATTGATTGAGTGGCTAGTAGTTTGCGAACCGGATTTGTCGGAAATATTTCCACCATAGTTTGGAGTTTTTCCATAATTGATTGTCGAGGTGGCAATGGTTGTGGATGTCCAAGAAATTGTTGCGGCGTTCAAAGTGATATTTGAAACTTTTACATCGGAAATTTTCGGTCTTAGTCCGGTCTTAAACGAGTAGACATCGCTTCGTCCCTGGTTACCGTCTGAATCCTCCCACATTGCTTGGTAATAGTAGATCGTCTCAGGGTCAAGGCCAATGACTTCAACTGAGTGCTTTTTGCTCTTCTCCGGTTGACCAAATCCTTTGGCATTTTTCAAATCGTCTTTGCTTTTAGCAAAATAGCCGAAACTTGAACCTTCGCGGTCGGTTTCCCAAGAGATAGTAGCTGAAAATGCCTTTGGCGAAGCAGTTGGGGCCTCTGTTATGGCCGGTGGGTTAGTATAACGACCGGTCGGTGTCAAATTAACTATCGACGAGGCAACTGAATGTTGACCGGCATTGTCTTTCGATTTGACATAGTAATAGTATTTTTGGCTTGTCAGGTCGGTGTCGGCATAAGTACTACCAGCGGTTGTGCCGACCGAGGAATAATTTGAGCCGTCAGTCGAACGATAAATTTCATAGCCGTTAAATCCGGTGCCGGTGTTTGCTGGCGCAATCCACTTTAGAGTTGCAGCAAACAGCGAAGCATCTCGGTTTGAAATATCAAAGATTTGCAAACTCGCCGGTGCGCCTGGCGCGGTGGTATTGGCAGTGAAGGTTGTTTTGGCGCAACCATCGGTGTCGGAGTTACCGGAGATTGCATTACAGGAATCAAATGAATAATTTCCCGCTTCATCTTTGGCAACGATATAGAAGGTATTTTCTCCTTGTTGGGTGGCATATGGTCCGGCTGGAAGTATTCGGTCGGTCACAAACGAAGTATTCGACGGTGTCGGTAGCGCATTTATTGAGTAATAGTAACCCGATATTGTTCCGCTTCCGGTTGACGGCTCATCCCAGGAAAAAGCGAAACTGTTTGAATCAGACGATGACGGTGTGACAGTCAAATTCTTCGGTGCAGTCGGCGCGGTGTTATTGTAATAAAAGTTTGTCTGAACCGGAGTCGGATCGACATTGCCGGCGTTGTCAACGGCACGAAGATAAAAGATATTTGTGCCGGTTCGGTAAGCGACATCACCAAGTTCCAGTGATCCGCCGGTCATTGTTGCCGACCAATCGGAATAAATGCCGTCAGTTGCGCCTGTTTTGTATTGATAACCATAAATGCCACTTCCACCGGTGTCGCTCGCCATATCGGCACCCGAAGTCGGCCAGATGAAAGTAAAGGAATTGGTGCGCGTAAAGCCCGATGGTGAAACCGAAACATATTTTGGTGAATCCGGAGTTGCCGTTTCATATTTATAGGTGAAGATGGTTGAGCCGCTCCCGATATTACCGGCATTGTCTTTTGAGCTAATGCGTAAATAGTAAGTTGAGCCGGAAGCCAAAGAACCGGCGGTATAATTCAATCCTGTTTGGTAACTGCCGGCCGTATGCGGATCAGCAGAATTCGAAGTTCCGAAATAAACATAGTAACCGGCTGTGCCGGAAACCGTATTGGCGTGGCTGCCATCGGTGGCATCCGTGGAGGCGTTAAAAGTAAAATACGGAGCCGCGTAGTTGTGCCAATCGCCGGAGACAATATCGCTTCCACTAGAAGATTGACTTTTGGCAGTTGCCAAAGTCGGATCCGGTGGCGCCATATTATCCTGATCGTATTTGTAAGTGTATACGGTTGCAGCCGTAGAAATATTACCAGCGACATCTTGGGTTTTTATTCGCAAATAATAGCTTTGATTATAGTTAGTCGATAAATCGCTTGCCGTGTAGTTTGTGGTAGTTTGCCAGACACTCGGATCGGCTGAAGCATTTGTACCGAAATAAACATAATAACCGGCAACTCCCGACGGAGTTATCCCGTTTGCATTGTCACTTGGCGCAGTCCACGAAAAGTAAGGTGTTGGATAGTTATACCAAGTCGCCCCGTCAAGTGTCACGCCACTCGAAGTGCTTTTAGCGGTAATTGAGCTTGGATTATTTGGTGGTAAAAGATCTGGATTGTAATCAGGTGATGTAATGCCGGAAAAGTTAATCCAACCCCAGTCTTCGCTCCAGGCATAACCGGAGAAATTTCCTCCTGTAGCTATCACCACATTGGCGCCGGTCGGACTTGCATTAAAATCAATATAGCCGCCGTTTAGCATTTTCGCCTTTCCTGATAAATGTCCGGAAGTGTCAGCGACTACCGGTCCCGAAGGATTGCTATCTGAGCCAAAGCTAATCCAGCCGAGATCGCCACCCCAGGCATAACCGCCCATCTGGCGAGAATAATTATCTATCGTCACATTGCTATGGTAAGTTCCTGCGTCAAAGTAAATTTTTTCGCCAGTGTTAACAATAGTTCCGGTAGTTCCCACAACCGCTACCGCACTGCCGGTAGCCTCAGAGTGCTTACTCGAGAGAAACATACCGCCAGCTACGATAATAAAGCCGCAAAATATTGTGAATGCCGTCCAGCCGATTTGTTTGCGGTAAGGTTTTGCTTTTTTGGTAATCTTTGCGAGCCAACTATTAAATTCTGCCGGACTGGTAGAATCTTGATTTATACTTTGTCTTTTATGATTAACTTTTAGAGAAAATGACAAATGTTTTTTAAAATTACTAAAAACTTCACAAATCTTTTTTGTGATCTGTCGATAATTTCGATTAATTTTGGATATTAGCTTTTTCATCAGATTTTTGCGAAATTAGCCATTTTCTGCCTTAAGCCAAACGCATTGGCCCAAATGCCATGCGCCATATAAGAATCAAAGACTTCCTCTTTTCGCTCCATGTCTTCGGCTATCTCCATTTTTCGGCGCCACTCGCCGACAATTCGTTTTCTTATCAGGGTATAATCGGCGCGAACGATATAGCCGACAAAGTCGATTCCGCTGTTTATTTCCCGAATAAATTGTTTTCCAGGGTGAACCCTTAGCTCTAATTTTTCTCGGGTAAACTCGGTGATTTTATCTCGGCACCTTTCCAGATTTTCGATATTTGTATCCAAAATCAGAAAATCGTCGACATAACGGATATAATATTTAGCTTTCAAAGTGTGCTTCACAAACTGGTCTACTTCATTCATATAGACATTGGCGAAAAATTGACTGGTCAGGTTCCCGATCGGTAATCCCTTGCCTTTGGCGGTTTTAAACAGTGACTTGTCGGCCGGCAGTTTGGCAAACAAGCTTGGCTGGCTCTGAATTTTCGGTTTTGTATCTTTGACGCAATCATGGAAAATAATAATCTCGCTCAGCCACAGAATTTCTGGGTTTTTAACTCGCCTGGCCACTAAAGCGTACAAAATTCGCTGGTCAATGCCGGTAAAAAAGCTTTTAATATCCATTTTGAGGTAAAAGTTTTGGCGTGTCATAACTCTCTCTCTCTCTCTCTCTCTCTCTCTCTCTCTCTCTCTCGAGTTCAGCTGTCATCCTGAGGTTACAGCCGAAGGATCTCTGGCGAATGCCAGTTCCCATATTCATGGGAGATTCCTCGACAAGCTCGGAATGACAAGAACGGTCGAGTTTGTGCACAAACTCTCGAAGTCGAAGCATTGCTCCATGTGTTCCTTTGCCTTTTCTGCAAGCCCAGGAGTCATAAATAAATACTTTCTCGAAAATCGGCGACAAGTAATTGTGCAAAAGGTGATGAACGACGCGGTCTCGAAAGTCGGCGGCGAAAATCTCTCTGATCTTCGGTTTTTCAACTATAAAAGCTATCGACCGCCCTGGTTTGTATGTTCGAGTCTGCAATTGTTTTTCAAGCGTAAGCAAGTTTTCCTCCAAATTCTGGCTGAATTCCATGGCATAAAAACTCATCGATTTTCTTTTGCGACAATCCAAATATGCTTTGTATAAATTTTCGTAGGTGAAATATGTTTCCATTTTTTTCTTGTCATTTGTTTTTCTTGTCATTGCGAGGCTTTGCGAAGCAATCTTTTTTGTGTTTTTTATGGGATTGCCACGCCTGCTGGCTCGCAATGACATACTCATTTTAGGTAGAAAAGGCATCCCCGTTGCCTGACACAGCGAACATTGTTGTTATTGCCCTCTCCATTGTTGTTCGTGTTGCCATTATTCAACTGGACGTTCCACGCGTTAGATCCAACGCTGTTCTCCGTCGCCGACCAGTAGTTGTTGGATGGCTGATGAAATGCTGCCGACTTTTGTTGCTCGGTTTTCTATCTCTGGCAAGCAGAGTAAGAAAACTTGTAATTATTCCTTTTGGAGCGGCAGCCGTAACGGGGCGGTCGCACTCCCGATCATAACCCCGCACAGAGGCGAAGAATACGAGCGGCTCTTGCTATGCCTTTTCTACCTAAAATTTTAATGTGCTTTCGACCAATTCATCCATTTTTCGAACTGTTTCGATATTTCAATCAGTTGCTCAAAAAAGAATTTATAACTTTGTATTTTCATTGTCTTAAGCTCGTGCAGCATTCTGGCTTTAAACTTAATTCTCTCAATGATTACCAACCCCTCCTTTAATTTGTTTGTTTTGTCTTCAAGGTTATTGGCTTCAACAATTATGTCCATCAACTTTGTCAGCAATCCCTCTATTTCCTCGGCTAAGCCGTATTTGTAATCTTTCGGGAATCCTCGTGCCAACCGGAAGAAGTATAAATTTATGTCGTAAACGCTTTTGTAAATTGGAAGGTGGTCATATCTTGCCATAAAAATTTTCGCTCGACCGCCTTCGGCGGAAACAATAATAACTAAATAATCAAATTACCCTGCGTTACCTGACACAGCGAACATTGTAGTTACCGCCCTCTCCAAAGTTGCTCGTGTAGCCATTATTCAACTGGACGCCCCACGCGTAAGATCCAACGCTGCTCTCCGTCGCCGACCAGTAGTTGTAGGATGGCTGAGTCAGATTCCAGTAAGCACCATCAATGAAAGCCTGCATCAGCTCGTTTTGGGTTGGTAAACGCCAGACACCGGCACCGGCAGGGTTGGCACTGCTGTTGCAAAGCTGTGCAGCGGTTTTATTACCGACAGCCACATTGGCTGCGCCGGTAGCGTTCCATGTCCAAGAAGATCCGCCGGAAGCGACAAATTGAATTACTCCGGCATTATTCTTAAGGCATTGGCTCCAAGTTAAACCGGTTAGCGGGTCTTTATTGGTATTTCCGGCCCGATTATCGTCACCGGTTACCGGAGACGAGTTGGTTGTAAAAGTTAAAGAACAGTTGTTGCCGGTCGTGCCACCGTCCGCCGGATCAAGCACATCGGTAGAGCAAGGGCCACCGGAAACTGGCGCATAATTACCGGAAATTTGCGTGCCATCATTTGACCAAGCGACTTTACCACTTTTAACATCGCCGGCTCCGGCAACCGTGCCGGCACCAGTCAAGGGATATGTTGCCGAAGGATATTGACCGGTTAAGCCAACGCCAAAGAGGGTTCCACTTTTGACTGTTCCAACTGAAAGATTCCCTAAATTATATGTGCCGCTGGTTGCGCTGCGCGAACCGTTTGCGGTGAATGTTTTTGTAGATGAAACATCACCAGCCCCAGCCGTCGTGCTCGGTGTCCACTTGGCAGCAGTTTTGATACGGTTCCAATAAGTTCCCCAGTCTGGTGTGTCCGAGTCGGAACCGAAGGTTAAACCCGTAAGATCTGTATAAAGCGTTTTCATGCGTGAAGTTACTCCGGACTCCGGTGTGCTACCGGATTGTTCGGCAAAAACTTTGTAAGTTCCAAAAACTCCGGCGCAAAGTAGCACTGCCACAGCCGCGATGATGAACTTATTCCTTTTTTTCATATTTGCCTCCAATTATAAATTCTTTTTGTCATTGCGAAGTACGAAGCAATCTCATTCCACACAGATTGCCGCGCCTGCTGGCCCGCAATGACAAACCCTAATCCTCGCAATGTAAAACTATAAATATTAAAAAAGACACTCAAAAGAGTGCTTGAATTACCAGTTCTAAATGCAAAAACGGAGAGCTCCTTACTCTCTCTCTCTCTCTCTCTCTCTCTCTCGAGTTCGGAACTTCGAACTCGAGCTAAAGCGCGCTCGTTACAGTTACGTTTAATGTTCCCTCCTCTATATAAAACACAGTCTTTGAAATGATTACTTATAATTATACATCAACTAAACCAATAATACATCATTTATTATTTTGTTGTAAATGCCTAGAAATCAAATTAATAGCAACTGGGATTTTCTTAGGAATTATCGTATCAATTTGGCACTTTAATCGTATCATTTTGATACGAGAAAGAGATTAATTGCTTTGCCCGATTTTCCAGACTCCCTTTTCTCGAAATGCCGCCAGAGTTTGACGTTTTGCCATATTTAGAAGGACATTCAGGGGCTGTTTTGTATTTTTTGCGTACTCAGAAAGTGAAATAATTTTGAGACCTTCTAAATAAGCAATTCTTTTATGTAAAGATTCCAATAGTGCAAGATAGAGAACTTTTTCCATGTCTGCAGTTTTTTTGTTTTCTTTATATTCCTGAAAGGTTTTGTAATATAGATGTTTCTCTTTATCACGAATAATCACAGGTGGAAAGCCAATCTGTAGCAGGAGATAATTAATTAAAACCCTGCCAATTCGGCCATTACCATCGCAAAATGGATGAATATGCTCGAATTCCAAATGAAATTTAGCAATCTTTTCTAGAAAATAAGACATGTGATCGCCGGAATAATCAAGAAGTGCTGATTCAACCATAGTTGCCACATGTTCCGGTGCTGGCGCAATGTGCGTTCCAACTCGGACATATTCTCCGGCAGATCTAAATATACCGGCAATTTTATCATCAATTCCAGCAATCAACATCTTGTGTAAAAACAAGATTAATTCTTCATCCAAATCACGGCTAAGAGTTTTGTCCTTGATATATTCAAAAACTCTAGCTAAATTTTTAGCTTCATAAACTTCTCGAACAGATACTTTGCGCGCAACTTCAAGTTCTAATAAAATCTTTTCAGTTTCCTCAATGGTGAGGGTTGAATTTTCGATAGCATTTGAGTTGTAGACTGATTCCGGAATCTCGGCTTCAGCTAGCATATCCAAAAGAGATCCTTTGCCGATTTTCAAAGTATCATACTGCTTTTTTAAGTCATTAATTTTTTGTTTGATATCTTTATTGATCATGGTTAAATCTTATCATATTAACGATATATTGTCAATACACCGTGAATATAGTCTACTTTGAGTATATATTCACGGTGTTTCTGATTATTCAATGACATTTAGACTAGCTATAGAGGGCTTATTTTCGTTATATGGTGCTATTTATTAACTTTTGCCAAATAATTTGTCACGGTTTCTGAGAGATACTTTTTAACTAATTCGAAACTAATATCATCATCGTGCTTAAAGAGAATTGGTTCTTCCAGAATATCATCAAAATACACTAGGCTTTTAAGGATTAGGTTAACGTCAATTGTAGGAAACTTTTCTTTTGTTAATTTGAAAAGCTCTTCAAGGCTTATTTTGTGAAGAATAAAATACAAATCAACATAATCTTTAAGAACAGATCGGCTTGTAATTGCTGAGAGCTTCATAGCACCAATGTCTTCGAGGGAGGCCATTTTAAAATTATCTTCATCCAACAGTGGATTAATCGGTTTGTATGGAAAAGCAAAGAAGCTAATTTTAATTGTGTCGTCAATGATAAATGTTAGAGTATCTTTTTCTTCCTGAATTTTTGCAATTTGATGATTCTGAAAAATTTGCTCGACTTTTTTGGTCAAGTCTTCAGTAGAAAAAGATTGTTCAGAAAAGAAATCAAAATCAATACTATCTCGATGCCCCAGTTGCAATGCTAGAGCGGTGCCACCGGCAAGATAAAAATCATCTTTGAAAACTTTAAAAAGAGGTAGAATATTTATACGCTTTTGGTCTAGAATATCCCAATAAAATTGTTTATCCATGAAGTACTCTTTCCAGCTTAGAAATGGGTTTGATATTTAAATAAAGCGACCAAAGAGCTAGAGACTTTTTGTTCCATTGACCAGTTGGAATCTGCTCGGCTATTTTTTGTATCTCATCCAAACTATATGTTTCGAACAACCAATCTGTAGCATCTTCGGTGCCGTAATTTAAAACCTGGGCAATAATTAATTTTTTGTGTAATTCTAAATCGATCTTATTGATGTCATAAGACCAGAGAACATTTGCAACAGATTTTGGAATTTTTTCGTTGGTTGTCATACCTAAAAATTACTTGTCTAACAGATATATTATAGCATATTTGGGGCTATTTATATAGGGGAAAATGATATTAATCCTATTCCCAAATCTCTCCGGTAATACCATTTACTTTGATCTTGTCGATAGTCGTAAATTGTATACGAAGATCGCTCGGGTTGTCCTCGTCTTCTAAAAGTCCTTTGGTCATTCGTTTGGCATAGATCATGGTGGCTAGAGTCGGGCAAACAATCATGATAATCGGGAAGGTCTTGGAAATTTCATCCCATTCGTAGCCATTGTAAAGCTCTATAAAATTTTTGACTTGGCGCCTGATCGAATAACGAGGCAGAGTCGGCGCAATTATCGCAAAAAGAAAATATTCCGATATTGTCCGTTTGCTGGCTTTCTTTTTCTTGAGTCTTTTAACCACCGGATCCACTTTATATTCAGTCAAAAAGTTAAAACGATACTCGGAATTAGCCAGGTCCGTTGCGGTAGCAATCAAATAGGAGAGTTCATTTTCTTCACTAGACTCTCGGCTTCTGTTTGCCGCAATTTTCAAACCCAAAGCAATCTCCCCGACGAGCTGGCATTTTTCGATAAAATCGGTTGAGCGGTCTTTAAGCCTATAAAACTTTCTTAGAACCTCGATCGAGCAATCATCTTGAGTTTTTAAGAATCTGATTCCATTTAATCCCAGGTAATAGATCGCCGGTTTGGTATTTTCTCCAAACTTATTTGAATAGATTCGATTAAGGTATTCTTTTTGTGTTAGGTCTTTTAACCAGTCGTTGATTCTTTTGTGATATTTATGATTGAGGAATGCTTGAATTTGTTTTCGATCTAAGAATTTGTATTTGTATAGTAGTTTGAGTATTTCTTGTTGTTTTGTAGTTATTTTGTTGGTCATTGTTTTGAATTAGTTGTTTATTTAATTTGCAATTTACCATTACTACCTACACCGACCAAACCTATATTTGTAAAGGTAAGTGATACAAGTCGCATATCTTTTAAGGCTAAATTAAACATATTTCAGTATCAGTTCACTGATACAATTAAATACCTGATTATTCGGCTTGTCAACAGTCTTATTTAAACTTTTACCCTCTTGACATTGTGAATATAACAATAGTATACTATGAATATAATCACAATAAGGAGGGTATACGGGGACTTCTCATCTTCAATTGATAGGCCAGAAAAACACCTTGTTTTCTACGGTGGAAATCAATCCCTCTGCCCATATTAAAGCTGAGAGGCCAAGGCCAGAAGCCTTAATTGCTACACATAGCAAAACCTTTGAGAGTGCCTTGAGCAGGATCTTCCCTGGCAAACAAGAGGAAACCAGGATCCAAAAGGCGCGCCTAATTATGGGAGATGATGTCAAAGATTTATCGGATGAAGATTTAGAGGTTTTCCTTACCGAGTTTCAATATCTGATCGACTGCTGGTTAGACGAATACGAAAAACAAGTTTTCAATAACAAAACATTAAGAGAATTAATTTAATAAAGGAGGGACTAATGGACTTTCCATCACCAATCAAAGGGGAGC
>Ga0194044_10000050_pt1 | contig 42487 bp, 38 predicted proteins | sample JunL4417m_MetaG_FD_155460 | JGI IMG/M metagenome (GOLD analysis project Ga0194044, IMG submission 155460) | Anoxic zone freshwater microbial communities from boreal shield lake in IISD Experimental Lakes Area, Ontario, Canada - Jun2016-L442-17m | ecosystem: Environmental > Aquatic > Freshwater...
GTGGTGGAGGAGGCGGTAAAATACCCACATCTACAGGTAATGGAGGTTCTGGAGTTTTAATGTTTTCGTGGAATTACCCGTAAACGTATACCCTATAAAAACTGTTATTATCTGTGAAAAAAATTCTAACTACTCTAACTACTATATCACTACTCTACTACTATTTTAATTCATATATAATCCGTAAATAATTTATTGTTTAATAATTTGATGGATTTGACATATCCAATCGTTTAGTTGTGAGACGTTTTCATAAATATCTACATTTCCATTCAATACTATTTTATCGCATTGTAATATGTCTACCATATTATTATGATAAGTATCACACAATTGTAAATAATCCAACGAAATATTATTTTCTCCATTTCTGGCTCTTTTTAAAATTCGATTATAACAAACATCTGGGTCCGTTTTTATATATATTATATTGTCGACATTAAAATCGTTTTTAAATGTATCGAACAAATTTAAATAAATTTGGTAATTGATATACTCTATTTTATGAGTATCATAAAGCATTTTCGCAAAAACCATTTTATCGGTATATAAACTACGTTCAGTTATAATAGTTACGCCTGGATGTTCTTTAATGGTTTCTTTTAATAAATTTATACGTGAAATATAAGCCATTATCTGAAACGAAAATGAATACTTTATTTGGTCTTGATAAAATTTTTCTAAAATAGTTGTTCCGTTTTCATCTTGAATCCTCTCCCAGATGTCAACAGGTTCTCTTACAAATATAATGTTTTTATTATTCGCAAAATGAATTTTTAATTTTTCGAATAATGTAGATTTACCAGAACCGATGTTTCCTTCAATAGATATAATTGTAGTTTTCATTTTGTGTGTGTGCGTATGTGTTTCTTGTTTTATTTTCTATTAAAACCCAAATAAATTACATTTCAATTTTTATAATAATTCAAATTGCAAAACAGACACGTTATACAATTTAAAAAAAAATTGAATTACATATAAATCAAAACAATTTAAACAACTAAATTAAATTAATATAACATACAACTTAAAAAGATGGATCTAAATCAACAAAAACTTACCAAATCAGAATGGGAAACAATTGAAATGCCTGTTTCTCAAGATGAAATCGAAGTCCTTAAATTAATAATTAAAGGCAATAACGATGTGAATGTCAGATACAATAAAACGGATTCGATATTTACCTTTTTAAAAATTGAATATGGTGAGAAGATGGAAGATTTTATATTTAACAAATATTTTCGGGAAAAAATAACCGAATTTATTTCAAAATATAAGGTAAAGTATTTACAGTTAAATGTAAATTCGAACCCTGTTTTAAAAAAGGCAGACCTTATTCGAATTACAAAAAATACTGAAACTACCATTGATAAAACTAATATTTATGAATATGTTTTATTGGAACAAATTGAAAAGATACTTAAATATCAATCGAAAAACAGCAAGAAAATGGAATATTATTATTTCACTCTTTACAAACTATTAAAAAATACGGTTCCTTTAATAAACAGACATATTTTAGAAATCGCAAACAAAATAATACATAATTTAGAGGATGTTATATCTATTCAAAAAATAATTGAAAATTCAGTTGAATGTATTGAGAAAAATCCCAATTTACTTAAGTATGGAGACATGATGTTATATGAACATCAAAAAGAAATAATTACTTCTTGTAAAAAGACAACACCTAAACTAATTTTATATATAGCACCTACAGGAACAGGAAAAACTATAACTCCAATAGGTCTATCGGAACAAAACAAAATAATATTTGTCTGTGCTGCTAGACACGTTGGGTTAGCGTTAGCCAGATCCGCTATTTCAGTTAATAAGAGGGTTGCTTTCGCGTTTGGTTGCGATAGTGCCGACGATATTCGTCTCCATTATTTCTCAGCCAAAGAATTTAGTAAGAATAAAAGAACTGGAGGAATATGGAAGGTTGACAATAGTATTGGAGATAAAGTTGAAATCATGATATGTGACATTAAATCTTATTTACCGGCAATGTATTATATGTTGTCATTTAATAAATCCGAAAATTTAATAGTCTATTGGGATGAACCAACCATAACACTCGATTATGCAGAACACGAGTTTCACTCAATTATTAAAAAAAATTGGAGTGAAAACCTAATCGAAAATATGGTTTTATCTTCCGCAACATTGCCGAAATTACATGAATTAACTGATACAACAACCGATTTTAAATCTAAATTTCCAAACGCGGATATAATTAGTATTGTTAGTAACGATTGTAAAAAATCGATTCCAATTATAAATAATAATGGTTATGTTGTTCTCCCCCACTATCTAAGTCAAGACTATGACGAGATTTTGAAAATTGTTAATCACTGTGAGAACTATTTAACATTATTAAGATATTTCGATTTAAAAGAAGTTGTTAGATTTATAATACTCGTCCAAAACAATAATTACACACCATTAAGATTTAAAATAGAACGTTCGTTTGGGTCTCTTGATGATATCGATATGAAAAATATTAAATTGTATTATTTAAATTTACTAAAAAATATTATTCCTGGGCTATGGGGTTCAATTTACTTAACTCTTAAAAACTCAAGAGAAAAACGCATCTTACCAAATAATACAATAAATTCAAAAGGAAATAAAATAACAAAAATTAATAGTTTGGGTCCAGGTTCAACTTGCGGTAATTTTGAAGGTGTTCCTTTATTGAGACTGGCAAGCGAACCAAATACACCAAGTAAACCAATTAATACTGAAGTAACAGAAACACCTGATAATTGCGCCATATATCTCACAACAAAAGATGCATATACATTAACAGATGGTCCAACCATATTCTTATCAAATAATGTTGAAAAAATATCGAACTTTTGCGTTCAACAAGCAAATATACCCATTCAGATTATGAATGATATTTTAAAAAAAATAGAATTTAATAACTCAATAAATGATAAAATAAGCAAATTAGAAAAAGATTTAGAAGATATTAGCAATAAAGATGTTCCCAATAAAGATACAGATAAAGGGGGGAAATCAACGTCCAAAAACGACCATAAATGTAATCGTGACCCGTCATCTTCAAAAACACAAAACGAATCTTTAAAAATAACGTCTCAATTAGAAACCCTTCGGTCTATGATTAAAACCGCAACATTAAATGAATGTTTTGTTCCAAACAAATTAAATCATATACAAAAATGGGCAGGAGAATTAAATCCACAAAATGCGTTCTCAAGTAATATTAGCGAAGATTTAATAAATAAAATAATGTTATTACAAGGGGTCAACGATAGTTGGAAAGTATTGTTATTAATGGGTATCGGTGTTTTTACAAATCACGAAAACATTAATTATACTGAAATAATGAAAAAACTTGCAGACGAGCAAAAATTATATCTAATCATAGCATCAAGCGATTATATTTATGGAACAAATTATCAATTTTGTCATGGATATTTAAGCAAAGATTTAGAACTTACTCAAGAAAAAATTATACAAGCTATGGGTCGTGTTGGAAGAAACAAATACCAACAAGATTATACAGTTAGATTTCGCGATGATAGTCAAATTATGAAGTTATTCACATCAGACACCGACAAACCCGAAATTATTAATATGAATAGATTATTTAATAGTTGTTAATTGGTTAAGTTAGTTAAATTAGTTAAGTTAGTTTGTAAAATTGTAAATAAAAAAATAAATATAATTTATTTTTTTATTGGCTTAAAATTAAGTATTCAAATAACAAACACAGAGTTAGACGATTTACAATCTTCATCTAATAATAATAAAGGAGATGCAAACTCTACGGTTGTCAATGAGTCCTTGTGTCTACAACATCCACATAATCTTTTGATAAATTTATAGATAGTCCAATCGTTATTTTTAGTTAATCCCATTATATTAGATAGTATCTATTTTTATATTGGTTATTGTCGACAATTAACTTATTTATACGATTTGAAAATATTTACTTTATCATTTTTATAAAATCAGATACATAGATTTTAATATTATTAAAATCATAATTTGTGTAACTCAATCTCGAATTGAATAAATCGTCCCACTTATTAAGAATTACCATTGGGATATTATATGCTTTAATATGTTGAATAAACGTGCTATTTATAACAATAGGAACCACTTTTAAATATACACATTCCCAAAATCTATGAGTATCCATTCCATTACCTTCAGGACATAAGCAAAAAGCGTATTCTTTTAATCTAATCAAATTCTCCGTTGGACTTATACGATTTAAAAAAGGAATTTTAGAATAAAATGTATTATAACACGCCATCCTTTTATTGTAATTTGTATTAATGTTAAAATTAAAGTATATTTGTTTAGTTTTTATATGCAAAGTATTAGTATCTAAAGTTTTAAATATTTGTAAATTCCCACCAGGCCACATACTATTTGCTAACCCTATTGGTAAATAATGTAGTTTTTCGTGTTTCATACATAAATTTTGAGTGTACCATTTTATTAAATTTGGAGTATTTAATATTTTATATATTTCTGGCGATTCTGTTATATTTTCGTCTGAATTATGAGTTAATAAAACAAACGGATTTTTAAAGAATTCTATTTTTTGAGATAATAATTTTACTCTATGTGAATAACAAAAAATAATTTTTGGATTATCAACATAATCTACTAAATTTTCAATATTGTTATGTTTAAGTTTTTGAATATTTATTAAATTATTATAAGCAAAATCATCGGGAGTTCCTAAATATATATCAGCTAATTGTTGAAGTTTTTCTCCTGTTATTATTTCTATATCCATATCTAAATAATCGTTAAATTTATATTTGGTTTTATCTGCAATATTTATATTTAATCTGCCTTTGAGAATAAAGAAACTTTTTCTCTCAAAGATAAATAATATAAATATCTTTCATCTGTTAGTTCGCTTTTGTAAATTTTACAATTTCCGGTTGAAATACTTTCTACTTTTTTTTTTGTTACACCAGATTCAGGATTATATTGAATAATTGTGTTATATATACGAATTGTTTTCCAACCTTCTAAGACCTTTTCAAAAATAAAAATAACTTCTTCTCCGTTAACTACCCTTTTTTCTGTGCGTTTTTGTTCTCGACGTTTTTCTTTTTCTTTTATATATGTTTGTTTATCCATTATTATATAAAATAAAAAAAATTGATTTATTAAACTTGGTTATGATAATAAGTAAAAATAACTGATGAACTCTATTGAAGAAGATAATTTTGTAAAATTAAATAAATATAAATTTGAAACTCCAAATCCATCTTATATTGCTGGATTTATTGATGGAGACGGTTGTATATTTATCAGAAAAATAAAAGATGGTTACCAATCAGGTATAAGTCTAGCACAATCTCGAACAAATATACTTCAAATTGTTCGTTTTCATTTTGGAGGAACTATTACATCTTCTACTAAAAGAAATAGTAACATTGATAATCTAATGAACGACAATTATTATCATAAGCATAATAAAAGAAATCAATATAATTTAATAATTCGTAGCAATGAATATGAAATAATTCTTAAATATATAAAAAATCATTTAATTATCAAAAGAAAACAACTTGACTGCTTGAATAATTTTATAAAAATAGTAAATAAACCAAATAAAAAAGAAGAAAAAGAAAGATGTTATACCTTATGCACTGAATATAATAAAAATACGGTAATAGATTATAGTTATTTATATGCCTTAAATATTGAATATATACAAGGTTTATTTGATGCTGAAGGATGTATTTATATAAATAAAAATTTAAAAAAATATAGCTCAAAAAAACTATCCAAAAATTTTAATTGGAATTCAACAACTGTTAGGATTTGGAATAGTAAAAGAAAAGGATTATAAATTTTATATTTATAGTAAAAAAGAATGTTTAATATTTATAAATTTAATAAAACCCGGTTCTATTGTAAAGTATAATCAATTAATTGCGTTTGAAGTATTCTTAAATACGAATGATATAATTATTAGAAAACAAATTTACAAATTAACTAATGAAGAAAAACATAAAACAGAAAATTTTAATGATTTAAATAATAACAAAAACGGTAAATGTGGGTATAATAATAGATTAAATTATAATAATGTTATTAATGAATTGAACATTTAATATCTATTTTTATATAATTAAAAATAGATAATTGTGGTATATAGTAATTTTTATAATATAAGTAAAAATATTTGATAAAATATTTTTTTTAGTTCGAATATGCTAACCCTCCCCAGGATTAATAATACTAACTTTCACTAGTATTCTGGACTATTCCTTAAGTTATCATTGAAAGTTGCTATCTTTCTTAAACCCATTCCATTATAGTCTCTGAACCTTCTTCGTATGCTTGCGTTATCGCACTTAGAAGCTTGGCTGCGAGTTGTCCAATCCTTTTCGTTATTACTGTGCTCTAGGTCATTACCCCGAGTATTTGAAATATTTTCATATAACAAAGTAGTAGAAAAGGCTCTAAGGATGTTCTTGCAATTTAGAAATGTTGCCTCCGTTTGACTTAATAGTCAATAAGAGACTAGCTGGTTATATGATGCGATTAAACGATAATCGCATATTTGCTTTACACTGTTTATCCATATTAGTAAGCAAATATCTAATATGGCAGCCAACTGTTGAGCACAGGAGATTTGTATGCCCGACATTATTCTTAATACATTGTAGTTGGTAGCGTAAACTCTTACCTTTGCAGTGTTTGTTCCTTCTACAGTAGCATTTGAAAGCACCAATTGAAGTGTGGCGTTATCAATTCTGGAGAAGTTGCAAGTACCACTTGGCTGATGCTCCTCTGGACGAACAGCGAAGGAGTATACGTTAATACCTTCATCAGGATTACGAGTATGTGCTTGGTAAGGTTGAACCAACGAGAAGTATGTTCCTTCACGTTCTGAGAAACGATCCTGTCCGTTAAGTTGTAATTTAGCGGTAACAACTGGGTTTTGTCCCCAACAATGCATGTCAAGAGAGGTTTCAGTAAGGACGAAAGTTCCAGCATCAGAAACAGATGATTCAATACCGAAAGTTTGTGTTCCAAAACCTCCATCCATGTTTGATTCACTATAAGGATTGTTTACTCCATTCCAATATCCAGAATAATTTGGAAGGGCATCAATTGCTCCTGCTTCCTGGAATAATCCGTTTTGGTCGATGAAGGATGTGCTTGATGCGGCAACAGATTGAGGACCTCCAAAAGCGTGAATTGCATTTGGAAGGGCATCAATAGCATCGGTATAATTGAATGGCTGAGCACCAAGAACTTTAAAAAGAGTTGCGTCACATGTTAAAGATGAACAGTAATCAACGTTTTGGTCTGGCTGAACTACCCAAATAAGTTCCTTTACGGGGTGATTAAAGTTAAGTTTAATTTTGTTGGATGAACTACCAACGGATTCATCACCAGTGAATTGAAGCTGTGTAATAAGGTATTCATGAGGGTTCTGTGCCATTCTTCTGCGTTCATCGGTATCTAAAAATACATAATCAACATAAAGAGATGCGGCAATAAGAGATTGATTGTATGCGATAGCTGCTGGGACAGAAGTTCCACTAGCCAATTGATTAGCAGATGTGTGTCCATTACCAGTATTACAACTTAGAGTGGTAACAGCCCATAAACATTCATCAATAGGACGGATATCAAGATTAATTTTAACTTCGTGGTATTGAAGAGCAATTAAAGGTAATGCAAGACCAGGGTTAGAACAAAACCAAAATTGAAGGGGGACATATAAGGTTGTTTCTGGAAGTGCGTTACGAGGAGCGCATACTTGACGAGGTGCGTTTGAGTCACAAGGACCATCAACAGCAGAGAAAGATGGGTCGGTGATAAATGTAAGTTGAGTGGTGTTTCCAATCATTTTAAAGTATCCTCTTTGTTGTTCGGCAGTCATAGTAAGTTGATTCCAGATATGCATCCAATCACCATATTGTCGGTCAATTCGTTGACCTCCAATTTCAACCTCAACCTGTGCGACAAGTTGTTCTCCTGGAAAGTCTAACCAACGGGCATAAACACCCTTGTGGGTTGCGCTATAATTATTATTTCCCATATCTTGGTTAATTTCTGGAAGGGTTACCTGAAGATAGGTGCGGTAAGCAAGATCACCGTTTCGACTGATAACACATTGAACTCTTCGACCAAAATCGGCTTGTCCGTTAAATGTTTGTTCGATGGATTCAATTGCGAAGTTGGTGTATCGTCTGTAGGTTACTTTCCAAAAAGTAATCTGAGGATTTCCAGTAAGGTATACGTCTTGTGCGCCATAAGCGACTAATTGCATTAATCCACCACCCATTTTATAATATTGCTAAAGAAAAAAAAACTAAATATTTAATTTAATTAAATTAATTAAATATTTAAATGTTTGAATGTTTAAACTCATAATTATTGGAGTTAATAAATTATCACGATATATGAGGGTGTCAATGTTTTATTTTAAATTCATATTATATTTAATAAAATCTATTAAATAAGAATCTACAAATACTTCTTTTTTTCCTTCATGATTTTTGGAAAAAATATAAGAATCGTTTTTTTTGTATACGGACCAACCATTATCAAGAGCATTATACAAGAGAACCATTTTATGAATTTGGATTTTATCAAATTTATTATGTTTCTTATTTTCTAAATTAACATTTAATTCCATTTTATAAAAATAAAGAAAACATAAAATATGTTTTAACTTGTTAAAATATATTGACATAATTAAAGTTTAAAAAAAAAGATATAATTAATTTAATGCCAAGTTTTAAACCAAAAACAACAAAAAAAATAAAGTTCAATAATAAGGATTCAATAACACTAGATGGAAAGCATAAAGAGATATTGACTGAATTTTGTAAAGACGAGAACGATAAAATCCCTAATTTAAAAAGTGAAAAAAAGGATTTATTAAATAGTTTAAAGAAAACTGAAAATATAGAACAAATTTTAGATATTAAAGATAAGATACTTGAAATTACCCAAACAATTAAGGACCTTAAGAATAAAAAAAAGGATTATTATTTGGACAACTCAAAGTATATATTTGATTATTTTGAGGAAAAAAAAAATATTTCTGAAATCCAACAAAATATAAAGATAACAACAAAAAATAAAATTTTGGATGATTTTTTTAAAATAAAAAGCACCGATGAAACTACTAAACCTGAAATAAATAGTTTTAATGATAATAATAATGTTAATAAATATTTGAGAAATATAGATGATAGTTTTTTAGATATTAATTCGTTTATTTATCAAACAGATATATGTAAATATTGTTATAAAGGCGAATTAATCCCTATGGAAGATGAAGGGGTTTTAATTTGTAATTGTTGTTCAAGGAATATTCCTTATTTAATTGAAAACGAGAAACCATCTTATAAAGAACCTCCTAAAGAGGTTTGTTTTTATGCGTATAAAAGAATAAATCATTTTAAAGAAATTCTGGCCCAATTTCAAGGAAAAGAGACAACCCAAATATCACCAGAAATAATTGAAAATATAAAATTACAAATAAAAAAAGAAAGAATTGATATATCTCAAATTAATAATAATAAAACTAAAGAAATATTAAAAAAATTGGGTTATAATAAATTTTATGAACACATCCCATTTATAAAAAATAAATTAGGAATTAAACCTCCGGTTATGTCTCCAGAATTAGAAGAAACGCTTTGTAATTTGTTTATCGAATTACAGTCTCCATACTCTAAATTTTGTCCGAGCGATAGAGTAAATTTTTTGAATTACTATTATACAGCATATAAATTATGTGAGCTTCTAAATGAAACTCAATATTTACAATACTACCCTATGTTAAAAGATAAAGAAAAAAGAATAGAACAAGATACAATTTGGAAACAAATATGTAAAGAGTTAAATTGGGAATTTATACCAACTATATAATAATGTAAAATATATCGCATTATTATATTATTTAAAGAAACGTATATCTAAAACCTTCCCCCTGGAAAATGAACTAAGTTTGCGCCAATTCCAAAACCAGCTCCGGTGTTAGCTGCAGAGGACATTGAAGGAAGGAAAGTGTCTAAAATAGAAAATGTAGCGGCAGAAGTTAGTGCGAGTAATCCTATTTCCTGAATATCCAAAGAACGTTTTGGAATAGCGTAAGCAACAATCGCAATCATTAAACCCTGAACCAAATATTTAATCATTCGTTTAACTAATTCACCAATATTAACTAATCCGTTCATTATATAAATTAAAAAGAAAAAAATATATATTAAATATTAAAAAACTTAAATAGTAAAGAACAATTAATAAAATGTCTTACAAGGAAAGAACAAATAAAACCCCATTTGAAAGAAAAGTTAAGGGAGGGAAAACTAATCCTAAATATGTAGATGTGCTAGATGAAGATAAACCAATCGCTTGTCAAAAATTCGTATGTGTCTCTTTTATTTCTCCGGATAAGATTCTTAAGCAGAAAGAAATGTTTTTATTTGAGGAATTCCTAAAGAAATGGGATTTCAACAAATCGATGGAAAAATTCGTCCAATTTCTTAATTTCGTTTCATTTAAATATAAGCTTACCTTTGAAGATTTGACAACTGATTTTAAAGAGTTTGTTAATGAAGAAAGGTCAAATCTTATGATTTATAAAATAGAAGATGATTATAAAACATTTTTAGATAATAATGAGGAAGAATTAGAAAAATTATTTGGTGTTAAACATCATTTTCAAACTAGCACCAGAGGTTTAAAAATACGTGGTGTGTATCCATCTATTGAGGAGGCAGAATTAAGGTGTAAAATGTTAAGGGAAGTTGACCCAAATCACGACGTGTTTGTTGGTCCTGTTGGTTTATGGATGCCTTGGGATCCCGAATCATATAAAACGGGAAGGGTAGAATATATGGAAGAAGAATTAAATCAATTAATGCACGAAAAAAACAAGAATGAAACTAACGCAAAGAACACGTTCGACCAAAGGCTTAAGGATACAAAACAAAAGGCAATTGAAGAAAATATAAAAAATGCTGAGAAATCCGGAAATAAGTTAACCCAAACTATTGATGATACCGGAAATTTAATTGGTGTGAATAATATTAACACACAAGAAAATAAACTTAAGGAACAAGATGTTATATTGACATCAGATATAAAAAATGAATTATTTGAAGGGGATAATATTATTACTGGTAAAAAATAAGAATGATAAATATAGTAAATTAATAATATTTGTTTTAATATATAATGAATACTAAAACAAATAGAAAAACCAAAAAAAATAAAACAAAAAAATATAGAACCGAAGACCCGGTGAATTCTATTATTAATTTAAATGAAAAGGAGAAAAATATTTTATGTAAAAGCAACACATTACAATTTAGTAATTTTGAATCTATCTCTTTAAATAATACAGATTATAATAATAAATTGATAAATTTTATTATTAAAGATCAAGAAAAGAATGTTCTAAATTTACAGAAAAATAATTATTATAAATACATAAATAATGATTGGATTCATGAAATAAAAGAGACTTATATGTATGAATATAGTGTTTCTGATTATAATTCGGTTCAACTCCAAATTATTGATAAACAAATATTCGAGATGTTTAATGAGTTTATTAATGATAACACTCAAGAACCTAAAATTAAAAAAAATGTTTTAAATTTTTGGAACTCTGCGAAGAACTTAAATTCTGATATAAGCATAAAAGAACACGCCAATTATTATATGAATTTTATAGATGAAATGACGAATGACACATTACATAATAATTTGTGGAAACTTTTAGCATTTTTTAGTAAAAATTTAATTATAGCAAACCAAAGTTTACCTTTTATGTGTGAATGTAAACCCAACGTCTTTAAACCAATTACATATTCCGTATATATTTCCCCAATTATATTTCATAATAATAGAATTGTATATGATGATAATTTTAAAGCTGACCCAAAAGTTAAGGAATTCTATTTAACCAGGTATTATAAATATATTGAAGATTTATATGTATTTTTTTTAGGTCCAAATCATGGATTTAGTCCAGTTGATACCCGTAAATGTTTTCAAAAAATATGGATATGTTATAATAATACATATCTAACGGAAAATTATGAAATTATTGCTAATAATGATAAAACCTTAACAGATTATAATTTTAATTATAACGAATATTTAACTGAATTCGGATATACTAGTGATAATATGCCAAAAGAAATAATTTGTTCAAATTTAATTTATTTAAAAAATGTTTGCAAATTATTAAGCAACGAATGGAATACAAAAGAATGGAAAGGTTGTTGGTATTATATAGTATTTAAATCACTAGCTATGTTTAATAATAACAGTAAAAAAATTCATGATGGTTTTGCGAGGACATTTAATACAGGAATCCGAATATATAGACCTCCAGAGATTCGTGCGGATTCTCACTGTTTAATGGTGTTCAATAAATTATTTACAAATTTATATATATCAAAATATAATAATTATGACGCTATTAAATTTATGACGAATCTATCAAATGATCTAAAAAAGGTATATGTAAATATGGTGAGAACAAGCAATTTTTTTACACCTCACGCAAAAAAAAACTCAATACTATGTGCAGAACATTTAAAAATCATAATAGGAAGACCACTAACAATTGTAGATGATTTTGATATAGATTATACAAATAATGACATATGGAAAAACTTTAACGATTATTTTAATTATAGACATAAATTGATGTTGTCTCTCACAAATAAATATATTTTAAATTTACCGGATATTAATTGGTATGTATATCCATTCGAATTTTCAGGTTCTCAAATTTTTAATTTAAAAATTTCTTTTTCACAACTAACAAATACATTATATGTACCTTTAGCATGTTTACAACCTCCATTATTGGACTTAAACGGACAAAGTTTGGAATATAATTTAGGAAATATTGGATTTTTACTTGTTAGTTATATGATACGGTCAATTACATTGGAAGGATCTAAATATGATTATAATGGTGTTTATGGAAACACATGGTCTAAAGCAGATAGTTACAAATATAATTTATATAGTTCCGATTTAATAAAACAATACTTAAGGTTTAATACAGCTAATTATAATATAAAATTGTCAACAACACTATCAAATAATATAGTAGCATATATTAATAGTTTTATTATTTGTGAACAATACTTAAAAGAGTTTCACGAAAAACAAAACCTAGAATATGTTTTAATTAAATTAAAAATCAAACATTTATATACATATATCGCATATTTATTAAGACAAAAAATATGGACATATACGGTTAATGACAAACTGGTCGGTATTCCGTATATTATTAATGAATCTATTGTTAATTTAATGATATCAAGAAGTAATTATTTTAAGGAAATGTATAATATTCATAAAAATGACCATATGTTCAATAAAACTACAAAATCACTTCAGTTTTTATAAATATTATATATATAATGATAAAAAAAAATAAAACTAGAAAAATAAGTCAAAACGATAAAGATTTAATTTGCGGAACTAATGTTATTCTTTATAAAAGTTTTCAAAAACAATATACATATAAAGAATTATTAAATTTTAATAATTCAACCAATAAATATTATGAGAATTTTAATTCTTATTTAAAAGAACCTACACCTAAACCGTGTGATAATTTTTATCAGTATGTGAACGCATATTGGAACAAACATCACAAGATAACATTAAACACCTATAATACATTTGATAAAATACAAGAAAAGGTATATGATGAAATTTTTGAAATATATAAGGAACTTGTTGAAACCAGTTCTACCTCAAAAGAAATAGTAAATATGAAAGAATTTTACGATTCAGCAAATGCATTAATGACTCCAGAAAGCAGCATGATTAACATTAATAATTATATAGATAATATTGTTGAGTTAACTAATGACCCATTAAAAAATAATTTGTGGAGAATATTAGCCATGACGTGTAAAAATAAGATAGTATCTTCAAGCGGTTCTCCGTTATTTTTTGATATTAAACCAGATGAAAAGAATACGAATACTTATAGTATTTACTTCGAACCAATTAAACACCTTTTCCCTATTGATTTTTTTTTGGATGTTAATAACCGTGAATTAAATAATAGCGTGAGTGATTATGTAAATTATTTGAATACTTTAATAAAAACAATATTTGGAGATAATAATAAATTAGGATTAAATGGAAAAGATTATATTGATGTTTTAAGAGAGATTGCGTTGTGTTTTTATGAAACTGAAGGCGATACTAATGATAATACGTTAACGTATTATAAACTTAATACAAAAGCAACATATACATATACTTTTAATTTTGTAGAATTTTTAAAAGAAATAGGTTTTAATACAATTCCTACTACGTGTATTACTATAAATTTAAATTATTTTAAAAATATTACAGCTTTAATGTTAAAAAAATGGAATACTGACAAATGGAGAAATTATTGGATTCTTATATATGTTGAACAGGTCGCAAGATTTACAAATAAGTGGCATACATCTGGCGAACTTCTTTTTTCAAAATTTATAAGAGGAAGTATATCAGAATATGCGGATAAAGTTAGAGCAGTCAAACTAATGTTAATACCATTTAATAACTTATTATCACGGTCATATGTTGCTAAATATAAGAATGATTATGCTATTAATTATATCAAATTCTTAATTAATGATTTAAAAATCGTGTTATATAAAAATATCAAAAAAAATAAATGGATGGATGCAAAAACAATAAATTATGCTTTATTAAAAATTCAAAATATTAAGGTTATTGTCGGCGAGTCGTCATATGTAATTGATGACCCAGATATAAATTTTATAAATAATGATATATGGGGAAATTTAATAAGAATAATGGATTGGAAAATAAACGAACTCATTAATTTAATAAATAAACCGGTGTCATTATTACCTACGGTTGATTGGACACAAAGACCATTCGTGTTTATTGAATCGCAAGCATTTATTGTAAACGCAAGATATAACCGTTCTACAAATTCAATTTATGTACCATTAGCATTTATTCAAAAACCATTTATAGATTTAGAAGAAAGTGGAATAGCGTATAATATATCAAATATGGGATATATTTTAGCTCACGAGTTATTACATTCATTAGATATTACGGGTTCAAAATATGACTTAACCGGGAATTTAAAAGATTGGTGGTCAAATAATGATAAAAAACATTATTTAAAAATTCAAGAAAATATCAAAGAACAATATATACTTGCTTCCAAAAAAGATAAACTTGAAGTTAATTTAACAGATATAAGTATTTCCGAAAATTTTGCTGATATAAATAGCATATATTTATGTGTTGAATATTTAAAGGATTATCAAGTAAAATTTGAGGTTCCATTAAAATTAGCGAAACTTATATTAGAAGATTTTTATATATTTTATGCTAATAATATGAAAGAAAAAATTCTGAATAAACGCATGAGTTATCGAATTTTATACAATCCACACGCATTAAATCAATATAGAGTTAATATTCCGTTATCAAGATTAGATACATTTAACGCGATGTATGATGTAAAAAAAGGAGACGGAATGTATTGGAACAATAAGTATCCTTTTTTTTAGAGAAGCGGGTATTTTACCATTTTGATGTTTTTTTTACACTTATTTTCTGTCCCGCACCTCGTTTTTTCGAACTGTCTGGGTCATATTTTTCATCTTCATCATCAGAGTTTATACCCTTTGATAATTCCCAAAACTCTTTGGACCCAAGTTTAAAATCATTATGACTATCTGCTTTATACCAAAAAACTTGGTCTTGTAATTTATTAGATTTAACATTATTATTTATAACGAGACATTCGTAATTTTCAGTACATTGGTCCATTACTTGACAGAAGGATTCGAAGGTTGGAAACATCCCCGCGTAATTTTCGTAAATTCGTTTTCTATTTGCTATATAAGGTTCTCTTAAAATAAATACATAATCGATGTTTGTTCGAAGAGTTGGAGGGACACCAAGAGGATACTGCATAGTAATTATTAACATAAGTTTCCAATGACGACCATTAAGAAACAATAATCTCATCATTTTATCGCGTGTCCATGCGTTATCATATAAACAATCGTCCAAAATAACAAACGTTCTTGGATCAATATTACTTTTTCTATAAGTTTCGATTTCTTTTTTGATTTGTTTTAAAACTGAACGTTGGCGTTTTAAAATGTTTTCAATAATAGCTGTATTATACTCGTTATGAATAAATAATCTAGGCACCATTTTACCGTAAAATCCATTTCCTTCTTCTGTTCCTGAAATTACGGTTCCTATTGGGATATCTTGATGGTAATACAATAAATCTCTAACTAAAAAACTTTTACCGGTATCTCTTCTTCCAATTAAAACAATTACAGGTCCTTTTGATTCATTCGGCTTAAAAGATATACTTTTCATATCAAATTTTTTAAGTTCTAATGACATAATATATATTTTATGTTTTTATTGTAAAAATAATACGCATTATTATATTAAAGTATTATAAGTTAAAAAAATAGATTATTTATATATTAATTAATCTATTATAATGTTTACAATAAATTATCAAAAAAGAAAAAACAAGGAGCTTTTAGAAACTTTAGAACAAAAAGATATGTTGTTTCTTTCTAAAACCCAAAATTATATTCCAATCTATACACGGTTTTTTACTTTAAATGAGACTAACTATTTAAACGTTAATTTAAACAATCCTTGGTATTTATTAAATGTTAAAGAAAATATACCAGATAATGAATATTTATACTCGTGTGCAATAAAGAACACGTTTACAAATAAAATAAAAACAGATACACTCGTGTTTTTTAAACTGGCTCCTTTGTTAGACCCATATAAATATTTAATTGGTAAGTATAACTCTCCTGAAACCGAATTATTTAATTTACCAAATTTAGAATCTACAATTCAAACAGTAAACCCAAAATTTTTAGATGTGAACAATTCGGCATATGTCGACAGTTTTTTTGTATTTTTATCTTGTATATTAAAAAATTCGTATTTTTTTTTACACGGTATTGATTATTACGGTTCTTTTTTATCAATTAAAAATAATTATAAAATAAATGTAACGGATGATATTGATTTTTTAAGTGAGTCTGATTATTTTATTAAACAACAAAACATACTATTTAATATAAATAATCCGGATTATTTATTACCAAATAAAAAAATACCAATAATGATAGATTATACATCTAGTTTAAAATCAAACTTTTCTATAAAATCAATAGACGACGAATTCTTTGAAAATGTTTTTGAAAAAACGCATATCGATTTAGATGATGTGAAATCATATACATTAGATTTATGTGACATAACAAATTCTAAGTTAATTACCGAAAAGGATAAAACAACCACTTTAAAAACCAGTTCGACGTTTTCATCTAGGAGTTCTCATACTTCTAGCACAATTAGCGAAGAACATAAATTAAATACTTTAAATACAGAACCCGAACCTGTTGACAACGAACACGACGAAAATATTTGTAAAGAAGACGATGACGCAGAATCGACCACAGATAATACGTATAGTAGCGAATCATCTGGCGAAGATGTTGAAGTTACTATTTATAAATTCCCTGTTTTGGTCATTTGTATGGAACAAATTGAAAACACATTTGATGATTATATTTTAAACAACGAATTAAGTGAGGATGAATGGTTCGCGTATTTGATGCAGATTATAATGATTTTAATTACTTACCAAAAGGTATTTTCGTTAACACATAATGATTTACACACAAATAATGTTATGTATAATAACACGACAATAAAATATTTTTATTATTGCTATAATAAAAAATACTATAAGGTTCCAACCTTTGGAAAGATATTTAAAATTATAGATTTTGGTAGAAGTATTTATAAATTTAATAATAAAATATTTTGTAGTGATAGTTTCAATACTAATGGGGACGCGTCAACTCAATATAATACCGAACCATATTTTAACGAAAATAAACCAAGATTAGAACCAAATTTTAGTTTTGATTTGTGTCGACTCGCGTGCTCTATATTTGATTATGTAGTAGATGACATTTATGAAATTAAAGATTTAACAAAATGCGACCCTATAGTTAAATTAATTGTGGAGTGGTGTTTAGATGATAGGGGTGTAAATCTACTTTATAAAAACAATGGAATGGAACGGTATCCTGATTTTAAATTATATAAAATGATAGCAAGACACGTTCATAATCATACTCCACAAGCACAACTTGAAAGAAAAGAATTTAGTTCGTTTAGTATCAGTCATAAAAAAATACCTAAAAATGAAACTATTTTTAACATTGACGCCTTGCCTATTTTAATTTAACATCATTTATATTTACAGCATAAATGATATAAAAAGTAGACTATATAATACTATAATAATGCGTGATTTACCGTTTGAAATAATAAATATAATCTTAAGTTTTAGAGAAAAACATTTTTTATCAAATATAATTAATAATTTGATAAAAAATTTTTATGAGAAAGATTTCGACCCTAATTATGCAGAATATTGGTTTGATAATTATTGTTATCATTATTCTTTTAGTCAATGGTATTTTTATGTCATACGAAAAAGGTATGTTCATCACTCTATTTTTTATGAGTTGACACCAAAAATATTAAATATAGGAAACGAAGAAATCATTGGATAGAATAATTAAAATTCTGGATTATCCGTAAACACAACTGGGGAACGCATACTATCCGTTAAATTCATGACTGGCATTAATTGGTCAATTAAAAAATTTCCAACAATAACCGCAAAATATACTAATAAGGTGTCTCGTATTAATAACTTTAAAGGCTTGCTTTCTTTTTCAACAAATCTCATTTCAATAAACTTTGAAATAAAAAAAACGATAGAAATTATTGTAGCAAATACAAAAATATTATTCATTTTAAAATGAAACCTCATAATCTTATTTTGTATTTTACGAATTGACTAAATTATTCTAACAATTCGATGTCATCAATTAATAAATCGGGTAAATTTGTTTCTGGTTCATCTATATTATTAATGTCAAAATAGTCTAAATTTATATCTTGGTCCGAAATTTTAAGTTTAATAACATCATCGTCGTTATCATCACATTCTAATTGTCGTTGTTTATTTCTATACTCGCTTAATTCTTCTAGTCGTTCAATTGTTTTTGGTGCATTTACGTTACTATCATTATTATTTAAGTCTCGCGTATAATCTGTATCATTAAATGTTAATTTACCTGGTTGGGTTGTCTCAACAACTGGTTCACATATTGGTTCACTAGTTGGTTCTAAATTGCTAGAAACGTTATTTTCTGGTGTTTCTTCTTCAATTACTTGTTCTTTAATTTCTTCAATTACTTCTTCTTCGATTGTTTCGTCCATATATGCTTTTAAAATAGATTCAACAGGAATACTGTCTCTTATAGTATTTAAAATACATTCTTGAACTATTATTTCCATTTCTCTATTATATTTTTGAGTTTTTAAAGGCGAAATATTTATTTCGAATAAATATACGTTTTTATAAATTTTCCTTGCTACATTAATATATATTTTATGGATAAATTCGTCAAGTTTTGGAATATTAATATCAATCTTTTTTTGTTTGTTTCCAGCTCGCATACTAGTTAAAATTTTAAGTTGAATAATATGTACGCAAGTTACTAAATCTTCTAAATAATTACAACCACTTTTTTCACAAATTCTTTTTTTTTCTTGTTCAATAATTGAAGGGTTCCATTTTGGAACTCTAGATATGAAATTTTGAAATGTCATCAAATACTTATTTAGTTCGTTATTCTCTTTACATAATTTGTATGATTCGTCGAAAATAGATTTATAACCCTCAATAATAAAAGGGGTTAGAATAGTGATTAACCTTGCACACCATTCATTTTTAGATTCGTGAAGTGAACTTATATTAAAATCATCCATAATATTATTGTATTTTAATTTTATTTTGTTTTAACTAACAAAAAATTACATAAATGATATATTTTCCAAATTGTAATTTTTTTCTAAAAATAAGAAGTTTAAAATAAATATCATTAATATCTTTTCATTTCTAAACTCTTTTCTTACTTTATTATACGCTATTAATAATTCATATCGCTTACAATCTGTCATGCTTAAGAATTTTGGATTTTCAACTAAATTAATAATATCCAACCCATTATAACCTTTTTCGTATAATTTTGTAGACAAATCAATTATATTTATTCCGGTTGTTATTCCTTCTTCCGTTTTTAATAATTCTTTTTTTAAACATTCAATTCTTAAATTATGTATGCTCTTTGTCTGATATGTTTCATTTAAATTATACTTATATAAATTAATGGTTGTTCCATTATAAACAGGTTCATGAACATATATTTCACAAAATCTCGAAAGTATCGGTTTTAATAATTTATATTTATCTTCAACAATTATAAAAAACCGCGTATTGTGACTAAATAACTCAATACATCTGCGTAATGCGGATTGCGCGTCCATAGTTAATTTATCAGCGTTTAATAAAACAATACTTTTAAATGTAAATCCTCCATTCGAATTAATATGGGTTTTCGCAAAAAATTTAAGTTCTTCTCTTATAAATTTAATTCCTTTACCGTGTGCACAATTTACATACATAACAAAGGATTTAATTTTATCTTTATTATTATCATAAATGCTTTTAACAAAGTTATGAACTATTGTTCTTTTTCCACATCCGGATGGTCCGTGAAATATAATGTTTGGTATTTTATGTATAGTTCGAAAGTATTCCAACTTTTCTATTATAGAATTATGAATATTAATCATTGATTTATTAATATTAAAATAATGTTTTTATATTTTAATATTTACGATTACAATAATTATACGGAGTCAGTTAGTGAATGTGTATACGGATTATTTTTAAATGCTTGTAATAAATCACCTTGAATTCTTTCACATCCAATTTTATTCTGGTCATAACTTTGAGGAGTTTTAATACTTCCATAATTTTCTTTTGTTGGAGGTTGTTTTATTACGGATGATGGTGTAAATAAGCGATTATTATATCTATCTGAATCTTGTCTTGCTATGGAAACATTCATTGATTGATTAAAAACTTGAGTTCCCCCTTGGTTAGGTCTATTATCAATAGTTTGCGATTTAATGTCATTATTATGTTGGTTATATGCTGCAGAATAAACCATTGGGCCATTTTGGGTAGATAAACCACCGATGTTTCCAATAGTTTCGCAATTAGTCGTATCTCTTTGGGTTAATTCTGTTGGTAAATAATTATTTACATAGATACTTTCTTTTTGATTATTTATATAAAAATTTGGAGAATATAAGGTTGTTTCTTTTACAGTCGTGTTAGTTATATCATTACTATTAATTACATAACTTTTTGAAACGTTAGAGGACGCCTCTCCATAAACTCTACAACTATTAACGGTTTCTTCTTTTCTGGATGGTTTTAATATATCCATTAATGGAGCAATGACAGCACCAATCGCACCTCCAAATCCACTTCTTAGTGTTTCCGGTTGATTTATGGTTGAACGATGATTTTTATAATTTGTATGGCTTTTATGTAAGTTTTCAATATCATTAATTGGACCTTTACCTTTTGCGGCACAATGGGGAACATCTTTAGATTTTAATACGTGTCTTTTTGACATTTCATATTCTGTGGGTGCAACTCCTGCTTGAGCTTCTATACTTCCAGCGGGTCCCTTATAAGTTGATAAATTATTGGCTCTTTTTACAATACCCATCTCTTGTATTGGTCTCAATGTTTCTCCTTTTTCAGCGCCTGTTGTTGTTAGCCATCTATCTTGTGTATTAAAGAAAAATGTGTCTGGTTTTTGTTTTTCAACTCTACCAATTATTCCTAAATTTTTAATTTGGGAATTGGCTGGACCTTCTAAGTTATTAAGAGTATATTCTAATTTAGGATTGGTGTTTACACGTAACTCGTCAACTGTTTTAGGTAACCATAAATCTCTTGCTTCCATTCCAGAATTAAATCCGTTACTTCCTGCAGTAGAATAACCTTTATTTAATCCAGGACCTACATTGATGGTTTCAAAAGGTTTAACATTATTGGATATCATACCGGGGTTTACACGTGATTGGTAAAAATCACTATTATTTGGTGCTCCATAAGGGTATTGAACGTTATCCTCTGGTTTAAACAAAGGCGCCTGTTCTACCTTTTTAATGGTTTGAGAACCATTACCAGCCATATTATCTAAAATAGTTTCGGCAAATTCATTCGTGTATGTATATCCTTGGATTTTACCTTTAACAAACGGAACCATATTATTGTGTTTAAATTGTTCGCCGTCTAAATAATTACCGGTTAATGAAAATATTTGTTGAGGCTCATTTCCAACTTTTTTACCATTATTAACCTGTTTTTCAAAAAAATTCTGATTAAAATATTTATCGGTTGCTGTATTTGGATTTGGGTATTCCTGAACAGTGTTAATTAGTTCTTTTGAATTAGTTACTGGGAAATTCTGAGAAGGAGTATTTGTATTAGGCAAATAATTTGATGGAGCACCCATATTTGTAAAATTTTCTTGTGTCATTTTTTTAATTGTTTTCTTCTTATTTTCATCATAAGATTGACTATTTGATATTACATAAAGACCTCCTAAAGCCAATATCGGTAATGCTATTTCCATAATATATATAATGTATTATATTTTTTCAATTATATGTCGACAAATTTTAACTATAAATACACGGATTCTTTGAATCGAATTTATCTTTTTCTAAAATTCGAGTATTTAAATTATTTTGAAAGGACATACACGTATTTTCTTGAGGATTTAATGGAGGGTAATACCAGTCAACCTGTTCTAAATCTCTCGCTGTCCACGCAGGCATAATTGCTCTTGGTTGTTCAGTAAAAACATTATTACAATTCGGATAATTAATAGGTTTTGATGCAACCTTATATTTTTGATAATTGTCTTTATTCAAACAATCTTTACTTAAAGGTTTATTTACTCCTAAAAGTTCACTTTCTAAATTAACACAATTCGTCCAAATATTTGCTCCCCATTTTTGCATAATAATTTGAGGGTCTTCAATGTAACAAGGCGATTCTCCATTACCTGGAACATTCAAAGCCCATCTACCAGGACCGGTAGATTGTTGTAATTGTTTTTTTGTTCTAGAATCATCATAATAAAATCGGGTAAATGACATATATATAATATATATTTGTATAATTAAATAGTTTAAAAAAACAAAAGTATAATTTACTAATGGAACAACCAAAAACTTTATGTTTGAACATGATTGTAAAAAACGAAAGTAAAGTTATTATTCGTATGCTTGAATCGGTTTTACCTATTATTGACCATTATTGTATTTGTGATACTGGTTCAACAGATAATACAATTGAATTAATTGAAACATTTTTTAAAAAAAACTCAATCCCTGGAAAAATTGTTAAAGAACCGTTTAAAAATTTTGAGTATAACCGTAATTATTCATTACAGGCTTGTAATTATTTAACAGATTATGTTTTATTAATGGATGCTGATATGGTTCTTAAGATTGAGACTTTTGATAAATGTATGTTATCCACCGCCGATTCGTTTCATATTTTACAAGGAACAGATGATTTTTATTATCAAAATACAAGAATTGTTAAAAATAATGGTTTATTTAACTACAAAGGTGTAACTCACGAGTACATAAATACGCCTCCTAACAATGTTAATAAAAGTATATTAAAAAATCAATTATTTATACAAGATTATGGTGATGGAGGTTCTAAATCTGATAAATTTGTAAGAGATATTAAATTACTTACGAATGGTATTATTGATGACCCTAATAACGAAAGATACCATTTTTATTTAGCTAACACATATCACGATTCGTGTGATTATAATAATGCCATTGAAATATATAAAAAAAGAATTAAATTTGGAGGATGGGACCAAGAAGTATGGTATAGCTATTATAGAATTGGATTGTGTTATAAACAACTGAAAAATATACCTGAATATATAAATGCTTTATTAGATGCTTATAATTATTTACCTGATAGATTAGAAGCATTACACGAATTAATATCTCATTATAGACACTTAGGACAAAATAAACTTTCAAAATTATTTTATGATTCAGCAAAACAAATTTTAAATAAAAATAATAATACTGATAATTATTTATTTTTAAGTAATGATGTGTATAAATATAAATTATATTACGAATACACAATTATAGCTGCATACAATAATATAAAAAATATTAACGATGAGGTAATTGAGGTTTTAAATAATACATCTAATAGCCATTTTTATAATAATTTATTTAGTAACATGAAATTCTATAAAGATATTTGGATTCCTACTAAATTAATTGATTTAAATTTTTCTGTAGGGGTGCGTGTAGGCGAAAAAACAATTAAATTTACCTCTTCTTCGTCTTCAATAATAAAACATTCGGTGAATAATGAATATTTAATGAATATAAGAGCAGTAAATTATAGAATTGATGACAACGGATATTATCATGATTGCGACGTTCATATCATATCTATAAATAAAATGGTTGTTTTATCAAACGAATTTGAAATTTTAAATGAAAAGTTATTTGACCTGGATTTCTGTGATAGACGATATATTGGTGTTGAAGATATGAAAATATTTAATGATGTCACTACGAATGAATTAATATATATTGGAACTGGGTATCACGCAAATAACCAAATAGGAATTGTTACTGGAAAATACGATTTACTTAAAGATAACTTATCTCCTGTGGTTGAAATAACCAGTTCATTTAATAATAATAGTTGTGAAAAAAACTGGGTTTTTGTTGATTATTTAAATTCAACTCATATTATTTATAAATGGTTTCCTTTACAAATATGTAAATTAGATAATGATACTAATTCTATAAGCGTGGTTGAAACTAAACAAAATATGCCTAGAATCTTTTCACACACTCGTGGTTCTAGTTGTGGATTTAAATATAATAATGAATTATGGTTTGTTCTGCATCTGGTATCTTATGAAGAACCAAGACATTATTATCACTTATTGGCAGTTTTTAACGAAAATCTGGATTTGATGCGATATTCAGCACCATTTAAATTTAAGGGAGAACCTATTGAATACTCTCTTGGGTTAATTGTTGAAGATTCAAGAGTATTAATAACATATAGTGTTTGGGATAGAACAACAAAGTTAGCAGTTTATGATAAAACATACGTGGAAAATTTATTAAAATATAGAATATAAATAATTTAAAAATAATAAAATATTTAAATTATTAAATGACAACAATTGTTTCAGCATTCTTAGCAAATCTAAATAGTTACAGAAGTATCGATAAATATATAGAATATGGTAAAAAATTAATACATTCTGAACAAAATAAAATAATTTTTATTGAAGAAGATGCTTACACAACTTATATCAAAAATGAAATTACGAATAATTCAAATACCGTATTTATATTTATTAACAGATTAGATTTATATTTTTATGAATATTATAATAAATTAGATAAATTTGATGTAACAACGGACAATCCAACTAAAGATACACTCGAATATATGTTCGTTCAGTGTAATAAAACCGAATGGATGAGAGATGCAATTATTAAAAATCCGTTTAATAGTGACCAGTTTATTTGGATTGATTTTGGTATTTATCACATTATAAATAATGATGATGAGTTTTATAAATGTTTAAATAATTTAAATACTAAATCATATGAAAACATTCGTATAGCAAAAGGATATTTTGACCTTTCAAATACAAATATATTTAAAAATATAATTTGGTTTTTTCTGGGTGGTATTTTTGGAGGTAATAAAGACACACTATTACAATTTGCGGATATAATGAAACATAAATGTATTGATATTATGGAAAATAACCAAACTATATTTTGGGAAGTTAATATTTGGTATTTAATTTATAAAGAGTTTCCGGATTTGTTTTTAGGATATAATGCAGACCATAATTTAAGTATTTTAGAAAATTATTAACTATCTTTATATACACAGTTAAAACTGAAATGGTCTCTGGTTTTTTTCAATTACTAAAGGTTCAGGAATAAATACGGGTGATTTTTCGTATATATTTTCAGATTTTAAATCTTTTAATTCGGGACTAAAACACGGTGCCTTTTTAACTAAATTAGTTGAATTAACCCCAAATAAAAACGACTCAATATCAGGGGCGTTATAAGATAATTTATTCCATGGAACTTGACCGGGATTTAACCCGTTACCCGCCCATTTTGTATCATATGCCTCTCCATATTGTGAATTTTTATATAATGTGTACACTTCACTTTGTTTATATTCGTTTTGTTCTAAACAGTAATTTCCAGGAGTATTTTTATTACGTGTTGACGCCATTTATAATATATAATAATAAAACAAATAACAAATATCAACTTAATCAAATGACTTTAATAACGCCGTTAAATTATCCGGTTGAATTGTTCCGGTTTCTAAAAAGTCGCATATACACGGATGTGTCAAGTATAATAAATCAAAAGAATATAATAATAATAACCCAATTCCTAAATCTTCGCTTATCATAAAACCTGCCATTTTTTTCAAACACATATTTATTTCTGGATGATTTTTAACTTGATTTAATATATGTTGTAGTGAGTTATTAATAGTAGTTTCATTAAATTCGTCAATCATAAAAATATTTATTAGGTCATTACGATATAAAGTATCTTGTATATCGAAATCGGCGTTCCTTATAAACGGATTATAACTACATATATATTTTGTATTATACATTTAGTTATACTTATTTTTAGTTTTTAAATTATATTTATGTAATATTTAATTTACATCTCTTACTAATTCACGAGATGGAATACCTCCTCGTATCCATCCATCTGATGCTGCACTTTCAACCGAATAAGCAGGATTATTTATTCTATCTTGAATACTTTTTAAAAGTGGGGTAGAATGGTATTTAATATAACTTTTTTCACTTAAATTATTAACACTACGTTTATTTATCATTAATTCTCCCTGTTGAATTTGAGACTCGATAACAGGATTAACGGACCCTCTTCCTAAATATGGAACGGTCGAAAAAGGTCTATGAAATAAATCGATGCGACATTTTGGATGTGTTTGAATACTTCCGATTTGTAAATTAGAATTACTATCGATATTACATCCTCCAGCTCCTGAGTTGTGTCCTCCTGTATAATTGACACAAGGTTGTGATGTTGCTAAATCAATAGGTTTTTTCATAGAGCAATCAGAAGCAAAATAATTTTGAAGCATGTAAGTGCTATACTCGACATTCTGCAAATCTGTTTGAGATTGACAACACGGGTCTAAACCTATTCTTGACACATTATCAAATGTATAACTATAATAATCTGACATTTATATATATTATACATTATTTTTTTACTAAACTAATAAAAAAATAACTAATAAAGCGTATATCTGTAACTATCTTTAACTCGTTGTATTGCCCCACCTACATTACTTTCTTTAGAACTTGGCATATTTCCATACAAGAAATCAGCAAAAGCACCTTGGTCATTTGAAACACGTGTATTTGCAGTGCTATAAAAAGCACGATTTGACTGGTCTAAATAAAAATTGTCAGTTAAATCACTAAATAATTGTTTATTTGTATTTTTAATTCCTGGATTCATGTGTTGAACTGATTTCTTTATGTTTTTAGTAATATTTTCATCGATTTGAGGATTAAATGATGGTGGTGCTGCGTTTCTATTCGGGTCATCCATAATATCAGTTAGAAGAACATTACTAAATGGATTTTTTTTATTTCCTTCTTTAAATTCGTGTTTTGAAAAGGTTTCTAATGTTTGTGGATTTGTTATATTATCTGAGGTAGAGAGTGAATTATTAACCCGAGGTTGGTCGCTTATATTATTAAATCCTTCATTAATTATTTGTTGTTGGCGAACCTTATATAAAATAATTATAAAAATTAATATGGCTAAGCACCCAAAAATTAATTTTCTGGATGTTGTAAAAATATACACTAAAGCTGTAAAATATATAATTAATCTAGTTATGGAATTCATTTTCCGTTCATAACTAAACCCTTGTTTTGGCATAACTTCAAGTATGTAATCTTTATTTAATAATATTAATGGGTTATTATACCAAAATGAATCTGTCATTATATATAAGATTATTTATTTTTTATTTTATTATACTGTTTATTTCTTATGTTTTCGTTTTGTATTTTCGGGTTTAAAATCATTTTTAAATATTTCATCTAATTGTTCGTCTGATAATATTTGTTCGTAATTCGTTGGTTGTTGTTGGTTAATTGGAGTGAGTTGTTTATTACGATTATATTCTATTTTTTTGTTCATTCTTTCTTTCGTTTTGGCGTTTTTTATGGTTGTACTTAATGTGTTTTCCATATTATTAAAGTTTAATTTAGACCCACCATTAAGACCACCAAGTCCAGATAACCCTAATTGTGAAATCATCGACTGGAAATTTTCCATTCCAGGAATATTTTTCATTTGAGATAACATTTCACTAGCTTCGCTAAGTAATTCACTTTCTTTGAGGTCACCCGATTTCAATTTAGTGTCTAATTTATCGCCTATATTTTTAGCTAAACCCATTAATTTATTTGGATTTTTAAATAAATTCTCAAAAATACCTTTCATATCTGTAATATTATCCAAATCAAGGTTCAATTCATTTGCGGTTTCCTCGGCAATTTCTTTTGCTAAACTCCCCAATTTACTATCAAGAATATCCGTAATATGCTCGTGTATTTGAGTAGCTTTTGGAATATTAATCCCGGAGGATAATTGATTTTCAGAGGAAACATTATTTTCAAAAAAACTGTGCATTTGGTTAAAAGTATCCTCAAGTTTATCCTTAAATTCGGTTTCGTTAATAGTATCGAAAATTTTGGAGGTTTCACCGAACTCTGTTCGGTCTTTAAGAGTTCCTATTATTGAAAATAAAATAAGTTGTAAATAATTCCATATCGTATTTCGCGTTTTTTCCGTAATATCACATTGCCATAAATTTTTAAAATGGACGTAAGGTAAAAATTCAGTATCTATTTCAGAATCATCTTTAAATAAATCCTCGTTTTTATATAAAATATCGAAAAATCTAGGAGGGAATTTTTTTTTACAAAAATTAAAAATAAATTCCAAACTGTTTGTTTGAGATTGGTTGATTGCTTTATTTCTTTCATCTTCATTTTGGATATCTTCGAAAAAAGAAGATGGTTTCCACCATCGAGTAATAAAAACACTATATTCAGGAAAGGTCGCGTTAATATCATTAATAAAATCTTTAATAACCTTTGAAAATTCTTCTGGAACTGTAGACATTATTATGTATAATATATAATTTGTTTTTTTAAATTAAACTATTTACTATATATTATTTTTCTAATTACATTTTACAGATATTTTGGTTAAAGTTTGAATATATTTAATGGTTTTATTTTTATCTTCTAATCCCATCGTTTTAACTGGTTCACGAAACCTATCGATTGCTTCGATAATTTTATCAGAATTACTTGAATTTGATAAATCAGTCGAATAATCTTTATTTATAAAAAAATCTAAATCTCCTCGTGTAATTTCATTTATATACTTACCGACTACAAAAGTATTCCAAATTTTTGGAATGATTTTTGGATTCATTTTTTTTATTGCTATTAGTGAATTTTTAGCAACCAATAACTCGTGGTCTTCTGGAAATAACGAATGTATATATGTAATAAATTCTAAAAAATGTTCGTTAAAAGCACTAGTATATGAGATAGACATAATATATGTTAATGTTTAGTCTTTTTTAAATATTATTTTTAATATATAAATAAATAATTAAATAAATAAACAACCAATAAATAAACAAACAACCTATAACCCCCTTAATTCTTGCTCTCTCTGTTGTTGTAATTTTGCGATAGTCATTTCAGAAGAAATTTTATTCGCTCCTTTCGGGTCATCGTCTCCGGCAGATGTTGATATTTTATCATTATATTGTAAATCAACGTAATTATGCATTTGTCTTATTCCTCCATTACCTTTTGCGGATAATGAATCTGAATCCATATCTAAAAAACTATATTGGTCTGAAACAATACCAAACATTCCACCACCTAATGAAAAAGCGGATGGTTCTAAATCATTAAAGGTTGCTTGTTTTACGACAACCTCTTGTTTTTGTTTAAAATATTGATTAATCGATTCACCGTATAATATTTCATACCCTTTATTTAATAATAGAAGTGAAGGAACTCGCGTAATTTTATCAGGCATGATTATTTTTTGACCGTTTTCCAATAAAATATATATTTTGTTGTTTTCATCTTTAATTCTTTTATCAATACAAATAAAATGTGTATCTTTTGCTAAAGGTGATTTAGATAGATTTTGTAAAAGGTTTTTAGAGTGATTACAATAATTACTATAATAAAGAATGGAATTCATCTATATTATGTTATACTAAGGTTTTTGCCTTTAAATTTTAACTCAATTATAAAAAAATTGATTTAAAAATAGATTTTAAATATTAATATAATAAATAAAATGAATCCTAAAGTTACTAATTTAACAGAACAAAACAACATCTTAACATTTACCCTTAGCGGATTAAATGTTAGTTTAGCTAATGCTGTGAGAAGAACAATATTGTCAGATATTCCAACGGTAGTATTTAGAACATCGCCATTTGAAGAAAACGACGCAATAATTATATCTAATACGTCCAGATTACATAATGAAGGGATAAAACAGAGACTTAGTTGTATTCCTATTCATATTACAGATTTAAATATGCCTTTGGAAAATTATATAATGGAAGTTAATGTAGAGAATATCACTGACACCACAATTTACGTTACAACCAAGGATTTTAAAATAAAAGATGTAACTACTGATAAATATCTATCAGAAACAGATACAAGAGACGTATTTCCCCCAAATGATTTCGGGGATTATATTGATTTTGTAAGATTACGTCCTAAAATTTCAAACGAAATACCTGGGGAAAATCTACATCTTACGTGTAAAATGTCAATTGGAACCTCTAAAGAAGATGGAATGTTTAATGTAGTTTCTACGTGTTCTTACGGTTTTACAACTGATGAAGTTAAAATAGAAGAAGAATTGAAAAAACAAATACAAAAATGGAAGGACCAAGAAAAAGAAGATAACATAAAGAAAGATATTGTTTATGAAACTAAAAATTGGAGATTATTGGATGCGTTGCGAATTACAAAAAAAGATAGTTTTGATTTTATTATAGAATCGATTGGCGTCTTTTCAAATAAAGAGTTGGTAAAAAAAGCGTGTAATATTTTAAATATTAGATTAAATGAATTAAATACTTTAATAGATACGGATAAACTAATTATAAACTTAAGTAATTCAACTATGCTTAATTGTTTTGACATTATTCTTGAAAACGAAGATTATACGATTGGAAAAATAGTTGAATATATGTTATATTCTAAATTCTTTGAAGGAGTCAAATCACTTACCTATTGCGGATTTAAAAAGATGCACCCACACGATTCAGAAAGTATTATTCGTCTTGCTTATCGTGATAATATAGATAACCCAATCATAAAACAAAACTTAAAAGATGGAATTATGGATGCGATGAATATATTTAAAAAAATAGAAGCACAGTTTTAAAATACACGATAATTATAAAAATTGAAACGTAATAATTGATAAAATATATAAACAAATAAAAAGTAAATAAATAAAAAGTAAAAACATAATGAAAGAACAAAAACAAAATAAACTTAGAAAGGGTAAATATGTAATAAATAAATATATAAATAAAACGAATGTATATAATCATATTTTTATAGGAACCGAAGGCGAAGATATACCTGAGGCAAATCTATCATTTTTAATTGAATTATTAGGGAGTAAATTATACGAAACATATGTTGATGAGATATTAAATATTTCATCAAAAAAAAATATAAAAGTTGTTGCTGTAGCACACCCATCAACCCCTCCAAAATACGCTTTAATAAAGGGTCAACCATGTTTATTTTATGGAAATAATGGAGGAACACATTATACTTGTTCGGTTGACGGAGAACACGTATGGAATTCATATAAACAAGGAATACAAACAGACCATTCAGACCACTTTTGTCAAACGTTTGCTCTTATGAAAACACAGCACGAATTCTTGCCAAACTCACAAATAGGTAAAAAATTTTTAAATTTAAAAAGAGGAGAGTATATGGATAACGCGTTTATAGCAAAAAATGTCGCGTGTGATATATTAAAATTATTAAATAATGATTTTAATATTGATGAAATAGTTGAGAATGTTTTAAAAACTACCGATAGAACCGGTAAATTAAGACATCAACGAAATAATCCAAACATAAAATTTAATGTCAAAAAATTTATAGACTATTGTCATAGTTTGACAAAGACGCAGTTATCTTGTAGTTCATTTTACGATAGAGTATATTTGAAATAATTTAACATAGACATTAGTTGAGAAGGATGCAAGTCATCGACATATTTTGTTACAATTAAAGGAGTAACGTATAAATTGTTTGGTTTAAGTTGAGTTATATAAATGTTATGTAAATTAAACATGTGAGTTTTATAATGAAAAGGGGTGACAGTATCCTTTTTTATATAAAAATTTATGTAGTTCTCGTAAAGGGTTTTAATGAATAAATTAATTTTATTATTAATTAGGATAAATTCATTAATATGTTCAGGATAATAAATTAAATAATTATTTATGTTTCCCTCTTTTTTTAAAATTAAATATTGATACTGTAATTTAGGTTGATTTCCACGCAATTTTTTAACGACTTCATACTGTAGATTTCGGAACTTACACCGCATATTTGTTAAAGAATTAAATATAACAACGCCTTGTATATTATATGGCGTATTAATACCTGCATAATTATTTATTAAATCATCATAACTTTCCCAATCGTTATATATTTCTGGAAATTTAACTCCGGTCCAAGTCCACATTCCATATTGTTTAATGTATTCCAAATCGCACGGGTAAACCATTACATTCTTTAATTTATTATTAAAATCGTCGCTTTTTTCATCAATTACATTAATAATTTGAAAAACCGCAACCAAATAAAGTTGTGGTTTAATAATTGGCGCAACAATTCGATTATATGGGTGTTGGAGAACAAACGAATAACAAAACTGTTTGTTTAACATATCTAAATATAAGTTATTTAAGACCATCGCTTCTGTAAACATCTCATTAAATGTTTTCGGGGGGTCAGCTTTAAAAAACGAGGTGTTTCCACCAACCACATTTTTGGTAGCTATTTCCCATCCTCCATCTGTTTCTTTATCCTCATCCCAAAAAACATTTACCATTGTTCCATCTATAAATTCTTGAGCTATTAAGTGTTCCGTTTTATCCGGAAATAGTTTTATAAATTCGTCACTCTGAACCGATTTTGTAGGAGAAAACGCGACAACTTTATTTTTAGAATTAACCACAATCGAACGACATAAACCGTAAGTTTGATTATTATCATTAGTTAATAAGGCTTTATTATAAGAAATTACAGTATAATCATCGTTTTTTTGTTTATTTAATTTTAGGGATATATTCTCTTGTTCATTTGGATTGTTTATCAACTCAATTAAACCAGGTATTCTTTTCAAATCAAAATAATTATTTGTATCCATTATAAATAATTATTCTTGAGAAACCTTTAAATATGTATTAATTATACTTTATCTTAAGTATAAAAATTTCTATAATAAATATAGAAACAAATGGAACAAACTATTGAAAATAATAACAACTATACTTCTAAAAGTTTCGGATTACAACTGGCAGATATTATATTAATTACAGATAATTCAAATCAACAACTTAATGGAAATACATTTTTCGTTGATTATATCGACAATTCAAAAATAAAATTAATTAATGTTGACGATTTAACCGGATATGAGTTAAACCTAAACGAAAATAAAACAATAGATAACTCAACAATTTCATCTATATCGTTATTAAGGCGTAACGATGAACCGGGATACGCTAAACAACACGATTTATTACCAAATACTTGGGTAAATATATATTTTGGGGGAGATGTCCCCATGGTAATAACTGGCGAAATTACAAATCTTGAAGGTGATATGATTGAAATAAAAACATACCCAAGCAATGATATCATTTATTTAAATTTTGATTACAAAGGTATTCCATTAAACCTTCCAATTGAACTAATTGAAATTCGAGAGAAAATAATAAAACCAACAGACGAACCAATGGAAGAAGAGATAACCCAAGAAGCTGAGGAACAAGAAGAAATCGGGTTACCTCAAGATACAATAAATGTCAAACCGCAATTTCGGGAATTTATTATAAATCCAAACCAAGTTGAATTTGGAAAAGAGGAATATGGACCAATAGTCCAATTAATTGATGTCGACACAAATAGACAAAGATATAGTATTGAAACCCAAACAAATGATTTATTGGATGATTTATTGTCTACAATTCCAACATTTAAAAGAACAAATGTCGTATTAAATAATATACATACAACTATTGAAAGATATAAACAATTAAGAACGACGTTTTCAAATTTTGATGAATATGGGAATGTTTTAAACCCATATTTAAAAAAATCAAATTGGAAACCATTAACAAACTATTTTGACAACTTTAACCAAAATTTATATTGGATTTTACCAAATGTAAAAAATGTTAAAAAACTATATATAGAAAATGAGTCGACAGAAAACGAATACAACACAGTTGAATTTATTGATTTATTTCAAGACTTGGAGGATGTAGACAATTTATTTATAAATTATAAAAATAATTCACAAAACACCGATGATAAATATTCAACTTTATTTACCGAACTAAATCCGCACTTTACACCTTTTAATTATGTTGAGTCTGAAGCAAAGTATGGAATAATTCACGAAAAATCTGTCGAAACGGACATGAATGTTATTGTATATGACATTAATGATAAAGAATCCCAACCACTTTTTACAAAATACAACACAGGTCTTCAAAAATTAAACGCATTTAGTCTCAGCGGAAATAAAATGATAACTACGCGTGAAACCCTTACAAATCCGGATATTTTACAAATTGCATCATTTGTTACTTTGCCAGAACCCACAATACGATTTTCAAGAGTAAATCTTCCGAATACTTCATTGTTGGATAAATCTAATTTAAATATAAATTTTTTAAATTATTGGCAGTTATTTAAACAAAATAAATTTACTATAAACAATATTATAGTTGATAATGTAGAACAAGAACTCGATTTTAATGAAACGAATTTCGTGAATAATATTAAAAATTTTGTTTTAAATTTACCCGAAAAAGAAATTAACGCGAATTATAAAAAATTTATTGATACAATTATACCTAAAACCCGTGTTTTATTTAATTTAATGAAAAAATATATTGTAGGTAAACTATCAATTGTTGATGTTGTAAGTTATTTAGAACCATTTTTAATTTATTCTGACGATTTGACATATAACCAATACAAGGAAATTATAGATTTTATTAATATAACAATTTCAAATTATAATAAAACATTTATTGAAAAAAGCAAGGTTTTATACGAATTTAAAAAAATATCCGAAAGATTTAAATTAAAAAATAAAGTTTTACCATTAATTAATATATTAAGCATCACCAAAAACGGCGTAAGTGATGTTGTATTTGAAACATACGATTTTACAGATAAATACGGAAACGTATTTACAAATTCGGAATTATTAAAAAAAATGGTAATGACTGATTTTGGAAATTTGTATAATACAGCAATAACACTAGATACGTTATTTCTTATTTTTCCTACAAGCATTAACAAGATTTTAGAGTCTGAATTAGATAAAAAATCATCGACCGAAAATAATACAGATAAATGCAAAAATTATATAATCGCAAAACAATATTTCAATTTATCTGACTTGGAAAACGATAATGATACAGATATTTATTTTGATAAACAATATGATACTACAAATTATGGTATTTTGGATAATTACGAAAAGGAAATAGTCAATATGCCACCTGATTTATTTATTGGGTTTTTAATTGAAAAACTTAAATCAACTATTAAATTAAACGAAAAGGATTCTGTATATTTGGCGGATACTTTAATTACTGGTTACAAACGGGTATTAGATGGAAACTATGCAGTGTTGAATTATGTTCCTTTAAATCCAGAAACGGAATTTAAAATGGCATATTATGTTCGTAAAAATAATAAATGGATATTGGATGATTCGGTCGATAATAATATAATCAGCGATAACCAAAATATTTTATGTAATTTACAAATCGGGTGTGTTAGTTCATCAGATAAAATCAACGACAAATGCGAAAGTTTAAAAACATCGAGTCAACAAATACAAAAAAAAATGTTGAACAATATTTTGGGCGAATTCGACCAAAAATACGAAATTTCTAAAATTGACTTTGAAACTGATATTCGTAAAATGTTTGATTATTATTTAAAAATAAATCCGATTTTGAGTGAATTACAATACTTTGAAATGTTAAAATATAACGAACAAAAATATAAGATTGGAACCGATAACACAACCCCAATAGATACACCTTCTATCATTTCACCATATTTTAAATTAAGAGACCTTATATTAAAGCAACCAGAGTTCACACAAAAACAGACTTATATTCTTAAATTCGTAGCTTCATTTACAAGACAAGCGTATGTTAACATCGACGAAGACCCAAATGTTGAACCAGAAAGTGAACATTGGTTATATTGTGTCAACACAAACGTAAAATTATTACCTTTATTTTTATTTAAATTAGCAACAGCATTTTTCCAATCTGCAGATTCATATAATAATACTCTTCAGTTAATAATCAAAGAAATCGGCGCGAGAAGTGATGACGGAGACTCGTGGGTCGATAAACATAGCGGGTATGTTATAACAAGAATTGATTTTGAGGTTGAAGAAGAATATTCTGATAGTGGATTTCTCATTAAATCGAGGGATGTTTTACAACAATCCGCGGGTGATACTCTTACTCTATCAAATAAAAATTTAAAAATTTTCGATAGTCCAGAATTTACACTTATTTATAATATTATAAATGAATTGTCATTAGTTATGGGCGTTAATATTGATACACAGACAGAATATATAATAAATGTGGTTTCCAATGTTATTAAAGAAAAAATAACTAGTGAAGAAGCGTATACCAAAGATTTTAACGAGGCGATGAATAAAGGAAAACCAATACCATCATATAAAGAATTATATAATACTATAATGTTATACACTACTGTAGGATTGTTTTTAATATGCGTTCAAACAAGTATCCCTCCAGTTAAAACCAGAAAAACATTCCCTGGATGCGTAAAATCCTTTGAGGGATATCCATTTGAAGGACCCGGAGATTTACAAAGTGTAAACTATTTAGCGTGTGTTTTATATAAATTAAAATCAAAGAAAAAACCATGGAACGTTCTTGAAAGAAAGAAGGAAGCCGCAATAGCAAATTTAATAAAAATAGCTATCGATAATTATCTTTTGCCGCTTACAGATATCGTCCGTAAATTTAACGAAAAAACAGAATACCTTTTAAAAAATCAAGACACAATAATTAGTGATGAATATAAAATTACAAATTGGAAACAGTTCTTACCACCATTAGTTGAAATCAAAATTAAAAACTTGGCAAATATCACAACAGAATTTAAACAATCATTATTTGATTATAAAAAGGCATCCTTTAATAAAGGAGAAAAAACACTTATCATCGAAAGTAAAATTATTAAATTTTCGCTTGCAATACAAGAAAAAATACAACACGTCATTAATAGTCAAAAATTATTATTAGTAACATCTGAAAATCGACCTTATGTTGAAAACGCGTGTTGTAATGAAAATACTAAAATGACAACCATTGAATATTTTAAAAACAAAAACGACGATATTTCGATTTTTAATAATAATGTTGAGGACCTTACAAACGTATTATATGAAATCCATCAGTTATCGAATGGGCTTTTATTTTCAAATAAGATAAATACAAAAAATATTTATCCAAAGGTTTCAAACGATTTTAGCGAACAAACCATTTATACAGCGTTTATTTTATATTGTCATTTTAAAACACCCGTTCCAATTAATAAATTGTTATTGCCTTTATGTAATGTAAAACCAGAGTATATTAATAGCGGAGATTCGAATATTGAAATCATCCGTAAATTAAAACAAGATGGTAAAACATATTCAACGGAGAATTTTTTAAGATTAATACAATTGATTAGTAGACAACATATAATTAATGTCGAAATAACAACCCAAAACATTCCAGAATTCAGCAGATTAAATGATTTATTAACTGCGTTTAATACAGAAAATGAAGAAGTAATTGAACCCGAATTACAAAAATTAATTCACAATCTTATTAATAAAAATAACGAAGATACTGCACAAACTAGAAATATTAATAATTATTTAATTAAACAAAATAATAGTATAAAAATTAAAGTGGTTGAATACATTGCCAAAAACGCAAACCTTACAAAGAAAAATATGAGTGTAATAACTAAATTTATAAATACATTAAATGATTGGGAAGGCTATAACGAAAAAATTGATAATGCGACCAAAATTTCGAATGATTCACTATATAATATAGTCCAATTTTTAAAAACTTATATACAAAATCTAAGTGTGACATTTCCTAATATGATATTAAATAAAACATCACATATAATGACGCCAAATTGGCCTTTTGCTAAAGTGTTATCTTCAAGACATTATAGCGATATACAAAAGGTAATTAAAGAATATTCTGAAAAATTGATAAAATATCATGAAGACCCTGTTTTGTTAAATATATTACAAACTATTCAAAAAACAACACTAAATATATTAAAATTATCGCAGGAATTACAGAGTTTTACTTCTACAAACTCACAGACCATATTTAATGAACGAACCAGTAAATTTTTATTCGAACACTTATTTTTAAAGGTTTGTATGAATTATATTGAATTGTCGCAAGATACAAAAATGATTGTAAGAGAAAAAACCACTAGGAATAATGTGGATGACGTGTATAGTGTGGAAAATACATATTCAGTCATGAATTCAACCGTATATAATTTAGATATAAATACTATTGAAACTAACGTTAATGTAATCCAAGGAAATCAAAAACAACTCAAACAAAAGGTTGCCGAATTGTTGTCAACGTATATTCAGATAATGAGCGACCACAAATCGGATGTCGACACCTCATACGAATTAATAATGGATAGAATATTTAAATTAAAAGAAAAGGAAAAAGATACGTTTACAGATAGATTAAAAGAGTTAAATGATGAAGAACGCGAAGCAGATACGATTCTTAAAATAAATAAACTTGGAGTTTGGAATAAAGGGTTGCAAAAGGGTTTAACAAAATATGTCGGCGAATATTATGATGAGGAAATTGAGATGGATAAACAACAAAATAATAAAAAACAAAAACTTGAAAATATGTTGGGGAAAAACAAAAACGTAAACGATGGAAATATGGATATTTATGTGGATGATTTAATGGAACAGCAAGAAATCGATGACGAGATTGACCGCGAAAATTATGATATGTCTCGTATGACAGAAGACTATAATGATGGCGATTATGATGGATATGAAAACGGTAATGATGATTACGATGACTACAATTAGACCGACCGGAAAGAGTTTGTGTCAACACAAATTATGGGGAATCCGGATACTTTATAAATTATTTAATATCTTTAGGGTTTTTAAAGAAATGTTGTTGACACAAATTATGGGGAATCCGGATACTTTATAAATTATTTAATATCTTTAGGGTTTTTAAAGAAATGTTGTTGACACAAATTATGGGGAATCCGGATACTTTATAAATTAATTATTATTTATAGGTTTTTTGTAAGCGTGATTTTAGCATACTAAAATAAAATATCAACTATATATAATATAAATAAAATGACAAAAATATTATTTATAATGTTTCAAGGTGCAGGTACGAATTTAAAAAGTTGGAATGAATATACCAAGAGTAATTTTTTAGATAAATTAAAAAAATTAGGTGATGTTTATACTTATCAAGATAAGATGAATAATACTTGGCATTATTATGATATGGAAAACAAAGGACATACTGATTATGATTCTAATATTGATTTTGATTTATCTTATGTTAATCCTGATACACATATTAAAATGGTATATGATGATATACAATCAAAATATAATATTAAGGAATATAAATTTATTCCTATCGGTTGGAGTGCTGGTTGTTATTTTGCTTTATATTTTGCACAACTCTATTTAAAACAATGTATTCACGTTATTTTATTAGATTCTTCTTTATGGACACCAAATAATATGAAACTTCGCTTACAAGCCCTTAATGAATCAGGCATAAATGATACTCCTAATACAGATGTAAAATTAAGAAAGATGTTAGATGGATGGAAACACACACATACAAATATAGATGATATGTATTTAATAAATGATATGTGTCATACTGTTAGAAGTACATTTTTTAGCAAACATTTAAAATTAAAATTACCTGTACCTACCTTATCATTTGTGAATATACAAGAACCAGAAGGCGATGAATGGTCAAACAACTTTAATAATAATAGAAGAATAGCAGAAATAAAAATATTAAAAAAACATAATCCTGATAATTATACCGCAATTATATTTACTAATAAGACCCACTATATTTTTGATATGATAAAACCTGCAAAAGAAATTATTGAACAAATTAAAAGTATAATTCCTTTATCCTTACAAAAAACACCAACAAAAACTATGACAAGAACTAAAAGTAAATCAACAAGAAGTAAAAGTAAATCACCAAGAAGTAAAAGTAAATCAACAAGAAGTAAAAGTAAATCAACAACAGATGGTAAGAAAAAGATAAAAACAAGTAAAAAAAATTAAGTTTTTAATCGGCGTTTTAAATGTTAAAAGGTGTAAAAATATACTTTATTTAATTAAAAATTTAAAAATATTATACAATAATTCTAAATCATTATTATTTATATTATTTTTATTGTATGTAAAAATTAAGTTAGAATAATTGTAATCAGTATCATCTTCAATACATATTATGATGTTATTATATATTGTTATATATGATGTATAATTACCATATATATTATGAATATATGATTCATTTATATATTCAAATATATCTATAATCATATCATATTTTTCATCATCATAAATATTAACTAACATTTTATTTTGTTCATTAACTAAATCTTTTTTATTATCTTGAAGTATATCTAATTTTTTTGTTAATTCAATATGTGTGAAGTTTTGTTTATTTAGTAGGAGTTTAAAATTCATATATAATTTATATAATGTTGTTTTTATATATTTATAATCGGCATTTGAAATGTAAAAAGGTGTAAAGAAATGTTGTTGACACAAAATACAATAGAAATCCATAGACTTTATAAATTATTTAATATCTATAGGTTTTTTAAAGAATTGTTGTTGACATAAATTATGGAGAATCCGGATACTTTATAAATTATTTAATATCTATAGGTTTTTTAAAGAAATGTTGTTGACACAAAATACAATAGAAATTCATAGATTTATAAATTATTTAATATCTATAGGTTTTTTACACCTTTGCACATTTAAAATGCCGATTTTTTAATAAATAACCTATTTATATTTATTTAATATTTCAATATGCCAATCATTAAATATGCCAGTTAATTGATTATTACGTTTATATTTTTCATTATCAATATAACACAATAAATAAGAAATTGAACCTCTATAGCTTTCATTTGGTTTTGGTGTTTTATTTATACATTGACAAACATACTCAAAATTATCATTATAATTATGTTTAGCAAGTAAAATTAATATATTAACTGCGTCTGCTTCTAATCCATAATATGTTATATCTTGATGTTTTCTTAAAATAGATAAACATTGTTTAATTTCGTTTAATTCAGCTTCCATTATATACGTATATATATATATTTATTTATATTAAATATAAATCAATTTTTTTTAATTTGTTATTTTTAAGTTGGCGTTTGAAATGTTAAAAGGTGTAAAGAAATGTTGTTGACATAAATTATGAGAAATCCATAGACTTTATAAATTATTTAATATCTATAGGTTTTTTAAAGAATTGTTGTTGTAGTTTTTCTTGTCTTAATTTTATATATTCTTCTTTTTCTTTTTGTCTTTTTTCTTTTGCAAATATTATAATTTGTTGTATTTTTTCTACATCATGTATTTCATTATCTTTCATTTTTTCTTTTTCAGAAAGAATTTTATATGTTTTATCTTCTTCTGGTATAAATGGATTATTATCATAATTTATTAATGGAACACATATTGGAATTATATTATTATCATCATTATTAAATTTTCCTTTTATATTAGCTTTATACTCTTCTTCTGTTTGATTAGTATCTTTCAAAAATGCTTTAAACATTGACATTCTTTTATTATTCGA
>Ga0194044_10000052_pt1 | contig 41221 bp, 37 predicted proteins | sample JunL4417m_MetaG_FD_155460 | JGI IMG/M metagenome (GOLD analysis project Ga0194044, IMG submission 155460) | Anoxic zone freshwater microbial communities from boreal shield lake in IISD Experimental Lakes Area, Ontario, Canada - Jun2016-L442-17m | ecosystem: Environmental > Aquatic > Freshwater...
GAGCACCTTCACTCACTGGCAGAGCTGATCCGCCAGCGGGTGGCCAAGGGCGGCGAGCTGAAGATGCGCCCACGTGACGATCCAACGAGGAGGCCAGTGTCACCCTCCCCAGCGAACCAGCCCGACTTGAGAGCGGGCAAGGCCATCCCGCTGGACGAGCTCAGGGATGCTTGCGCCGAGTACGACAGGCGCTGCGAGAAGGATGTGGACTTCAACAAGTGGCTCAAGGTGTTCCGCGACGACGTCGGTATCGACATGGACCACGACGCCTCACAGCTCTCACTCGACCTCGAGAACCCCGAGCACTGCGACAACCTTATCCTGCTGCCGAACCGCTGGCTGACCCATGTCCCGTCCAGGAATCGGGAGCACTACAGGAACACAGTCGAGAGGCTTGGCACATGGTGGCGGCGCCTCGACGAGAACCCGCTCCCCACCCCAGCGACGCGACTCACGGACCCTGAGCTCTCACTCGCCCAGTACGAAGACGTGTTCGATTCACTCAGGGCGATTCAAGTGAATGACCGGCAGACGTTCAGCCATGTGGCTGCCTCGAAGACCCTGTACTTCGCCCGTGCGCACGTGTTCGTCGCCTGGGACAAGGGCATCAGGGCGGCTCTTCGGCATCGCGACAGGTCGGGTGCTACCTACCGCAAGTTCCTGGAGGGCGTTCGCGGCACGCTGTTGGCGATCCGCGATACGTACAAGACACGGGAGTACGACCTCGACGAGCTGCCGCGTGAGATCGGGCAGACGGGTTGCACTGCCCCGGAGGTGATCAACAAGTTCTACTGGGTGAAGACCCACCCCGAGAAAGGCTGAGTGACAGCTTGACGCAGGTCTTGATGGCGCGTCGCAGCCGGAGCCGCCGTCCGGCTTGAGGCTGCCAGGCCCCGCGCCTTGGGCGTGTCGCAGGCATCGTCTTGCGTTATCGTGTGATGACAAATCGAGGTGGGGTGACCGCTCGGCGCCAGGTGGTTCTGTTCCTGCATCTCATGAAGGCGACCGCGAAGCAGCGGTTTCACTTCGTCCGCCGCAAGGTCAACCTCGACATGCTCGCTCGCCTCGGCATGATGCCGGGAGACGCCAAGGATCGGGGCATGGCCCTTACGCCCCGGGACTACGTCCGAGGTTCCGACCAAGACCGCAACTATCCGCAGCGCGACGTTTGGGTGGTTGGCCTACGAGCGACCGATGCCCTACCCCTTCCGGGAGACCGAACCACCCGCCAGCAAGGAGGAGCCGCGATGAGCACGACCTTCTGCCCGGCGTGCATGAAGGACGCCGACGTGCGCATCGAGGGCCGCCGCGAGACTCTGCCGGTACGTGGCGAAGACATTGAGGTCGAGGCCCGAGTCGCTGTGTGCTCGACCTGCGGTGAGGACATCTGGCTGGACGAGCTCGAGGGCGAGACGCTCGCCCGCGCGTTCGCCGAGTACCGCCGCAGGCGCCGCTTGCTCCAGCCCGACGAGATGGCGCGGATCCGTCGCCGGTGGGGGCTCGGTCAGCGCGCGTTCGCGCAGCTTCTCGGCTGGGGCGAGATCACGCTGCACCGCTACGAGAACGGCTCGCTGCAGGACGCAGCGCACGACGCGCAGCTGCGCATGGCCGAGCGCCCCGAGAACATCCGCACGCTGCTTGAGGCGCACGGCGAGCGGCTCACGCCGCGGCAGCGCGCAGCGGTCGAGCGGCGGCTGGGGGAGGCAGCGGCCCTCGCGGCGAAGTGCGAAGGTGGCGACGAGGACTTCGAGCGCCTCCTCGCGCGCAGGGCCGAGGGCGGCTTCGGAGGCCATGCCCCGCTCTCGCTGGCCAAGGTCCGCGAGACGATCGCCTACTTCGCCGCGCGGCCCGGCATGTTCGTGACGAAGCTCGCGAAGCTGATGTTCTACGCCGACTTCCTGCACTACCGCGAGCACGCGACGTCGATCACGGGGCTCGCCTACGCGCACGCGCCGCAGGGGCCGATCCCCGAGCGTTACGAGCGCCTCAGGGACGACGCCAGCGAAAGCGCCGTCGTCGAGGTCGAGGAGAGGTGCGGAGACGACTGGTCGAGTGAGGTGCTGGTCGCACGGCGACCCGCGAACCTCTGCGTGTTCTCGGAAACAGAGCTGACCGTTCTCCGAGCAGTGGAGAAGCCGCTGGGGGCGAAGACCTCCAGGCGCCTCAGCGAGATGTCGCACAGCGAAGCAGCCTGGACGACGACGTCCATGGGCGAGCGCATTCCCTATGCGGCGGCAACGAGCTTGTCGTTGATGCCTTTGGGCTCATCGCCGGCCTGACGGAGCTGAGCGGCGCTGTTCGGCTTGCGGCGGAATGCGCAAACCGCTCACCGAAGGACTGGCATGTGTTGTCTCCCAGCGCGGTGGTCGCCGAAGGGGTGCTCCACCGGCTCGTGAGCTCTTCCCTGCACCTTCACGTGGAGGGCAAGAGCTACCGGCGGAGGCGGCGGCCGGGACAGGGCGAGGAACGCGCCAATGGAGGCCCGGCAGAGCAGAAGAAGCTCACGAGACCGGTTGGGGAATTGTTTGACGCTCGGGGTGGGGAACTACTTGACGTTCGACAGTCACTGGTTATGCCCAGGCCGTGAGACTCGGTCATAACGTCGACTCGGGAGTGTCAGAGCCTCCTTCTTTGGGCAGAATGACCAGCCCGGCTCCCTCGACGCGTTGACGCTTCTGGCAATCGCTTGACCTCCCAGCGTCCGTGGTCGATACTCTTGACGGCTCATCTACCACGCGTAGAAAGAGCAACGACGTCGTCCGCTTGCGGGCGACGTCAGCCCTTAAGGGGGTCTTCCCCGCCACTTCTCTCCCACTCCGCCCGCATCTGCTTGCGCCGATATGCTTCGTCGACCACGTAGGCCGTCCAGAGCATGATGTGGTCGCCGCGGTCAGCGAGGATGACCGCATGCGTGAAGTCCGGCAGCGCGACGACGATGCGCCGATCGCCCCGGCGCTCGTTGGGCCAAGCCACCACGCGGTGCGTGCCCAGCGCGTCGATGATCGCCCGCGGCCACCGAATGCGCTCGCAACGCCGAAGGTCGGGCAAACGCTCGCCCTCGTCGGCGCCCTCAGAGACGAGATGCTGAAAGGTCGCCTCCCGCCCGTTGACGAGCGGATGGCGCTTGACCGCCCACCGGCGCCCCGGGATCGAAGGACGCGTGGCGATGAAGTCCGCGCGAAAGCCCAGGTGGGCGGCCTCGATGTAGGCCTCCCAATCGCCACCGTAGTCCTCGAGGCGCAGCAGCGAAGGCAGCCATGCCTCTGGCCCGGCGCTCACGGTGGCGACGCTGTCCACCGCAGCACGTTGAACTTGCGCATCGTCAGTGGCGTCGTCTCGGTGATTGAGCACCCGCAGCCCGCCCGGAGCTGCATGACGAGGGAGGTCTTGGCCCTACTGCCGTTCAGCTCGCGGGCCGCGTACGCCACCGCGCCCGCAAGCAGATCGGCGAGCTGGACCTGCTCCACCTCGTGCGAACGCACCGCTTGCACGCGCCGGATCATGCTGCAGTCAGGATCGCGTTGGCTGTTGCAGAGGATCTCATGAAGCTTGGCCGCCCGAGCGCCGGACCGCGAGTCCTTGATGTCGAGGTAGACGCTGTAGCGGTCACCGGTGTTGACCAGCTTGTCGAGCAGGGTGAAGTACATCTTGTAGTACCACGTGTCGTGATCCTGGCCGAAGGCGTCGTGCCTGAGCAGGCTCTTGTCGGGGATCAGTACGGCGCGGAAACAAAGAACCGGCTCGCGCACGTAGTAGGCGAGCAAGTCGGCGTAGAGGCCGACGCCGGCGGGCGACACCTTCCACTTCGCCTCGAATGACGGTGGGCGACCATGGGACGCTTTGAGACGCCGAAGGTCGTTAGCGACGCGACGCGCGTCTGCCTGCGTGCGGGCACGTGAGCGCGCCAAGCACCATCACCTTCTGGCGATCGTGCTCGATGTGGCAGCTTTCGTCGCAGTAGATGTTGAAGTCGATGGTGTGCCCCTCGGACGCGAGACCGATCGTCAGCCGTACCCCATGATGATAGGCCTACGCCCGGACGCGGGCGAGAGTGACAATGGTGGGCGCCGCCTTGGCGACCCGAGGATGACGTTCACGCGGCGCGGTCATGGAGGGAAGTGGACCTGGTGAGGTGCTCGTCCTCATCTTGACCCGGCCCATAGTAGGTGAAGGTGGGGAATCGAGCATGGGGATCGGCCGCACCTTGCCGGATGCCATCTCCTCAGTGCGGCGGACTGCCTCCTTGAGCCAGAGCTGCTCGACCTCCACCGCGGAGAGGTCGTCAAGGCTTGCGAGGAGCTCCCGGGCGAGACTCGCCCGCGCCGAAGGACCCAGCTGCAGCGCTTCGACTGAGCTCGTCGACGGTCATGGCAGCTCGCGTCACATTCGTTCCGCTGCGACCGCAATCGCGCTCTGCCGTGCGATGGCACTAAGGGCCTATCCCGATAGGGATGTGCGTGCGGGGCGTTCTTGGACCGAGCGGGGCGGTCACGAGACGGTCCCCTCGTAGCCCAGCTACGTGGGGATCCGGGGAGGGGCCGCATCCGCGACGTGTCCACGGGCGCATCCGTGCGTGCAGACCTATTGGGATAGGCCCTAAGCGCTTCGTCCTTTGTATCCCCGGCGGCGACGCAACCAGGAAGATCCGGAACATACGCGCCGTACGATGTGGAACCCTTCTCAACTACGACCAGATATCGCATGGCAGCTCGCTCCTATTTCTTAAGGACCCGACGGACGAACGCGCCTCGCGACTCCTCGAACGCATCCGGGCCGAGCGCGAGTCCACCGACGACGAATCCCGGCGAATCCCTCGCCGCACGAAAGCGAGGTCACCGAAAGCATGCATGCGGTTGCCTTGGCCACGGCCTCTAAGATAAAGTCTTCTACCTTAGCGCCATGGCAACCATGAGCCACGATACATGGGCCTTCTACGGCCGGCGAGTCGAGCTCGACGAGCTCCGGGAGATCCTGCGCCGCAAGCGCTGGTTCTTCCTGAAGGTGTCCGGCCGCCGGCGCATCGGCAAGACCAGCCTCGTCCAGCAGGCCCTCCAGGCCGAGGGCCGGGATAAGATCCTCTACATCCAGATTCCGGACTCGGATCCGGCCGGCGTCGTCTCCGCCGCGTGCGATTTCTACGCGCTGTTCGGCATCGAGGCTGCGCCGCCGGTGGACCTGCGGTCGCTCGCCGCCTCGATCGGCGACCTGGTCCGGCGCGGCTACGTGGTCGCTGTGGACGAGTTCCAGTACTTCCACCGCAAAGCGCTGTTCGAGTTCACCTCGCACCTGCAGTTCGAGGTCGATCGGCTCGCCGCGGACGCGGCGGAGGTGCGCGGCGGGCTGATCGTGCTGGGGTCGATCCACACCGAGATGGAGGCGCTGCTCGAGGACCGCAGTGCGCCCCTGTTCGCGCGGTTGACCCACGCGCTCGATGTGCCGCACCTCGACATCGCTTCCGTCCTCGAGATTCTGCGCGCCCACGCCGAACCGACGGCGGAGCGGCTGCTCTTCCTCTGGAACCTCTTCGAGGGCGTACCGAAGTTCTACCGTGACGCCTATGAGGAGAAGGTGCTGAGCGCGGACCGGAACGAGCTCGTGCGCGAGCTCTTCTTCTCCAGCTCATCGCCGCTCCGCGGCGAAGCCGAGAACTGGTTCTTGCGCGAGCTCCGTGGCCGATACGACCTCGTGCTGAAGTACATCGCGCGCCATCCCGGTTGCACGAACGGGGAGATCCACGCCCACGCCCGTTCCGTCGCGGCGGGACGGGAGAAGCAGGTCGGCGGCTACCTCAAGGTGCTCCGCGACCGCTACCGGATGGTCGATCAGCTCCAGCCGGTGTTCGCAAAGGCGACCGCTCGGAATGGGCGCTACTACATCTCCGACAACTTCCTCCGCTCCTGGCTGGCCGCGCTGGCGACCCCCGCCGCGTCGGTGAACTTCCGCCCGCTGGAGGCCCTGGTGCGCGAAGCGGACGATCGCCTTGCGGATGCGGAGGGGCACGGTCTCGAGCAACTTGTGGGCGCCCTCTACGAAGAGCGCAGCCGCAAGGGCCTGGACGGATTCTGTCTGACGCAACGGGTGCAGGGCTTCTGGGATCGCGGCGACACCGAGATCGACCTGGTGGCGCTGAACGAGGAGGAGCGGATCGTGCGCCTGGGGACCTGCAAGCGCGCCGCCGAGAGACTCGCCCCGGACTACCCGCGCATCGACGCGCACGTCGCGCGCTTCCTCGACCGGGTGGAGCGTGTGCGGGGGTGGCGCGTCGAAAGAGCTGCCATCGCGACCCGTCATTCGCCACGAACCCGAGAGGCGGCCGAACGTGCCGGCTACATCCCCCAGGATCTCGATGAGCTGACCGCCGGCCTATGAGCGACGCCGCCAACCGCATCGTCCAGAAGCTCTGGTCCTACTGTCGCGTCCTGCGCGACGATGGACTCTCATACCAGGACTACGTGGAGCAGCTCACCTTCCTCCTCTTCCTCAAGATGTCCAACGAGCGCGCACGGCTCACCGGCGAGTAGCAGCCGATCCCCGAGGGCTATCGCTGGGCCGACCTCGCCGCGCCCCAGATGGAGGGCGTCGAGCTGAGGTCCGCGTCGACCGCGTCGCAGCCCTCCTGCTCCAGGGCGCGCCGGACCGACTCGGCGATCCTCCCAATGCGAGGCACGTGCTCGGAGTTGTCCGTTCCTTCGTCCACGAAGAAGCCGTGCTCGTCGCGGAGCACCTGCTCCCCGACGGCTCTTGCCGGCGCGATCGATTCAGGGTCCATTCTCGCCTCCGTTCTCTCTGTCTCTGCCCGCCAACGCCATGCGCATCACCGGCAACCGCGGAGCGGCCGCCCGGCGGAGGCCGGCGCTCTGCGGCTCCTCACGTATCTTCGTGCGCAGCCGGATCCTCCAGTGGTGGTAGCTCCTCGGGCGGCACGAGGACGCGCAGCGACCGCGCCTGGCCCGGCGTGCGCGCGATCAAGCCTCGTTCGGCCAGCGTGACGACCATGCGATGCACAGACGGCGGCGTCACCCGAAAGAACCGCTGCATGTCCGCTTCGGCCGGCGGCTCCCGGTGGATCAGGGTGTAGGCGCGGACGAACGCAAGGTACTGGCCCTGCAGGAGCGTGAGCTCCGGGCGCTGCGCGTCCGGCGGCGTCACCGCGCACCCCATTGCCGGCGCGCTTGCGAAGCGCGCCGCCGCGAGCGTGCGGTAGAGGGGCCGCGATCGGCCTTCTCGTCGGGTTCGGCTCTGGTCAATCCCACTCCTCCGGCAGCTCGCCGCCGGCCACCTTGCGCAGCAGTTCCGACACCTCGCCGGCGTTGAACGCCGTGGGGTCGAAGTCGCGGCCGTCGACGTCGAACGTGTGCAGGTGGCTGTCGAGCCAGCCCATGGCGGCGTTCAGCACGCTGTGCAGCTCGCCGAGGTTGTACGCGGCCGGCGCCTCAAGGCGCCGCCAGATGGGCGGCTTGGCGCGGAGCAGCGTGATCTTCAGGGTGACGATGGTCTCCATGCGGGCTCCGTTCGGGTCGCTTGCGACAATCGTATCGCGAAGTCCTCGAGTGCCCGTGAGGAGATGGCGGCATTGACGAGACGCTGTCACTTATGATTATGATGCTATCGGAAATAGCAAGGATAGTAACTGCTGATGACAGCGCGCTCATCGACTCCTTCGCTCGGCCGCCTGCTCGAGCTCCTCGAGCTTGAGCAGCCACGCGTTGTCAGCCGGGACGGCCTCGAGCACGTGGCGCAGGAGGCCGGCGTCCACTGGCCGATCAACGTGGTGCTGCAACGGCTGCGCGAGCGCGGCTGGCTCCTCGACCTCAAGACGCGCGGCGTCTGGGAGTTCGCGCCCGCCGCGCGTGCGGGAGCATACAGCGCCGGTGATCCTCTCATTGAGCTGCGCGCGACCCTGACGCGTCGCCCGGATGCGCCGTTCGCAGTGGCGGCCGAGTCCGCGGCGTACCTGCTGGGCTACGCCAGCCGTCGGCCTGCCCGCGAAGCGGTGAGTGCGCCGGCTGGTCTGACCGTGCCTCCGGCGCTTCGCGCGTACCGGGTCGTGCGTTGGGTGCCACGTGCGCCGCTGGTGAAGCGCGAGAGCCTCCCAGTGTGGAGCCCGACCACGCTCGTCGCGTTCATGGCGGCACGACCGTCGCTCTATCGCGATTGGCCCAACGCCGGCGAGTGGCTTGGCCCGGCAGCCGAAGCTGTTGAGGGCGATCTGCTCCACGCCGAGCTTGAGGGGAGATCGCGAGCTGCGTGGGCTCGCGCGGCCTATCTGCTCGACCTCGGCGGTCAGGTCGCGGCGGCGGCGAGGCTCCTTGAGGACGCGCCCCCTGATGCGGGGCCCTACTACTTGGGCCCGCGTAATCGGCAGGGACGCCACTCGGGCGCCTTCGACGTCATCGATTCCACAGGCCTCGAGATCGGCGCTCAGTGATCACCGAGGGCTACATCGTCCGGCACTACCAGGGCCGAAGTGGCGGGCGCGACCCGGCCCTGATCGACATCGCGCAGGACCACCTGCTGTGCCGACTGGCCGACCGGGGGCTGTTCGAACTGGGCATCGCGCTGAAGGGCGGCACAGCCATCCGCAAGTTCTGGGCGGGCAGCGCGGGGAGGTTCTCCACCGACCTCGACTTTGCGGGGCTCGACGATGCAGCCGCCGAGTTGGTGCTGGAGGCCATCGACGGCGCCCAGGTCGGGCCTTTCGGCTTCACCACGGAGCCCATCGACGGCACACTTCGCGTCGCGGTACAGATCACGAGCCCGTTCGGCTCACCGGAAGTACCCGCGCGTCTCGATCTCGGACGCCGGCCGCTCTGGCTGGCGGCGCAGCCGGCCCAGCCGATCGCGCTGCCGATCCATCAGCGCTACGATTTCCCGCTTCCGCCGATTCCGGCTGCCCGCGTTGAGGAGATCGTCGCCGAGAAGCTGGCGCGCTTTCGGCGCGCCGGCCTGGCGCGCGATCTCTACGACCTGGCGTGGTTCTCGACGCGGTCCTTCGATGAGACCTTGGTCCGGCGCCTGACGGTGCTCAAGGTCTGGTGCGACGTGGTCGACGATGGACTCGGGTCGCGGCCGTTCGACCCGCAGGACGTCGTGAGACCGCGCCGCGAGGCCGAGTTCCAGCCGGAGGCCATCGGCTACCTGACCACGCCGGTGGACATCATCGGCTGGGTGGAAGCGGTGCGGCGGCGCTTCGGGTTTCTGGTGAATCTCGACGACTTCGAGCAGCGGATTGCGCAGTGCAGCCGCGCCGATGAGTGGGACGTGCGTCAGGCGATCGCGGCTTTCGGCGGCTGTTCGCCGGGTGCGTCTTCGTGACCGGCACGCGCCGCTCCAACAGCTCCAGCTCGCGGAGCGTGGCCAGATATCGTGCGGATCCCAGGCGGTCTGGGCCTACGGCTGGGCTCGAGGTGAACCGGGGAGTCATCGGCTGAGAGAGCCACTGCGCTTGCAGAATGTGACACTTTTTGTTAGTTTCCGAAAGTGTTATGGATGTTTCAGTCGTGAAACCGCGTGAGAGTGCCTCTGCCTTCCTTGCGGGGCTTCAGTCCCACGGGCGCTACACCTTCAGCGACGCCGATGCGGTAATGGGCCTGTCGCGATCCGCCGGCGCCGTTCAGGCCGTACTGCGTCGCCTGAGGAGCAGCGGTCGCATCGTCGCCCTGCGCCGCGGCTTCTACGTAATTGTCCCACCCGAGTACGGTAGTGCGGGTAGTCCGCCGGCATCATGGTTCATCGACGACCTCATGCGCTACCTTCAGCAGCCCTACTACGTGGGCCTGCTGACCGCCGCCGCTCTGTACGGCGCCTCCCACCAGCAGCCCATGGTGTTCCAGGTCGTGACGGACCGGCCCACTCGTCCGGCTATTGCCGGACGCACGGCCGTCGAGTTCCACATGAGCCGTTTGGCCGAGGGCACGCCGGCCGATGCCGTCCAGACCGAGACCGGCTTCATGCGCGTCTCTACTCCCGCGGCCACCGCCTTTGACCTCGTTCGGTTCGCCCGCGCTTGTGGCGGCTGGGGCAATGTCGCCACGGTCCTTCAAGAGCTCGCGGAGCGGCTCGATCCGGAGGCGTTGTACGCCGGCGCGGCGTCCGTCGGCACACCGCAGCTCCAGCGTCTCGGCTACCTGCTCGATCGCGCCGGCCATCCGCGACTGGCCGACCCGCTGCTGCGCGTTCTGTCGGCCAAACGCTATCGACCCGTGTTGCTCGCCCCCGATGCGCCGCGCGGCGAAGAGGAGGCTGCCAGTCCGTGGCGGGTCATCCCCAATGAAGACGTCGAGGTCGACCTCTGATCCCGCGTGCGCACATCACTGCGTGGCGCGCACATGCTCCGTGGCCGTCTGACGCCCAGGTCGAACAGGACCTGGTGCTTTCTCGCGCGCTCACCGAGATGTTCAGCCGACGCCTGGTCGCTGCTTCGTTCGCCTTCCGCGGCGGCACGGCGCTGCACAAGTTCCACTGCGACCCGCCCGGCCGCTACTCGGAAGACATCGACCTCGTCCAGATCGAGGCGGGGCCGATCGGGCCGGCGCTCGACGATCTGCGGGCCGCGCTCGATCCGTGGTTGGGCGAGCCGAGCTCCAGGCGCGGTTCCGACAGCGTCAAGCTGGTCTATCGCTTCGAGACCACGGCGCTGCCCGTGCAGCCTATGCGTCTGAAGGTCGAGATCAACACGCGCGAGCACTTCTCGTGTCGTGGCTTGCGAGAGCATGAGCTCACGGTCGAGACGCTGTGGTTCACAGGCGACGCCAAGGTCACCACGTACACTCTCGAAGAGCTGCTGGGCACCAAGCTCCGCGCCCTCTACCAGCGCAAGAAGGGCCGCGACCTCTACGACCTGTGTCGCGCACTCACCGATCTCGACGTGGATGACGGGGCGGTCGTTGCGTGCTTCCAGGCGTACATGACGCGCGGGTCAACGGCCGTCACCCGGGCCATGTTCGAGGCCAACCTTGCCGAGAAGCTCGCCTCACCGGCGTTCGGGAGAGACGTAGTACCGCTGCTGCGCACCGGCGAGGCCTACGACGTCGATCAAGCAGGCGCGCTCGTCCTGGAGCGGCTCGTCGCACGCCTCCCCGGTGAACCCTGGAGGGGGCGCATCTGAGATGGCACTGAACCCCATCGTCTTCACCGAGAACGTGCTGCACAGCTTCCTGCGCTACCAGCTCACCGCCTACGCCTTCGCCGACGACGGCCTGCGCGCCCAGATGCGCGAGCTGCTCTCGCTCGACGCCACGCGGCGCTCGCCGCTGCTGAAGGGTCCCTACGTGAGTCTGTCGCGGCCGTTTCGCGAAGGCGCGTCCGTGGACGCGCTGGTGGCCGAGGGTCTCCTGCACCCGCACATGCGCCGGCGCATCCCCGCCGAGATCACCCACCTCTACGGCCACCAGGAGGAGGCGATCCGCGCCATCCGTGGCGGGCACACCACGCTGGTCTCCACGGGCACCGGCTCGGGCAAGACCGAGTGCTTCCTGTACCCGGTGATCAGCACGTGCCTGCAGCTGCGCGATGACGGCGAGGCCGCAGGCATCAGCGCCGTGATCGTCTACCCCATGAACGCCCTGGCGGAAGACCAGCTCATGCGCCTGCGCTCGCTGCTCGCCGGCGCCGGCATCACCTTCGGCATGTACGTCGGCAAGACGCCCGAGCGCGAGAACGAGGTCACGGGCATCAGGCTGCCGGCCGGTGCGTCGCGAGCAGACTACGAGGCCAAGCTGGCGACGGTGAGGGGCGAGCGCGGCGGCGAGGCGGTGCACCCGGCCGAGGAGGTCTGCTCGCGCGAGGCCATGCGCACGCCGGGCGGGCAGCCGCGCATCCTGCTCACCAACGTCAAGCAGCTCGAGCTCCTGCTCACCAGGCAGCGGGACGCGGAGCTGTTCACCGACGCGCGCCTGGACTACCTGGTCTTTGACGAGGCGCACACGTTCACGGGTGCGCAGGGCGCCGAGACCGCCTGCCTCATCCGCCGTCTGCGGTCGTTCTGTGGGCGCGGCGCGCGAGACACGGTGTGCGTCGCCACCTCGGCCACCATCGTTGACCGCGACGAGCCCGATGCGGCGCGCGCCTTCGCCTCACGATTCTTCGGCGTCGAGGCGAGCCAGGTTGTCACCGTCGGCGAGGCCTACGAGCGCGAAGTGTGGCGCGCGCAGCGGGTCGTGCCGCCGGCGCCGTCCGGCGACCCGGCGGCGCTCCTCGACGCTTGCGTGAAGGCCGTCGAGGCCGAGGAAGGTGATGAGATCGCAGCGCACGTCGGCGAGGCGTATCAGACACTCGCTGGCCGACCGCTGCCCGCGGGCATCTGGGCCGAGCGGCTGCACGCCGAGCTGGCGCGCAACGAGGTCGTCCACCAGCTCAGCGAGCTGCTCGCGGAGCCGCGGGCGTTGGGAGCGCTGCCCGAGGCGCTGCGCCCGCATGTTGGGCGCGAGGTCAGCGAGGCCGAGATCCTCGCCTGGCTCACGCTGGGAGCGGCGGCTCGCGACGATGGGCGTCCGCTCCTGCGGCCCGTCGTGCATGCCTTTGTGCGTGGCATCAGCGGCGCTGTGGTCACGTTCCCTGAGGCTCAGGTAGAGGTTGAGACTGGCGATGAGGCGGTGTCTGCCACGAGCGGAGCCAAACTGTGGCTCGCGGCAGAGGACGAGATGCAGGCGACGGGCGAAGGTCGCTACGCGCACCTGAGCGTGCTCACCTGCACGACGTGCGGGCAGCACTACTACGTCACGTCGCTCAAGGACTTTGCCTTCAGCGGCCGGGCGCCGGGCGGCGGCGAGGCCGTCGGAGACGCGGTCTTCTGGGAGCCTTTGGGTCAGGCGCAAGGAGGCGTGCGGGCCCTGCTGGTCGATCATGTCGTCGGCGGCGCCGACGACGCGGACCTCGACCAGCACGATCGCCTCGCGCCCATCCACCTCTGCCGGCGCTGCGGCGCTGCACATCATGAAGAGGCAGGGCGCTGCCTGCAGTGCGGCGTCGCCGGTCGGACCGTGAAGCTCCACGCCATCCGCCAGAACCGGGTGAATCCGGGCAAGCTCACGGCCTGCCTCTCGTGTGATTCGAAGGCGCGCCGGCTCCGCGGCATCTACCGTGAGCCGGCGCGCCCTGTGCGTGCGACCAACGTCGCCGACGTGCACGTGCTCGCCCAGGACATGGTCCATCACTCCGAGCGTCGTCGGCTGCTCGTCTTCTGCGACAACCGGCAGGACGCCGCCTTCCAGGCCGGCTGGATGCAGGACCATGCCCGCCGCTTCCGCCTGCGCGCGCTCATGGCGGACGGCCTCAAAGAAGGGCCCGTATCAGTCGGCGATCTCAGCATGTATGTCGACGGGCTGCTGGACGACGACGAGTCGCTCTCGCGCGCCCTCGTCCCCGAGGTCTGGCAGGTGGTGCGTAAGGAGGGCAGCGGCGGCAAGCACCAGCAGGAGCGGCGCAAGTTCCTGCGCATCCAGGCGCTGCGTGAAGTGACGCTCTCGTCGCGCCAGTCCATCGGCCTCGAGCCGTGGGGCCGCATGAAGGTCGACTACGACGGGCTCGACACTTCGCTGGCCTGGATCCAGGACAACGCCTACGTGCTCGGCATGCCCCCCGAGGATCTGCGCGACGGCGTCGCCGGCGTGCTCGACTACCTGCGTCGTAAACGCGTCCTCCACGATTCCGAGCGCGAGATCTTCAGCAAGTACTGGATGGAGGGCGATCTCGAGATCCAGCAGGGCTACCTGCAGAAGCTTGGTCCTCCAGCAGGCACCAAGATGCGTCGAGCCGCCAGCGAAAAGGCCGCGTATGTCACGCAGTGGCTGAGCGATCGCGGAGACACGACCATCCGCCAGATCGCGCGCAAGTGGGGCGTGGACACCGAGCACATGGAAGAGTTCTTGCAGGGGCTCTTCGCTCTGCTCGTCGAGCGCGAGCTGCTGGTGCCCGTGTGCCTGAAGGGGTCGAAGGGCAGGCCGCTGCCCAACGTGAGCGAGCTCTTTCAAGTAGACGCGGATCGGCTTCGACTCCAGGGAAGCCATGGCGTTTGGCAGTGCCGCAGCTGCCGCCGGCGTTTTGGGCGCCGCGCGCCGTTGCAGAGATGTACCTCGTGGCGCTGTGACGGCGAGCTCGAGTTCTTGCGCGAAGACCGCGACAACTACGATCTACAGCTTCTCGACCAGGGCTACTCGATGTTGCGGCCCGCGGAGCACACGGCGATGGTGCCGACTGAGGAGCGCGAGCGCCTCGAGAACCTGTTCAAGGGTGAATCCGAGGCGGTGAACGCGCTGGTCTGCACGCCGACGCTTGAGCTCGGCGTCGACATCGGCCAGCTTGACGCGGTGCTTCTGCGCAACGTGCCGCCGCTGCCGGCCAACTACTGGCAACGCGTGGGGCGCGCCGGCCGGCGCCACCGCATGGCCGTCGATCTCACGTACTGCCGGCCTGTGCCTCACGACCGCGCCTGCTTCGCCGAGCCCGTGAAGCTGCTGGCCGGCAGGGTCGACCCGCCGGCATTCAACCTGAGCAACCAGGTGATGGTGGGCAAGCACGTCCACGCCGCGGTCGTGACGCGGCTGCACCAGTACGTGCGCGATGACCAGCGCACGCCGGCCGCACGGGAGCTCATCGCCGGCGTGCTCCACGACTGCCTGCCGAACCAGGTCTCGGCGTACCTCTTCGAGGGCGGCAGGCTGCGGACTGCCCCGTTCGATCTGTCGCCGCTGCGGGCGCTCATCGAAGACAACCACGAGGATCTGGTCGCCGCTGTGGAGAGCGCCTTCCGCCAGGGCTGGCCCGAGAGAGACGCAGCCGTGGTCTCAAACGATGCCCTGCGTACGCACGTGAGCGGGATGGGCGACGATCTCGACGCCGTCGTCGCCCGTCTGCGTCGCCGCCTGGCTTGGGCGATGGATCAGATCAAGCGCCTCAACGCGCTCCGCGAGGACCAGGGCGTCCTCGACCGCGAGGACGACATGCTGTTCCGCCGCTGCGACCGGCTGGTCGGGCGGCTCAAGGGGACGGACCGCCGCACGCGGCGCGAGGCCGAGGGCTACGACGACGTCAACACGTTCGGCGTCCTGGCCGCCGAGGGCTTCCTGCCCGGCTACGGGCTTGAGGTCGGTTCGATCCTCGGCCGCGCGGAGATCCCCTTCTGGCAGGCGGGCGCCATGGACTTCGTGCTTCCGCGCCCTCCCAGCGTGGCACTGCGTGAATACGTGCCGGGCAACCTCATCTACGCCAACGGCAACCGCTTCGTGGCGCGCCGCTTCCATCGCGATATCGACGAGCGGCGCGCTGAGATGCCGGCCTTCGAGGTGTCGATCGAACGGCAGGCTGTCAAGGAAACGGATCCGCTGGCCGTCAGTTCCGCGCTTGGTGCGACAGCGCTGCAGGCCATTGCGGTGTGCGATGTCGATCTCGTGCACACGTCGCACATCTCCGACGACGAGGTACTGCGCTTCCAGCTCGGCGTGGCCGTGCACGGACTCGAGCGCGACCGGCACAGCGGCGGTCGTGCGTACCGCTGGGGCGCGCAGGCCGTCCATCACCTCCGCGGTGACCATCTACGACTGGTGAACGTGGGCGCTTCGTCGGCGCTCACAAGGCCGCAGCCGATGCTCGGCTACCCGGTGTGTACGGTGTGCGGCCAGAGCGTCTCACCGCTCTCGTCTCAGGCGCAGCTGACGCAGTTCGCGGAGTCGCACAGCGACCGCTGCGGGCGGGCTATCGTACCGGTCGGCTTCTACGCCGACGTCGTCGCCGACGCGCTGTTGCTGCGAGCTTGCGCGGACCACACGACTGCCTACAGCGTGCTCGAGGCGCTGCGCATGGGCGCCGTCCAGGTGCTCGATATGCACCTCGACGACCTCCAGATCCTGGTGATCGGCCATGTCGACCGCGATGAGATGGACGGGCTGCTGTGGGATCCCATGCCGGGCGGTTCCGGGCTGCTCGATCAGATGCTCGACCGGTTCGCTGAGGTCATTGCCGCAGCGCGAGCGATCGTGGAGGACTGCCCCGCGGCCTGCGCCGCAGCCTGTATCGACTGTCTGCAGACGTTCCGCAACGGCTTCTACCACAAGTACCTGCGGCGCACTGAGGCCGCGGAGCGCTTCAACGCGTGGGGCGACCACCTCGACGCCGGCCACGACATCCCCGCCAGGCAACCGTCGATAGAGCCCACCGACGGCGCCCAGCCCGTGAACGCGGCGGAGCGGCATCTGCGCGAACTGCTGCGGGCAGCCGGCTTCGAGGAGGGCGTGCGCGGCGAGCAACTCAAGCTGGACCCCCCGATAGGCGCCACCACACCGGACGTTATCTACCGCGCGCCGCACCACGACGCCGACGAAGGCGTGTGCATCTACCTCGACGGGCTCAGCGGACACCTGCACGGCGACCCGGCGACCGCCGAGCAAGACCGCAGCATCCGTGACTGGCTGCGTGGCCACGGTTACGAGGTGATCGAGATCGCCGTCAGCGACCTCGACGACGTGGGCGCGATGATCCGCCACTTCCGGCGCCTGGCGGGCTATCTCGACGAGAGGGCGCTCCGCGACGCCGTGCGGGACGACCCCGGCTGGTTCGAGCGCGCGGCCGGTGTCATCGGGGCCGTCGCCACGCGGGCGCTTCGCATCGTCACACCGCTGCCCGAGGACCGCTACCGGACGTGTGTGCCGCTCCTGCCGCTGGAGGCCGCAGCGGGTGCATTCGGCGACCCGCAGAACGTCAACGCCGACGAGTCGGAGTGGGTCGAGCCGGACGTCGGCCGCTCGCTGCGCCCCGGGATGTTCGTGGCCAAGGTCGTCGGGCACTCGATGGAGCCCAGGATCCCCGACGGCGCGTTCTGTCTCTTCGAGGCGCCGGTCGCCGGATCCCGGCAGGGCCGGATCGTGCTGGTCGAGCTGCGCGCTGCCGTCGACCCCGAGACGGGGCAGCGCTACACGGTCAAGCGATACGACAGCGAGAAGGCGGGTGACGCCGATGGCGCCTGGCGACACGTCAGCGTCACGCTCAGCCCTCTGAACCCAGACTACGAAGCGATCGTCGTCGCCGCTGACGACGAGGCGGACATCCGGGTGATCGCGGAGGTCATTGAGGTGTTGGCGCGCGACCTCGAATAGGGCACGGTCGCGGCGCCCCGCCGTGCTAGAATCGAAAGCCTCAATGACCGCCGATTTCGTCCATCTGCACGTACACAGCGAATACTCGCTGCTCGACGGCGCCTGCCGTGTGAAGAGCCTCGTCCAGAGGGCCAGGGAGCTGGGCATGCCGGCCGTGGCGCTCACCGACCACGGCACCCTGGGCGGCGTCGTCAAGTTCTATCGCGCCGCCCAGGAAGAGGGTATCAAGCCCATCATCGGCCTCGAGCTCTACATGGCCACCGACCGCGGCTCGCGGGCCGGGGTCAAGGAGAAGAACGCGCACCTCACCCTCCTTGCCCGCGATCGGACCGGCTACAAGAACCTGGTCAAGCTCTCCACGCGCGCCTATCTGGAGGGGTACTACTACAAGCCGCGCGCCGACTGGGAGCTGCTCACCGAGCACCACGAGGGCCTCATCGCGCTCACCGGCTGCATGAGCGGGCGCGCCGCTCTGCTGCTCAGGGACGGCGACGACGAGGCCGCTCTCGCCGAGGTGCGGCGCCTCGCCGATCTCCTCGGCCCCGAGAACGTCTACGTCGAGTTGCAGGATGCCGGCCTGCCCGAGCAGCGCGAGCTGCTCCCCAAGCTCGCGCGGCTCGCCGCAAAGGCCGGCCTGCGCACCGTGGCCACCAACGACGTGCATTACCTGTGCCACGACGACTCCTACGCCCACGACGCGCTGCTCTGCATCCAGACGCAGAGCAACATCGCCGACGAGGTGCGCATGCGCTACGGCAGCGACGAGTTCTACCTCAAGTCCGCCGAGGAGATGGAGGAGCGCTTCAAGGACTACCCCGGCGCCTGCGCGGCCACCGTGGAGATCGCCGCGCGCTGCGACGTGAGTCTCGACTTCGGCACGTATCTGTTGCCGTCTTACCCTGTACCTGAGGGTAAGACTGAGGGTTCCTACCTGCGCGAGCTCTGCGAGAACGGCATTGTGCGCCGCTACGGCGCCGAGCCGTCCGCCGAGGCGCGCGAGCGCCTCGAGTTCGAGCTCGGCGTCATCGGCGAGATGGGCTTCGACGCCTACTTCCTCATCGTCTGGGACTACGTCAAGTTCGCCAGGGACAACGGTATCGGCGTCGGCCCCGGGCGCGGCTCGGCGGCCGGCTCCATCGTGAGCTATTCCCTCGGGATCACCGACATCGACCCGCTCAAGTACGACCTTCTGTTCGAGCGCTTTCTCAACCCGGGGCGCAAGAGCATGCCCGACATCGACATGGATTTCACCGTGGCCGGCCGCGGTACGGTCATCGACTACGTCGCCGACAAGTACGGCCGCGACCACGTCGCGCAGATCATCACCTTCGGCACCATGGCGGCGCGGGCGGCCGTGCGCGACGCCGCCCGCGTGATGGGCAAGGCCTACGCGGTCGGCGACAGGATCGCCAGGATGATCCCCGAGCAGGCGCCGCCGGCGACCTTCAGTCAGGCCATGCTGCCCGGCGGCGAGCTCAAGCAGGCCTACGACGCCGACCCGGAGGTCAAGGAGGTCGTCGACCTGGCGATGAGCCTCGAGGGCCTCATCCGCAACGACTCCATCCACGCCGCCGCCGTGGTCATCAGCGACAAGCCGCTCACCGAGTACCTGCCGCTGCAGAAGAAGGGCGACGCCGAGCTCGTCACGCAGTTCGACATGAACGACGTCGCCAGGCTCGGCCTCCTCAAGATGGACTTCCTCGGCCTGCGCAACCTGGACGTCATCGAGGACGCGCTCGCCATCGTCGAGAAGACCGGCGGCGTGCGCATCGAGATCGACCGGCTGCCGCTCGACGACCAGAAGACGTACACGATGCTGGCCCGCGGCGACTCCACCGGCGTGTTCCAGTTCGAGAGCCCGGGCATGCGCGAGGCGCTGCGCGACGTGCGGCCCACGCAGTTCGAGGACCTCATCGCCATCGTCGCGCTGTACCGGCCGGGGCCGATGCAGTACATCCCCACCTACGCGCGCAACAAGAAGGATCCGGCCGCGGTCGTCTACGACCACGAGGCCCTGCGCCCCATCCTCGAGCCCACCCACGGCGTGACCATCTACCAGGAGCAGTACATGGCCATCGCGCGGCGTGTGGGCGGGTTCTCGCCGGCGCAGGCCGACGACCTGCGCAAGGCCATCAGCAAGAAGAACCGACAGCTGATGGCCACTCTCAGGGAGCCCCTCATGGAGGGCCTCGGGGCGAGCGGCGTGCCGCCGGCCGTGGCCCACAAGCTGTGGGCCAACTTCGAGGCCACCGGCGACTACTCGTTCAACAAGAGCCACGCCGCCTGCTATGCGCTGATCAGCTATCGCACGGCCTGGCTGAAGGCCAACTACCCGGTGGAGTACATGGCGGCGCTCATCAGCAGCGTCATGAGCACCAAGGACAAGGTGCCGTTTTACGTGAACCAGTGCCACGAGCTCGGCATCGAGGTGCTGCCGCCGGACGTCAACGAAAGCGACGTCGGCTTCACCGTCGTCGAGGGCAAGATCCGCTTCGGGCTCAACGCCATCAAGGGCGTGGGGCGCGGCGCCATCGAGGCGATCGTCGCGGCGCGCGCCTCCGGCCCCTTCACCTCGGTCTTCGACTTCTGCGCGCGCGTCGATGGGCAGACGGCCAACAAGCGCGTCCTCGAGGCCCTCATCCGCGGCGGCGCCTTCGACGGCAGCGGCGACCCGCGGCGCGGCATGCTCGAGGCGTTGCCGACGGCGATGGCCGACGGCGAGCGCCGCCGCAACGACGCCGCCCAGGGTCAGGGCGGCCTGTTCGACATGGTCGGCGCCGCGGCGGGCGCTGCTCACGAGCCGCGGGTGCCGCGGCGCGAGTTCGACCAGGCCACGCTGCTCAGGCAGGAGAAGGAGGCCCTGGGCCTCTACGTCTCCTCGCACCCGCTGACCGATCTGAGCGAGCAGCTTCGCGACGAGATCGAAGTGCCCGTGGGCGGGCTCGACGACGCCGTCGATGGCGGCATGCTGTGGACCGGCGGCATCGTCGCCAACGCGCGCAAGAAGGTCAGCAGGAACGGCGCCGTGTGGCTGGCGTTCCGCCTCGAGGACATCGACGGCGGCGTGGAGTGTCGCGCCTGGTCGGCGACCTTCGACCAGTACCGCGACCTGCTCGTCGAAGACGGCATCGTCAAGGTGAAGGGACGCGTGGAGCGCAAGTCCGAGGGCGAGACCACGCTGATCGCCATCGAGGTGCTGCCCTTCAGCGGCGTCAGCGAGTACCGCCCACTGACGGTCACGATCGACGCGCGCAGGGTACGGCCAACCGTGCTCGACGACCTCAAGCGCATCCTCGGCGACTTCCCCGGCCGGGTGCCGGTGGTGCTGCAGATGGTGGGCGGCGACGAGCGCGCCAGGCTGCGCGTCGGCGACGGTCTGCGCGTCGAGCCCGTGGCGGGCTTGTACGCCGAGCTCAAGGCGCTGCTCGGCGAGAGCTGTGTCGGCGTCGGCTGAGGCCGGCGGCGCGGATCCGCGAGAAAGGCAGCCATGATCCCCGAAGGTATGCGCGACGTGCTCCCCCCCGAATCGGGTCAGATGCGGGCCATCGAGAGCGCGCTCTGCCGCCGCTTCGAGGTCTACGGCTACGGCGAGGTGCGCACCCCGTGGCTCGAATACGCCGAGACGTTCGAGGCGGTGGAGGACGACACCATGGAGGCCGGGTACCGGCTGCGCGACCAGCAGGGTCACGAGCTCATGACGCGCACCGACATGACGGCGCCGGTGGCGCGGCTGGCGGCCACCCGCTTCAACGACAGGCCGCTCCCCCTGCGCTTCTTCTACGTGGCGCCCTCCATCCGTCCCTGGGCGCCGCAGCGCAGCCAGGACGGGGAGTTCACGCAGGCCGGCGCCGAGCTCCTCGGCTTGCCTACGGCGGCCGCCGACGCCGAGAGCGTGATCCTGCTCTGCGACTGCCTCGCCGCGCTGGGGCTGCGCGGCTTCCGCGTGGCTCTGGGCACGGTGGCCTTCTACACGGCGCTGGTCGACTCCCTGGGCCTCGACGACGATCGCGAGAAGTTCCTCGAGGCGCTCGCCGACCGCGACTACCCGCTGCTCGAGAGCATCGCCGGCAACGCCGGCGTGGACCAGAACGCGCTCAAGGTGCTGTGGCGCACCCTGCAGCTCAGCGGTACCCGCGACGGGCTCAGCCAGGTGCGCAAGATGGCCAGCAGCGACGCCATGGACGCCGCCATCCGGCGCCTCGTGGATGTCGGGGAGCTCGTCGGGGACGCCGGCTTCGAGGATGCGGTCACCCTCGATTTCGGCCTCTACCAGGACCTCACGTACTACAGCGGCGTCATCTTCGAGGCCTACGCCCCGGGCGCCGGCCTGCCCATCGCCTCCGGCGGGCGCTACGACGGCCTTCTGCGGCGCTTCGGCTGGGACATCCCCGGGGTGGGCTTCGCCATCGCCCTGGATCGGCTGCACGAGGCGCTCGAGAAGGCCGGCGTCGCGCCCTCCGCCGCTCCGGCCTGCATCGCCTTCGCCGGCGGCCTCGACGAGCCGGCGCGGGCCATGGAGCTGCGCCGCGCCGGCTGGGCGGTCGCCGCGCTGCCCGGCGACGCCCCGGCGCCGCCGCGCCCGCGCCTGCAGCGCAGCGGCGGCTCGTACATCCTCGAGCTCGCCGACGGCGGCGAGGTGAGCGGTAGCTGGCGCGACGTGCTGCGCGCCCTGGGGATCGCGTGAAGCTCGGCCTCACGTGCGAGGGCGGGCCGCCGCCCGCGCCCGTGCTCGACCTTCTCGAACGGGCGGGTCTGCCCGTAGCCGCCCTGCGCGTCCTCGCCGGCCCGGCGCTGGTGGAGGCCGGCGAGGTCACCTGGCTGCTGGCCGCGGGCGCCGACGTGCTCGAGGCCTGCGCCCGCGGAGCGCTCGACGTAGGGGTCGTCGGCAAGGATTTGCTTCTGGAGCTCGCGCCGCAGGTGCACGAGCTCCTCGATCTGCGCGTCTGCCGGGACGCGCTCGTGTACGCGACGCCGGAGCCGGGCGGCGGCGCTGCGCCCCGCGGCCGGCCGCGCGTCGCCACGCGCTACCCGCGGGTGACGCGCCGCCACTTCGCCGCCGGCGGGCGGCAGGTCGAGCTCATCGCCTTCGAGGCGGCTGCTTTGGCGCCCGGCCTCGGCCTCGCCGACGGCGTCGTCGAGCTGCGCAGCCGCCTGGCTCTCGACGACGCCGGGAGCGCCGGCGGCGGCCGTCCCGCCGGACTGCTCGTGCGCGAGGACGTCGCCGCCTGCAGCGCCCGTCTCGTCGCGGGGCGCGCCGCCCGCGTCCTCGGCGGCGCCCGCCTGGGCGAGCTCCTGGAGCGCCTGCGGGCGTCCGCGGAGGAGCGCTGAGCGCCCTGGGCGTCGTCGCCGCCAGTGCAGACAACGGCGGCAGGGTGGTCGCCGCCGTCGCTCGCGGTAGTCTATGGGCGATGCGGCTCCATCCCGAGAAGAGCTCCGTCCTCGGCCTGCGTCCGCCGGCCGACTTCGTGGACCGCTCCAGGCAGGAGGTGTGCGCCTCATGATCGTCTTTCCCGCCGTCGACATCCAGGGCGGCAAGGCCGTGCGCCTGCGGCGTGGCGACTTCGACGACGTCACCGTGTTCGGCGACGACCCGGTCGCCCTGGCGCGGCTCTGGCAGGACCAGGGCGCGGAGGCCCTCCACGTCGTCGACCTGGACGCGGCGCGCACCGGTGAGCTCGTGAACCGCGACATCGTGGAGCGCATCGTCGGGTCTCTCGAGATCCCGGTGCAGTACGGCGGCGGCATCCGCGGCGCCGGCAACCTCGCCCTCGTCGCGGACAGCGGCGTCCACTGGGTGGTCATGGGCACGGCCGCCGTGACGGCGCTGGACCTGCTCGACGACGCCGTGAAGCTGCTCGGCGAGCGCCTCGTCGTGGGCCTCGACTGCAGCGACGGCATGGTGGCCACGCACGGCTGGCAGCGGCGCTCGCAGATGAGCGCCATCCACTTCTCCAAGGTCCTCGCCGATCACGGCGTCAAGCGCGTGGTGTACACCGACACAGCCCGCGACGGCATGCTCGGCGGGCCAGACCTCAGCGGCCTGCGCGAGCTCACCGAGGTCACCGCGCTGGAGCTCGTGCTCTCGGGCGGCATCGCGCGGCTCGACGACCTGCGGCGCCTCAGAAAGCTCGACCTGCCCAACGTGGTCGGGGTCATCGTCGGGCGCGCGATCTACGAGAATGCTTTCTCGCTCGCCGACGCGCTGGCCGTGTTCGCCGGCTGAGCGCGCGGGGCAGGGCAGCCGATGCACATGAAACGCGTCATCCCGCGCCTCGACGGGCGCGTCGCGGCCGCGGCGCCGCCGGGCGCTTCGCCGGCCGCCGGCGGCCCGGCCGCCGGCGGCCCGGCCGCCGGGTGACGGCCGGCGGCGCCGTGACCCGGCCCGTCACGATCGCTCTCGCCGCGCTCGGCGCGGACGATGCGGCTGCTCTGGAGGACCGCCTCAGCGCCGCGCGCCTCGTCTGTTTTCCCACCGACACGGTCTACGGCGTTGGCGGGGCGCTGACGCCCGCGGTCGCCGGCGCCCTTGTGGCGGCCAAGGGCCGCGACCCCGGCAAGCCTCTGCAGGTGGTGTTCGCGACCCTCGAGGCTCTGGAGGCGGCCGTAGCGCCGGCGCCGGAGCTGCGCGGCGCCTGCCGGCGCCTGCTCCCCGGACCCGTGACGCTGCTGCTGCCCTACCCGGCCGGCTGGGACTTCCCGCCGCCGGGGGAGGCCGGCGAGGCCCGCGGCCGGCCGGCCGTGCCCACCCTCGGGGTGCGCGTGCCGGCGTGGCCGCCGGGTGCGCGCGTGCTCGCGGGCCTGAGGCGGCCGCTGCTCGCCTCCAGCGCCAACCCCAGCGGCGCGCCGCCGGCGGCCTCTCTGGACGAGGTCGAGGCGGCGCTTGTGGCGCGCTGCGATCTGGCCCTCGACGCCGGCCCGCTGAGCGGCCTCGCCTCGAGCGTCGTGGACCTCAGCCGCTACGCCGAGACCGGCCGCTGGCGCCTGTTGCGCGCCGGCGCGTGGGGGGAGGCCGAGGTCGCCGCGAGACTGGGCGGTCGGCGAGCGGAGCTGCAGGCCCCATGAGGCCGCCGTCGCGCGCCGACAACGCGCCGGCGGCCGGCGACCGTCCCAGCCGGCTCACGGTCGCCGCCGGCGCCGCCGGGCACGTCGAAGACGCGCTGTTCGGCGGCGCCCTGCAGCCGCTTCCGCGGGGGAGCCGGCCCACGAGGACTGATAGAATCGAGAGCCTGAAAGAGGGGCCGCGGCGCTGCGCCGGCGGCCCCTGGCCGTGAGCGCAGCAATCACCGAGCGAAGAGGAGACTACCGTGAAGATCGCCGCGGGCGCCGACCACGGCGGGTACGCCGTCAAGCAGGACCTCGTGCGGCGCCTGCGTTCGCAGGGCCACGAGGTCGTCGATGTGGGCGCCGATTCCGCCGAGATATCCGTGGACTACCCCACCTTCGCGCACAGGGTCGCCGCCATGGTGGCGAGCGCCGAGGTCGAGCGCGGCCTGCTCGTCTGCGGCACCGGCCTCGGCGTGTGCATGGCCGCCAACCGCCACCGCGGAGTGCGCGCCGCCGACTGTCTCACGCCTCATCTCGCCGACATGGCGCGCCGGCACAACGACGCCAACGTGCTGTGCCTCGGCGGCCGCCTGCTGAGCGAAGACGAAGCCTGGGCGATCACCGAGATCTGGCTGGCGACCCCGTTCGAGGGCGGCCGCCACAGCCGGCGCGTCGCGCTCATCGACGAGGAGGGCGAGCCCTCGTGAGCCCGGTCGGTCGCGAGTGGCGCCGCGAGCCCCTCTATCACCTCGACCCCGAGCTCAACGAGCTCCTGCGTCTGGAGCTCATCCGCCAGCAGGAGACGCTCGAGCTCATCGCCAGCGAGAACTTCGCCAGCCGCGCCGTCCTCGAGGCCACGGGCTCGGTGCTCACCAACAAGTACGCCGAGGGCCTCCCCGGGGCGCGGTTCTACGGGGGCTGCGAGATCGTCGACCGCGTCGAGCAGCTCGCCATCGACCGCTGCAAGGCGGTCTTCGGCGCCGAGCACGTCAACGTTCAGCCTCATTCGGGGTCCTCGGCCAACCTGGCCGCCCTGTTCGCCCTGCTCGAGCCCGGCGACACGCTCATGGGCATGGAGCTGGCGCACGGCGGTCACCTCACCCACGGGCTCGACATCAATTACTCGGGGCGCACCTACGACGTGGTCCCGTACCATGTGCGTCGCGACACCGAGACCATCGACTACGACGAGCTCCGCGAGCTCGCGCTGGAGCGCCGCCCCAAGCTCATCATCTGCGGCTACAGCTCGTACCCGCGGACCGTCGACTGGGCCGCCTTCCGCGCCATCGCCGACGAGTGCGGCGCGCTGCTGCTCGCCGATATCGCCCACATCGCCGGCCTCATCGCGGCCGGCGTCCACCCCAACCCGGTGCCCTACTGCGACGTCGTCACCAGCACCACGCACAAGACCCTCACCGGCCCGCGGGCCGGCCTCATCATGTGCCGGCGGCAGTACGCCAGGGCCATCGACCGGGCCGTCTTCCCCGGTATGCAGGGCGGGCCGCTGATGCACGTCATCGCCGCCAAGGCGGCCTGCCTCAAGATCGCCCAGAGCGAGCCGTTCCACCGTCTGCAGCGCCAGATCCTCGTCAACTGCGCGGCCCTTGCCGAGACTCTCGCCGACGGCGGTCTGCGGCTCGTGTCGGGGGGCACCGATGTGCACCTGGCGCTGCTCGATCTGCGCGGCGCCGGTCTCACAGGGCTGGAGTGTCAGGATCTGCTCGAGAGCGTCGGCATCACCGCCAACCGCAACGTCGTGCCGTTCGAGGAAGGCAAGTCGTACGCCGCCAGCGGTCTGCGCGTGGGCTCGCCGGCGGTCACCACCCGCGGGTTCATGGAACCCGAGATGCGGCAGACCGGCGAGCTCATGCTGCGGGCTCTGGCGGCGCGCGGCAACGACGCCGCCCTGGCGGAGATCCACCGCGAGGTGCTCGACCTCCTCGAGCGCTTCCCGCTGTACGAGTTCCTGTGAGCGACGTCGCCGCGGGCAGCTCGGCGCCCCAGAGCCCACGGCCGAGCTGGGACGAGTACTTTCTTCAGCTCGCCCGCCAGGCGGCGACGCGTTCCACCTGCCTGCGCCGTCAGGTCGGCGCCGTGCTCGTGCGCGACAAGCGTCTTCTCGCCACCGGCTACAACGGCGCCCCCCGACACACGGTTCACTGTCTCGACGTGGGGTGCCTGCGCGAGGAGCTCGGTATCCCCTCCGGCGAGCGCCAGGAACTGTGCCGCGCCATCCACGCCGAGCAGAACGCCATCATCCAGGCCGCCGTGCACGGCGTGGCCATCGAGGGCGCCGTGCTCTACACGACGCTGCACCCGTGCATCCTCTGCGCCAAGATGCTCATCAACTGCGGCGTCCGCGAGATCCACTACCTCGAGGGGTATCCGGACGAGCTCTCGCGGGCGATGCTCGCCGAGGCGGGCGTCGCGGTCCATCAGGAGACACTGCCATAGACGCGCCGCTCCTCCTGGAGAGCTCCTTGCGCACGGCGGTGCTCGGGTTCGTGAGCGCCGCCGTCATCGTGTACGTGATCACCCCGCTCATGGGGCGCCTGGCCCAACGCACCGGCGCCGTCGACACGCCCAGCGACGACCGCCGCATGCACGTGCTGGCCACGCCTCTGCTCGGCGGGCTGGGCATGTACCTGGGCTGGATGATCCCGGTCATGATCCTGGTCAAGGTGGACCGCTCCGTATGGGGTATCATCGGCGGCGCCACCATCGTCGTGGCGGTCGGCCTGTTCGACGATCTCTACGAGCTCGAACCGATCGTCAAGTTCATCGGTCAACTGCTGGCCATCGGCGTGGCCATCTACTTCGACATCCGCATCAACCGCATCGGCGTGCCGTTCACCGACATCACGGCCCACCACCTCCCGACCATCGTCTCGATCCTCGTGACGGCGTTCTGGATGGCGATGATCGTCAACATGGTGAACTTCATCGACGGCCTCGACGGCCTGGCCGCGGGCGTCTGCGGCATCTCCGCGCTCACCTTCTGCGTGATCTCGCTGAGCACCAACTTCCCGGCCGCGGGGGTGATCGCCGCCGTGCTCGCCGGAGCGACGTTCGCCTTCCTGCGCTTCAACTTCCACCCGGCCAGCATCTTCATGGGTGACGCGGGCTCGATGCTGCTCGGCTTCGTGCTCGCCTGCCTGAGCGTGCAGAGCGTGATGAAGGGCACCGCGGCCATCGCCCTCGTGCTGCCGCTGCTGGTGCTCGGCGTGCCGTTCGTCGACCTGTCTCTCATCGTCTGGCGGCGCTGGCGCCGCGGCGTGCCGTTCTACTCGCCGGGGCAGGACCACGTGCACCACGACCTCGTCCTCGTACACGGGTTCTCGCAGCGCAAGAGCGTCCTGCTGCTGTACGGCTGGTGCCTGCTGCTCAGCGGCCTGGCTATCGCGGTGCAGCGCAACAGCCTCCCGGCCATGGTGGTGCTCGGCGTGGCCGCGACGGTCGCCACGGTGTACATGGCGCAGCTGCTCAGCCGCTACCGTTCGCGACGTCGCGGGCTGCCCGACCCGCTGGCCGCCGGCGTGGGCAACAACCCCGCGGGCGCCGACGGCGCCGACGACGCCGCGCGGAGGTAAGGGCCTATCCGGGGAGGCCGGCGGCCGGCACGCGGGCCGCCGCCGGACCCGGCGGAGCATGAGGGCCGCGTTGCAGGCCCCCGAAACGGCAGGTAGAGTAGGGTCTTGCAATCACCAGACGACAGGCGGGACGACGACAAGAAAGGCTCATCCACCTCGGCCGAGTCGGTCGCCTTTCTGCTGCTGGGGGGCGTCGTCACCGGCCTTGGCGTCGGCGCCGGTATCGACTGGCTCGTCAAGACCTTTCCGCTGTTCACGGTGATCGGCGTGTTCGCCGGGTTCGCCCTGGCGCTGTACGCGATCTATCTGGAGACGAAATGACGACGAAGGGGAAGGAGCGGCACGTGCGCAGGCAGGCGGTCGCACCGCTGCTTCTGGGCGCCATGACTGTGGTCGGCGCCGTGGTCGCCGGGCTGCTGGGGCAGGCGGTGTGGGCGGCCGCCCTCGGCGCCGGCCTCTGCCTGGGCTACTGGGCGCTCGAAGCGCTGGCCTGGCGACGCGGAGCCGCCGTGCCCTTCGGCGCGGCGCTGGGCGTCGCCCTCGGCGCCATGGTGCTGCGCTTCGCCCTCGTGCTCGGCGTCCTCATCCTGGTGGGCGTGTTCGCGAGGCCCGATTTCGCCACCGCCGCCCTGGCCTTCCTCGCCTCGTTCAGCGTGTACGTCGGCGTGCGCCTGTTCACCTATCCGCCCGCCGGGGGCGCGGCTCGCGAGGCGGACGCCAGATGAGCCGCAAGCTGAAATGGGGCGTCTTCGGGTTCATCGCCCTGGGCGCTCTGGTGCTGCTCGCCGTGCTGCCGGGCGGTACCAAAGAGGAGTTCTCGGTGGCCGACGAGTTCACCCTCCATCCCATCATCAGCCTGCCCTCTCTGGCGGGCATCGACCTGTCGGTCAACAAAGCAGTGGTCTATCTGTGGATCGCCACGGCCGTCCTCGTCGTTTTGGCGATTGTCGTCAGTCGCACGATCAAGAAGCAGCCGGGTCGCTTTCAGTACACCGTCGAGGTCCTCTACGAGCTTGCTCGCGACAGCATCGTCGGCGGCGTCATGAAGAGCGGCAAGGCCACGTGGTTCCCCTACATCGGGGCGATGTTCTTCTTTGTGCTCACCTCCAACCTCATCGGGCTCCTGCCGCTCCCGCTCGGCGAGCACTGGCAGCCGTCCTACTACGCCGCCACCGCCAACCTCTACGTCACGCTCACCCTGGCGCTCTTCACGTTTGTCTTCACCCACTATGCCGGCATCCGCAAGAGTGGCTTCCGGTACTTCGTGAACTGGGCGCCGTCAAGTGCGCCGCCGGTGCTCAAACAGCTCATCTGGGTGATCCACCTGGTCAGCGAGGTCTTTCGCCTGGTCTCGCTCTCCGTGCGTCTGTTCGCCAACATGCTCGCCGGGCACGCCATCCTCGGCGTGTTCTTCGCCATGGCGCTCATCTTCCAGAACTACCTCGCCGCGCTGCTGTTGCAGGGCGGATCCGTGCTCATCTACCTGTTCGAGATCTTCGTGGCCTTCATCCAGGCCTTCATCTTCGCCATCCTCTCCGCCGTGTACATCGGCGGGGCGCTGGACCAGGATCACTGACGCGTGCCCCTGGGTCGACACAGTCTTGCAAGCGTTGAACGCGCGAACCATCAAGGAGGACTCTGAATGGACGCTGAAGGAGCCAAGCTGCTCGGCGCCGGCATCGCCATGGGCGTGGGCGCCCTGGGCCCCGGCCTCGGCCTCGGCCTGATGATCGGCAAGGCGCTCGAGAGCATCGCCCGCCAGCCCGAAGTCGCCGGCGACATCCGCACCAACATGTTCATCGGCATCGGCGTGACTGAGGCCGTGGCGCTCTATGCGTTCGTGGTCGCACTGATCCTCATCTTCGTGGCCTGACGCCGCGATCCGCACGGGAGATCGGAGACCACATGCTGAACACCGAGTGGGGCCTCATGGTCTGGACGCTCATCACGTTCGGCATCGCCCTGTTCATCCTCTGGAAGTTCGCCTTCGGGCCCATCCAGAAGGTCATCGACGAGCGCCGCGCCGACATCCAGGGCAGCATGGACGCCGCCGAGGAGACGCGCGCCGAGGCGCACCGTCTCCTCGAGGAGTACAAGGCCACCCTGGCCAAGGTGCGCGGCGAGGCCGAGGAGATCCTCGAGCGCTCGCGCACCACCGGCGAGCACGCCAAGGCCGAGATCCTGGCCGCGGCCAAGGCCCAATCCGAGCGTGTGCTCGTGCAGGCGCACGAGCAGATCGAGCGTGACACGCGCGCCGCGCTGCGCGAGCTCAAGGGCCAGATCGCCGAGCTCACCGCGCTGGCCACCGAGAAGGTCGCCGCCGGCAGCCTGAACGCCGCCGACCAGGAGCGCCTCATCGACGAAGCGCTCGCGGAGCTGAACGTCGACCAACTGGGGATGGGGAACCAGCGTTGAGCGAAGAGAACGTCGCCCGCGTGTATGCGCGCGCCCTGTTCGACGCCGCCCGCGACGCCGGCGCCGTAGAGCCGGTGGGCCGCGACCTCGGCGACTTCGTCGCCGCCCTCGCGGCCTCGGCGTCGCTGCGCGACGTGCTCGCCGACCCCCAGATCGACAGCGCCGCGAAGCAGCGCATCCTCGTTGAGATCACGAGGGATGGTCAGCCGCTGGTGGCCAACACGCTCCAGCTGCTGCTGGAACGCGGCCGCTTCGGCCTCGTCGCCGAGCTCAGCGAGGCCTACGAGGCGCTCGCCGCGGCGGAGGCCGACCTCGTCAAGGTCGAGGTGACCTCCGCCGTGGAGCTCACCGCGGCCGTCCGCGAGAGGATCGCCGCGCGCGTCGGCGGCGCCTCCGGCCGCCGCGTCGAGCTCGCGGCGCGCGTCGACCCGCACATCATCGGCGGCCTTGTGCTGCGCGTCGGCGACGTCATCGTCGACGGCAGCGTACAGGCCCGCATCCGTCAGCTGCGCCGCAAGCTGGCTACCGCAGAACTGAGAGGTGACGTGCAGTGAAGCTGCGCCCCGAAGAGATCGCCGCGGTCCTCAAGTCGCAGATCGAGAACTACCAGGCGGAAGTAGAGGTCGACGAGGTCGGGACCGTCCTCGAGGTCGGCGACGGCATCGCCCGTATCTACGGCCTGCGCAACTGCATGGCCATGGAGATGCTCGAGCTGCCTCACGAGGTCACCGGGCTGGCCCTCAACCTGGAAGAAGAGAACGTGGGCGCCGTGCTGCTCGGCGAGGACACCCTCATCAAGGAGGGCGACCTGGTCAAGCGCACCGGGCGCGTGCTGCAGGTGCCGGTCGGCGAGGCCATGGTCGGCCGCGTCGTCGATCCGCTCGGGCGGCCGCTCGACGACAAGGGCCCCATCGAGACCAGCGACTACCGCCCGGTCGAGTTCAAGGCTCCGGGCGTCGTCGAGCGGCAGCCCGTCAAGGAGCCGCTGCAGACCGGCCTCAAGGCCATCGACTCGATGATCCCCATCGGCCGCGGCCAGCGTGAGCTCATCATCGGCGACCGCCAGACCGGCAAGACGTCCATCATCGTCGACACCATCATCAACCAGAAGGGCCAGAACGAGATCTGCATCTACGTGGCTATCGGCCAGAAGGCCTCCACGGTGATGCAGGTCGTGCGCAAGCTCGAAGAATACGGCGCCATGGAGTACACCATCGTCGTGGCGGCCACCGCCTCGGCCTCGGCGCCGCTCAAGTACCTGGCGCCGTACGCCGGCGCCGCCATGGGCGAGTACTTCCTCTACAGCGGCCGCCACGCCGTGTGCTTCTACGACGATCTCTCCAAGCAGGCCGACGCCTATCGCCAGATGTCGCTGCTGCTGCGGCGGCCGCCGGGCCGCGAGGCGTTCCCCGGCGACGTCTTTTACCTTCACAGCCGCCTGCTCGAGCGCGCCGTCAAGCTGAACGACGAGCTCGGCGGCGGGTCGCTGACCGCGATCCCCGTCATCGAGACGCAGGCCGGCGACGTGTCGGCTTACATCCCCACCAACGTGATCTCCATTACCGACGGGCAGATCTTTCTGCAGAGCGACCTGTTCTACAGCGGCGTGCGCCCGGCGGTGAACATCGGCATCTCCGTGAGCCGGGTGGGCGGCAACGCCCAGATCAAGGCGATGAAGCAGGTCGCCGGCCGTCTGCGCATCGACCTCGCCCAGTACCGCGAGCTGCAGGCCTTCGCCCAGTTCGGCTCCGATCTCGACGAGACCACCAAGCGCACGCTCGCCCGCGGCGAGCGCATGATCGAAGTCCTCAACCAGGGGCGCTTCGACCCCATGCCGGTCGAGGAGCAGGTGGCCGTGATCTTCGCCGGCAACCAGGGCTATATCGACGACCTCGAGGTGCCTCGCGTCGGGCCGTTCTGCGAGGGCCTGCGCGAGTACCTGCGCAGCCAGAGCGCCGAGCTGCTCGCGGCGATCCGCACCGAGAAGGTGCTGTCGCCCGAGAACGAGGCGCTGCTGCGCGGCGCCATCGCCGCGTACCACGACTCGTTCGCTCCCGAGTCGGCGGCCGCCGATCTGGCGCTCGAGGAGGCGGAGGCCTGACGTGGCCAGCCTGCGCGACATCCGCCGGCGCATCGCGTCGGTGCACAACACGCGCAAGATCACCAAGGCCATGGAGATGGTGGCCGCCGCGAAGCTGCGCCGCAACCAGGCGCGCATCGAGGCGCTGCGGCCGTACGCCGCCGACATGATCGAGATGATGGTCGACCTCACCACGTACTCCGAGGAGACCCGCCAGTACGAGCTCATGCAGGAACGCCCCGAGATCCGCAGGGTCGCCGTGGTCGCCATGACCGGCGACCGCGGCCTCGCCGGCGCCTTCAACGCCAACGTGGTGCGCAAGGCCATGGAGCTCGAGCGCAGTTTGCGCGAGGAAGACGTTGAGACGCGGCTCATCGCCGTGGGCCGCAAGGGCATCGGCACCCTGACCTTTCGCGGCTGCCGCCTCGAGCGCAACTGGCAGGGCCTGAGCGATCGGCCCGAGTACCACGACGCGCGGGCCATCGCCAAATACCTCATCGACCTCTACCTCTCCGGCGAGGTCGACCGCGTGCGGCTCGTCTACAACCACTTCACGTCGCCGATCGAACAGACGCTTCTCGACGACGTCATCATCCCGGTGCCGCACGAGGCGGTCGCCGACAAGGCCAGGGCTCGCGGGCTCGTGTCCTATCTGTTCGAGCCCGAGGCCAACGTCATCCTCGAGAGCCTGCTGCCGGCCTACGTGGAGATCGCCGTCTATCAGGCTCTGCTCGAGTCGAGCGCCAGCGAGCAGGGCGCGCGCATGACGGCCATGCGCAACGCCAGCGACAGCGCCGAGGAGATGCTCGAATCACTCACGCTGGCGCTCAACCGCGCCCGCCAGGCGGCCATCACGCAGGAGATCCTCGAGGTCGTGGCCGGCGCCGAGGCCCTCGGGTGACCGGGGCCTTGCGGCCGCCGCGCACCACACACGCAGAGCGGAGTTGAGCCAATGAACACAGGCACAGTCGTCCAGGTCATCGGGCCGGTCATCGACGTCCGCTTCCCGGACGAGATCCCGGCCATCTACAACGCCCTCACGGTCGGTATCGACAGCGGTGACGGCCAGGTGAGGAAGGTCGTCTGCGAGGTGCAGCAGCACCTCGGCGACGACAAGGTGCGGGCCGTCGCCATGGACTCCACCGACGGCCTCGCGCGCGGCGTCGAAGTCATCGATACGGGCGTGGCGATGACGGTGCCGGTCGGCGAGCAGACGCTCGGCCGCCTCATCAACGTGACCGGCGACACCATCGACCACGGCCCGCCGCTGGTCGACGTCGAGCGCTGGCCGATCCATCGGCCGGCTCCCGATTTCGAGTCGCTCGACCCGACGGATGAGGTCTTCGAGACCGGCATCAAGGTCGTCGACCTCATCGCGCCGTACGTCAAGGGCGGCAAGATCGGCCTCTTCGGCGGCGCCGGCGTGGGCAAGACCGTCATCGTCCAGGAGCTCATCCGCAACATCGCCGCCGAGCACGGCGGCCTCAGCGTGTTCTGCGGGGTCGGCGAGCGCACCCGCGAGGGCAACGACCTGTGGCTCGAGATGAAGGAGTCGGGGGTCATCGACAAGACGGCCCTCATCTTCGGCCAGATGAACGAGCCGCCGGGGGCGCGTCTGCGCGTCGGCCTGGCCGGCCTCACCGTGGCGGAGTACTTCCGCGAGATGGGCGGCCAGGACGTGCTGCTGTTCATCGACAACATCTTCCGCTTCGTGCAGGCTGGTTCCGAGGTCTCCGCTCTGCTCGGGCGCATGCCGAGCGCCGTGGGCTACCAGCCTACCCTGGCCAACGAGATGGGCGAGCTGCAGGAGCGCATCACCTCCACCAAGCGCGGCTCGGTCACCTCGGTGCAGGCCATCTACGTGCCCGCCGACGACCTCACCGACCCGGCGCCGGCGGCCACCTTCGCCCACCTCGACGCCACCACGGTGCTCTCCCGCGACATCGTCGAGAAGGGCATCTACCCGGCCGTCGACCCGCTCGACTCCAACTCGCGCATCCTCACCCGCGACGCCGTCGGCGACGAGCACTACGAGGTCGCGACGCGCGTCCAGGAGATCCTGCAGCGCTACCGTGAGCTGCAGGACATCATCGCCATCCTCGGCATGGACGAGCTCTCCGACGAGGACAAGGTGATCGTGCAGCGCGCCCGCAAGATCGAGCGCTTTCTCTCGCAGCCGTTCCACGTGGCCGAGCAGTTCACCGGCATCCCCGGCAAGTACGTGCCGCTGGCCGATACGGTGCGCGGCTTCAAGGATCTCGTCGACGGCAAGTGCGACGAGCTGCCGGAGCAGGCGTTCTTCATGGTCGGCGGCATCGAGGAGGCCGCCGAGCAGGCGCGGCAGCTCGCGGGCCGCGACGCGGCCGGCTGAAAGGGTTCCCGTGGCTGACGAACGCGTACTGCACGTCGAAGTGGTCACCCCCGACGGCGAGGTGTACTCCGAGGACGTCGCCATGGTCGTGCTGCCCGGCATCGACGGCGAGCTCGGCATCCTCGCCCGTCACCAGCCCCTGGTTACGCTCCTCGGCGTCGGCGAGACCCGCATCCGTACCCTCGACGGCGCCTGGGAGTACATCGCCACCGGCATCGGCTACGCCCAGGTCCTGTTCGACAAGGTCCTCGTGGTGGCCGACCACGGCGAGCACGCCGGGAGGATCGACGTGAGCCGCGCCGAGCAGGCGCAGCGGCGCGCCCAGGAGCGCCTGCAGGCGCATCACGACCCCGGCGCGCAGGCCGAGGTCGACTACTTCCGCGCCGAGCAGGCGCTCAGGCGCGCCGGGAACCGGCTGCGCGTGGCTGGGCACGCCGGCTGAGCGCCGCCCTTCTTTTGCCGGCGCGCGCTATACTTGTGACCGTCTGATGGACGGTCCGATCGCACATGACGCGCGCCTGCGGGTGCGCGGCGGCCGCCGTTTGGAGGGGGCTGTCGTGCTCTCGGGGGCCAAGAACTCGGCGCTCAAGCTGCTCGCCGCCAGTCTGCTCACCGACGAGCCCTGCACCATCCGCCGCGTGCCGCGCATCACCGACGTCGCCACCATGGTGGCGATGCTGCGCGCCCTCGGCGCACACGTGGAGCACGCCGGCGACGCGCTGCGCGTGCACGCCGGCGCCGCGCTCTGCGGCTGCGCGCCCTACGAGCTGGTGCGCACCATGCGCGCCGGCATCATCGTCATGGGTCCGCTGGTGGCGCGTCTCGGCGAGGCCGCCATCGCCATGCCCGGCGGCTGCAACATCGGGCCGCGGCGCATCGACTTTCACATCCGCGGCCTCGAGAAGCTCGGCGCGACCATCGCCATCGACCACGGCTTCATCAGGATCCGCTGTGCGCAACTCAAAGGGGCGCTCGTCCCGCTCGACTACCCCAGCGTCGGGGCCACCGAGAACCTCGTCATGGCCGCCACGGCGGCCGTCGGCGAGACGGTCGTCGAGAACGCCGCCCGCGAGCCCGAGATCGTCGATCTCTGCGACTTTCTGCGGGGCATGGGGGCGGTGATCGAGGGCGAGGGCACGAGCACCATCCGCATCGAGGGCGGTCACGCCCTGCACGGCGTGGACCACGAGGTCGTGGCCGATCGCATCGAGGCGGGCACGTACCTCATCATGGGCGCCGCCACGGGTGGAGAAGTGACCACCGTGGGCCTCGACCCCCGGCACCTCGAGCTCTTCCTCGGCAAGCTGCGGGGCATGGGCGTAGACGTGCGCGTCGGCGAGCGCACGATCACCGTGCGCCGCGACGGTCCGCTCGCCCCCATCGACATCTCGACCCTGCCCCATCCGGGTTTCGCCACCGACCTGCAGGCGCAGACCATGGTGCTGCTCTCGCTGGCGGAAGGGACTTCCATCGTCACCGAGAACGTCTTCGAGAACCGCTTCGTGGTGGTCGACGAGCTCAACCGTCTGGGCGCCGGCATCAGCACCAGCGGTCACCATGCCGTGGTCGAGGGGCCGCGCGCTCTGAGCGGCTCGGCCGTGGAGGCGCCCGACCTGCGAGGGGGCGCCGCTCTGGTCACCGCGGGACTGGTGGCAGACGGCGTCACGGACGTCGGCGCCGTGTACCACATCGACCGCGGCTACGAGGATCTCGTGGGCAAGCTGGCGGCGCTCGGGGCGGACGTGACGCGCGTCGGCGAGAGGGCGCGAACCGGCGAAGGGCCGCGACCGTCTCTCAGGTCGTGCGACGATGAGGCGTTGCGCAGCGCCCCGGCGGGCGCCCGCGGCGGAGGAGCATGAGCGACTATCGTGTCTACAAGACCGGCGAGCCCGAACCCGTCAGGGTGGCGGGCCCCGCTGCGCCGGAGCCGCTGGCCGCGCCCGGCGAATCGCGGCGCGGCGCCCGCCCGGCGCCGTCGGCCCCGGGCGCCGGGCTGCGCACCCTCGTCATCTGGGCGGCCGTCGCCGTGGGCGCCGCGCTCGCGGCGGCGCTGTTCTGGTTCTACGGCCGCGACATGCTGGGCAACTCGCGCGCCGCCTTCGACCTCGCGAAGCTGTCGGGCAAGGTCCCCGGCTGGGCCATGGTCGGCGCCCCCGTGATCGCAGTGGCGATCGTCGCGGCCGTCACCGCCTATCTCGCCTTCGGCCGTTACCTTGCCGTCAAGCTCGTCGGTGTGGCCGTCGTGGTGGCCGTGCTCGCGGCTCCCGGCCTGGCGCTAGGTTGGGCAAACGGCACCGTGAGCGTGGTGGCGCATCGTACCGTGGAGCAGGAGGTCGTCGTCACCGAGACCGAGAAGGAGCTGCGCCCCGCGCTGCCGGGCAAGGCCATGAACATCCTGCTCATCGGCTCCGACAAGACCCAGATCCCCGGGGATACCGGGCGCTCGGACACGCAGATTCTCGTGCGCCTGGACCCCGCGACCAGGAGCATCTCCATGCTCTCGGCGCCCCGCGACCTGCGCGTGATGATCCCCGATCACGGCCTGGACAAGATGAACACGGCCTACGCCTACGGTGGGCCGCCGCTCGCCGTCAGGACCTTCAGCGAGCTCACCGGCCTGCCCATCAACCACTTCGTGGAGATCGACTTCGCCGGCTTCTGGCACGTGGTCAACATCCTCGGCGGCGTATACATCCCCATCGACCACCACTACTACGTCCCGGAGAGCGCCGACTACAAGTCCATCGATATCGAGGCCGGCTACCAGCTCATCCGCGGTCACGACGCGCTCGATTTCGTGCGCTACCGCCACGACCAGCTCGGCGACTTCACGCGCATGCAGCGCCAGCAGCTCTTTCTCAAGGAGATGCAGCGCCAGTCCAGCCGCTGGAGCCGGGACTGGACCAAGGTCATGCGCCTCATCAAGGCCATCACCAAAGAGACGACCTCCGACATCGACTCGCTGAAGCGCCTGCAGCCGCTCGTCGAGCTCATCTTTCAGGTGAACACGTCCAAGGTGTACACGGTGCACCTGGAGGGGGCGGGCGCGATGATCGACGGCATCTCGTACGTCATCCCCGCGCAGGCCGAGATCGACCAGGCCGTGGCCGAGTTCACCGACCCCGTACAGGCGCCCGTCGCGGTCAAAGGGCTCAAGCTGAGCAAGAAGATGTACCCGGTGACCGTGTACAACGGCAGCGGTATCCCGGGGCTGTCCACGAGCGCGGCCGATCAACTGGCGGCGCTCGGTTACCGCGCCGAGGCCGGCGCCGACGCCCCGGAGTTCCCGGGCACGGTCACGGTCGTCTACGCGCCCAGGAGCCTGTCGGCCCCGGCGCAGCTCATCGGCGACATGTTCTGGCCCTCCGACGTGCGCCTCATGGACCGCGCTCCAGGGGTCGCCGACGGCATCAGCGTCTTCGTCACCTCGTCGTTCGACGGCACGCTGGCGCTGCCGCAGGGCGCCCTGCAGCCGCAGCAGACGCTGCAGAAGAACGCGCGCTACGACGCCGCCGCCTGGAAGGCCTTCGCCGCGCAGACGCCGCTGCACCTCGAGATGCCCACGGCGTGGTCGCCGGGATTCGTCTACGACGAGCTGCGCGCCTACAGCATCAAGACCACGGAGGGCAAGCGCAGCGCCGCGGCCGTGGCAGTCGTCGGTACGCCGATGGGCGGCTACTGGAACATCCAGGCGATGCGCTGGATGGATCCCCCGGCCATCCAGAACCCCAACAGCACCCAGGTCGTCGCCGGCCAGGAGTACATGCTGTTCTATCAGGCCGATCACCTGCACATGGTGGCCTGGAAGCGCAACAACACGCTCTACTGGGTGCTCAACACGCTCGACAACCAGCTTTCCAACGACCTCATGATGGGTCTCGCGACCTCGTTCAAGCCCGTGAAGTGAAGCTTCTTCGCGCGGTGCTTGGGCGCCTCGACCCATGGGCCGCCCTGCTTCTCGGCGTCCTGCTCGCCCTGGGCGTCATCATCCTGCTCGCCACACCCGGGCCCTGGCACAAGGTCGTCGGCCCGGCCCCGCCGGGGCAGCCGGCCCCGCCGGCGCCGACGAATGTCGCCGTGTTCGCCCTCGGCGGCGCCGACGGCGCGTGCAGCGCCATCGTGTGGCTGCACGTCGCCCAGGCGCCCCCGGCCCTCACGGCCGTGGTCCTGGCGCCCGAGACTCAGGGGTTTGTCCCGGGCGCGGGCTTCACGCCGCTGCGGCGCATCGTCGACGAGGTCGGGCCGGGCGCCGCGGCCACGGCTCTGGGGGAGGAGCTGGACGTGCCCATGGACGCCTGGATCGCGCTCGACCGGCAGGCCCTGCGGCTCGCCCTGGCGCCGCGCTCGCCGGCGGGGGAGGGGCGCGCCCCTCTGCTGCGGTACGCGCGCTCCCAGGCGGCCTGGGAGGGTCGCGGCAAGGCCAGTCGCGCCTGGACCACTCAGTACCAGTCGTTGGGCGCCACGCTCGCGCGCCTGCCGTTCGCGCGCATCAACATCGTGTCCTTCTCCAACTACGTGCTCGGCTGGGGGCACGTGCAGAGCGATCTCAACCTCCAGGGCGCGACGTCGCTGGCCACGACGCTCGAGGAGCTGATGCCCACGCAGGTCGACGTGCGCGGCGCGCCGGCGATCGTTGAGACCTGCCGCCGCGCAGAGGCCTGGCGCGTCGACCGCGCCACCATGGAGCAGATGGCCCAGTCGCTCGCCTTCGGGCTCACTCCGCCACTGACGGGCACGAGTATCAAGCGGCGGCCGCGACCGGCCCGCGTGCTCGTCGTGCTGCCCGGGCCGGGTTACCGCTCCGACGCCTACGTGAGCGAGGTGCGCCGGCGCCTGCAGCGCTCGGCCGGCGCGCCTGTCGCCGTGCAGGTCGTCAGGGCGCCGCGCTGGGGCGACCTCGTGGCGCGCGCGAGCGCCGCCGCCGAGGCCTGGCGCCCGCTGGCCGTGCTCGTCGCTCCGCCGCTCGGCGTCGGCGACGCGCAGACCGCCCAGGCCGCCGCCGACGCGCTGCGCCGCCTGGGGGAGAGGCTGCGCGCCTCCGGCCAGCCGGCGGTGATGAGCGCCCCGCTGCCCGCGGAGACGACCGCCACCGTCGCGCCCGCCGCGGACGCCACCGCCGCGTCGGCGGCGGCCTGGGCGCGACGCCCGCGCCCGCGACGCCCGCGCCCGCGACGCCCGCGCCCGCGACGCCCGCGCCCGCGACGCCCGCGCCCGCGACGCCCGCGCCCGCGACGCCCGCCGCGGATGCGCTCGCCACCGACGTGCTCGCCGTGGCGATCCGCGCCTCCGGCCAGCCGGTCTCGCCGCTCGCCGGTCTGCGCGACGCGCCCGCGAGCGCGCCGGGTGCGGCAGGCGCGCCCCCGCCGGCGCGCAGCCTCGACGCCAGGCTGAGGGCGGCGGCCGCGGCCAACGTGGCGACCCTTGTCCGCGCCTGCTGGCCCGGGGCGCTGGCGCCGCGCCTCGCCTCCACGCGCCTCGGCTTCTCGTTCGCCGCCCGGCGCCGCACCACGGTCGGTGTTGCGGCGTCGATGAACAGCGCGGCGGACGCGGCGGCGCCGGACGCGGCCCTGACGCTGCTGCGCACGTGGGGGTACCAGACGAAGAGCGTCCCCGCGACCGACTGGACGCCGCAAAGCTCCGGGCAGGGGGTGTACTACCGGGCGGGGATGCGCCGCGCCGCGCTGGCGCTGGCCGGCGACCTGGGCCTGCCGGCGGCCGCCGTGGTGGCGGACGAGGGCGCGCCCGCGGCGCTCACCCTGAGTCTGTCGAGGTGAGCCGACGGAGTCCCGGGTGGACGGTTTGTGCGGCCCGCGTGCAAGATAGGGCCGCCGCGGAAATGGCGCGCCGGCGCGCCGGCGCGCCGGCGCGGCGGTGCGCCGGCGCGGCGGTGCGTCGGCGCGGCGGTGCGTCGGCGGGCGATACACGGCGTTCCCGCACTCGACCGGGCCGGTCCACCACACCATCATTTCGGGATCGCCCTCTGCCGGCGCCTCCCGACCGGCTCGCCCGCGACTTGTCGGCGCGGTAGAAGTGCCCGAACACCTGGGCGGCGACCTCGCGCGTGAGGCCAGGTTGCGGACCCGGGCACGTGCGCCCGCCGGTGCATCGACTATGAAGCGAGAGCCTGCCCGCGCGGCCAAAGAGGATCCGTGACCATCCCCTTCCCCCCGGTTGCGCGTTCAGCCTCCGGATCGACGGCCGCGAGAAGGCGGACACGGCGCGCCGCACGCGCCGCACGCGTGGACTCCGCGCGCCGCGGCCCCCGGGGCTGCGGACGGCCGTATGCGACCCGACAGTTAAGGAATCCTTATCTTCCCCCCGGCAACCGAGCCTGCGGACGGCCGTATGCGACCCGACAGTTAAGGAATCCTTATCTTCCCTTCCAGCACTACCCCGCGCCGGGCTCGGCGCGACCGCCGCAGCCGCGGCGGCGGGGTAGTACTGTGAGGGAAGATAGGAAGAGTCGGCGAATCCTTATCTTCCCCCCGGCAACCGAGCCTGCGGACGGCCGTATGCGACCCGACAGTTAAGGAATCCTTATCTTCCCTCTCAGTAGTGTGTCCTGAAAGGAAAGGGGTGACGATGTAGAAGATCGTTGACCCAGACCGTGCTGTGCTAGTGATGGAGGCAGGCC
>Ga0194044_10000053_pt1 | contig 41102 bp, 38 predicted proteins | sample JunL4417m_MetaG_FD_155460 | JGI IMG/M metagenome (GOLD analysis project Ga0194044, IMG submission 155460) | Anoxic zone freshwater microbial communities from boreal shield lake in IISD Experimental Lakes Area, Ontario, Canada - Jun2016-L442-17m | ecosystem: Environmental > Aquatic > Freshwater...
GGGCGCCGCCGACCATCACCTTGACGGACTCGCGCAGGCCCTCGGCCTTGAGCGCCTGCATGGTCTCGCCCATGTGCGGCAGGGTGGTCGTGAGCAGGGCGCTCATCCCGAGGATCGCCGGGGAGTGCTCCTTGACGGCACTCACGAACTGCGCGCTCGTCACCCCGGTGCCGAGGTTGACGACCTCAAAGCCGGCGCCCTGCAGAAGCATCGCCACGAGGTTCTTGCCGATGTCGTGGAGGTCGCCCTCGACGGTGCCGATGACGACGGTGCCGGCGCTGGCGGACTCGCCCTCGGCCATGTGCGGGCGCAGCAGGTCGAGGGCGCCCTGCATCGTCCTTGCGCTGAGCAGCACCTCGGGGATGAAGCAGTCGCCGCTCCGCATGCGCTCGCCGACCACCTCCATGCCGGGGAGCAGGGCCTCGTCGAGGATCTCGCGGGGCGAGGCCCCCGTGGCCAGGAGCGCCTGGGTGAGGGCGTTCACGGTGCCGGCGTCGCCGGCGATGATGGCCTCTTTGAGCTGGTCCTTCATGCCACGCCTTTCTCACGGTCGGCGGCCTCGATGATGCCGCGAATCTGCTTGGCCACGTCCGCGTCGAGCGGCAGCGGCTCGTGGGTGTCGATGAGCTCCAGAGCGCGAGCGCGCGTGCGCGTGGCCAGGTCACTGGCGCCGCGCGCCTCCCAGTCCTCGCGCACCCGCCGGTCGAGCACCTCGGGCTGGCTGAGCTCGCGCATGTGCCTCAGCGTCGCGTCGAGGCTGAGGAAGTCGCCGAACGCGCCGACCTTGGCGATATCCTCCACCGCCAGGGTCTCGTCGTCCACCGGGATCCCGGCCACCACGTGCTTGATCATCCTGGCGAACTCGTTGTCCATCACGAGCTGCCCGAAATCGAAGGTGACGCCCGATTCGATCATCCCCGCCCCGTAGATCTGGTTGGCGCCTGCCAACGCAGGAAGGAGTCCGGTGAGGGTCTTCTCGTGACCGGTCTGCGCGTCACCGAGCTTCGAATCCGCCTACAACCCCGCCACGAAGCTCGGAATCAGGTAGCGCCGCGCGATCTGGGCGCAGGCGGCGCTGAAGAGGGCGAGCTCCGGCGAGCCCACGCACGCTGCCGCAAGCTTGAGGTCCATGGCTGTGGTCGAAGAACCGTAGGTGATCGGGCAGCCACGCTCGGTGAGCTGCGAGAGCACGATGCCGCTGAGCACCTCGGCGTTGTGCAGGACGAGCGTGCCGGCCAGGGTGACCGGTGACGAACCGCCCGACATCGCCATGCTCAGGATCGTGTCGGGGCACCAGGCGCGCGCCGACTCGATGATGACCTCGGTGGCGTCGCGCGGCAGCTTGAGCGGGCTGACGGGGCAGACGCCGAAGCCGATCAGCGGGCGGCGGCGGAACTCGTCTTCGCTCCCGGAGATGACCGTCGCCAGCTCGATGAGCTTCTTGACGTCGTAGGCGCTGGTGGCCTCGGTGCCGACCGGCTTACCGGTGTTCAGGATCGCCGCTTCCCATTTGTGGAGGCTGGCGGTCTGTTCCGGTACGTCGGTCGGGTGGACCGCCGACTCGTAGGTGTCGATGTCGCTGAGGGCATCGACGAGGCGGGCCGCCTCGCGCACGTCCTGGAGCACCGGATGACGGTACTCGCCGGTGCGTGTGTCGACGATCATGATGCCCTCGTCGAAGTTGGAAACGTAGACGCGACCCGCCTCGAGCACGATGTCCATCTCGGGGTCGCGGCCGCTGAGGAAGGTCTTAGGCGGGCACGATCGGATCGAGTCCTCGACCAGGTACGGCGGGATGCGCACCATGCGCGTCTCGCGATCGACGACGCAGCCGCCGTCGCTGTAGATGTCGAGCGCGTCGTCCGCCTCGACCCACATCCCGGTGCGTTCGAGGATCTCGAGCGACGCGAGATGGATGTCGTCCATCTCCGCGTCGGTGAACACACTGAGGCTGAGCCCGCCGGATCTGGGACGTCCCGCGAACAGGTTGCGTTTCACTCTCGGCACCTCCGATGTGGGCCTTCGCTCGCGAGTGGCGCTCGGGGCGACGGACGACCGTGTGCCCCAGGCGCCGCTCCTTCATGCAAGCGCGAACACGCGGGCGCGCCGCGCCCGCGAACCACGAGGGTAGGGCCGGGGCGCGCGCGAGTAAAGCGTGGCAGTCGCGCACGCCCAACTTCGCCGAGCAATCCGTCGCGGGCGGCTCGGCGGACGTGCGAGGTTCGCTCAACTTGAGCGCGGCTGGAGGTCTGGCGCGCCCGGCCCGGCCGTCGTACGCTTGACGCCCCCGCCACACTCGAAGGCGCGCCATCGTGCACCCTATCGAACGCGACGACTCCGTGCTCGTGATTCAGGACTCGCAGCCACGATTCTGGGGAGACGCCCTCAGCGCCGGGGACGCGGCGGACGCAGAGGAGGCGATCGCGCGCGCCGTATGGCTGGCCGCCATGGCCCGCGCTCTGGGGGTGCCGGCCGTGCTCACCGAAGAGGATCCCGAGCGAAGCGGGCCGACGGCCGCGCGGATTCTGGCCGCCGTCGGCCCCGAAGCGCGAGCGCGTCGACGGTCGCCGCGCGTGCTTCAGACGGGATAGCGCCTGTCGACGAGGAACCGGAACAGGCGTTCCTGCGCGGCGTCTGCGACGCCGCGCGCCTTGTCGCTCGTCGACGCCGCCATGTCGAGGCCCGGGTACTCCGGCAGGGGCAGCTCGGCCAGCGATCGCAGCCAGAGGCGGCCGCGGCACACGTCCCGCTTCACGAGATGCGTCTCGCTCTGTGAAGCGATCATCTCCGCGGGGCTCGCCGGCTGAAGGGTCAAGGAGCCGGCGGCCGCGTCGAGCAGCCGTTCCCCGGCGGGCGTGCGCACGATGAGGTCGCTCACGCCGTCCGACCCCGTGAAACGATCGAGCCAGGCGTCGCCGACGGAGATGTCGGCAAGCTCCACGAGGGCGTCGGGACAGATGCGGCAGCGCGGCGGGGTGAGGGCTGTGAACCGGCGATCGACGTATCCCGGGTAGTCCCGCCGGCGCACTGCCCCCCGGCGGGTCTCGAGGCGCATGCCGCCCGGCCAGCCCGGCCCCCGATACGAGACGGCGCGAAGCTCGTCGGGGCGCAGCCCCGCCTGTCGCGCCGCCACGGCGGTCGCGCGGGGTTCGTGAGTGAGCCCGCAGAAGATGCCGAGGGTGAGCACCACCCGTTCGCGCAGCCGGCGGGAGCGGCGCTGCGCCAGTCGCAGCCCCTGGATGTGACAGGGCAGACCGACGAGGGCGTAGCGGCCGGGTGTCGCGAGGATTTCGCGCAACACGGTGTTCACGACCACCACGTTGTACTTCGAGCCGCGGCACGCGGTGACGTCGGCGGGCGAGCGGCAGATCACGCTTTCGGCCTCGAGCGCGTTGCTGGCGCTCACGCGCGCCGCGACGACGCCGTCCACCAGCCCGTTCTCGAGGGCCGCTTGCATGAGTGCCGTGGCCACGCCGCCGGAGGCCCCCGCGTGGCGCACCGCCGGATCGGACGCCCAACCGAACCAGAGCCGGCGCCAGGGGCCGAGATAATCTACGTTCGCGGCCCCCTCGTTGCGTGCGCGCCACCAGGCTTCCGGCCCGAAGTCGAGGCCCGGGCCGGGGCAGGCGTCGTGGCAGCGCCCGCAGTCCGTGCACCTCTCCTCGTCGACAGAGACGCGGTACCCCACGCGAAGGTCCCAGATCAGCTTGACGGCGCCCTCAGGGCAGACGCCCCCGCAGGTGCCGCACTGCATGCACAGGCCCTCGTCGTAGACGTGCTGGACGTTCATGGTGGCGCAAGCATCTCCACGCTGAGTGCCTCTGTCCAGCCCGACCGCGGTGCGGTCCAGACGCTCGCGGGCGGGCCCGCTCTCCGCTGGCTCCCAGGAGACGGCGAGGCCATCACGCGACGTGGCCAAGTGACAAAGCCGGGGGCGTCTTGATCCAGAGCATTGCTCTGTCCTTCTCCAACCGGCGGCAGAGTCGGTGGCCCCTGGTCGCCCGACGTTCCGGGCGGTGGCCGGATGCAGGCGCGAAAGCCATCCCAGCCCGTCCCTGCAGAAACCGCCATGAACCGCCTGTGCTGCAGCAGATACTGTTGCGCGACTACAGGCTTGCCTGACATCCTTGCTGAGATTGCTATGACGAGCTCAGGCGACCCGGACAACCCGATCCCCATGGACAAGCCTGCGTACAAAGCGCTGTTTCGTGAGGCGCTGGCTCGGCCGCCGGGCTGACCAAAGCCCGGCCAGAGCGGAGGGGGTACTACACGGAAGGACATGGCGCCAGGCACGCGAGGGCCATCGCACCACGGACATCTGCATGACTCTGCCAAGTTGGGAAGAGACCCGGTGAAACGCTCGGCAAGAGTGGCATCGGAGAATGCAGAGGGGGACGCATGACAACACGAAGGAAGACGATGTCGCGTGTGCTTGTGTGGCTGGGGGTGGCTGTCGCGGCGCTGCTGCTGGCTGCTGCCTGTGGAAGCAGCGGCTCGAGCAGCAGTCCGACGCCGAGCGCAGCGCAGGCGTCGGACGCGGCGGACCCATGGCTGGCGAGCCTGAAGGACAAGTTCAAGGGCGAGACGTTGCGCGTGACCTGCTGGAGCGGGCCCTACTCCGCTCATTTCATCAAGGTGTTCAAGGCCGAGTTCGAAGAAGTGACCGGCGCGACTGTCGAGGTCATCCCGAGCTGGATCGAGATACCCGCCAAGATCAAGGCGGCACCGGCCGACGATCCGCCCTACGATGCGACCATCGGCGACGGCTCCGTGTACTGGACCGTGATCAACGACAAGCTGTTCCTGCCGATCCGCACGGAGAACGTGCCGAATCTCAAGGAAGTCTTCCCGGCTGTCATGACGGCTCGGCCGGTCACTGACGGATACGGAGTGCCGTTCGACGGCGCCTACGCGGCCATCATGACGGCGCCCGGCACGACCGCCACCAAATGGGCGGACTTCTGGAAGCCCGAGTTCAAGGGCGCTCTCTCGCTTGACGTGAACTACTACTACAGCATCTACGCAGGTATCTATGCCTTGGGTTACGACCCACGCGAGGCGCTGACGGATCCGACCATGCTCGACGCCGTCTACAAGAAGATGGCGGAGCTCAGTCCCAGCGTCCTGAAGTGGTACGAGAGCGGCGCCGAACTGTTCAGTCTCTTCGGGCGCGGAGAGTTGAAGGCCGGCTACTACTACGCTGACGCCCTGGTCGCCCAGGAAGCCACCGACCTCCAGTTGGGCGGCACGATCCCCACCGATGGCCAGGTCGGCTATATCGACTACTACTTCGTGGTCCGAGGCACCAAGCACCGCGATCTCGCCGAGGCATGGATCAACTACCTCATCTCCGCGAAGAAGCAGCAGGAATGGATGCTGGCCCAATGGTCCAGCGTGGTCAACAGCAACGCCAAGCTCCCCGCCGACACGCCTCCCGACAAGGCGGCGCTGCTCGCGACCACCAACGAGCAATGGGCCAACTGGCACGACTATGACTGGGACATCTTCAACGAGAACTGGGACTACTTTGCCGGTCGCTGGAAGAAGGAAGTCCTCGGCCAGTAGCCTGTGATGGCCAAGGCGGCATGAGTCAAAGGGGGGCGCCGGCGCCCGGCAGGAGCGCCGGCGCCCCCCGCATGAGGCGCATCCAAGAGGAGACGATGAGCATGGCAGAGACCGAGGAGCCCGGGGCCGCAACTCAGCCGCCGGGCGTGACCGCGGCCGCCCAGCCCGACCTGCGGTGCGTCGGCCTCACCAAGGCGTTCGGGCGCAACACGGTCGTCGACCACATCGACTTCGAGGTCTTGCCCGGAGAGTTCGTCTCTATCGTAGGGCCCAGCGGCTGTGGCAAGACCACCACCCTGCGACTGATCGCGGGACTGGAGGACCTGACCGACGGCGCCGTCTACTTGAAGGGGCGCGACGTCTCCAGGCTGCCGCCCGAGAAACGCAACACGGCCATGGTCTTCCAGAGCTACGCGCTCTTCCCCCACATGAACGTGCTGCAGAACGTCGCGTTCGGCCTGCGCATGCGCAGGGTCGGGCGGGCCGAGGCCCGCGACCGGGCTCGCGAGGCCCTGAAGCGCGCTCGCCTTGAAGGCTTCGACGAACGCAAGCCCTCGCAGCTGTCCGGGGGGCAGCGCCAGCGCGTCGCCGTGGCCCGGGCGCTTGTGGTCGAGCCGGACGTGTTGCTGCTGGACGAGGCCTTGACCAACCTTGACAGGCGCCTGCGCCAGGAGCTTCAACTTGAGTTGAAGCGCCTGTAGAAGGAGCTCGGCATCACCTCGCTGTTCGTGACCCACGATCAGGAGGAGGCGTTGACTCTCTCCGACCGCGTCATCGTCATGTCCGAGGGCGTGATCGCCCAGGTCGAGGCGCCGCGCGAGGTCTACGACCATCCGGCATCGGCCTTCGTCGCGGGGTTTATCGGCGAGTCGAATCGTTTCGCGGGCTCGGTTTCGCGTGTGCTTGACGGCGGCCGTTGCATCGTGTGCACTGAGGACGGCCTCGAGATCACGGGGCCGGTCGTGGCCTGACGACGGCTGGCGCGTGCACCGCGGTCGTGCGTCCCCGCAACGTCCTCGTGCGTCACGAGCCCGTCGAAGGGATGAACAACATCCCGGGCGTGGTCAACGTGTGGGGCTACAAAGGCGACTCCTACGAGTACATCGTGGAGGTTGCCGGTGGCCGGCTCGTCAACACGATGGTGCCTCGCCGTGAAGCCCACCCCGACAGCGGTGACAAGGTCTTTCTCGTGATCGACCCCGAAGACGTCTATGTGCTGCCGGACAGGCCGGTCGCATGAGCGCGAGCCCGGCTGAGCCAACGACGCCGCGCCGGTTCGCAATGCCTCGCATCGGCCGCCTCTGGCTGGCGGTGCCGGCCTGCCTCATCACGCTGGCCTTCTTCGTGGTCCCCATTCTCCTCATGGGCCGTGTGAGCCTTACCGAACACGTGAGCGGTGGCGCCTACGTTTCGGGCAGCTGGAGCGCCGCGAGCTACCGTCAGATCCTCACCGACCCGCTGCACTTGAAATCGTTCGCATACACGCTGTGGGTGAGCTTTCTCGCCACCGTCGTCTGCCTGGCGATCTCCTATCCGTTGGCCTACTGGATCAGTCGCGCCGGCGCGAAGCTCAAAGTGCTGCTCCTCTTCTGCGTCATCGTGCCGCTGTGGACGAATCTGCTGACCCTGCTCTACGGTTGGCTGATCATCCTCAGCCCGGGCGGCTTCATCAGCAACTGGCTCATGGACGTCGGCCTCCGCGATCAACCACTGCGGATCGTCTACAATACGCCGGCCGTGGTCATCGGGCTGGTGCAGATCACGGCGCCCTATGCGATCCTGATCATGACGGCGGTGCTGGCCGGCGTCGATCCCTTCCTTCGGGAAGCGTCGCGCAACCTTGGAGCGAGCCGGCTGCGGACGTTCGTCCGCGTGACCCTGCCGCTCTCGATGCCCGGTATCGCGTCGGCATCGACCGTGATCTTCGTCTGGGCAATGGGGGAATACGCGACACCGATCCTGCTGGGCTCCAGCAGCCAGCGGTTTGTGAGCCAGAACATCGGCGAAGACATGTTCGCGGCCTTCAACTGGTCTCGTGCCTCGGCGTTGGCCGTATCGCTCTTCGGGCTTATCGTCGTGCTTCTCGTCGTGGCGCAATCGGTGGGCCGCATCCTCGCGCGACGGAGGGAGGCGACCGTACCGTGAACCGCCTCTGGAGCCTTGAGTCGCTCAGCTACCGTGTCCTGGGGATGGTGGGTGTCGTGTTTCTCCTGCTGCCCATCGTCATCACCGTTTGGACATCCTTCACTCCCAGTGAGTACCTGGCCAAGCCGAGCATGCAGTTCTCGCTGCGCTGGTACGAACAGGTGCTGTCCGACCCGCGCTGGACCGTGCCGTTCTGGCACAGCCTGATCATCGCCGCTCTCGCTGCGCTGATCTCGGTGGCGGTAGCAACGCCTGCCGCTCTTGCTCTGGCGCGTTCGCACGGCAAGCGGGCCGATGTCCTCGGGTTCGGCGTGTTGCTGCCGTTCTTCATGCCCGGCCTGATCCTGGCGGTCGGCCTGCTCATGTTTGAGCAGCGGATCCACCTCTCGGGCACGTATGTCGGCATCGCTCTCGCCCATTCACCGTGGTGCACGCCGGTAGCCTTCCTGGCTGTGCGCGCCGTCTATATCAACGTGGACCACTCCGCCGAGGAGGCGGCGCGCGTGCTTGGCGCCGGGCCGATCAGGACCTTCTTCCTGGTCATCGTCCCGTCGATCCTGCCGGGCATGGCCGTGGGCGCGCTCTTCGCCTTCGTGATCTCGTTCAACGAGTTCATGATGAGCCTGTTCCTGACGACGCCGAGCACCTACACGCTGCCGGTCGTCATCTGGACGAGCCTGCGCTACGAGGTGAGCCCGGCGGTGGCAGCCATCTCATCCACGTTCATCATCCTCTCGACCATCATCGCCATCATCGCCGTGATCGTGGTCGGGCAGCGAGGCCTCGTGCGCATGACCGGCGGGGGTACTCGCGAAGAGGCGTAGTGCGGACAAGATGGTCGTGGTCAAGCTGCACCGTCTCGTCGCGACCAGCGCAGCGGTCCCTTTCCCACGAAGTGACGGACCCGTGCCCGGGAGCGTCCACGAGCACCACGGAGGCTCCTCCGCGGCGAGATACGCTCCGCCGGCTCCCGCCGGCCGTCAGCTGGGCTGCACCCCTGCCCGAGGCACCTGCTGCGTCACGCAGTGGATGCCGCCGCCGCCGTAGCCGATCACCGGGCACGGCACGCCGACCACCTCGTGGTCGGGGACGATCTCGCGCAGGCGCTCGAGGGCCGGCTCGTCGTCCGCGGTCCCGCTGGTGGGCACGATCAGCGCCCCGTTCGCGAAGTACGAGTTGATGTACGTCTCGACGATGGGTGTGTCGCCGACGAGCACCGGGCGGCTGCGCAGGTCGAGCTCGACGACCTCGATCTCGCGGCCCCGAGCGTCGGTCGTCTCCAGCCGGCGGCGGTTCTCAACGAGGTTCTCGTAGTCCGGGTGCTGCGGGTCGCGCACCATGTGCAGCAGCACGCGGCCGGGAGCGACGAAGGCGCCCACTCCGTCGACGTGGCCGTCGGTGTCGGGGTCCTCGTCCAGACCGAGCCCCGAGATGAGCCAGATGACCTTCTTCACGCCGAGATAGTCCTTGAGGAGCTGCGTCATCTCGTGCTTGGTCAGGCCGGGGTTGCGGGAGGGATGCAGCAGGCAGCTCTCGGTGGTGATCAGCGTGCCCTGGCCGTCGACGGTGATGCCGCCTCCCTCGAGGACCATCGGGGCGCCGAAGCGCTCGACGCCGAAGTGCTCGGCCAGGCGGCGGCCGATGGCCGCATCGTTGTCGTAGGGGTGGTACTTCTCGCCCCAGGCGTTGAAGGCGAAATCGGCGAGGGCGAGGGCGCCGTCGGGGCGCGCGACGAAGATCGGGCCGCTGTCGCGCAGCCAGGAGTCGTCGATGGGCATCTCGACGACCTCGATGTCGCTGCCGCAATAGCTGCGCGCCACGCCGCCCTCGCCGGGGCGGGCGAGCATGAGCACCGGCTCGAACCTCGCGATGGCGTGGGCGACGGCCGCGTAGCTCGCCTTGGCAAGCAGGTAGTGCTCGCCCCACAGATCGCCGCGGACCTCCGTCGGCCAGGCGATGAGGCAGCGCTCGTGCGGCTCCCACTCGGCCGGCATGCGAAAGCCGAGGGAGTTGGGGGTGGGGCCTTGGCGACCCTCGTCGCGGGGAGGATCGGCGGTGGCTGGCGGCATTTCTGCTCCTTTGCGCTTGAGCCGCGCGGCGGGAATCGCCGCCGGCCCCTTGCATTTCGGTGAAGGTGTATTTATTGTACGACCAATCAAAGCGCTGACGCAAGAGTGGTCTGTCGAGAGGAGGCCAGTGGTGGCGGTGCGGACGCGAGTGGCGCAAGGCAAGGGCGTAGCGACTTCGGCGACGGCGATGCGCATTCTCGACGCCGCCAAACGCATCCTCTCGGAGAAGGGCTACTCCAAGCTCACGCTCCAGGCGATCGAAGAGGAATCCGGGGAGTACCGCGCGCTCGTCGCCTACTACTTCGGGAGCAAGCAGGGCCTTGTCGAGGCGCTCATCGACTCGCTGATGGAATCCGAAGACGAGGCGCTCCGCGTGCGGCTCGACGAGATCGAGGAGCCGGTCGAGCGTGTCCGGGCGCTGATCGACGAGCAGCGGCACATCTCCGCCGACTGGCAGGGGTTCCGGGCCTTCTACGAACTGCTGCCGAACATCATGCGCGACGAGCGGCTGCGCGCAGACCTCGCCGCGGACTATGCGAAGTCGAGAGAGCTCGACCGGCAGACGCTGGCCGCGGGCCAGACCGGCCACAGCGACACCGACCTCGGCAGGCTGGCCGCCCTGAGCGTCGCCGTCGTCGAGGGCCTGGCCGTGCAGTACGCCGCCGACCAGGGCTTCGACCACCAGGGTACCTACCGACTCTGGGAGGATATGGTGCTCGCCTACCTGCGGGAGCAGACACCAGCATGACGCCCGCTTCGCCGGCGGCTCGGGGAGGACCACATGACGATGACTCTGGGGCACGAGATGAAGAGCCCCAGCCGCCGCCACCGGCCATCGGCCGCGCGCTGCCGACATGAGCGCGGCCCACTCGAAGACGCCCGCCCGGCCGCGCCCGGCGATCGCGAAGGAGAAGAGCATGAAGAGGTCGCGTAACCGCAGCGTCAGCCGCCTGACGGCCCTGCTGGGACTGGCCCTCGCTGTCGTCCTGGTATGGGGAGCCGCTACGGCCGCCGCCGAAAGCGCCTCGCCGGCGGCCTCGACCAACAAGGTCGTCCTCAAGATCGGCTGGACCGTCGAGCCCGACAACCTGAACCCGTTCATCGGCTGGCAGAACCAGGACTACGAGATATGGTCCATCAACTACAGCTTCCTGTTCGGCTTCGGCGTCTCGGACAAGCCCACGCTGGACCTCGCCAGCGAGTACCCGACGCAGGAGAACGGCGGGCTCTCCGCCGACGGCAAGGTCTGGACCATCAAGCTGCGCCCGGACCTCAAATGGAGCGACGGCGAGCCGCTCACGGCCGACGACGTGGCCTTCACCTACAACTACATCGTGAAGAACGAGATGTTCAACATGGCCCTCGCCACGCGCGAGATCCTCGGTGCAAGGGCCATCGACCCGACCACCGTGCAGATCACCTGCTCGCGGCCCAAGGCCGACATGATGAAGATCTTCATCCCCATCATCCCCCAGCACGTCTGGAGCAAGGTGACGCCGAAGGCGGCCACGACGAGCTTCACCAACCCCGTGCCCATCATCGGCAGCGGGCCCTTCACGGCGGTCGAGTTCGAGAAGGGCAAGTTCCTGCGCATGGAGAGGAACCCCTACTACCACGGCCAGCGACCGACCGTCGACGAGATCGTCTTCGCGACCTATCAGAACCCCGACACGATGACCATCGACTTCAAATCGGGCAATCTCGACGCGGCGTGGGGCATCCCCGTGGCCCAGTTCCGCACGCTCGAGTCCGAGCCGGGCACAGAGGCGCTTGCGTATCCCTACTACAACTGGGAGTACCTGAACCTCAACTGCTTCGACAGCCCCGACTCCATGGGCGCGCCGGTGCTCAAGGACTGGCGCTTCCGCAACGCCATCAACTACGCGATCGACCGCGAGAAGCTGTGCGCGATCGCCTTCCAGGGCTACGCCGCGCCGGGCACCACCATCGTCCCGCCGAAGACCTGGCAAGATCCCGACTACCACTGGCAGCCGGCGGCGGACCAGGAGATGGGCTTCGACCTGGCTGAGGCCGGCCGGCTGCTCGACGAAGCCGGCTACCCGCTCAAGGGCGGCAAGCGCGTGGACAAGCAGGGCAAGCCGATCGTCCTCCGTCTGTACGTGACCACCGACAACGTGCCCTCGCAGACCGAGGGCAAGCTCATCGTCGGCTGGCTTCATCAGCTGGGCCTGGACCTCGAGTTCTCCGTGCTCGATGCGGGCGCGCTCAGCGCCCGCGTCTGGAACTTCGAGGGCAGCGCGTACCGCCCCGATTTCGACATGTACATCGACAGCTGGCTGGGCTACGTGGACCCCGGCCAGACGCTGACCGCGGAGGCCACCTGGCAGATCGGCAGCACCAACGAGCCGGCCTGGTCGAATGCGGAGTACGACAAGCTCTCCGAAGAGCAGGCGGCGCAGTTGGACCCCGAGCAGCGCAAGCAGTCCATCTGGCGGATGCAGCAGATCATGTACGAGCAGACGCCGTGGGTGGTGGTCGCGTACCCCGACTACTTTGAGGCCTACGACACCGCCGACTGGACCGGCTGGACGCGCGTGAACGATGGCAACGGGCCGGCGTTCTTCACGGCCGGCAACGTCGACACGTACGTGAACCTGAAGCCGGTCGCCGCGACGACGGCGACGACGAGGACGAGCCCGACCGCCTGGCTCGTCGTTGGGCTCGTGGGCGCCGCGGTGATCGTGGTCGTCGTGCTGCTGCTGCGGCGCCGGAGCCGCGGGCGCGAGATCGACGAGCAGGAGTAGGGATCGGCGCCGGCGGCGGCCTCCGGCTCGCGGTCGTGGATCGCTCAGACGATCGCTGAGTGCGAGGCGCCGATCTCGGCGATACGGTGTCCGCGCATCGCGAGGTCGACCGGCAGGAACAGGCCGCCCCGCTGTTCGGCCAGGGCGCGCTCGAGGCTGGGGCTGTGAGCGGCGCGCCCCTTGCCCCTACGCGTACAGATCGTTCGCCGTGAACGTCAGCGCCTCGTCGGGCGCAACGTCTCTCACGCGCTCGCGGGCGAAGAGCACCAGCTCAACGCGCGGCGCCCGGTTCGGCAACGCCTCGACTGACGCTTGCAGCCGTCGCAACTCCGTTCGGCCACTGGACGCCGCCCACTTGACCGACCCGGCCAGCACCACCTTGCGATCGTCGAGACCGACCACGTCGATCTCGATCGAGTTGTCGCGGTTCCACCAGCGCCCCACCGCCGATACCTCGACCGGCAGTGCGCCGCCGGCCGCGAGTCGCCTGACGTGGTCGCGGCACATCTCCTCCCAGGGCTCCCCCATGTAGTCGTTCAGTCTGGGAATGATCGCGCGATCGACGACCTCCCGTCCGAGTCCGCGGGCGATGTCGACGCGCCGTCGATGGACAAACCGAAACCAGAAGTGGAGAAAGTTGTCGCCGATGCGATACAGCACGCGTTTCGAGCGCAGCGGATCTTCAGTCGCCGGCGCCTCGCGTTGCACCAGCCCGACGCGCTGGAGCCGGTCGAGCTGGCGCGCGATATCGATGGCCGCGAAGTCGCGCAGGGCGTTGAAGGTGCGATTGCCGGCGGCGATGCCGTGCAGGATGCGAAAGTAGCCCGAGGCGTCTGGCAGTTCGCTCGTCAGCACGAACTCGCCCTCCTCGATCAGCGGCGACGAGGCTTCGCCGAACAGCCGCCGCAGGTTGGCGTCTCTGCCCTGGCCGGTGCGCCACCGCGACAGGTACGTCGGCATGCCACCGAGGATCCCGTAGATCGCCGCCGCATCTGCGGCCGCGACTCCCGGAGTGAACAGCGCCGCGTCCCGCACGGCGAACGGCTCGACGCGAACACGGTGGTCGACGCGCCCGAACAGCGGTGCGTTCTGCGCCTGGAGATCGACCATGACCGCCTGCGCTGAACCGCACAAGACGAGCATCAGCTTCGACGCGCTGCCGCGATGGTCCCAGAAGCGCTGCAAGAGCGACGGCAGCGCCGGTTCGGTCGCCACCAGGTAGGGGAATTCGTCGAGTACGACCAGGAGTCTCTGTGAAGCAGCCTGCGCGGCGAGGTAGTCGAGCGCCGACACCCAGTTGGGGAAGTCGCCGTGGGCGAGGAGGTCGGTCCCCGACGGGGCGAGCGCGCTCCGCGTTGCGTCGGAGAACGCCGCCAGCTCGGCCGCGGGCGCCTGCTGGGTGGCGCCGTAGAACACGGCCCGCTTGCCGTCGGCGAAGCGGCCGAGAAGACGCGTCTTGCCGACGCGGCGTCGGCCCCAGACCAGCACGAGGCTGGAGCCCGGCTGTTCCCAAGCGTCTTCCAGGCTCCTGAGCTCCGCGCCTCTGCCGATGAAGAGCTCGTTCATTGAAGGAGCATGCCATACAAGTTGTATTGCATACAAGTTACGCGGTTCTCGAAGAAGCGGCAGGGACTCGGCGCGGGCTCATGGGCGGAAGGCTGGGACATGACCATCCCCTTCGCTCAGGCGCGCGCGGCCGCAGCGCCCCCGGCGGCCCCGGCGCGGGGTAGTGCGCAAAGGGAAGATAGGGGTTCCCTAACTGTCGGGTCGCGCACGGCCGTTCGCAGGCTCGCTCGCCGGGGGGAAGACAAGGATTCGCCGGGATTCCCTATCTTCCCTCTCAGTACTACCCCGCCGCGGCGGCCGCGGCGCGTGCGGCGCGCCATCTCCGCCTTCTCGCCGCTCGTCGATCCGGAGGCTGAACGCGGAGCCGGACGGAAGGGGATGGTCATGAGGTGGGGATCATGGCCAGGTCAGCATAGCCTTGCCGTGTTTGGAGTGCACCGGTGACGATGCCTGCCGACGGTTGACGTTCACCGACCACTCCGTACGCCAACAAGCCACCCAGCGTCGGGATGGACCGTTCCAAGTGACGGGTTCAGAAAGGGCGTCTACGTCAAGCCGGTGAGGAACCCCGGGCCCGCGACACTCTCAACCGCCTGCCGGGGACACATGAGCGTTGGGGCGACTGACCTGACCGCGTGGACCATGCCACGACAAACCGACGCCTGTTATGCAGAGCGCAGATCGTCGGCGGGCCGCTCTTGGCGCTGCGTCGCGACTTGTGCCTGCAGCAGGCGCGCCTTGGCGCGATAGAAGGCGATCCGTTCCTCCGGACTCTTCCCGCGCAACTGCTCGTACTGCGCATCGCGAATGCTGCGCACGGTCTCCACGGCCTTGATGGTTGTCTTACTCATCGCTTGCCACCTCGCGAGGCGAATAGATTGCCAGCGGCTTGTAGCCTGGTTCCAGGTTCACGGCGGTGAACAGCCGGACCTGTCATAGCGGACGATGTGCCTGAAATTTCAGCTGACCAACAGATCGGCCTCGGCGATCGTCGCCAAGGCAATATGGACGCCATCAGCGTAGAGCTTGGGCGTTAGAATCCCGTGCTGCTGAGGAGGCTTGCGCGAAAGTCCGCGAGGAGTGCGTTCGACCAGCGGGCGAATTCAGGATCGAAGCAGCCGCCCAAGACCGAAGTGTCAATGCAGGCGCGCTGGGTCTTCGTCGCCGCATTCTGCACCCGACGAAGCTGCGGGCCTTTGTGCCGCGGCATCCCCGGCGTCGAGAGACGCACGGCCGAGAATGCCCTCGCCGAGGTCGGTCCCGACATGACCCGCTTCCCTCTGCCGCTCACCTGGCCTTCCGGGCCAGGGGCGCCCCGGTGGCCACGAGTCCGCCGGCAAGCGCCGCCCGCGAAGCCGCCCGCGCGCGCTGCCGTCGAGCCGCGCCGCCCGCGCGGCGCGCACAAGGTAGACTCTTCCGGGCCGGTGCAACGCCGGCCCCACGACACCCACGGACGCACCGGCTCGAGCGATAGCTCGCGGCTGCGTCGACGACGAAGGAGATGGCGGCATGAACGAGGCTCGCCTGACGATCTGGGACGACGCAGCCTGCAAGCGCGTGCACGAAGCGACCTTGGAGATCCTCGCCGAGACGGGCGTCGAGGTGCGGTACGCGCCGGCGCTCGAGATCTTCGCCAAAGCCGGCGCCGACGTCGATGGCACGCGTGTGCGCATCTCGGCGGAGCTGGTCGACGCGGCCCTCGCGAGCGCCCCGCGCGACGCGACCATCAAGCCGCGCGGCGGCGACACCGCGCCGCTCGTGCTCGACGCCCACCACAGCTACTGCGGCACCGGCAGCGACGTGCTGTACGTCTGCGACCCCGACACGCGCGAGCGTCGCCGCGTGCGCAAGGCCGACGTGGAGGGCATGGCCGCGCTCTGCGAGAAGCTCCCCCACATCGACTTCGTCATGAGCATGGGCCTGCCCGAGGACGTGCCGCAGGCGATCGACGACCTTGCCCAGGTCGACGCCATGGTGCGCGGTACCCGCAAGCCGCTGCTGGTGGCGCCGCGTGACGGCCACATCCTCGGCAAGCTCAAGGAGATGACGGCGCTGGCCGGCGAGGCCGACAGCTTCGGCATCTACGCGATGCCGGTGCCGCCGTTGCTGTTCGACGAGGACGGCGCCAGCAAGGTCATCGCCTGCGCCGAGCTCGGCATCCCGCTGATCTGGGCGCCGGCGCCCAACGCCGGCACCACGGCGCCGGCCAGCATCACGTCCGTGATCGTCGTGGCCAACGCCGAGGTGCTCGCCGGCCTCGTGCTCAGCCAGGCCGTCAAGCCGGGAGCGCCCTTCGTATGGGGTGTGGGCGTGGGCGCCATGAACATGCGTACGATGACAGAGGTGTACTCGTCGGCCGGCCCCATCCAGGGCTACCAGGCGCAGACCGACCTGGCGCGCTGGTACGACCTGCCGAGCTTCAGCTACGCGGCGCACTCGGACAGCAAGACGCTTGACGAGCAGTGGGGCGTGGAGAGCGCCATCACCACCGTGACCGGCCTGCTCTCGCGGGCGACGCTGCTGCACGACGTCGGTTACCTGGAGGCCGGGCTGCAGAGCAGCTACGAGTCGATCCTCCTCGGCAACGAGCTGATCGGCTACACGAAATACTTCATGAGCGAGCTGAAGGTGGACGACGAAGCGCTGGCTCTCGACGAGATCAAGGCCGTCGGGCCGGGCGGCAATCACCTGGCCCGGCCGTACACGCGCTCACACTTCCGCGGGATCTGGCAGAGCGACCTGCTCGACACGACGCGGCACGACGCCTGGCGGGCAGAGGGCAGCAAGACGCTGCTCGACCGCCTCAAGGCGCGGGTCGCGGAGCTGCGCTCCGAGCCGCGCGCCTTCGAGCTGCCGGACGACGTGACGGCCGGCCTCGACCGCATCCTCGCGGACGTCGAGGCCCACCGCCCGGGGACGTGAGCCGGCTGGAGGCGCACGCGTGACGCGACCGCTTGACGGCGGTAGGCTGCCCCGACGGGACGCCGGCGCGAGCGCCGGCAAGAAGGCTGAAGGAGTGAGCGAGGATGGCGGATCAGAGTAGTAAGGCGAAGGCCTGGCACGGCGGCGCGGCGCGCGCGGCCGTCTACTGGCAGGGCGGCGACCCGCGCTGGCAAACCGGCGACATCGTGCCGCTGACGACCACCGAGCGCGCCGACGTGTGCATCGTCGGCGGCGGGTTCACGGGTCTCTGGACGGCCCTCTCGATCAAGCGTCTCGCGCCGGGCACGGACGTCGTGCTCGTCGAGCGCGAGTACTGCGGCGCCGGCGCCAGCGGCCGCAACGGCGGCTGGGTGAACGGCTGGGACGACATTCTGCCCAAGCTCATCTCCCGGTTCGGCCGGGACGCCGGGATGTGGCTGCTCGACGCCTCCCGGCGGAGCCTCGACGACATCCGCGACACGGTGCGTGACGGCGCCATCGACTGCGACCTCTCGTTCGAGGGCGGCCTCAACGTGGCCCTGTCCCCGGCTCAGGTCGACGGCATCCTGGAGGCGGCGCTCGTGGCGCGCGAGCTGGGCCGCGACGATCTCTTTCGCATCCTCGACAAGGACGAGGCGGTCGCCATGTCCGGGTCGCCGGCGGCCGAGGCCGGGGCGCTGATCCTGCGCGCCGGCAGCGTCCAGCCGGCGCTGCTCGCCCAGGGCCTGCGCCGCCTGGTGGTAGCGGCCGGCGTGCGCGTGTACGAGGCCACGCCGATGGTGGGCTTGCAGCGCACGCTGCCGGCCGTGGTCAAGACCCCGTCCGGCAGCGTGACCGCGGATCAGTTCATCCTCGCCTCCGGCGCCCGGCTCGCCCGCGTCCCCGAGCTGCGCCGCACCGTGTTCATCATCCCCTCGCACGTCGTCGCCACGGCGAGCTCCGCAGACGCGCTCGACCGCCTCGGGTGGGTCTGCGGCCGTCCCTTCGCCGACGGACGCACCGCCGTGCACTACGCGCAGCGCACGACCGACGACCGCCTCGTCTTCGGCCGCGGCGGCGGCCGCCTCGGGTACGGCGGCCACGTCATCCCCGCGCACTACCACGACGCCCGCGAGAGCGAGAGCATCGTCGCCGACATGCACGCCATGCTGCCGGCGACGCGCGACCTCGCGGTCGAGTGGCGCTGGGGCGGGCCCTTGGAGCGCACCCAGCACGGCATTCCCTGGGTCGGCGCCCTGGGCAAGTACCGCAACGTCCACTACGGCCTGGGCTACTCCGGCAACGGTGTCTCGGCCTCCAACCTCATCGGCCGCACCCTGGCCGCGCTAGCCTTGGGTCTGGAGGACGACTACGCGCAGTCGCCGCTGGTCTCCGAGCCGCCGACCTACCTGCCCCCGGAGCCCATCCGCTCGGCCGGCGCGCGCGCCGTGCGCAGCGCCATCGAGCGCTGCGAGGTGATGGAGGACGAGGGGCGCAAACCGGACCCGGTCTCACGCGCGCTGCGGCGCTGCCTGAGCATCTCGATGCCGAAGGGCGTCACCCTGTGGCGCCGCGACGAGATGGACTGAGCGGCGGGGGATCGAGCTGCAGAAGCGCCCCTCCAGCACCGGAAGGGGGGCGCCCGGTCACCCCGACTCGGCGTCGTCACCGTCGGGCAGGGCCGCGAGGAGCGCCGGAAGGGAGGCCTCCAGCATCAGAGCAAATGCCTCATACGGTCGGCGGGAGTCATAGTCGCGTCTCCCGATCGTGTGAGTCTGCCAACGAAGTACGACCTGATCACTCAGCTGAAAGGGACGACCTGATGGGACACCAGACCACCCCCGGCGCCGGACCCAGCGCGGCCGTCGCCGGGAAGCTCACAACGGCGCAGATGGACCTCGTCATCCGACATCTCCCGATCCAGGTCTCGGTCATCGACGAAGACGGTACGCTCGTCTACTGGCACGGTGACCTGTTCGCCGACTGCGAACTGCGCCACGTCGGCGTGCACGTCGACGAGTCGCACAACGCGCACTCGCGCAAGACGATTGCGCGTATGGAGGCCGCCTTCCGCGACGGCAGCCGCGACGAGGCCGTGTTCAGGCGCCTCGAAGAGGGCCGCCTGATCCTCGTGCGCTACGCGCCGCTGCGCGACGCCGCCGGCGCCTACCGCGGCATGATGGAGACGATGCAGGACATCAGCGACATCGTCGGCCTGGAGGGCCCCCAGCTGACGCTGGATTGGGACTGAGCGTCGCTGGGCGTCGTCTGCTCGAACACCTTCAGGGTGTGCTCGCGCTGCCCCCCAGCGAGTGAACGCGCCCGCGAAAGCGCTCGACGCAGTTGATGGGCAGGTCAAGGAGCTCGGCGATGTTGAACTTCGCCTCCATCGCCGACGCTTCGCCGACGCACTCGTTCTCCAGGTCGCTGAGAAGACCGATGCCGAGCTCGCGGCGCACTTCCTGCATGACGACGCTGTCGGAGAGCTCGCGTGTGGAGACGCCGAGACGGTCGGCCACGAACAGCTTGGCTTCTTTGAGTCGCATGCCTCGGGTCATCTGCATCCGCGCCACCAGATCTCCAGCGGCGCGCATCCCGTTCATTCCCGCGGCCAGCGTGTGCGCCAGGTGCACACCCAAGCGATCGCCGGTGCCCATCTACAAACCGTCGGCGCGCAGGACCTCGACGAAGGCCCGCGAGGTGCGCGACACGGCGTCGATAGGTGGGCAGGGATTCATCGGCACGCCGCCCACCCCCATGCCTGCGTTGACGTGCACGGGGATCGTCGCCACGTCCATGCAGGGCTTGATGATGGCTATGGCGCGGGCGACGTTCCAAGCCACAGTGCGTCCGGTGTTGATGTTGACGGCCGGGCCGAAGATCGTGGCGCCGGCCTCCTGGACGACCCGCAGCTGGTCGACCGGCCACAGCCCGGCCAGCCTCTTGCCCTCGAACTCCAGCTCGCCGTGCATGCCGAGCACGAACTCCGAAGCCATGCCGACCTCGATGCTCAGGTCGGGGAAGGCCGCGCGCAGCCGGCGCACCGTCTTGAGCACGGCGAGGAAGTCGGCGTCGCCGGCGGCGCCGGCGGTATCGAAGTCGATGCCATCGGCGCCGGCCTCCCACATGGCCTCGCCGATGCGGAACATGTCGGCTTCCGACTCGCAGGCTGCCTCTTCCTGGGCGGCGCGCGCCTCGTCGACGCGGGCCTCCGGCAGGAGCTGAGACCAGTTCGGTACCGGGCCGTCGGGGACCGAGTAGCGACCCAGATCGGCCTGGGCGCCGTATTGCACGGGGATGGTGAGACGGTACTGGGCGTCCTGCATGAGTCGCTGTTCGGTGGGGACGATCGTCTTGACCGCCTTGTAGGAGTAGTCCGGGAGCGCCAGCTCGCAGAGGTCGCCGCCCACGAGCTCGGCCTGCGAAAGGGCGTCGATCTTGCCCGAGCGCAGGTCCATCGTCCCATCGCAGGAGAGCACGACCTCGTCGCCGACCGGGACACCCGTCATGCGCGCACTGGAGGCGAAGATGTCGACCAGGTGGTCGATCTCGTCGCTGCCCAGCGCCGCTGCTTTGGCGCGCCGGGCTCCCAGCTCGGCGCCGTCTTCGATGTCGGCGCGTATCTCGTCGCGCGTCATCTCGACCGCGGCGCCGTCACCCATTCTGTTCAGAAATGTGCTGCCCATCGGGGCCTCCTTCAGAGTGCCAGTCGCTCGGCGTCGCCGTCGGCCTCGGCCAGGATGCGCTCGAGCTCGGCGAGCACGTCGGCAGGCAGCGGCTCGGGCTCGTGCTCGCGCTCCAGGCGCGTGAGCTCCGCGCGCGCCGCCTCCTCGGCGGATCCATAGCCCGCCCCCCGGTGCCGCAGCGGCAGCGGGAACCCGCGCACGTGGTCGCGCGTGTGCTGATGGGCGAGGTAGTGGCCGCGCGGCCCCACGTCTGCGATCACGTCGAGCGCCAGATCGGCGTCGGCCGGGAGCTCGGCGAGCGTGCGCCTGGCGGTCATCACCAGCTCATGCTGCAGGATGATGAAGGCCGGATCGAGCACCGAGTAGCCGTTGAGCAGGCCGCCGAGGTCGCCGCTGATCTCGGCCTCCGTGCCCGAGAGCAGGGTGGCGCCGATGCCGGCCCTCGAGCCGAAATCCCAGCCGATGTGCGCCTCGTCGCCGGTCACCGACGGTCCGCAGAGCTGTGGCACTCCCCAGGCGTGACCGAGCCGCGTGATGAGGCGTTCGGCCGGCGCCTCGATGTCGCCGATGTAGCCCCCGCTGCGCGGGTCCATCGCCGAGACGATGTTGCTGTGGATGACCGGTGCTCCCGGAAAGGCCAGCTGCATGAGCACCATGGCGCTCACGACCTCGGCTTCTCCCTGGACGATCGCCCCGGCCAGCGAAGCCGGCGCTGTCGAGCCCATGGTCGGCATGGGCATGAAGCTCACGGGGATGCCGGCCCCCGCGTAGACCAGCGCCGCCGCGATCCCCACGTCGTCCTGCGACAGGGGGCTGATCGTGCAGACGTTGCCGCAGATCGGCGGCCGTGCACGCCGCGCCGCCTCGGAGCCGGCGACCACGGTCGCCATCTCGACGATGCGCTGCGCCTGGCGCGGGTGCACCGTCGTGGCGCCGCGCACGTGCTTGAGCGTGTTGGTGAGCCCGGCGTGGCACTCGTGCAGCGGCGCGGTCCGGGCGTGGTCCTGGGCGCTCACCGGCGGCCAGAAGAACGAGATCGCCGGCAGCGCATCGACGATGCGCGCCATCAGCTCGACGTCGGCCTTGCGCGAGGAGCGCTCCGCGCCGGTCTCGGGGTCGCGGACCAGCGTGCCCACACCTTCGGTAGAGAGGTACGTCCGCGTGCCGTCGAGGGTCAGGTCGAAGCGCGGCTCGCGTCCGCCGAGCACGAAGGAGCGCGGCGCCGTGGCCAAGGCGCGCGCGACCAGCTCGGGCGTCAGCCTGACGATGCCGTCGCCATCGACACTGGCGCCGTGGCGGCGGAAGACCCCGAGCGCCGGCTCACAGGGGAAGCAGACGCCGATGCGCTCGAGGATCTCGAGGGTCGCCGCCTGAAGGCGCTCGACGGTCGCGGTGTCGTCGGCCGTCGAGCGCAGCAGGGGCGTGAAGCTGATGATGTCGGGGGTGTGCGTCACAGGCTCAGTCTCCAGTCAGCTTTGGGCGGACCGCTCTCGATCCTCCCGGCCCTGCTCCAGGACCATGTCGATGTAGTGATCACAAAGCGCGAGCGCGTCATCGACACTGAAGTCCGCCGGAGCCATCAGCAACTCGGTCCAGGCCCCGTCGGCCAGGGCCACGAGCGCGATCCCGGCCTTGCGGGGATCGATGTCCAGGCCTTGTCGCCGCGCCGCCTCGCGGAACAGCTCGGCGTACCGCTCGCGCTCTTCGGCGTACACGCGCTCGTTGATCTCTCTCAGGTCCGGGTCGCCGAGGGCCGCCTGCCAGAACCCGAACCAGGCATGAGCCCGCTCGGGCGCCGCCAGCTCCTCGCGGAACTCCGTGGCGACGATGGCGCGCAGCGTCGCCACCGGGTCGTCGTCCGTCGCCGGGCCGGCGGCGAACGCCGCCCGCTCCTCGTCCGCAAGCCGCTGGAACGCCTCGAGGAGGAGCTGTCGCTTGCTGCCGAAATGGTGCCGGACGAGACCCCGGGAGACCCCGGCGGCGTCGGTGACCTTCTCGATGGACACGCCCGCGGGGCCGTAGTCGGCCATGCAGAGGATCGTCGCCTCGATGAGCCTGTCCTTGGACGCGGCGGCACTGAGCTGACGCTTGTTCTGTCGTGACTCACCGCTCGCGGCGAGTGTGTCTGTCGGCGTCGATGGGTCCATCGCGTCGCAGCGTACCACGGAGGCCTTGACACGAACCAGACTGGCTTGCTATACGTACAGATAGCGAAACTACCGGGGCGTCGGTCTTCTGAGACGACACGTCCCGGCCTGTCGTACGCGTGTCACCATCGTCGCCGCGGCCGACGCGGCCGAAGAACGGAGTCTGTGATGCACCTGAAGTTCGAATGCCTGTCGCCCCACGAGAAGGACGCGCTGCACCAGCGCGTCCTGCACGTGCTCGAGCACGTGGGCATCGGCGTGGAATCGACGGTCGCCCGGGAGCTCCTCGCCGACGCCGGCGCGCGCGTCGACAGGGAGCGTCGCTCCGCGACGCTGCCTCCGGAGCTGGTCGAGAGCTGCCTGGAGAAGGCTCCCGGGAGCGTACGGCTCGCCGCGCGCGACGCCGCGCACGACCTGCTCGTGGGCGCCGGCTCGCCGCTGGCCTGCTGCACGGACGGCATGGTGACGATGGTCCTCGACGACGTGACCGGCCAGGCACGTGACGCCACCCGCGACGACCTCGCCTACTTCTACCGCCTCTTCGACGCCCTCGACGACCTCGACTTCATCTGGACGTCGGTGACGTTGGGTGAGCTCGATGCGCTGACGGTGGGCCTCGAGACCGATCTCATCGCCCTGGAGTCGACCTCCAAGCACGTGCAGAGCGTCGTGGCGCACTCGCCGGAGCAGGTGCCTCCACTCCTGGAGATGCTCGAAGCCATCGCCGGAGCGCCACTCCACGAGCGGCCGATCTACTCCTCGCTGCACTGCCCCGTGTCGCCGCTGCGGTTCGAGGGCGACAAGCTCGAGGCCTCGATCGAGCTCGCCCGCCACGGCGTGCCCATCCTGATCCACCCCCTGCCACTGATGGGCACCACGGCTCCTCTGAGCGTCCTGGGCACGACGGTCATCACGCTCGCGGAGATCCTGGCCGCCGTCACCATCTTCCAGCTGGCGGCGCCGGGCTGCCCTCTCATGGTGGTCGCCATCGGCGGCTCCACGCACCTGCGCACCGGCGGGTATCTCAGCGGCACGCCCGAGGTCGCGCTGATCGACATGGCGAGCCTGGCCATGACCCGGCGGTACGGACTGCCGAGCATGAGCGCCGGCATGAGCTCGGATGCCAAGGCCGCCAACTTCCAGGCCGGCTCGGAGGGCGCACTGACGGCGGCGACCTCCGTGCTGTGCGGCGCCGATCTGCTCGTCGGCGCCGGGGTCGTCGACGAGGCGGTGTCCACCGCCAAGACCATCCTCGACTGCGACCTCATCGGGTCGGTCAAGCGCGTGCTCGAGCTGCCCGACACCGTGGACGACGCGTCGACCCTGATCGACGACATCGCCGCGGTCGGCCCGGGCGGTCAGTTCCTCGCGCGGCGCAGCTCTCGCGTGAACTCTCGCCGCGGTGAGATTTGGCGCGCATCCGTCTTCCAGCGCGAGGCCACATCCGCGTACGTGGGGCGCTCCCTGGTGAGGGACGCGCTGGAGCGCGCCGAGGCCGTGGTCGCCGCGCACGTGCCGACACCCATCCCCGACGATGCCCGCCGCGAGGCGCGCGCCGCGTTCGAGCGGTACGCGCGCGGCGCGGGCGCCGACACCCGCTGATGAGGGAGAATCAGAAGATGGAGACGCAGTACCCGACCCGCATGGGTGACGGCTCGCTGACCCGCTTGACGCGCAGCGAGCTGCGCGCGGAGCTCGAAGAGGGCACCCTGGCGGCGGCGGGCCGGGCCAAGGTGCCGCCGCTGTCCGCGGACGAGCTCGACCACCTGCTCGAGATCTGGGCGTCGCCGGCCAGGTTCTCCGCCGTCGACATCGGCGACGAAGTCGTGCTCACCTACGACGGCTCGGGGTCCAAGACGGTCGGCACGCGCACGCAGGACCTGCTGATCTACGAGCAGATGTTCGGGGCCGACTCTGTCGAGCTCGGGCACGTCGACTACTCGTTCAAAGCCATCCGGACGATCCTGCCGTTCGAGGCCCAGACCGTGAAGGACGCGCAGGCGGTCCTGACCGTGCCGGTGATGTACGGGGCGATGCCCAACCTGGGCCTGTACTCGAAGCCCGACGGGCCGGCGCCCAACTGGTCGGAGCTGCTGCCGCTGGCGCGGGTGGACGAGGCGCGGGCGGCCCAGGAGGAGGCGGTCGGGTACGCCGTGGAGGACATGGTGAAGACCGCCGACGCCATGTGGGAGGCGGGCGCCGACGGCATCGACTTCGACACCGCCGGCGCGGCCGGCGACGGCGACTTCCTGGCCACCCTCCTCGCCATCGAGCGGATCCGCGCGGCCCACCCCGACATGGGCATCCAGGTCGGCATGGCCGGCGAGTTCGTGCTCGGGATGCACGGCCGGCTCGAGTACGACGGCGTGCGCCTGGCGGGCCTCTGGCCGCGCGGGCAGATGGAGCTCGTGCGCCGCGCGGGCGCGACCATCTACGGTCCGGCGATCACCGTGAACACGCGCCGGACCGGCGCCTGGAACATCGCCCGCGCGCTGACGCTGGTCAAGCCCTGCATGGAGGTGGCCGAGATCCCCGTGCACATGAACATCGGCATGGGGGTCGGCGCCGTCCCCACCACCAGCTACCTGCCGCTGGACGCGGTCGCGCGCGCCTCGCGCGCCACCGTCGACATCCTGCGGCTGGACGGCTTGTAGGTCGGCGGCGGCGACCCTCTCGGGATGCCGTGTGCCCACGCGACCGCCTCGGGGATGTGCGGGATGCGCGCTGCTGGAGATCTGGTGGCGCGCATGCAGATCACTCGAGGGATGCGGATCGGCGAGGCCAAGGCGTACGTCGCCGAGCGGCTCGGGGTCAGCCCCTTCGACCTCTCCGACCCCATCGCCATGGAGGACGTGCGCCGGGAACGGCAGCTGGGGCGCATCACGACCTTCGAGATCAGCTACCCCCGCGAGTCGAGCGCGATGGAGGCCAAGTTCCGGATCGCGGAACTGCTGGACCTGCCGATCAACTGCGTGCAGCGCTTTCGGGAGCACGCGGGGCTCGTCAGAGCGGAGGGGGCGCGTGAGGCCGGCGGCGGGCGATGATGTACGCTGGACGAGGAGGGCGCCGAGCGTGACTCAGGAGCGTCCGGCGGAAGCCCTCCGCCGCCGCAACGATCGCGTGCCGGCTGGACGTCCTCCGGTGCGCCTCGGAGGTGAGCGATGACGGCGAGCATCGACCGCGAGCGGCTCGCGGCGCTCAAGGCGCGCGAAGACGCAGACTTCGTCGCGCGCCACCCCCGTTCCCGCGAGCTCTTCGAACGGGCGCAAGCGCACATGCTCGACGGCGTGCCCATGAACTGGATGACGCGCTGGTCGAGCCCCTTCCCGCCATACGTCGCCGAGGCCCACGGCGCGCGCTTCACCTGCATCGACGGCCACGAGTACATCGACTTCTGCCTCGGCGACACCGGCGCCATGACCGGGCACTCGCCGGACGCTTCGGTCCGCGCCATCGCGGAGCAGGCTGCCCGCGGCATCACGACGATGCTGCCCACGGAGGACTCGCTGTGGGTGGCCGCCGAGCTCAGCCGCCGCTTCGGCCTGCAGTACTGGCAGCTGGCGCTGACAGCGACCGACGCCAACCGCTTCGCCGTGCGCCTCGCCCGCCACGTCACGAAGCGGCCCAGGATCCTCGTCTACAACTACTGTTACCACGGCTCCGTGGACGAGACCATCATCACCATCAACGACGGTGTGCCGGGATCCAAGCCGGGCAACGCCGGCCCGCCCGTCGACCCGACCGTCACGTCCAAGGTCATCGAGTGGAACGATCTGGCCGCGCTCCAGGAGGCGCTCGCGCCCGGCGACGTGGCCTGCGTCCTCGCCGAGCCCGCGCTGACCAACATCGGCATCATCCTGCCCGACGAGGGCTATCACGCCGAGCTGCGGCGCCTGACGCGCGAGACCGGCACGCTGCTCATCATCGACGAGACGCACACCATCTGCGCCGGCCCCGGCGGCTGTACGCAGGCTTGGGGCCTTGAGCCGGACATGGTGACGCTCGGCAAACCCATCGGCAGCGGCGTGCCCGCCGCCGTCTACGGCTTCGGGCAGGCGGTCGCCGACCGCATCCGCGCCGGCTGGGACTACCACGCCGCCGACGAGTGCGGCGTCGGCGGCACGCTGGCCGGCAACATGTTGAGCATCGCCGCGGTGCGCGCCACCCTGGGCGAGGTGCTCACCGACGAGGCCTACGCGCGCATGATCCCGCTCGCCGGCCGCTGGGCCGACGGCGTCCAGGCGGTGATCGACGAGTTCGCCCTGCCTTGGGTGGTCAAGCGCCTCGGCTGCCGCGCGGAGTACTGGCCGCGCCCCGTGCCGCCGCGCAACGGCGGCGAGGCGGCCGCCGCCGAGGACGAGGAGCTCGACCGCTACCTGCACCTGTTCATGCTGAACCGCGGCATCCTCATGACGCCGTTCCACAACATGGCGCTGATGGCGCCACAGACGACGACGGCCGACGTCGACCGCCACACCGAACTGCTGCGCGAGGCGGCGCGGACGCTGACCGGCTGAGGGCCGCCGATACGGCGACCGCTCTCCACAACGCTGCCCACCCACATCATCCGGAGGAAACCGCATGACTGCTCCCGACTCCCGCCCCAAGGTCGTCGCCGTGATCGGCAGCCCCAGGCGGCGCGGCAACACCGCGACCCTGGTCGATGCTGCTCTCGAGGAGCTCGAACGCGGCGGCTGCGACTGCACGCGGATCGTGCTTGCGGAGAAACGCGTCGAGTTCTGCAGCGGTCACGTGTTCTGCGGCGAGCGGGCCTGCCCGCACGACGACGATATGGCGGGCATCCTCGAGCAGGTGTACGCCGCCGACGGCCTCATCCTCGCGACGCCGATCTACTACGAGAACGTCTCCGGCCAGATGAAGACGTTCATGGACCGCAACGCCACCCGCTACTACCACGAGGAGTGGCTGGCCCCGAAGGTGGTCGGTCTCATCGCCGTGGCGGGGGAGTCGGACGCCGCGGATACGCTGGCGGCCATGCGCCGGTTCGTGGCGCTCTCGAATCCCGAAGAGCCGCCCGTGGTGGCCCTTGGCGGCCTGGCGAACGACCCGGGCGATGCGGCGCAGGACGCCGAGCTCATGGCCGGGGCCCAGGCGCTCGGGCGCGCGATGGCGGAGCGGCTCGGGCTCGACCCGAGCTGACGGTCGACGACGGGGCGGGTGGCGCTACGCCGCCCGCCCTGGAGACGGCCTCGCCGAGCCGCGCGAAGGCGGTGACGAGCAGGCCGAGGAGCTCGGTCTCGCCGCGTTCCGCAGGCCGAGCCAGCGTGAGCGTCGCCTCGTAGCGCGCGCCTCCGACGGTGCGCACGGCGCGGAGGGCGAAGCCCTCGTCGCCCCCGGCATCGTCCGGCGCGGGCGCCATCGCTGCGCCCAGAAGCCGGCCTTCGCGGGCGAAGAGGCACGAGCGGGCGCCCAGGACTTCACACGTGAGGCGGGCATTGTCCGACCACGGGTCGGTTCCCGGATCCGACTCGCCGAGCCTCTCGAGACCGTCCGCCGCGGCCGCGAGCCGCGGTGTGAGGTCCGCGCCGCGCCGAACCTGCTGCAGGGCGTGGAAGAGCTCGGCGTTGCGCATGGCCACCGCCGCGTGCCCGGCGAGGGCGCCGACCAGGCGGAGCTCCTGAGGTGAGTAGCGGCGGGGCCGCTCCCAGTCCGTGGCCTCGAGGAGGCCGATGGTCTCGTCGCCGACGACGAGCGGCGCCATGAGGACGCTGCGGTCGCCGTAGCTCCGCAGGAGCCGCACCTCGGCCGGGTCCGCGCCGCGGTCGTCGACGTTCACGACGACGGTCTGCCGCTTCTCGAGCACGCGGCGCGTGAGCGGGTAGTCGTCGAGGCCGAAGTCGGTGATCGGCGGCAGGCGGCGGCCGCGCGAGTCGTACTCGGCCAGCAGGGTGACGACCCCCCTGCCGGCATCGTAGCCGCTGATCGCGCACGTGCTGCAGTCGCAGAGGCGGGTGACGTGGCGGGCGATCGCCGCCAGGAGCTCCTGCCTGTCGAGCATGCTCGCGAGGTCGATGGAGGCCTGCGCCAGCGTGTCGACCTCGCGTTCCCGGGCGCGGCGGGCCTGCAGGTGGCCGTCGCCGCCGATCGCTCGCCGGAGCTCGTCGACGTCCTCCTGCGCGATGCGCCGATGACCGCCGGCCGTGCGCTCGCAGGGCAGGAAGCCGCTGGACGTCCAGCGGCGTATGGTGTCGGGCGTGACGCCGAGCGCACGCGCCGCCCGGCCGACGCTCACGTACATGCGCCCACCTCGCGGCCATGTGGGCTCGGTGTCGCGCCGCCGGATGGCTCAGCATCGGCACGAGATTCTTGAGCATATGTTCTCACGACTTCATCGCCTGTCCGTCTGTGTAACTACGAACCTGTGATCAGCATACTTCGCCCGGGCCACACTGCACAGGTCCACCAGATTTCTCGCTGCAGCCATACCAGATTTGCCCAGGTTTTGGGGCTGGCCGCCGCGGCCCGGATGCGCTGGACTTGTACGGCGGCAGGTCGCCGCGCCCCGGCCGGGCCCTTCCGTGCCCGGGCGGATCCCGAAAGGAGCAGCACTCATGAGGGCACTGATCGTCGGCACGGGCGGCGTGGGCGAATCGATCGCGGTCATCGCCGCGCGCAGAGACCCCGCTGGGGAGCTCTTCGAGCGTATGGTCCTGGCCGACGCCGACCTCGCCCGCGCGCAGCGTGTCTCGCAGCGGCTCGGCGCGGAGCGCTTCCCGGCCGAGCAGGTCGACGGCGCCGACGCCGCCGCCATCGCCGCCCTGGCAGCAAAGCACGGCGTCGACATCGTCTGCAATCTGCTGCCGCTCTGGGCCGACATCTACGTCATGGAGGGCGCCCTGAAGGCAGGCGTCCACTACCTCGACACCGCCTTCGGGATGGACCCCAAGCCGCTCCCGGACGGCAGCGAGCGCCCCTGGTTCGACGCCTTCCAGTTCGACTACCACGAGCGCTTCGAGAAGGCCGGGCGGCTCGCCCTCATGGGTATGGGCGTCGAGCCCGGCATGGCCGACTACTACGCGCGCTACGCCGCCGACCACTACTTCGACGAGGTCGAGGAGATGGGCGTGCGCGACGGCTCCAACCTCGCGATCCCCGGCTTCGAGGGCATCGCCTTCGGCTTCTCGGTCTGGAGCACCATCGACGAGCTCACCTGCCCGGCGATCGTCTGGGAGGCCGGCAAGGGCGTCTACGAGGTCGAGCCGTTCAGCGAGAAGGAGCCCTTCTTCCTGCCGGAGGGCATCGGTGCCGTCGAGGTCGGCCACGTGGCCCACGACGAGGTGGTCCACATCAGCCGCAACGCCGGGCTGCTCAAGGGCGTGCGCAAGGCCACCTTCAAGTACGGGCTCGGCGACGAGTTCGAGGCCGCCATGGGCGTGCTCAAGAGCCTCAACCTCCACGAGATGGAGCCGGTGGAGGTCGCCGCCGCGGACGGCCGGCACGTCATGGTGGCGCCGCGCGACCTGGTCGCCGCGGCCTGCCCCGACCCGGCCGAGATCGGCAAACGCTTCGTCGGCAAGACGGCCGCCGGCCTGTGGGTGAAGGGCCGGCGCGATGGCCTCGAGCGCGAGCTGTACCTGTACCAGGTGGCCGACAACCAGGAGTGCCTGGAGACCTTCGGCACCCAGGCGGTCGTCTGCCAGACGGCCTTCACCGCCGTCATCACGCTCGAGCTGCTCGCGACCGGCAAGCTCGCCGGCCACCGCGGCAACCCCGAGACGGGCGTGCGCTCGCCGGAGGAGTTCTGCGCCGACCCGTACGTCGCCCTCATGGCCGACTACGGCTTCCCCGGCGGGATCATGGAGATGGACTCCGAGTACAAGAAGGCGGGGGAGCGGGCCGGCCTCGAGGCCCCCGCCCTGGCGAGCGCGGGCGAGGGCGCGGCGCCACCCTATGAGAACGAGCGGATCGTCGAATGACTCGCGCGATGGAGGACCGGAAGCGATGACGATGGACGGATCGACCCCCCCTGCGACGTGGCCACCGTGCGAGGAGTGCGCGGCGCCTGCGAGTGAGTCGGACACGAGCGGGGCGAATGTTAGCGGGTCGGACGCGACCGGGGCGGACGCCGGCGGAGCGCCCGCGCCGGCGGGCGCCCACGGCCCGGTCGTCTCCAGGGGCCGCTTTCTCAAGCTCTCCTTCGCCGCTGCCGCCGGGGCCATCGCGGCGACCCTCGGGGTGCTCGGCCTGCGGCCGCTGATCGCGCCCGCGCTCCGCCCGCAGGACGCGGACTGGGTCGCGTTGGGCCGCGCCGGCGCCCCCGCTCCCGGCCGCGCCGCGCTGCCGCCCAAGGGCGCGGTCGCCCGCGCCGCGTTCACCCGTGACGTGGCCGACGCCTACCTGCCGCGAGCGCCGCAGAAGACGACCGTCTTCGTGGCCGCTCGCGGTGAGGGCCGCTACGAGGTCTTCGACAGCCGCTGCACGCACCTGGGCTGCCCGCTCGTCTGGGACCAGGCCACGCGGCAGTTCCAGTGCCGCTGCCACGGCGCCGTGTTCGACGAGCTCGGAGAGGTCGTCTCGGGCCCGGCGCCGCGGGCGCTCGATCGCTACGCGACGAAGATGAAGGACGGCGTGCTCTACGTCGGCGGCCTCGAGGAGGCATGATGGCGACCACCTCGCCGGCGGCCAGGCCGCGACCGCGCAGGGCGTCGAGGCTCGGCGACGCCATCGACGAGCGGCTCGACGTGCGCCGGCCGCTGGTGCGGTTCCTCAACAAGCCCGTGCCCGAGGGCATCACCTTCTACCACTGCTTCGGCGGGCTGGCCTTCTTCACGTTCCTGGTGCTGGTCGTCACCGGCGTGGTGCTGGCCGCCTTCTACGTCCCGTCGCCCGACCACGCCCGGGCCTCGCTGGCCTGGCTGGGCTCGTCGGTCCCCCTCGGCGCCGTGCTGCGCAACCTCCATCGCTGGAGCGCCTACGCCATGGTCGTGCTCGTGGTCGCGCACATGGTGCGGGTCTTCGTGCAGGGCGCCTACCGCAAGCCGCGCGAGCTCAACTGGGTCGTCGGCGTGCTCATGCTCGTCATGGTGCTCGCCTTCGGCTTCACCGGTTACCTGCTGCCGTGGGACCAGAAGGCCTACTGGGCGACGAGCGTGGGCATCAACATGGCCGGCTCCGTGCCCGTGGTCGGGCCCTTCCTCGCCGACCTGCTGAGGGGCGGGCCCACGGTCGGGGCGCTGACCCTGCTCCGGTTCTACGCGGCGCACGTGTTCGTGCTCCCGGCGCTGCTCGCCGTGGGGCTCGTGCTGCACTTCGCCATGGTGCGCCGCCAGGGCATCGCGAGGCCGCTGTGAGGGAGCGCGCGCTGACCAGCGACCCGACGAGGACTGCCGCGACCGCCCGTGACGCCGCCCGTGACGCCGCGCCGGCCGGCGCGACCGGCGCGGCCGCCGCGGCGCCGGGTGAGGGCGGCGGCGAGCGGCCGTACTTCCCCGGCCTCGCCCTCAAGGAGGCTCTCGCCGCACTCGCGCTGCTCGCCGTCCTCGTGCTGCTCGCCGCGCTCACCGAGCCGGCCCTGGAGGCGGCCGCCGATCCCAACGCCGCCGGCTACGTGCCGCGCCCGGAGTGGTACTTCCTCTGGTTCTTCCAACTCCTCAAGTACTTCGGCGGGAGCTTCGAAGTGGTCGGCGTGGTGCTCGTGCCGGCCGGCTTGATCGTCCTGCTGCTGGCCGTGCCGTTCATCGACCGGCGGACGCCCAGGACGAGGATCCTCGTACCCGGCAGCCGGCCCGTCAGGGTCGTGCCCCGGCTGCTGGCCGCGGCTTTCATCGCCGCCGTGCTCGGCTTGACGCTGCTCGCCGTCGGCTCGTCCTCGGCGCCCGGCGAGTTCATGGGCCCGCAGGGGCCGGCGCCGGAGTGGCCGCCGCCGGCCGCGACCCAGGAGGCGCCGGCGCCGGAGTGGCCGCCGCCGGCCGCGACCCAGGAGGCGCCGGCGCCGTGAGCACGCCCCGCCGCGCCGCTCCCCTTCAGGAGGAACGATGACCGCACCCCGTGACCGCGACGACGAGCTGGGCATGGGCCGGCGCATCACGCGCCGCGACTTCCTCGACGGCGTCGCGCTGAGCGTCGGCGGGCTGGCGCTCGGCGGCTCCGTGCTCTCCGCCTGCGGGTCCGCCGGCGACGCGGCGACGCTGGAGACGCCGGACCTCTCGCCGTACCCGCCGGCGCTCACCGGCATGAGGGGCAGCACCGACCCGGCGCTGGCCGTGCCGCACGAAGTGGTCGACGGCGCCTTCTGGAAGGCGGCGGGCACGCCCCAGCCCACCGGCGAGACCTACGACCTGGTGGTCGTCGGCGCCGGCGTCAGCGGCCTCGCGGCCGCCTACTTCTACCGCCGCGAGCACCCCGAGGCGCGCGTGCTCATGCTCGACAACCACGACGACTTCGGCGGGCACGCGCGCCGCGCCGAGTTCGACGACGGCCGGCTGATCGGCTACATCGGTACCCAGTCGATCGACTCTCCCTCCACCTTCAGCCGTGAGACGCTCGGGCTGCTCGCCGACATCGGCGTCCGCCTGGATGCCTTCGAGAAGTACTACGACCAGTCGTTCTTCAAGCGGCACGGCCTGACGCAGTGGGCGGCCGTCTTCGACCGCGAGACCTGGGGCCGCGAGCACGTGGCCATCGCCGGCGACGAGACCCCGATGGCCGAGTTCCTCAGGGACGCGCCCATGGCCCCCGAGGCCAAGCGCGACCTCGCCATGCTCTACGAGGCGCCCAAGGACTGGCTGCCGGGCCTCACCGACGCCGAGAAGAAGGAGAAGCTCAGCGGGATCACCTACGCCCAGTACTTGCAGGACGTGGCCAGGATGCACCCGGACGTGCTCACGTATCTGTACCAGGAGCCCGCGGGCGAATGGGGCTACGGCATCGACGGCATCGGCGCGATCGACGCCTGGGCGGAGGGGTACCCGGGGTTTGCCGGGCTCGGGCTGGACTGGTCCCGGCCGGCCAGGCACAACTCGCCGTCGATCAGGCGGGGCTGGAACGCGGACGACCCGTACATCTACCACTTCCCGGAGGGAGTCGCCGGGGTCACGCGGCTGCTGGTGCGGGCGCTGGTCCCGGGGGCGCTGCCGGGGAGCACCATGGAGGACGAGGTCCTGGCGCGGCTCGACTACGCGCGGCTGGACGACCCGGGCAACGATGTGCGCATCCGTCTCGGCAGCCCAGTGGTCCGCGTGCGTCACGTCGGCGCGGCGGCGGCCGCCCGAGAGGTCGAGGTGGCGTACGTGAGCGACGGCGCCGCGCGGAGCGTGCGCGCCCGTGGCGTCGTGCTCGCCTGCTGGTACTCGATGATCCCGTACATCTGCGACGAGCTGCCCGCCGTGCAGAAGCAGGCGATGCGCTTCATGACACGCATCCCGATGGTGTACGCGTCGGTCGCCATCCGCTCCCGGCGCGCGTTCGATCGGCTCGGGCTCACGGGCGTGTACACCACGAGCCCGCGCGCCTTCTGGAGCTACGCCATGCTCGACTACCCGGTGAGCATGGGCGGCTACGAGTATCCCAGCGGTCCCGACGAGCCGGTGCTGCTGCACTTCTCCGCCTCGCCGACGGAGCCGGGCATGCCTCCGCGCGAGGGCGCCCGGGCCGGCCGCTGGAAGCTCTACGGCATGTCGTTCGCCGACATCGAGCGGGAGATCCGTGAGCTCCTGGCGCGCGGGCTCGGCGCCGGCGGCTTCGACCCCGCCGCCGACATCACCGCGATCACCGTCGGCCGCTGGGCGCACGGCTACTCGTTCGAGTACGCGTCGCCGTGGGACAACGCCTTCTACCCGGACGGGCCGCTGCCCGGGGATGTGGCGGCCCGCCCGTTCGGCCGCATCGCCATGGCCGGCACCGACAAGCGCTCCAGGGCCTACATGGACAGTGCGATCGACGCGGCCTACGAGGCCGTGAACCAGATGTGACGCGCGCCTCTCGGGGCGCCCTGACGAGGCGCGAGCTCCTGGGGCGCGCGTCGCTCGTGGGTCTGTCGGCGACCGGCGCCGTGCGGGCGCTCGCGGCGTGCGGCTCCGGCCCGGAGGCTTCGCCGTCACCGTCGTAGAGCCCTGCCCGGCGCGTGGCGCCAGCGCCTTCCGACCCCCGGCTCACCTACGTCGGCCGCTGGGGGTTCGACGACCCGGCGCGGCCGACGGCCGGCTGGCAGGGCTCGAGCGTCGCCCTGCGTTTCGCGGCGCCGCCGCCCGCCCCGACCGGTCCTACGCCGCGCCGTCCTGCCCGCCCAGCGGGGAGATGAGATCCCCCTGCGAGTCGAAGTCGAGCAGGAGCCTCTGCTCGCCGACCGCGACGTCGGCGCCTGCGGCGAGGGCCGCAAGGCAGCCCTCCGAGACCAGCAGCCGCGCGACCGTCGAGGTGTTGCGGATGTGGACGATGCGCACGTCTTCCAGCGTGTGCGGGCGCACCGTCGCAAGTGCGGCGGCGATCGCCTCGCGCTCGGTCGGCACTGTCAGAGGCAGGCGGGCATCTTCGGGAGCGCACGCAGTGAATGCGTTGAGGGCGGTGGCCTCCATGTCGATGGCCTCCACGAGCCGCGGCGTGGCGATGTCGATGTAACCGAGCCCGCAGGCGTTTCCGTGTGAGCCCGGGGTGAGCGCCCGCGCGAAGATGCGGCCGATGCGCGGACGGGAGCGCCGGATGGACCGGGCTCCCACGGTGCGTCCCGTGACGTTCGGGTCCATCCCCGCGCCGCTCACGTCCTTACCCATCTCGTCGACGATGAGAAGGTCTATGTCGTCCAGGGGCAGGCCCGGGAGAAGGCCACGAGCCTCCGTCTGCAGGCGCACGTCCGTGGACACGATGTCCTCTGCCGGGACGACGCGGACGTCGCAGACCTCGTGCACCTGGTTCTCCACGACGGCGACACCCGCGCACACGGGGAGGATCCGAAGCAGTTCGCGCCCACAAGCCATGACCAGCTCACCGAGATCGCGGATCATCGTGGCGCGATGACAGGTATCGGCGCCGAGCTGCTTGCCGAGACCGACACAGAGCATCTTCATCAGGCCGCTGCCGAGCGGCCCCGCGAAGTCCGTGTGCGGCTTGACACGATTGATGAGGACGATGCCGTCGGCCGCTGCCGCGAGCCGATCCACGTGGAGCGGGACCCCTTCTGCCGCGCCGACCTGCACGGTGTCCATGGAGGCACGGATCGGCGCGCCCACCAGTTCCTCGGTGATACCGAGCGACGCGAGCACGGCCGCCTGGCCTTCGGCAGTACCGCCCCCATGAGATCCCATGGCCGGGACGATGAACGGGTGGTGGCCCGCACGCTTCAGGTTCTCGATGACCGTTCGCACGATCTCGTCGATTCGGGCGATCCCCCGGCTCCCGACGGCGACCGCGATCTCGCTTCCGGGCCGCCGTCCGAGGGCAGCCGGCAAGGCGCTCCACTGGCTGTCAACGGCCGCGATCGCGTCGACTGCCGCCGGGACCGAGAACCGCTGCTCGATGAGGCGGAAGGCGGGCAGCGGACCAAGCTGTGCCGGAAGGCCGTACACGGTGGGCGAGAGAGTGCTGCGTTCAGTCATCGGCGCGGCTCGTCTCAGCGGCGGGCGCCGCGTCGGCGGACCCCTCGATGACCCAGATGAACACCTCGACAGGTCCGTGGGCGCCCACCACGTGCTGCGCGGCAAGATCGCCCGTGCTGCTTGGCCCAGTGACGAGACAGGTGCAGCTGGGGATGGCCCGTGGTTCGCGCGCAAGCTGCTTGCGAAGTGCGTCGCCGGTCGTCTCGAGGATGCTCTCGAGCGACACGAAGAAGCCGGTCGCCGCAGGGAGAAGGGAAGAGCTGCGGTCGGCTTCGGGGCTGCTTTCGACGGCGACCGACCCGGTCTCGGCCACTGCCCAGTCGGCCGTGGCAAGACCGAGGTCCGCGCTGCGGGCGTCGCTGGAGTGGATGCTCCCGATGCCCGGCCAGACCATGGAGGAGCGGCAGACGACGCGCGTCCATGCGCGCCTGGCGACGAGCTTCTCGACGGCCTCCTGGGCAGCCTGGATCGTGGGGACGACGCACGGGACGGCGCCCGACTCGTGAGCGCGATCCAGGAAGAGGCGCAAGATCTCGCCACGGCCTGACGTCGTTGCCACCTCGGCGTCACGAGCCTGTGCGGCGTCCGGCGGGAGCTGAGCGTGCGCCAGGCTCCTGCTGAGGCGGGCCAGAAAGGCTACCCGATCCATGCCGTCACCCCGAAGGCGCTTCTCATCGACGGTCCTTGTTCCGCCATTGGGCCCGGAAGCTTCTCGCCTCGGGGCGCGGGAGCGCCTTGCTCCGTGTCCAGGCCCCCAGCGGTCCGGGAATGGAGGACCACTCGCCCCTTGCGGCGGCCCACGCGACGAGCGGCAGCGCCGCCTGCTCCAGAGCGGACCAGATGCGGCGCCTCTTCGCGACTGCCGCGAACGCCGCGAAGCCCACTCCCGTGGAGCGGGCGCCCAGCTTCTCCGCGACGACGTCCTCGCGCAGAGACCTGAGCTGGTCAGCCAGCGGGATCCGCGCCGAGCACACTTCGCTGCACGCGCCACACATGCTGCACGCGTAGGGCAGTTCGGCGTAGCGCTCCAGGCCGAACAGCAGCGGGCTGAGCACCGCCCCGATGGGGCCGCTGTAGACAGAATCGTAGGTGTGGCCGCCGATCTTGCGATACGCCGGACAGACGTCCACACAGGCGCCGCAGCGGATGCACTTGAGGATCTCGGCGTAGCGTCCGCCCAGGATGCGGGACCGCCCATTGTCGACCAGGACCACGTGCAGTTCCTCGGGGCCGTCCCTCTCCCCCGTTTTGCGAGGACCGGTCACCGCGGTGACGTAGGCGGTGGCGCGCATGCAAGCCCCAGCCTGCGGCAGAACCTTGAGGATGGCTTCGAGGTCCGGGAATGTCGGGACAAGGCGCTCCACGCCCATCACGACCACGTGCGCGCGCGGCATGGTCGTCACCATGCGGCCGTTGCCTTCGTTGGTCACGAGGACGACCGAACCCGTCGCCGCGACCCCGAAGTTGGCGCCCGTGATGCCCATCTCGGCGGTGAGGAATCGCTCGCGGAGAGTCTCCCGCGCGTAACGCACGAGGGCCTGTGGGTCCGCGGGGAGCTGCCTGCCGGCGCTGCGCGAGAAGAGCTCGCACACGTCCTCGAGCGACTTGTGGATGGCGGGGCCCAGGATGTGGAACGGCTTCTCCCCTGCCATCTGGATGATGAGCTCCCCGAGATCGGTCTCCCAGACCTCGACGCCCCGAGCTTCCAGAGCGCCGTTCAGCGCGATCTCCTCGGTGACCATGGACTTCGTCTTGACGACCGTCTTGACCCCTCGCTGCACGGCCAGCTCCGTGACGTGACGCCTGGCTTCGCCGGCGTCGCCGGCGAAGAACACGTGTCCGCCGGCGGCCTCGACGTTGCTCGCGAACTGGGCCACGTAGTCGTCGAGGTGCGCCAGCGTCTCAGAGCGCACCCGCCCGATCTCCTCAAGCGCCGCGGGCCACCAGGCCTGCGCCCTCGCGGGCTCCAGGTGCGTCTGCACGTAGTCCTGACCCTCGGCGATGATGCGCTGCAGCGCCGGGTCGGCGAGCGCTCTCCCGGCGCGCTCGTGAAAGGCGCGACGGGCAGCCTTGGTGCTCACGGCCGCCAGCCCATGGCGAGCACCTCCGCCAGATGGCGTACCTGGAGCACGCTGCCACGACGCCGCAGTCTCCCCTCGATGTTCATGAGGCAGCTCATGTCGAGACCCACAAGGAGGTCCGCACCGGTGGCGAGGACGTCGTCGACCTTCTCGTCCACGATCGCCGTCGAGACCTCCGGCATCTTGACCGAGAAGATCCCACCGAAGCCGCAGCAGCGGTCCGCGTGTGGCAACGGCCGGTAGTCAAGGCCGTCGATCATGCGCAGCAGCCGTTCGGGCTGGTCGACCACCCCCAGCAAACGCTGTGTGTGGCAGGAATGGTGCAGCGTGGCGCTGCCGCGCCAGGTCACGGGCAGATCCTTCACGCCGAGGACGTCGACGAGGAACTCCGAGAGCTCATAGGTCCTTGAGGCTAACGCCTGAGCCTCCGCTTCCTCCGGGAGACCCTCGAACAGGTCGACGAAGCCATGCCTGACCATCGCCGCACATGATCCGGAGATGGATACGACACGCTCGCTGCCCGCGAAGGCGCGCAAGAACGCTCGTGCCGTGTCACGGGCGGAGTCGCGATAGCCGGCATTGTACGCCGGCTGCCCGCAGCACGTCTGGCCGGCGGGGAGATCGACGCTGACGCCGAGCTCGCCGAGCACGCGCACCGCGGCCATGCCGACCCGCGGGAACAAGGCGTCGCCGAGACACGTGATGAGGAGGGACGCCCTCGTCACGAGGCGACCTCGGCGAGCGTCGCGAGGAAGCGCTCGTTCTGGACCGCAGTGCCGACTGTCACCCGGATGTAGTTCGTCAAGCCCCAGGGCGCTGCCGAACGGACGATGACTCCCCGACGCAACAGGCGCTCGAACAGCTCGTCGGCATCCTGCTTCACGTCCACCAGGACGAAGTTCGCCTGGCTTTCCGCGGGGTCGAAGCCCATCCCCTTGAGCTCCGTGGCCAGAAAGCCGCGGCCCTGTCGGTTCTGCTCGATGCACCTGGCGGTCCAGGCGGTGTCGGCCAGCGCGGCAGGACCGGCTGCTATCGAGAAGCGGTTGAGGTTGAACGGCTCCTTGATGGTGTCGAGGAGCTTGCGGATCGGTGCGGCTGCGATACCGTAGCCAAGCCGCAGTCCGGCGAGGCCGTGCACTTTGGAGAAGGTCCGCAGGACGACGACGTTTTCGTATCCGGCCTTCAGAAACGCGACCGCATCGGCGAACGCGGGATCGTCCGCGTACTCGACATATGCCTGGTCGAACACCACGAGCACGTTGCACGGGATGCTCTCGAGGAACCGGCCCACCTCGTCGGCGCGCAGGTGAGTGCCGGTGGGGTTGTTCGGGTTGCAGATCCACACGATCCGTGTGCGCTCGGTGACGGATGCCGCCATCGCTTCCAGGTCGTGGCGCAGGGCGCGTAGCGGCACGCGGATCGGTCGGCCTCCCATGAGCTTGCTGGCTTCCTCGTAGCGGCCGTAGGTCGCTGCTGCTACGACCACCTCATCGCCTGGGGTGACGCACATCTGAGGGATGATCTGGATGATGGTCTCGGACCCGTGACCGACGCAGATGTTGTCGACGCTCACGTTGTTGGCATCCGCGAGGCTGGTCTTCAAGGCCAGGAAGCTTCTCTCGGGGTAGGTGGCGATCCTGGGGAGACAGTCCAGGATCGCGTCGCGCACTCGCGGCGATGGTCCCAGCGGGTTCTCGTTGGAGGAGAGCTTGACGATGTCCCGCAGCCCCAGCTCTCGCTGAACCTCCTCGACCGTCTTGCCGGCGATGTACTCGACGAGTGTTCGGACCTCCGGCCTGCAACTGACGGCCGAGGACTGCGGAGATCGCGGTGTCACGTGAGACCTCCGCTGGCATTCGCCGCTGTCCACTCGCCCTCCCATTCGTAGTTGAACTTCTCCGTTCTCGCCACGAGCAGCGCCTCCGCCGCGGTGACACCCTCGATGGACGAGACCTCTTCCACGAACCGGCAGACGTCGTTGTGATCAAGCAGGAACGCCTCAGCCTGGATCTGCCAGGAGCCGATGAGATGCGCCACATACGCCACGTTCTCCATGGCGGCCAGCTCGCTGCCGACCTCGCTAACCTGTCGGCCGGCCACACGAAGCAAGACGATCACGTCGATCGCGAGCCCGAGCGCAGCAGGGTTCATGCGGACCGTGATTCGAGCGGCGCCACTGGAGATGATGCGGTCAAGCCTCTGCCGCACGGTGGGCTGAGAGACTCCGACCGTTCGGGCGATGTCCGCGTTCGAGCGTCGGCCGTCTTCCCGCAGCAGCTGCAGGATGGCCACGTCGATCTCATCAAGCGCGATGCTGCCGTACGGAGCAGACCCGTGTCTTACTGTCATGAGCAACCCCTCCTCAGTCACATCATAAGTACCGTACGTCAAGTTGCATTAGATATCAAGCATTCCATGACCGCATTCCTTACTTCATGCACATGTTGCTCTTGGCATGGATTACTTCATCACGACCATCCCCTTCCCTCCGGTTGCGCGTTCGGCCCCCGGATCGACGGCCGCCAGAAGGCGGACATGGCGCGCCGCACGCGCCGGAGGCGCCGCGCCCGCCGCCGGGGTCGCTGCGGCCGCCCGCGCACCCGGCGGAGCCGCCGCACCCGCCGCCG
>Ga0194044_10000057_pt1 | contig 40457 bp, 36 predicted proteins | sample JunL4417m_MetaG_FD_155460 | JGI IMG/M metagenome (GOLD analysis project Ga0194044, IMG submission 155460) | Anoxic zone freshwater microbial communities from boreal shield lake in IISD Experimental Lakes Area, Ontario, Canada - Jun2016-L442-17m | ecosystem: Environmental > Aquatic > Freshwater...
AGATGGGTCCCACCAGGTCGGCTGTAACCATCTCTCCGGGAGACTCGTCACCACCATTACGGTTAACCTTCATGACAGAGTGATGGGCCCCATAGAGGCTCGGGCGTATCAAATCATTCATGGCTGCGTCGACAATGACAAAATGCTTTTCCGGTGTTGCTTTCTGGTAGAGCACCCTAGTAAGCATTACACCAGCATTTCCAACTAAGACTCGTCCCGGTTCCAGGATGAGCTTGACGTCCATACCCTTTACTCGCTCGACAATTGCCGCGCCATAGCTGGCAGGCACTGGGGGTTCCTCCCTATCGTAAGGAATCCCCAGTCCACCTCCTATATCGAGGAAGCGGATTTCAATGCCTTCCGAACGTAGAGTGTCAACTAGATTTCGAAGCCTATCCACGGCATCCAGAAAGGGTGACATCTCTGTCAACTGACTACCGATATGGCAGTCTATGCCTACTGGTTGTATGCCCTTCATTCTTTTCGAAGCACGATAAAGTTCCAGTGAATGGCCTATATCAATACCGAACTTGTTCTCCTTGAGCCCGGTGGATATGTATGGGTGCGTGAGGGGATCCACATCCGGATTCACTCGTAACGATATCCTCGCACGTTTCCCCATGGCTCTCGCACGAGAGTCGAGCAGGGCCAGTTCCTCTTCAGACTCCACATTGAAAATAAGAATGTCGGAAATCAGTGCCTCGTCCATTTCAGATGCTTTCTTTCCTACACCGGAATATACGATCCGTGATGGCTCAAGACCTGCTTTCATGGCACGATAAAGTTCACCGCCGGACACAATGTCTGCTCCGCACCCTAACCTTGCGAAAATCCTGAGTATCGCCAAGTTGGAACATGCCTTCATGGAGTAGCACACCAAATGATCCAGAGATAAAAACGGTTCCTCGAATACCTGGAAATGCCTCTCCAGGGTGCCGCGGCTATAAACAAATAGTGGCGTCCCCACCTCGTCCCCGATTCGATTCAGTGAAACGCCTTCACAATAAAGCTGATCATTTGAGTAATGAAAAAAATGCATGGCTTCCTATAAAGGGGTAATCCGATCCCGTTCACGGAGCAAACTTCACTGCCGCAGATCCAGAGCGGCTGGATTCTTCAGTAGGCTTGTCTTTGGGAAAGGCAGTCACGCCATAGCGGAATGTCTGGCCTCTCTCAACTCTCTTGTCGATAAACCACGGGTTGCGAAGGGGTTCCTGGTTCAACTTTTCGAACATCTTTGCGCCTTCGGACCGGAAGATGTTGTAACGGACCTCTTCATTTTCGATCTTTACAGGCTCCCAGTAGATTCGCACACCTTCGCTCGTGGATGCTGTATTGACGTTCTCAGGAGGTTGCCGAAGAACCGGCGACGCAAAAACCCGTACCGCAGAAGAAGGACTTGATTCGAGTGAGATCCCTCGATTCATTTTTAGGGATCGCACCCTGTAGTAATAGGTTTTGCCAGTTTCCGCTTCCCTGTCCACAAAATAGGTTTCAGCCCATTTCGTGGAGCCTACCGCCTTCATCTCTTCAGGGTCGTCCGTTGGCCCCCTGTAAACGCTGTAATTCCGAATACCATCACGTTCAGGGGAAACTTCCCACTCCAGGCGGACTCCCCTGGGATCCACTCTTACGCGCAAACCCTCCGGTGTGGGAGGGGCCTTGTCAAGCACGACGGCGACATCCTGACTCAAGCGGCTCTCGCTCCCTTTAAGGTTGTAAACGCTCACAGAGTATGAATAAGTGTGCCCTGGATCCACAGCTTTGTCGGTAAATAACACCTCACCTTTATTGATTACTGCATTTGCAGGGTTTTGGAAATCCACGTTTGCGAGAGTTGCCCTTTTTTCATCGCAGTTATCACATTCTTCTCCTATCTTCTGGGTAACGCGGAAAATCTTGAAGCCTGAAAGATTCGTTAGAGGTGAGCCATCCGTGTTGGAAGAAGGAACATCCCATTTCAAAACCACCCGGTCCGGATATGCACGAGCGTTAACCAACCCAATCTCACCAGGTACGGTTGCTGTAGCCGGACGCGGGTTCGTCTTGTATCCGCAGCCGGACAGAATGCAGACTAGGACTAATATCCAAATTCCATGGTCCGCCTTCCTCAACCCTTCTTTTTTCCCCCCCTTTTTTGCGGTCTTGCCTCTCTGGCATTGCTGTTCTCAAGTAGGAAGGTCCGTGCGGTCTTGATTTGCTCCAATACGCTCCTGAGGGCAGTTCCCCCAGTGTGTTTTCGTGCTTCGACCATCTCCTCGGGACTCGGCAAAGTAATCTCATGTTTTCCTTTGCCCCCGCCTATTGATCCTGCTCGAATCATTGCACCCACTTTGGAGTGGGCTTCTCTGAACGGAACCCCTTCACGGACAAGCCGGTCCGCAAGGTCGGTTGCGGCCACGGAAGGGTCAGAGGCAGCCTCTAACATTCTGTCAGCATTGAACTCGATTCCAGGAAACATACCAGCCATGATCTCCAGCGATCCATGAACGGTGTCCACGGCATCAAAAATGGGCTCCTTGTCTTCTTGCAAATCCTTATTGTAAGCAAGGGGGAGCCCCTTTAAGGTAGTCAAAAGTGATATCAAATCCCCATATACTCTGCCGGTCTTGCCTCTTATCAGTTCGCACGCGTCAGGATTTTTCTTCTGTGGCATGATGCTGGATCCTGAACAAAACGCATCGGGAAGAGAGCAGAAACCGAACTCAGAAGATGACCAGAGCACCAATTCTTCTGCAAGACGGGACAGGTGCATCATGACCATAGACGAGTCAAACAGGAACTCAGCAGCAAAATCTCGATCCGAGACTGCGTCCATAGAGTTTGCACTCACCCTTGAGAAATCCAGAAAAGATGCTACATCTTCCCGTTTGATGGGGAACGTTGTCCCGGCAAGGGCGGCAGATCCAAGTGGCATTTCATCGGCACGTCCCAGCGCATCCCCAAAACGCCCCCAATCCCGGTGGAACATCTGAAAATAGGCCATGAGGTGATGAGCAAGGCGCACGGGCTGCGCTCTTTGAAGATGGGTATAACCAGGCATTATAATATCTATGTTTGCTTCGGCCTTGTCTGTGAGCACCGACATGAGTCTCAGGAGATCGCTCTGCACCATTCGAAATTTTTCCCTGAGATACAATCGGAGGTCCAATGCCACTTGATCGTTGCGACTTCTTGCCGTGTGCAGCTTCCCCGCTACCTCCCCTATTCTTTCTTTCAGGGCTTCCTCTATATTAATATGGACGTCTTCCAGATCTTCTCGGAAATCCAGTCGCCCCTCTTCTATGGCAGCGAGGACATCCGCAAGGCCCTCTTCGATGGTGCGGGCATCTTCAGCCGATATTATGCCCCGTCGACGCAGCATCTTCAAATGGGCCATACTCCCGACAATGTCTTGAAAAAAAAGTCGCTTATCAAACGAAATCGATGCGTTGAAGCCTGCGAATAGCGGGTCCATCCCCCCGCTGAACCGGCCCTTACGAATTCCCGCTGATGTCGCGGAATTGTTCCGCCCGACTTTCTTACCACCTCCCGACATCAATCACTCCTTAGCTGAGCCCATCTGCAGGCTGAATCCTGATCAAGATCGTCCTTCGTCAAGATCTTTTCTTGTCCGCCTTTGCATGATTGAACCTATTCTTAGCCGGAGCGCGTTAAGCCTTATGAATCCTTCCGCGTCGGCCTGTGAATAAACCTGGTCTGCCTCAAAAGTAGCGAAACGGTCATCGTAAAGTGAATTTTCAGATCTTCGACCCGATACCGTAACATTCCCTTTGTAAAGTTTGAGTCTGGCTTCCCCTGAAACCCACCGCGCTGCCTCGTCGATGGCTGCTTGGAGCATTTTGCGCTCCGGGGCAAACCAGTAGCCGTTGTAAACAAGAGTCGCATACCGAGGAATCCACTCATCTTTGAGGTGTGTCACTTCACGGTCGAGAGTGATGGATTCCAGTGCCCGTCTGGCAACGTGAAGAACCGTTCCACCTGGAGTCTCGTACACGCCACGGCTCTTCATACCCACGAAGCGGTTTTCCACCATGTCCACCCTACCTATCCCGTGGCGACCGGCAATGGTATTAAGAGAAGCCAGCAGTGCTGCAGGGGAATAGTGTTTTCCGTTAATTGCAACAGGATCCCCCGCCTCGAAGGTAATGATGATTTCTTCTGGAGTATCGGGAGCATCTCCCGGATCTACGGTCAGAAGATACATGTCACGAGGAGGTTCAGACCACGGATCTTCGAGAATTCCTCCTTCAAAACTCAGGTGGAGCAGATTCCTGTCCATGCTGTACGGCTTTTGTGCCGTTGAACTTATCGGTATACCTCTCTTTTTCGCATAAGCTATCAGGTCGGTCCGTGAGCGCATATCCCAAAGCCTCCACGGAGCAATCACCTTTATGTCCGGATCAATAGCGAGGTAAGCCAATTCAAACCTCACCTGATCATTGCCTTTGCCCGTTGCGCCATGGCTAACCGCATCAGCATTCTCAGCAGCAGCCACGGCCATTTGCGCCTTTGCTATGCACGGGCGCGCAATAGATGTCCCCAGGAAATAGGTTCCTTCATACACTGCATTGGCTCTAAGCATTGGGAACACGTAATCCCTAACAAATTCCTCCCGAAGATCGGAAATATGGAGGGAGACAGCACCGGTACTCATGGCCTTTTCTTCCAAAGGCTCAAGCTCCTCCCCTTGTCCGAGGTCCGCGGCAAATGCCACGACTGGACAATTGTAATTATCTATCAACCACCTTAGTATCACGGAGGTATCAAGTCCCCCACTATATGCCAGCACTATCTTTCCAACTTTATGTTCCTTCACGAAACCTCCGTCGCTATCTAGAGTGAAAGCGTCAAGTTCAAAATCGCAAGAGGTACCTGGTCAACGAATATCCTTCGAACAGCCTCCCTCCTAGGAAGCAAAAAGCATCTCAAGAATCGCCTTTTGGACGTGGAGCCTATTCTCAGCCTCATCCCATATCAGTGAACGGTCGGATTCAATTACATCATCTGTAATTTCTTCTCCTCGGTGAGCCGGAAGACAATGGAGCACATAAACCCGCTTGCCCGCATGACTCAATAGAGCCTCATTGACTTGATAGCCTTTGAATACAGTCTTCCGGACAGTGGCCTCATTTTCCTGTCCCATGGAAGCCCAGACGTCTGTTGACACTACATCTGCATTTTGGACTGCTTCCAACGGGTCACGTGTGAGTGAAACATTGACTGAATTGAATGGAACAGCAGGGTCGTAGCCTTCAGGACAAGCAAGTGCGAGACGAAATCCCAATACTTGCGCAGCGTTGATCCAAGAATTTGCCATGTTGTTGCCGTCACCAATCCAGGCTGCGTTCATGGTCGTAAGATCTATGCCTATTTCCTGGAGCGTCATGAGGTCTGCTAGAACCTGGCAGGGATGATGCAAATCAGATAGACCATTGATGATAGGTATAGAAGACCATTTGGCAAATTCTTCAAGAATTTCATGGCCGAAAGTACGGATAACCAGGGCGTCCAAATATTTGGAAAGGACCCTCGCGGAATCGCGTATCGGTTCCCCTCGACCGATCTGAATATCTCGACGGCTTAAAAAAATACAATGCCCCCCAAGCTGATGTATACCTACTTCAAATGATACTCTTGTCCGGGTTGATGGCTTTTCGAAAAAAAGTCCAACATTTCGACCTTCCAGAGGTCTGTAAATGTATTTAGAGTGAATTTCTTTCTTGATCGCGCGGGCGCGACTGAGCAGCGATAGAATTTCTTCGCGAGTATAGTCGGCAATACTCAGAAAATGCCTATTCATTATCATGCTACCCCTCCGACCACGTACTCAGTACAGAATCCAGAATACCCACCATTTCATCGATCTCTTCAGAGGTAACGATAAGAGGTGGGAGAAATCTCAAGACCGTTTCTGAAGTGCAGTTGACAAGAACGCCTGCCTCACGCATAGCGGCAGCAAGGCCCGCGCCCGGCCTCTGCAGATCGATAGCCTGCATGAGACCAAGACCTCGAACCTCTCGTATAACTTCATGCCGTGCTGCAAGCTCTTCAAGTCTCAGTCTCAGACGATTTCCTAACGATTCAACTCTTTCGAGGAAACCCTTAGAGATTATTTCCTGCATGACAGTCAATCCGGCTGCTGATGCCAGAGGATTTCCGCCAAAGGTTGTTGCATGAGTGCCTGGGACCAGCGCGGAGGCGACTTCTTCTATCGCGAGTAGCGCTCCCATCGGCACCCCGCCGGCAATGCCCTTAGCCAAGGTCATGATATCCGGTTTCATCTCGAAATGTTCATAAGCAAAGAGCTTGCCCGTCCGGCCCATGCCTGTCTGGATCTCGTCCAGAATAAGCAGACAACCCCAATTATCGCACAATGCCCTAATTTCCCTTAGGAAATTTCCAGGGGGCATCCGAACGCCCCCCTCGCCCTGAATAGGCTCCAATAGAACTGCTGCAGTTGTACCTGACACACTTCTCTCAAGAGCCTTTATATCCCCGAATGGGACATGAAAGAATCCTGGCATGTGCGGTTCAAATCCATTGCGATACTTAGTCTGTCCCGTAGCCGCCAGAGTAGCCAATGTGCGGCCGTGAAAGGAATTCTCCATCGTAACGATATGATAACGCTCATGTTCGCCGCGGTCGTGGAAGTATTTTCTGGCTAACTTGATAGCACCTTCGTTGGCCTCCGCTCCTGAATTACAGAAGAAGACCTTGTCCGCAAAGGAATTTTCAACCAATAGCCTCGCCAAGTTAATCTGGGATTCTATGTAGAACAGATTTGAAACGTGGATAAGCTTTTTTGCCTGCTCCGATATGGCTAGCGCGAGTCCAGGATGTCCGTGCCCCAAGCTGCAGGCCGCAAGACCCGCAATGAAATCCAGGTACTGCCGTCCCGCGCTGTCTCGCACTCGGCATCCTTCTCCATCAACAAGCATTATGGGAGTGCGGCCATACGTATTGAACACATAGTGGTTGTTCATTGATATGAAGTCATCTCGTACCATTAGATCACCCTTATTACTTAGAATCGCTGAAACGATGACGGCCCCTTTAGCCTTTACAAACCGGGGTCTTTCTCACGTACGATCTGGGTACCGATCCCTTGGTCGGTAAGTATTTCGAGAAGCAAAGCATGAGGAACTCTTCCGTCAATCACGTGAGCCTTTGGCACCCCGCCTCGCAGGGCAGATAAACAGCATCGGATTTTCGGAATCATGCCTTCCGAAGCGACCCCACTACGAATCAGTTCTGCCGCTTGATCCTCTGTCAGGCTAGAAATCAAGTTATTATCAGCATCCATTACACCCGGTACGTCGGTCAACAAAATGAACTTTTCCGCTGACAGCGAAGCCGAGAGTGCCCCTGCAGCGGTATCGGCGTTAATATTGTACGGCTTCTCCCCGGGACCGGCTCCAACTGGCGCGATAACTGGTATAAAGCCGTGCTCTTCCAGGGAATCTATCAGTTCTGGATTAATCCTATCAACTTCACCCACAAGACCCAAGTCCTCATCAAGTCCTGCAAGTCTTGCCGGTTGCGCCTTCCTAGCCTTAATGAGACTACCGTCCCGGCCTGATATGCCCACAGCTTTGCCTCCAAGATGATTGACCATGGAAACCACGTCCTTGTTCACCTTGCCGACAAGAACCATTTCCACAACATCCATTGTCTCCTCATCAGTGACGCGTAGCCCTTTTACAAATCGGCTTTCTTTCCCTAATTTCTTGAGGAGCGCCCCGATCTGAGGGCCTCCGCCATGAACTATGATCGGTTTTATGCCGATAAAACTTATCAGGGCAATGTCTTCGGCAAAATTCTTTTTTAGTGACTCGCGGGTCATTGCACTGCCACCGAGTTTTATCACGATACGTTTGCCGCTAAAGCTACGGATGTAAGGCAAGGCTTCGACCAAAATCTCAGCCCTCATAGCGGGGGCCACGCTCTTAGAGTCGCAATGCTCGTTCATATCATAGCTAACCTCAATTTATTTAATCAACATCTTGATAACATAAGACAAAACTAAAAAAATATCAATACTGATCGACTCTTGGGTCAAAATGGCAATAAAAATTTTATAATAACATTGATCATCCTTTTATGGCCATAAGAGATTTATTTCGGGATCTTTCTCTCGCTCCTGATCTCTGATTTTGTAATATGCTACTCCGTCGAGAAATGTTCAAAGATTACTCAAACAACGTGAGGGCTTTCATGTACTTGATGCTCACTATAGTGCCCATGTGCTTTTTTATTGAGGTATATTTATGGCTAATCTTCCTGAAATCTCCATGGCTCTTGCAGATGAAAAATTGGATACAATAGAGAGTACCGGCGCAAACACACTATCGGTATTGCTGGAGTACAGCATTTTCCATCAGATTCTCAGCGATGACCCTTCTTCGCGGTAACTATCATCTGATGCCCGTACAACGTGAACCGTATCGTTTCGTCGATAAGTTTTCTAAAAGGAACAAGAATGTTCAAACCCGTCGGAAGATCGTGTTCAGGGTAATAAAGCTTTCTTCTTAGGTTAAAAGATTTCGTTCTGATTCTAATTTTGCAAAATCCGTATGCCTCAAGAAGGCGGGTCATTGTCGAGGGCTCAAATAGATGGATATGGTCAGCACCGTTGAAATAGACCCATTCCGGCCCATTGACCCAACGGGAAAGAGACGCGAAGTTGGTGGTAGACAAACGCAGGAGGCCACCAGGCCTGAGAGCCCTATGAATATTTGCGATGGCCTTTCGAGGAGACTCGAGATGCTCAATGACATCCCAAGCCCTCGCAACATCGAAGAAATTGTTTGGAGCCTCGAAGCTTTCCGCCGGCTGAACGATGACATGTGCAAGACCTTTGGCCTTGAGTTCTTGGACCGCAATAGAGTTTACTTCAATCGCCCAGGTTTCCCACCCATCCTTTGAGGCCTCGAGAAGGAACCAACCTTTTCCTGCCCCTACTTCCAGAATTCGATTTAGCTTTCGAAAGCTCTCCATGCCTTCCAATTCTTTTTTTATTCGACGGATATGGGCGGAGGTGAGTCTATCTTCACCCATAGCTCCTGTACCTGTTATCTTCTGGACTTCCACGTGCCCTTTCAGCCTCGGATTGACGAAAACCATTCCGCAGTTGCGGCACCGGACATGACGAAACCCCTCTTTCACGAAGAGAAGATCCTGTTCATCAGCACCACAAAGGTCACAAAGCACAGCAGTGAGTCTAGATTCTTTGTTCAAGGTTAACTCGGGCATAAGCGTTCCCAACTTCTTCGGTTATTCAATTCTTCCATTACACAAGACCGGCTTCCGGTCGGGGCGGCTCAATAGCACAATACCAATCTCGATTCAAGGAATGTGAAGAATAAAAGAGGGAAAACACCCCTGCAACCATCCTGTATGTCACCAATATCTTACCATCAGATCGATCATAAGGCGACGCTATTGAAAGATAAGGGAAACCATGATAGTGAAGCCGGGGTCCATGCGGGACTCTGAGAGGTTGAAAAGTGGAGTTGAGTGCCATAGCGGATTTCCTGTTCGAGGTGGGAATGCTAAAGAGAACACCTCGATCCGGATTTCAATTCTTGGGAACCGGACGCGAAACAGTAGCCGAACACAGTCTCAGATGTGCTGTAATAGGTTACGTGCTTGGCCGGATGTCCGGAAACCTTGAAACAAACCGGATAGTATTGATGTGTCTCTTCCATGATCTCACTGAGGCTCGGACAGGAGATCTGAACTATGTAAACAAAAAGTATGTAAAGGCTGATGAGGAAGCGGCGGTGAGAGACATGACTTCAGCTCTGCCGTTCGGAGATGAAATACGCAGATTGACTGAGGAATTCCGGAATGGCACCACACCCGAGGCTGATTCAGCTCACGATGCCGACCAGCTTGAAATGATTCTGCAACTCAAAGAACTCGGCGACCTCGGAAACCGTTATTCCCAAGATTGGATATCTACTGCCGTCAAGAGACTACGGACCGAGGACGCCGGACGCTTGGCCAGAAGCATTCTCAACACGGATTTTTCCGGGTGGTGGTATAAGGAAAAAGATGACGAATGGTGGGTTAATGGACAATTACCGGAGCCTAGCGAGAAGTAAGTTTCGGGAGTTTGAGCCTGTTTTTCCAAGAAACAACCAAGATAATGGCCTTATAGGAATTCGGTTTAAGGCCATCCTGAGAATTGTTTCAAATAAAACCCGTGCAGTCCTCTTAGGATCAATATCACTTAGGGCTTTCACGATTGTCGTCTTGTCCCTACCGTCTCTCTGGCTATATGGCGTCTGCGATCATGTATACGGATTTGGAACAGCCAAGCTTCCGGCCATGGTGTACGCGGAAAACACAGAGTCAGCAGACCTTCCGGTCCAGAAAGAAGAAGAAGAACGTACGAGGAGATACCATTGGCTTTTTCGGGAACGTAAGGCTGAAGAGGGGCAAAAGGAGATTGAAAGTACAACTGTCCTGGACAAACTTGATAGGGAAATTAAGCAGGCGCGCAAGTTATATCTAGCAGGAGAGACAGACAACGCTATTCTAAAATATCGGAGTGCAATCGACAATTTTGAATCTATTTTGGCAGATACTCCACAAGGAAGCCCTCTCCTAAAACAAGTCGAGCAACGGTTCCAGGTTTTCGACGAACTGGCCACAAAGATATTGGGCCCATTGTACAGTGATATCCCTGAGGACGCTGCCCCCCGTATCTTTCACCTTATGGAGAAAAGGCGAATATGTCTCAGAAACTTAACTTTAAAGAAAGTGGGCAGATTGGAATTCTTTGATGTCCCCAACAGTCTTCTGAGAGAGGAGTCGGAAACACTGGCAAGTCTTCTGGAACTCAGCGAGGATTTTTCCACGGCCCGCGTCCGGCAGTCGTCTGAAGATGCTCTGAGGGTAAAGCTGACAGAAGTCCGAAAGGCTATCCAGAAGAGTTCTGAGAAATATGCGAGGTTCCGGTCCGGTTTTGCCTTGTCTCTTTCGGATGTGCGTCGAGACCTATTAAGAAAAGACGAGATGATTCTTGATTTCAACCTGTTCCCTGATAGGTTGGTGATAGGTGTCTTAACACTTGAGAAGGCAATATACTACCAGTTTCCTGCGGTTCGTTCGGAAATCGATAGGAACGTCTTCCAACTACAGGACAAGTTGCGTGAGTTTTCTTCAGGCGACCAGTCTACATTTATGGGACATGCATGGAAAGAGCCCTGCAGGCGTACTTATAGAATGCTTCTGGGAATGTTGCCGACTTTGCCTAAGGATAAGACGACCGTCTTTGTAATACCTGACAGGTCGCTGTGGTACCTACCGTTCTCTTCGTTGCTGGATTCTGAGGACCGACCATTCGGACAAGACCGCGTAGTTACAATTATGCCTTCGGTAGACGCTCTCAAATTCCTGAGGTCTCAGGTAACAAGTGTTCAGCAATCGGTTCTCAAGGGCAACCTGCTCCTTTTCGAATCTATTCCCTCGATTCCTGATGATCATTCCAGGGAAAAGACATCGGTTGAAAGTACCAGAAAAAGGAATCTACCAAAGGAGTCTGAGGAAGAAAAGCTGGAGCGACTAATTTTGACCAATCCGGTGTACCCCAAGCCATCCGACATAGTTATGAAAGTTCAGAAGATGTTCGCACAATTCGATGTCTGGATGGGGCCTACGGCCACTCTTGATCGATTCATGGAATACACGGACCGAAAAGAGATTATAACTGTTCTCGCCGTTCCCTTGTCAGTGTGGGATTCCGTTTACGGCGATCGCCAACCAACCTTTTTCTTTTCACCAGACAAGACGGGTAAGCGGCGTTTCGAAGCGAATCGGTTTTTCGCGGCCCCTCTCGGAGCAGGGATATTGGTAATGCCCATTTCCTGGTTCAACTTACCAGACAAAGAAAATCCCCTTGGCGAGGGGCCCCTTCTGCTTAATACGGCTCTGTTTTATTCAGGCTTTAGGATGGGAATGGTAAACTATTCGGACCCAAACTGGGGATCTGACGAACCTTTCTTGCTTGCTCTACTCCGAAAGGTTGCGGAGAAAGTGCCCCCCGGTAAGGCACTTGCCGAGTACCCGCGCGAGATGCCGGCGGGCCTTGATCCGTCATTCAGCGGTAAACCGCCTTCTTGGGCGGGATGGATACTGTCAGGGGACCCTGGGCTGTGAGTAACCCAATGTGTTACGCCCTCCGGAAACACCAACGACAGACGCTTCTGAGAATCAACTATTAACGACCTGAGCGGACCACAAGCATGTACTGAAAATCGAATCCATCAGCATCCAGGGATTATACTTGAGCGTGCTCGGCTGAATAAAAAGCTGGTGTCAAAAAAACTCTTATGCAGCATCTCCAGAGGATTTGAAAGTTTCCGTCCGTATGATGCCCTATCCGACTCTCATCCACAGGCCATCAATGAGAGCCTGTCATAAAAACGGGTCAGACATGGGGAAGTCTCTTGGACAGTCTCCCAATAGTCCGGGAAGCGGTATTCTTGTGAAAGATCCCTTTTGAGGCGCCTTTATGGAGCAGTGATGTTGCGATGCTAAGAAGCTGAGGAGAGCCCGCGTTTTTCTCGTCGGTGGCCTGAAGAAATTTTTTGACGGCAGTCCTGACTTTGGACCGGTAAGACATGTTGCGGATGCGTTTTTTTTCGTTCTGACGCATCCTCTTGAGAGCGGACGGGTGGTTTGCCATTAATAACTCCTTGGAACTATATCTTATTCTTGATCCTGTTTTTCGTTCACCAAGCCTATGCTTTCAGATCGCAATGCGTATGTGACGCCTGAGGCTAGAGAACCTGTTGCGTCTTTCAAGTAAATATTCTTTATGACAAAAATCATGAGAGAAAGTCAATCAAATTTGTCCGGAGACGGAAAGCAGCCAGTTAGTGAAAAGAAAGCAATGACTCGTGCGGCGGGTATCGTGGGAGTCTGGACCACTCTCAGCAGAGTATTGGGTTTTGTCCGCGACATAATCATAGCTCAGTTCATGGGCGCTGGTCCGGCCGCAGATGCCTTTTTCGTAGCCTTTCGTATTCCAAATCTTTTGCGACGTTTATTTGCAGAAGGCGCTTTATCGGCTGCTTTCATTCCCACGTATGTTGAGACTCTTCAGAAAAATGGTCCAGTTGAAGCCCAGCGCCTGGCAAGAATCAGTCTCACCTTCGCTGCAATTGTGCTCGCAGTGGTGACTATCGCAGGTATAGTCTTGAGCCCCTGGATAGTGCGATTAATTGCCCCCGGCTTTTTTCAGGATCCCGCAAAATTCAGCCTAACAGTGAGCTTGAACAGGATCATGTTTCCTTACATCTTCTTTATTTCTTTGGTTGCTCTGGTATCGGGGGTACTGAATTCCATGGGCCATTTTGCAGCGCCGGCCGCTGCTCCAATCCTGCTCAACCTTTCTATGATAACCAGTGTCGCTCTGTCTTGCACTCTTTTCAATGTACCGCCTTACTACGCTTTGGCCTGGGGTGTTGTGGCCGGGGGGATACTGCAACTAGCCCTTCAGCTACCTTTCATGGCCAAGGTTGGCGTAAAAATACGGCCTGATTTTGATTTTGGGCATCCGGCGCTCAAAAGGATCGGCCTGCTCTTCATACCTGCCGCGTTTGGTGGAGCCGTCTATCAGATTAACGTTATGATTGGTACGATCCTGGCTTCGCTGCTCCCTCCCGGAAGTGTTTCCTGGCTTTACTACGCCGATCGGCTTGTGGAACTTCCTTTGGGAATGTTCGCGATAGCACTTGGCACAGCGGTCTTGCCTTCCATGTCCCGCCAGGCGAGCAATGGCGATATGACAGCCCTCACACAGTCGATTTCCTTTTCTTTGAGACTCATAGCTTTTTTCACAATTCCCGCAACGTTGGCACTTATTGTGCTTAGGGAGCCGATTGTGGCTGTACTGTTTCAGAGAGGCCAATTCACGGTTTATGATACACAGCAGACTGCGTACGCCTTGCTTTGGTATACGGTCGGACTGTGGGCTTTTTCCGGACTCAAAGTCGTGACACAGGCTTTCTTTTCTCTCAAAGACACCAAGACCCCCGTTAAAGTTTCTGTTGTAGCCCTCCTGGTAAACCTGTTCGGGGGGCTGATTCTTATGGGTCCCATGGAGCAGGGGGGGCTTGCGCTAGCAACCTCGCTGGCTGCGGCATGCAATGTTCTTATCCTTTTTGTATTATTGATCAGACGAATCGGTGGTTTTCCGTCAGCAGATTTTGTCGATTCTCTGGCTAGGATCTCCGTCGCTTCATCACTAATGTGCATCCCACTCCTTTACGGTCGAAGTCTTGGAGAGTGGAGTCAAGGCCTAAACACCCATAACCTTTCGGTTCTATCGGGTTGCGTCACGATAGGACTTATTGCCTTCTCCGTTGCAGCCTACCTTTGCCGCTGCCGGGAAATGAAGGCATTGTGGTCAATCGTCAGAGGAGGAGCGAAATAAAGTTTATGGCCTCTTCCTCGAATCGGCTTTCAGGGTCAAAAATTCTCAGACAAAGGGGTTTTCGTCTTTTTCCCTCTGAATGGTGGACGTGGGTGTAGGCCCATAGTTGTGACCAGGCAGCACAATAGTATCTCCCGGCAATGTAAAAAGCCTGTTGCGAATTGAAGACTGCATAATTTCATAAGAGCCGCCGGGCAGATCGGTCCTCCCGACTCCTTGCACAAAAAGAGTGTCGCCGGTCAGGACATAGCCCGGGAAATAGAGGCAGATACCCCCTGGTGAATGTCCCGGCGTATGTATCACTTCGACTGACTCATTGCCAAAGGTCAGCCGTTCACCGTCCTTAAGCAGCATGCTCGCCGGTGGAGATGGCTCTGCACCGAACATTCCCAACATGGCCATGTTAGGGTTTGCAAGCGCTGACGCCTCATCCACATGAATCGCAATAGGTGCATCGGTGGCCTCATGCATTGACCTGTTGCCCATTGTGTGGTCCACATGGCTGTGAGTATTGACGATCAGTTTTATCGTTTTCACACCCCTATCTCTTCCACGTTCAAGGATAAGGTCCGCGGGTCCTCCCGGATCTACAACGATTCCTTCACCCGTCTGGGTATCCCCGAGTATGTAGCAAAAAATCTCAAAGCCACCGATCTGTATCTGCTCTATAATCATCGTTTCCTCCTTATTGAAAGACCCTCACCCTTCAGACCGTCAGATGCCTGTCGTGGAGCGATGCTCTCCTGTTCAATCATGCCCCCCCCCTCTTCATTTTCAGCTTGTCATGGCCGGAGGCAAATGCGCACAATAGGGCTCCTGGGCCATGTACCGGCCAGTGGTCTCTAATGCTCTCGCCCTACAACCTCCACAAAAGCGAAGGTAATCGCACTTTCCACATTTACCTTCCAGCAGACCGAAATTTCGCAGGTCCTTAAATAGCAGAGCCTTTTCCCATATCTCGAAAAACTCAGCTTCCCGTATACTCCCAGCCTGCGCGTCGAAGTACCCGCAGGGTTGCAACTCTCCTTTGTGAGAGACAAAAACGAAGGACAGGCCAGCTAGGCATCCTCTGGTATGTGCATTCAGACCAAATGTCTTCTCGGACACTTCCAAGCCGTCTGCTTTTGCCTGCTGCCTCAAAATTCTATAATACTGGGGGGCGCAGGTGGCCTTGGTCTCCATCCCGGACTTTCTACTCAGACGGTAGAATTCCAGGAGCGTCTCTTCGTATTCTTCCGGACCCATCTCCTCTCCGGACATGTCCCTGGCCCTACCGGTGGGAACAAGCAGGAACACGTGAAACGCCCGCGCCCCTATCCTCTCGGCCAGCTCCATGATTTCTTTCAGTTTCCCTCGATTTCGGCGAGTCAGGGTCGTATTGATCTGGACTGGAATCCCGGTTCTGCGAAGATTGTCGATTCCCGCGAGGGATGCTTCAAAAGCCCCTGGAATCTTCCGGAAAGCATTGTGGTCCTCTGGTGTGGGTCCGTCTAGACTGATGCTCACGCGCGGTATCCCGACTGAGGCAATTTCCCGGGCAACTTCATTATTGACCAAGACCCCGTTGGTCGCCAGCACCGCCCTCAGACCCACTCCAATTGCATACCCGGCCAGATCGAAGAAATCAGGACGGAGCAGTGGCTCACCTCCGGTCATGATCAATATGGGTTCGCCAACCTTGCGTATGCCGTCTATTAGACGGCGCCCTTCGTCAAGACTTAATTCTTCCGGGTCGGGATTGGGGGATGCGCCGGCCCGGCAATGCACGCACGCCAGATTGCAGGCCCGGGTCATCTCCCAAGCAACCAATCTTAGTTCGAAGCGATTCACTTTCCAGCCTTATGCCCTGCGCTCTGAAGAATTCGCACGGCTTCAAGGGCATGGTAGGAAATAATCAGGTCGGCGCCTGCCCGTTTTATTGACGTTAGGGCTTCCATCATGCAGAGATCCCCGTCTATCCAGCCGTTCTGAGCCGCAGCCTTGATCATCGCGAATTCCCCACTAACGTTATATGCCACGAGAGGAAGATCAAAGGAGTTGCGGACCCTCCAAATAACATCCAGATAGGGGAGAGCAGGCTTGACCATTATCAGATCTGCGCCTTCTTCTACGTCCATGGCTACTTCACGCATCGCCTCATCTGAGTTCGCCGGATCCATCTGGTACGATCGACGATTACCAAACTTCGGGGCAGACTCCGCCGCATCCCTAAACGGGCCGTAAAAAGCCGAGGCATACTTCGCGGAATAGGACATTATCGGGAGTTGCTCAAAGCCTCCCTCGTCCAGAGCCTCCCTTATGGCGGCAACCCTCCCGTCCATCATGTCACTGGGCGCAACTATATCGGCACCAGCCCGTCCATGAGAAAGCGCCATCTTGGCCAATAAGTCCAGAGTAGAATCGTTATCCACATCTCCATCGCGGATGACCCCGCAGTGGCCGTGGTCGGTGTATTCGCACAGACAGACGTCGGTTATCACGACAAGCTCGGGATAGGCGTCCTTAACAGCGCGTACCGCCTGCTGAATAATGCCTTTGTCTGCGTAACCTTCCGATCCGAGCGAATCCTTCTTTGCAGGAATGCCAAAGAGAAGGATTGCAGGAATGCCTCTCTCCACTGGTTCCTTCAGTTCCTTGAGGAGCATATCCGGCGATAGTTGGAAGTGCCCCGGCATTGCTGAAAGAGCTTCTCTCACTCCTCTGCCGTGCCGCACAAAGAAGGGAAGGATGAAGTCTTCTGTGCTGAGACGCACTTCTCTGACCATGCTGCGGAGCGTTTCAGTTCGCCTGAGCCTTCTTGCTCGGTATTCGGGAAAACGCATATAGTCTCCGATGATTTTGTGGACGTGTGGGTAATGTTTTCATATAATCCCACAAGGAACTTATGTCAACGCCGCCACATTCAAAACTAAGTTCAGACGACTTTCCCGTATCGGTTCATTACCAAAGGGCAAGTTGATCTTTTCGTGTGGTTGAGGACTGTCTGTGATCACCTTGAAAAAAAACTCAGACCGGAGAATCCGACAAGGGTATCTATGGATTTTTTCTAATGAAATTGCAGAGCCTTCTGTATCTCTTTTGAAACCAGGATCGATACACGAACTTATGGATTCTGCAGGAGAATTCCTTGGTATGGTCTATTCAAATCCTGCCAGTCTCATAGCTGCTCGCATCTTGTCGAGAAAAAAGTTGGAAATCGATGGGCGATTCTTTGAAGAACGGATTAATTCGGCATTAGAACTGAGAAGGCGACTTTTTCCTCGCAGAGATTCTTACAGGGTAGTATTTGGAGAAGCTGACAGGCTACCAGGCTTGATCGTGGATCGCTACGGGAACTTTTTGGCTGTCCAGAGCTTGACTGCAGGAATGGATATGCTGTTGGACGATGTTCTTGAAGCTCTGACTACTACAATTGCCCCTGAGGGAATTTATTTGCGTAACGACTCACCAGCACGCTCACTAGAGGGTTTGCCCCTTGAAAAGAAACTTGTTTACGGTTCGGTTCCAGCGAATGTCTGTATCGACTCCTGGGGGTTAAAGTTCCTCGTGGACATTCCGGAGGGACAAAAAACCGGCTTTTTCCTGGACCAGGAATCAAACCGTCCCCTCATGGAGCAACATGCTTTCCCAGGGTGCAAAGTCCTGGACCTATTCTGTTATACAGGAGCATGGGGAATTCACGCCCTATCCGCAGGAGCGGCCGAAGTTACTGCGGTGGATTCCTCCCGGGGGGCGCTGAGCATGGCTTCTGAAAACGCACGGCTCAACGGCATGGAAGCCCGGTTCAGAGCAGTCCGTGAACCGGTGCTGGATTTCCTCAAGAAAACTCGAGATAATTGGGATCTCATTATCGTGGATCCACCGGCTTTCATTAAGAGTCGAAGCCGCTTGAAAGAAGGCATTGGCGGTTACATCGACGTAAACCGACGGGCCCTCAGCAAGCTGAAATCCCGCGGTGTACTGGTTACCTGTTCATGCTCATATCACCTTGATACGGAAGCTTTTGAGCACGCCCTTCTTAGTGCTTCCAGGCAGAGCGGCAGAGAGTTAAGGCTTCTTGATATACGAGGGCAAGGTGCGGATCACCCGGTCCTTCTCTCCATGCCCGAAACCCGATACTTGAAAGTAATTGTCGCTCAAGTTATGTGATCACAACAATTTAAGTGCTTGTCCTTCTTGATGGGCCATTTTTTTGTAGGGATTTGACTCAAAGGACGTAGGGAACGTGCGTGGTCCATTGCCATCCTTCTCCAGAGTCGAGGTGCAGACAAAGATATTGAGATTGCGTTTCAACGAGTTTTTGTGAAGCTTTTTTCCAGAATTACAACGGCGCAGGCTGTCAACGGGGTGTGGCTCATAGACACGTGTATAGTTCCAACGTTCATAGATTCTGCAGTTTTCAAAGCCTCGTCGGTCAATTCGATCCAAGGTCTGTTTCGGTCTCCTCCCCGGACTTGAATGCGGCTGGGGCTAATTCCGCAGGAGAATCCTGTCCCTAGTGCCTTTACAAAAGCTTCCTTCGCTGCAAACCTAGCAGCGTAAGCCTGTGCAGGCTGGGCTGAATTCTTGGAAGCAGCTATTTCCTCCTGAGAAAATACTCTGAAGATGAATCGGTACGCCCATCTCCTGTTGAGTATATTCTCCATTCGAGCCACTTCCACTACATCTATCCCAACGCCGAGGATCACGGGGAGACCCTCTCCCTGACAATCGCATCGGCAACCTTGCAGGCCTGAACAGCCGAGAAAACATCATGGACTCGGACGAGAGAAGCTCCCCTGAGAACAGACGCTGTCACGGCTGCCAGAGTACCTGTGTCTCGTGCAGCCGCGTCAGGCTGATCCAGAATTTTGCCCAGGAATGACTTGCGAGAAGGCCCCACCAGGATTGGCTTTCCCAGAGGCTTGAAGTAATCTAAACGGTTTAGAAGGATCAAGTTCTGGTCGAATGTCTTTCCGAAGCCGATTCCTGGGTCTATGATTATACTTTGCTTAGCAATTCCATAGTCCTCCAGTGCCTGTATCCTCTCTTGAAAAAACTCGTAAATGTCACCGGGAAAAGAATTGTATCGTATTTCAATCTGCATGGTCTTAGGCTTTCCCAGCATGTGCATGACTATGAGACCAGTGCCTGTTTCCAGAGCCACATCCACTAATCCGGGATCGTCCCGGAATCCCGACACGTCATTTATTATTCTTGCCCCAGCTTTGATTGCCGCCTCTGCCACCACGCGACGTCGGGTATCGACTGAAATAACTGCTTCGGGGTTGTTGTAACAAATCCCATCAATTACAGGTATGATGCGATCGATTTCTTCCTTATAGTGGACAGATACGGACCCAGGACGTGTGGATTCCCCGCCTATGTCCACAATATCTGCGCCTTCACTGAACATTTTCAAACCAGCGACTATGGCGACATCGGGATCGAGATGTTTCCCCCCATCCGAGAATGAATCCGGAGTAGTGTTGATGACACCCATGACGAGTGTCCGGAACCCGGATTCTATAGCTTGTGCAAGAGGGGTGAGGTGAAAGGGAATCATGACGGATAATGATAAACTGGATTTCTTAGATCGGCAAGCGGTCTTTGAAAGCCTTTTTCCAGGACTATCATGAACAACTCATGCATCTTTGCATGAGTTAAGAAGTCAGACTTTTTCTGGGTCCGGGGTCCCCGGACGCGGCCCCACTACGGACTTACTATCCTCCAAAGGGGTAATGTCAATTGATGGTTTGTCCTGTTTCCTTTTTGCAGGCTCCGTCGGTTCAGGTAGTTTACGGCCTTCTATGAGTGCGTTGATTTCAGCAGAACCCAGGGTCTCTCGTTCGAGGAGGGCTTCTGCAATTCGCTCAACAATCTCTTTATTTTGTTCGATAGCTTTCTTGGCCTTTTCGAAGTGTTCTGTGACTATCGTGTGAATTTCACGGTCAATATCGACTGCGGTCTGCTCTGAATAATCCCTATGGCGAGCAAACTCCTTGCCTAAGAAAATCTGTTCCTCCTTCTGGCCAAATGCTAGGGGTCCCATCCTATCGCTCATGCCCCACTCACAAACCATTTTCCTAGCCAGTTCCGTGGCTCGCTCGATATCGTTTCCAGCGCCGGTAGTGGTGTGGCCGAGGAAAATCTGTTCTGCGGCCCGTCCTCCCATTAGAACAGCGATCTGAGCTAAGAGGTAATCTCTCGAATACGTGTGGCGGTCATCTAGCGGAAGTTGCTGCGTGACCCCTAAAGCTCGTCCCCTGGGAATAATGGTCACCTTGTGGATGGGGTCGGTTCCAGGCATGATCCTGGCCACAAAGGCATGCCCAGCCTCATGATAGGCTGTATTTCGGCGTTCTTCCATGCTGATGACAAGGCTGCGGCGCTCTGCACCCATAAGGACTTTATCCTTGGCGAATTCGAAATCAGACGCCTCAATCTCATTCTTATTCAACCTAGCCGCATTGATAGCGGCCTCATTAACCAGATTGGCAAGATCCGCACCGGTGAATCCTGGTGTGCCTCGACTGATTGTTTCCAGCTCCACGTCCATGGACACGGGGACATTCCTCGTATGGACTTTAAGAATAGCCGTTCTACCCCTAATATCAGGCGGTGGGACAATTACTTGACGATCGAAACGACCTGGCCTCAAGAGTGCGGGGTCCAAAACATCCGGCCTGTTGGTGGCGCTTATGAGAATGACGCCTTCGTTGGTCTCGAAGCCGTCCATCTCGACCAGAAGCTGGTTCAGGGTCTGCTCTCGCTCATCGTGGCCACCCCCGAGACCAGCGCCCCTATGGCGTCCTACTGCATCGATCTCGTCGATGAAGATGATGCACGGGGCGTTCTTCTTTCCCTGTATAAAAAGGTCACGCACACGAGAGGCTCCAACCCCGACAAACATCTCCACGAAATCCGATCCTGAAATGGAAAAAAAAGGTACTGATGCCTCTCCGGCTACTGCTTTGGCAAGGAGAGTCTTTCCAGTGCCCGGGCTCCCAAGCAACAAGACACCTTTAGGAATCTTGCCACCCAAACGAGTAAACTTCTTTGGATCACGGAGGAATTCTATAATCTCCTGAAGCTCTTCTTTGGCCTCTTCGACACCAGCGACATCCTGGAACGTTACTTTATTCTGGGACTCAGAGATAAGCCTGGCGCGGCTCTTCCCAAAACTCATGGCTTTTCCGCCGCCGGCCTGCATCTGCCGCATGAAAAAGACGAATATAGCAATAAGAAAAATCATGGGAAGCCATGATACCAGCGCAGTCAAATACCATGGATTGTCGTCCTCCGGCACGACCTGTATGTCCACTTTATGCTTCATCAGCGTGGGCACCAGATCATTATCATGCGGAGACAAGGTCCTGAAGTTACCGCTTCCGTCAACGTACGAACCTCTGATACGATTGCCTTGCAGATGTACCGACTTAACGGCCCCCTGTTCAATTTCTTGGTGGAACTGGGTATAACTTATTTCTCTTTGGGGAGATTTTGTCTGGTTAAAGAGGTGAAACAGAAAAATCATTACGAGACAAATGACCATCCAGAGCCCTAAGTTTTTATAAATACTGTTCAAAAAACTCTCCCATTACCGGATCTCTTCAGAACCAACATGCTCACTACCATAGCATACTGAGATACCACTTATCCGTCTGTTCACTATAACAATGGGTTATATTTCCCTTATTGTCAAGTTTCCGAGGCAACGCCAAAGCTTTTTTTTGTGGCTTTTCCCGCTCGCATATGATTTGATTTCCACTGGTCTACGCGGGGATAGAGTGTAAAAAATCGTGGCTGATGAAAGAATTCAATTGATAATTCGCGATGCCGGCCTTGCTTCCAGGCGGAAGGCCGAGGAAATGATTCGCGATGGAAGAGTCACTATCAATGGGCTCGTAGTTGAAGATCCGGCCGTTACTGCAGATCCTGAAAGAGACCACATTAAAGTGGACGGCAAGCTACTTCGACAGGAGGATGGTTCCAAATACTACTATCTCTTTAACAAGCCTCGTCATGTGGTATCAACAATGAGCGATCCAGAGGGCCGACCATGCATAGGAGATCTCTTGAAGCTTCTGAAGAAAAATCTCTTTACAGTGGGACGTCTGGATTTCGATGCTGAAGGCCTGATGATTTTAACCAACGATGGCGCCACAGCTCAGAAACTGAGCCATCCCTCTTTCAGAATTCCACGCACTTACACGGTTAAGGTAAGGGGTATACCTGATGAACGGAGGCTCAGCGCTATTAAGAAAGGCATGGACCTGGGGGACGGGGAACATGTGGGCGAGATAAAATGGACAGTGACGGCTAGACAGAAATCATCTACCTGGATCAATGTGACACTCTTTGAAGGAAAGAAAAACGAAATAAAGAGAATCTTTTACAAAATCGGATACCCCGTGCGCAAGATTCGTCGGATCGCGTACGGACCTTTTGTGCTCGGTGCGCTTACAGTTGGAACATGGCGACCCCTTACCGAGTCCGAGATGACGAAACTCAGATCATTGCCTGAATAGCAGGTGAATCTTCGATCGGTTGTTTGTTGAAAGGACAGGAGATAGTCGAATTCTAATGATGTTCCGGAATTCAGCAACAGAAAATGTCCTACCATCACAGGAAGAGTTGACAATTGTGGGCCTAATCTTCTAGTCTAGCTTCATGTGAGGCAACTTGAGCAGGGAGGGTATCATATGTCAGAAGGAAGAGTGGCCAGGGTAACAGAGATTATCGCAGGTTCCCCCAACAGCTTCGATGACGCTATCAATTTGGCTTTTGATCGAGCCAACAAAACCCTTAGAAACATTACCGGTATGAAAGTAGTCGATCTCACTGTCATGTGTGATGCCGGCAAGATCCAGGAATACCGCGTTAGGGCGGAAGTCATTTTTATCTTGGAATAAATCCAGCATAATACTAATCACTTATTTCCGCGTTGCCTCACTCATTTCCTGTCATGGTTTGAAAGATGTGAGCCCCATTTCAAGTGGGAGCCTTGCCGGAAATCAAGTTTTTCCATCGTCTCGTGCAGGTGCTTCCTTACTTCGTTTCGGTTTAGCATCCAAAGAGGAGTTATAAGTTCTTCCGGATGAGGGTCGGAAGTTATCCGGTGCATGACCATGTCCGGAGGCAGTACTTCCATTATAGAAAGGGTAGCTTGAGCAGCTTGTACTTCAGTCATGGGTCGGTACAGCCCCTGCATGTAGAAGTTCTCCAGAATGGTTCCACGTATTACATAAAGTGGATGCAGTTTGACCCCTTGCACACCGGCCGCTGCCACTGCTCTAGCTGTTTGAATCATGTCATCAATGGATTCACCCGGCAAACCTATTATAAGATGAACTACGATGGGAATCCCTCGTGAACTAGTGCGCTCCACCGCATCGAAAAATTCCTCGGGTCCATGGCCTCGACGGATTAAATTCAGCGTCTTAGAGTGAATCGACTGCAGCCCATATTCAACCCAAATCAATGTGTGGCGGTGCAGATCGGCCAAGAGGTCCAATACAGGGTCCGGCACGCAGTCCGGTCTAGTTCCAATCGCCAATCCAACTACTTCAGGCCGCTGCAGAGCTTCTTTGTAAAGTCGGCAAAGTTGGTCAGGATTACCGTAAGTATTTGTATATGACTGCAAATACCCTATATACTTGCTACACCCGTACCTACGGGAAATAAATGTTATGCCTCGATCTACCTGCTCACCGATTGAAAGACCAAGAGATCGTGCGCCTGTACCAGACCCACGAGGATTGCAGTAAATGCAACCCCCGTGCCCTACACTCCCGTCCCGGTTCGGACATCCGAGTCCGGTATCCAGAGCGATCTTTCGTACTTGCTCTCCGAAAATCTCTTTGAGCCATGCAGATAGAGATCGATATCTCGGCACGATGTATGTCACAGAGAGACAGTAACATGATTGCCTACCTCAGTGGAAGACTGCTAATCCTGGCTTGAGGCTCGTTAGGATCCGAAGTGAAGACTGATATCACTCTCGTTTTCTGGGAAGTCGGCCTCGAGTCAAATGCTGATTTAAATCATGGTGAGAAGAACAGAGGACACTCATGAAGTCGTTCGAGATAGATTTAGGAGCCCAAATTAGGGCATATAGAAAAAAAAAGAAGCTTTCATTGATCGCATTGTCCAGACTTACCGGGATTGCGGCATCGAATCTGAGTTCAATAGAACTCAACAAGTCTTCGCCCACTCTCATTACCCTGGTAAAGATCTCCAGGGCATTCGATATGAAAATAGGGGCTTTTCTCGATGATGTACTCTACAGTAAAGCAATATTTTGTTGTGGGAGTAAGGCAGGAGTGGAGAAGACGTCAAGTCGTGGCGTGTCGATAAGTTTGCTTACTGCGGGAATGTTCCCGGGCAGGCTGCATGCCAGGGTCCTCTCCATGGAGACCGATTCCCAGTCTTTTGCGGTCGACGGGCAAGGTACTGATCGATTCGTTTATTGCCTGAAGGGTAGTGTTGCAGCGCTCGTTGATGATGAAAAGTATGTTCTCATGCCAAATGACGGCATCTATCTACGCCCCGATGCCGTGGCGATATGTGAAATTCAAGGAGCGCAGAAAGCTTCAATCTTGGTGGTTAATAGCTCAGGAATGAATGAACCCTCTTATTGACCCTGACGACGGTACAAGTCAATTCTGTTTTTTTAGCACATCAAATGAAATCACAGCACATAGAAGGGGCTACTTTTTCTTGGTATAGCCCTGTGCGGCCAATTGAGCGATGAATTTCTTGCCGGTACCTTTGGGAACGTGAATCGTGTGGCTGATTGGACTACGTCCGAATCGAGCAGGAAATATGGCTTTGTCCGAGGGGATGCGTGTATTCAATTCCCAAACGACCCGAGGGGTTGTTCCCAGTAGGCGAGCCATGGCAGCAAAGGGTAGATCCTTCGCAAGTACAACCTTGTCCAAAGTGTCGAAACTTGCAGTGCCGCGAGGTGGGACCTGAACCCCGTAGAATTCTCGATTATTACTTATAATTCCCAAAGCAATCCACCGCGGGACGTATTGTTCAGTTTCTTTGGGGAGGGGGATGTCCCAGTACGATGAGGCGCCGAACGAAATCATTCTCTGGGTAACCCGTGAGGGACCGGCGTTGTATGCCGCAGCCGTTAGTAGCCAGTCATTGAAGCCATCCCGTTCATCTTTTTCGCCCAAAGTCACTTTTTTGATTCGGTTCATCCATGCCAAATAGCGTGAGGCTGAATGCGTAGAGTTTATTAGGTCGGCCCTCTCATCCTTCCAGTTGGTAATATTCATTTTCCAGTCATATTCATTACAGCCGATAGGACCTTGCTGTGCTGTTGACTTTATAAATTGCCAGTACCCGAAAGCACCGGCAGACGATAATGCCCGCCCGCTGAAGCTGCTTTCGATGGCAGCAAGATAAATGAACTCGGCCGGAAGCTTGTAGTTCCTGAGAATTGGCACTATGATGGGTCGGAACGAGTCCGCACGTGTCAACCACAGCAAGACTCGGGAACGTCTGTCTAGAAGTAGGTAGTTGATTTCCTGGAGAATTCTCTTTCTGACATCTGCCCGATTGATAGGAACGTTATGGGATGCGAAGGACAAGCCGTTCTTTTCTATATGCTGAGGGAAACCATAGCGTAATCCGCCTTGACTCGTTTCCAAGTGGGGAGCATTGGGACATGTTGATGCCATGCCTTCCAGAATTGATGCCGATGAACTGAACATGATACCGACAATAACAACACAAAACAGGCGAAAGTTTCCCATAAAGCTATTCCGTGTAAAAAGGCGCTTTAAAAATATTTGAGAACGGTGTGGACCGTTAACAGTGCTCATTCTTTCTTCTTTTTCACCCATATCTTGAGCCACATTCTCCTGACAGCCCTGACATTAACTAGATCTCAAGATCTCAGAAGAGGAGAGCCGTCACTTTTTCCAACAGCATCAGGTCGGACTTCCCGAGAACCATGTTCTTGTAAAGGGGATTCATGGACTTGAGGATAAGGTTTTCCCCTGCAAATTCCACTTTTTTGACAAAGGCCTTCCCGAAATTTCGGTCTTTAAATATTACGAGATCCCCGTCTTTGATCTCTTCCCAAGATTCCGGCTTTATGAAAAGAAGAGTGCCGTCGCCGAAGAACTCACTCAGACTATTGCCTCGCACTTTTACGCAGTATAGCTCAGCGGCTAGATGAGCATCAACGCCTGGAGGAACAGGCACTTGATCGAATCCTTCACCAGCATAAAATCCACCGTCTGTAAATTCGAAGCCTTCTCCCGCGCTTACATGTCCCACCACTGGAATCGTTCCACCATATAATCGGCCAGCCCCCTCACAAAGGAGATTCATGATTCTGGCCCTTGCATCGCTTATTGCTGTAGATTCCGTATCCAGCTCAACTGAGTTTGATTCTGGATCCCATGTCCAAGAGAAAGGGAGGGCGGAAAAGAACTCGATCAGGCTGCCTTCCAAGAATTCTTTGTCCGCCTTGGCAAACGAGGTGAATTCTCTGAATCGAGAGGGAGCGTGAGCCCGCTCTTCATGAGAATCCTCCTGAAGGATCAGGTAAATCTGAACCAAGGCCTCGATTGCCCGTCCTTCAGCGGGATGCATCTCCAACGCCTCAATCTCGTCAATAAGTTCATCCGCTTCGGGATTAAGGCGTTGAAGAAGAAACTCCCGTACATTCGGGAACCTTGGGTCAGGCCTGGGCGGAACTCTGTGAAGCTCGTATCTAACCACATCGAGAATGTCGTTCTCCGGAGAGCAGAGGCACTGGGACCAAGCCCTTAGTTGCGACCTATTTCTGGGTCTTCCAAGATCCGGAGGGCTCTTCTTACCCGTAAGAACCTGGGACACATAGGCAGGGGAAACTTGGAGTTCCTGCGCCAGGGCTTTTTGGCTCTTTCCGAGTAATCTGATTCTAGCCTTGACGAACTTTGAGAATGTCTTCACATGCGGTCCGATAACCGTAGAGGTTATCCAATGAATTATCTCTCACACGAAAAGGGCGGCAATACCACGTGTTAGAGAAACATGTTGCCGTTGCTTCTATAAATTTTAGGGATGCGCAGATGAACTGTCAAGGGGAATTGTCATGAAAAGGCACCCACAGGGGATCAGGCCCTGTGGGTGCTCAGCTTAGTCAAGGGGCTATTAGAATTGGAGAGAAAGATCCAGGTATGGACCTTCAACAGCGACGTCGGCAAAAAGCCTGTTCCTGTTTCCCTCGAGCTTCCACTGCTTGTAACCGAGCTTGATACCTGCATCAACGTTCCTGCTCACAGGAGGAGCTATGCCTGCCGCCATGTCCCAAGTGGAAAGGCCCAAACCGTCAAAATTCATCCAACTGAATCTAGCCTCAACAAAAGGTTTGAACCAAGAAAAATATCCGGTATTAGGTGGGTCATACCGGAGGTGGCCACCAATAGTCGGCTGCAACACCGTCTGTGAAAAATCCACGGCATCACCGTTGGATTTGGATACTCTTTGGGCCCATTTCAGGATGTAAAGGTCCGCATTGGGGCCGAATGCAACGTCCCTTCCGAACGATACGTCGTAGTCGCCACCAATAATGAGAGAGGTTACATTAAGATCCGAATAAATCGCGTCATCCTTACGGAGAAGTAGGCCTGCAAAATTGCCATCCGTGGGTATATGTCCCGCCCCCGTCCATTTCCATGGAACATATTCTACTCTTGCCGCGATCTTATCCCACATTTTGAGGTGAGAATAGAACTCCCACAGGGTCTTTTCGGAAGGAAGACGCAAGTGGCCGTTTAAGTTCATAAAAGCCCCTTCTCCTCCCCGACTTAACACCTTTGTGGAACCGATTAGACTGCTGAAAAACGGGCGCATTCCTAGGGAAAAAGAATATCCTCGTCTCTGGCACAAAATTTCGCTGCGGGCCCTACCTGCCGCAACTTCCCAATCTCCCGGCGACGTTCGGGATGCCAAGCCAACGCCGGATGAAGCCGCATTCGACGAGTTGTTGGCTGCCCCCCTGACCTTGACGGGGTTTTTGTATGCGAGATCCCAAGCGCTTGCGGGAATTGTGACCGCCAAAAGGACGACGGTGAGTGTTGCGATAGCCCAGGGAATTGTCATCTGGCCCCTTGCTGTCATAAGTCTACCTCCAGACGGTGATGAACCGGAGTGTCCAACCCCACAGTGATACAGGTCACCTTGACCCCTAACATTGGGCTTGACCTTTCCCCGGAGTGCACCGGATTTTCCCCACTGGTTGAAGACCTGCAGGAGCTGATCTTCATATGGTCCTCCTGATGCGTAGCCCAAATCTTTGTAAATGTCAAGTTTTTTTGTAATTAAAGTGTTTTTATTTTGATATGTTAGAATAATATTTTAATGTTTTACTTTATTATATAATGATTTTACGGTGCAGACCTTTCAACTCTACTTTCCCACACAGAAACGCTCAAAAATACGGTCAAGCACCCCGTCATCCGCACGCTCTCCAGTGATCTCCTCAAGAGAGCCCAGTGCCGTTCGAAGTTCGTAGGAGATAATTTCAGGTAGGATCGTCCCTTCTTCGGTAAAACGTGTGAGTAGTCGCTTGATCGGCATTGACACGGCCCCCATGAGTTCCAGGCACCTGGCGTTCAGGCTGGCGCCTTGCGTAGTCGGGGAAATCTGGCCTACGATCTTTTTCCCAAAGTCTGACAGCGCACTTTTCAGGGCTTCTATTCCCTCATGTGTCTTCGCACTTACAGCAACGAGATTGGGGGCACCGGTCAATTCAGTGGAGAAACTATGCCCCATTCCCTTTACCAGGTCCATCTTGTTCACGACCGCCAGGGTCTGATTTTTTTTACAAGCTTCAAGAATCATTGTGTCGTCGCCATCGGGGGGCTTGCTGCCATCAAACACCATTATCACAAGGTCCGCCTCCCCTATTATGTCTTTCGTTCTAAGGATCCCCTCTTCTTCCACCGGGTCAGGGTGTTGCCGTATGCCGGCCGTGTCCCATAAGACAAACGCAGTTCCTCCCATTACAAAACAGTCGTCCACAGGATCCCGAGTGGTCCCAGGGTAAGGCGTGACAATCGTCCGTTCTTTGTTAAGCAACAGGTTGAAAAGAGTGGATTTTCCTACATTAGGTTTGCCAGTTATTACGGTGACGATGCCTTCCCTCCGTATCCGACCAGCCCGCGCTCTTCCTTGCACGGTTTCAATCTTTCGAAAAACCTCCCGGATAGTATGTTCAGTCTGCGGCGCACTGCTTTCCTCCTCCTCATCGAAGTCAATATAAGCCTCAATCTTTGCCATAACATCTTTGAGAGCGTCAGAAATCTCAAGAATTTCTGCAGAAAGGCGTTTGTCCATGCGTGACCTTGCCTCAAGAGCAGCCGAGGCGGTTTTGGCATCGATAAGGTCAATAACAGCCTCAGCCTGAACGAGATCCATCCTTCCGAAGAGGAACGCCCGTCTAGTGAATTCACCTCGGGTCGCATGGCGTGCTCCATGATCTACGATGACATGCGTAACCATTTCCAGCACTGTAGGGCTTCCGTGGAGGCTGAGTTCAACTATGTCCTCCCCAGTGTATGAATGCGGTCCTCTCATGACTAATGCCAATCCGTCATCCAAAACATTGCCTTCTCGCGGGTTGAACACAGTTCCATAGATCGCCGTTCGGTTGGGAAATTCGGTTTCTGTCATCGATCGAAATATTTTTAGGAGGATAGGGATGGCCTCCGGGCCACTCATGCGGATAACGCCAATACCAGAGCAGCCATAAGGGGTCGACAGGGCAACAATCGTGTCTACAGGTTTATTCGGGTCTTGTTTCATACGCTGGTATTGCGTTTGGGGGAACAGTAGTCTCAGTCTCAGGGGTATAATACTTTTGGTTGGCCTATCCGCCTGGTCGCTTACCGCCTCCTGCGCTTGTTGGCTGAACCCCGCTTCGGGTAAACGATGATTCTCCTTAGTAGTCCTTCTCCGTAACTCTTCGTGTAGACCTCGCTGTCCTCAGCAAGGATCAAATGGATGATCCGCCGCTCAGAAGGGGACATCGGGTTAAAAGATACCGGCCTGAGAGTCTTCTTCGCCTTCAGGCTCATCCGCAGGGCCGTCTCCCGGAGGTTTTCGCTCTTCCTTTGCTGATAATTCTCCGTATCAACGATAAGTTCTGTCTTATTATCTGAAGAGCAGTTTTTATTAATAATTTTGTTTAAAAGAAATTGCAGAGCGTCCAGGGTTTGCCCCTTCTTGCCTATGAGTAATCCGGAACCGTCGCCCTTTATGTCCAGAGTAATGGCGTTCCCCGAAGTTGATGCCACGACTTGCGCGTCCACGGGTATCCTGTGAAGTATTCCTTCAAGGATAGTGCGAGCCTCCTGCTCGACCCGAGATTCCTCATGGGCCCCCTCAGGACTAGACATTTCTGTATTGGGATTTTCCTCTAAAGAAGAGGTCGGACGTTGCGACTCGATACCGGGCTGTACCAATGTCTGAGTGTCAAGGTCCATTGGGGCTTCGGGAACGAAAAAATCGCTTTCATCCTTGGCCACATTGATTATCTTCACCCTTATGCGGGCGTCCCTCTGCCCTACGATGCCCAGAAATCCCCGTGCACTCTCCTCTATGACTTCAACTTCCAGGTTGTCTTCGGCAAGGTTCAGTTCCTCGCAAGCCTTTGCGATCGCATCTTTGACAGATTTTCCAGTAAATTCGTAGGAAGACATGGTTACATTCCCCCCTTACTTAGCCATTTTATTGGTAATAACCTGCTGTCCAATGGAAAGCACGTTACTGACCAACCAATAAAGCACTAGGCCCGAAGGAAAGCTTAGGAACATGTAAGTAAAGATGACCGGCATCATGAGCATCATTTTCTTCTGCATGGGATCCCCGGCCGACGGAGTCATCCACTGCTGGAGTACCATTGTCCCCCCCATCAGGATCGGGGTAACATAGTAGGGATCTGGAGCGGACAGATCGTTGATGCATAAGTAAATGGAAGGCAGGCAGATAAATGGAGCGTGCCTAAGCTCAATTGCATACGATAGAGCCTGGTAAAGGGCTATGAAAACGGGAATCTGAAGGAACATCGGCCAACAACTTCCAAGAGGATTAACCTTTTGGTCGCGAAAAAGCTCCATGGTAGCCTTGTTAATGGCGGCTTTATCATCCTTGTGTTTTTCCTTAATTTTCGCGATTTGCGGCTGAAGGTCCTGCATCCGTTTCATCGATTTCATGCTCTTGTGGGTAAGAGGTATGAAAAGAATTTTAATTATGATTGTGAGAAAAATAATATCGATACCGTAATTGTGTGTGCCTGGGATAGTGAGGCCTAAGATCTTGAAACCTGAATTACTGAATCTCAGGAACTTCATAAGATACTCGGACATCATATCCAGCAGCTTGTAATTACTGTAAATAAGAGCTTGAGATAGATTGTTGCCTGCAGCTTCGAGAGCTTCTCTATCTTTAGGCCCCAGATAGACTGCCAGATTCGTTTCCGTTGGACGGCCGGCTGGTAAATCGACTGCCCCGTAACGGACTAAGATCTCAGCAATCCCATCATTAGACGGTTTTACAAGGGTTACCTTCCCGGCAGGATTCTTTCCGAAAACAAGAGCCTTAAAGAAGTATACATCACCAAGGCCGGCCCACTCTACCCGACCCGATGGCTCCTCATCTCCCTTGATATCTTTGAAATAATAGTCTTTCAACTCACCGTTCAGAAGAATCTCCGAACTGTTCCAGGCGAATCGGACTTCCCCTTCCCCACGGTATACTTTACGCCAAGGAAAAGTTACGAGGTAGTTCCGGTCTTCTACTGAATTGTTGGTGAGAGTGAAGGAAAAATCAACAAGATAGGTTTCCGCATGAAAAGTAAGAGTCTTGGAAATGGTTAAGCCGGCCGAGGTGGTAGCCCGCATAGTTATTGATTTCAATGATCCCTTTTCGGTGAGCGTCACCAATGAGTCCTGCTCGTCAAAGCGATAGCCGAGGGCGGCATCGCTGAAGGTCTCGTCCCGAGTCGTCAGCACGATTGAAGGCCCTGCGGTGTCAGGTCCGTCCTGGTCGAAAAGATTGATCAATTCGTTGCCTTCCAGGGACATCTTATAATTCTTGAGCTTGAACGAGACGATTCGACCTCCGATGGACGACAGAACCGCCTCATATCTCGGTCCATCAATCTTAATCTTGACGTCCTTGGCAGGGACCTGAGCCCCGTCCAGCAGGGGCCTAACGACTCTATGCGGGGCTGTGGTTTCGGAGGGTTTTTCTTGAACAACCGCAGTACGATCTTTATCTATTTGAGGTGGTGCTTGGGTAGGACGAGTTTCCTTGGTGCTTTCGGACGTAGGCGGGACCTTCTTGCCTGGGGTCTGTGGCGGAGAAAAGGCCTGAAAAAAATGCTGGAAGCCTACGATAATGGCCACAGATAGAACGATTGCCAGAAGTAGATTACGGTCCATTCTGTTCTCCCCCAAAAGGGGCCTTTAAGTTAATTGTCCTTGAACTCGCGAGTCCATGTTGAATAGTTCAGCCGCCTCTTTTATGGCACAGGATCGCAACCTCCGGGTCCAAAGGGCCTGCATTTCAGTACACGTCTGAGCGTCAACCATGATCCTCTGAAAACGCCGTGTGCCAATACAGCGTCTTTGGCATATTCCGAACAGGTGGGGTAAAACCGACAAGATGAGGGAAAAATCGGTGAAAGCAGGACTTGATATGACCTGATCACCAATATGAAAGCACACTTACCCAGACTCAAAATTTTGTTCTGATAAATTCGTCCAACTCTGACATGAGCCGGCATGTGTCCAAAGTAGCGGCTCCCTTCAAGGCAATGAATACCATATCCGTCTCGGGAGGCATCTTCCCCCGATTCAGCCTGAAGTACTCTCTGAGCCTTCTCTTGATCCGATTTCGCGCACAAGCATTCCCAGCTTTTCTGCCGACGACCAGACCCAGCCGTGTCCTGCCCAGCGGGTTCCTTAGCAAACGAAGTTGAAAATTGGGCGTGCGATAGCGGGCACCCTCTTTTATGATTCGCCGGAAGTCAGTGGATAGGCGAATTCTGTCCCATTTGGTCAGCCTGAAGCTTCCGACTTTAGACTGACAGGCGCTTACGTCCTTTTGCCCTTCTCCGCTTGAGGACGATTTGTCCACTTTTGGTCCTCATCCGAATGCGGAAACCGTGAGTTCTCTTTCGAGAAATGTTGCTCGGTTGAAATGTTCTTTTCACGGCTGATCCTCGACCTGTTCAGTAAACCTCTAAATGAGTTATGTAACCAAATGCTGATAAAGATGTCAAGAACCTTTTGCGTGTGCTCAAAACCGTCACTGACTATACTAACGCCTTCATTGATGAAAATAAACTAATAACTTACTATAATTGAAAGATAAGCATCATTAGATCATAATCTAATTAATATAATTATTGCATTTACCTGTAACCAATGATAAATCTTTCTCAGAATTACGCTGGAGGTCCGGGCCTATGATACTGCATATAATTATTATCTCTCTTGAATGCACAGCCCTTGCCGCTTTTCTGATCCTTTGGTACTTCTGGGTCAGGAAAAGAGTGGAAGTCTCTTATCTCCTCGAGGATGAAGATCAGCTTCTTTTTCCCTTCAGATATTTTTCTTGGATACTAATCGGGCTCGTCGTTGTTACCAGCGTGGCCCAGATACACTTCGTAAGAGTCTCCTCTCAGGTGCATGAGAGGATGGCAGCCATGTCCGCCTATTACAAAAACCAATCTCAGCAGGCTAAAGCGGTGGATGACTTGAAAGGAGCTATCGACAAGATCAGGAGAGACATGGAAGGCAATTTTAAGGGACTGCGAACTCAGCTCTCAGAGCGATATCCCCAGGGAAAATCGTTTCATACGGTTGCCGACGTGAACCCACAGCATGACAGGGCCCAGGACAAAGAAGCCCTCATTCGAATTGAAAAGCCCAAGGCCGACGTCAAGGGCAATGTTTTTGCTAAAGAAGCCAAGGCGTCCTCGTCCGCCGCGGCGAACAGTGAGTTTATTGTCGGTTCTAAAACCGATGAGGAAGCTTCTAAAGATCACTCCATGCTTCTCAACCGGCAGGCAAAGGTCCTCAAGGATCAGGTACGGGTAAGAAAGCGCCCTCAACCAGACTCACCGCCGATCGAGAGGCTCATGTCCGGACAACAGGTAAAGGTTACCGAGAAACGTCTTGATAGCGACGGGAAAATTTGGTTCCGGGTAATCACCCCTTCCGGGCGCGCAGGTTGGATCGACTTTCGGTACGTCAAGCTGGAGGGTAACGCTTAGAGCTTTCGGGGATTATAACCGCTATTATAGCAATTCTAATCGCCTATTCTGGAAGGATACCGAACTCGTCTAGCCGTCTTGAGCAGTGGACCCGATGAACGAGAAGTCGGCCACACACCTGAAAAGCTCGGCCAGTTCACTCAAGAGACCTAGCCTGTTGTTTCTCAGTTTTTCATCCTCGACCATCACCATTACCTTGTCGAAGAAAGCGTCGATGGGCGATTTTAGTTCAGCCATCAGTTCAAGGGCTCTGGCATAATCGCTCTCGGCAATGAGTGGCCTGGAAAGTTCCGAAACTCTTTTAATGGATAAATATAGAGCCTTTTCGGTCTCTTCGACAATCAACTCCTCTGACACCGTCACCTTTTGAAAATCCTTCAAGATATTGGTGACCCTCTTGAACCCGGTCATAATCGCATCAAAATCATTTCGCTTTTTCCACTCAATAAGGGCCTCCACACGCCGCCTAGCATCCGCTATGTCTTCGAACCTAGCCCGCACGACGGCTTCCACAACATCAAGGGGAAAATCTCGCGATGTATGAAAGTTGACAAAACGTGTCCGAATGAATTCCATGATTTCAGCCTTGACCTCTTCCTCCGATCGAATTCGGCGTTCATCAAGGAGAAACACCGCTTCACTCACCAGCCAGTTTAGGTCAAGCGGCTTATCGAGTTGTATAAGGATCTGAATAATGGCGAGAGCATGTCGTCTAAGAGCATAGGGATCGGCTGTACCGGTCGGAGCAAGGCCCACACTGAAGCATCCTGCAACGGTGTCGATCCTATCGGCTACAGAAACCAGGGCGCCGACAATGCCCTTTGGGAGGCTGTCACCGGCATGTGCAGGGAGATAGTGCTCCCTGATGGCGGCTGCCACCTCGTCTGACTCTCCATCTTTTTTCGCGTAGTAGCTTCCAATTATGCCCTGAAGTTCCGGAAATTCATAAACAATACCGGTTTCCAGGTCGCACTTAGATAAAAGCGCAGCCCGCTCCACCTCTCGAATGCTGTCGGGGGCTAAGCGTTCGGCGAGTTTTTTTGCAATATCAGTAAACCTTTCAACTTTTTCGTAGGCTGTGCCTAGCTTGGAATGGAACACCACTCCTTTGAGTGCGTCCAGTCGGCTGAATAACGGCGTCTTCCTGTCTTCTCGAAAATAGAATCCGGCGTCCTCGAGCCGTGCCTTGAGTACTCTCTGGTGCCCTATAATCGATACAGCCGTATCTTTCACAGGCGTGTTATTTACTGCAATGAAACGGTTAAAAATCCTGCCGTCATGGCCTTGGACCGAGAAATATCGTTGATGTTTTTTCATGCAGGTTATGAGAATGGAAGCGGGAAGCTCGAGAAAATCGACTGAAAACTCTCCCATTATGGGATATGGACTCTCAACGAGAAAGGTCACCTCATCCAGTAAATCAGGATCCTCAAATATTTTCAACCCCTGTGCGGCGACGAGACTCTTGATTTGTTTTTCGATTTCTCTCCGTCTCCTTGCAGAATCGATAATAATGCCTTGCGATTCCAAAGAGTTCTTTAGATCATCGAAACAGGTTACCTGGAAGTTTTCGGGATTGGTAAATCGGTGTCCCCGGCTGGAGCTTCCGCTTTGGACGTTTCCAAAGCTGAAAGGGACTGCTTTACCTTGAAACATGGCTACAATCCAGTGAATGGGGCGGGCAAATCGTACATCGAGGTTCATCCACCTCATTGTTTTTGGAAAGGGTATCTTTTCAATCAATCCTGGAAGCACGTCAGAGAGCACTTCGGATGTGGGTTGCCCTTCCAGTGTCTTACGGACCGCCATCTGCTCTCCCCGAGAAGTTCCGACAACAACGAGGTCCGTCACTTCTACCCCTTGACTTCTTGCAAAGCCGATTACCGCTTTCGTCGGATTGCCTTGTTCGTCAAAAGCCGATGACAGTGACGGGCCGGTTTTCTCGATTTCCCTGGAAGCCTGGAATACATCTACGTCGGAAGCTCTCAAGATGAGTCTTCTAGGAGTTTCATAAGTTTCGACTGTGCCATGGGATATGCGCGCCCCGTCCAGCGATTTTGTAAGCAGAGTTGCAAGTGCTTCAACGGCTGGTAGGACAAATCTTGCCGGTATTTCCTCAGTGCCGATTTCAAGCAGGAACTCGCCTTTCATGATACCCACCTGTTTTCGGAGAATTTGTTAAGGATGGGGAAACCCATGCTTTCCCTTTGGGCAAGATAGGCATGAGCGGCCTTCCGGGCCAGATTCCGTACTCTGTGAATATAGGCGGTTCGCTCTGCGACACTGATTGCACCTCTAGCGTCCAATATATTGAACACGTGGGAACACTTCAGACAATAATCGTACCCTGGAAGTACAAGAGGTTCTGCTTCGTCGAGCAGTGCCTCTGATTCGGCTTCATACATATCGAAGAGTTTGAACAGCAGATCAGGGTTGGCCCTATCAAAGTTGTAGATAGAGCCTTCCACTTCTGAACGGTGATGAATATCCCCGTAGGTTATGTCTCCGGTCCATTTGAGATCGTAGACACTCTCCACCCCCTGAAGGTACATGCAGATCCTCTCGATTCCATATGTCAGTTCTACCGAAACGGGTTTCAAGTCGATCCCCCCAGCCTGCTGGAAGTAAGTGAACTGGGTTATCTCCATACCATCGAGCCAGACCTCCCAGCCGACACCCCATGCGCCCAGCGTGGGAGACTCCCAGTCGTCCTCGACGAAACGGATGTCATGAGCAAGCGGGTCGATTCCGAACGCGGCCAAGGATTCGATATAAATATCCTGAACTTCGAGAGGGGAAGGCTTCAGGATGACCTGATATTGATAATAGTGCTGTAACCTGTTGGGATTTTCACCGTACCGACCGTCAGTAGGCCTTCGCGACGGCTCAACGTATGCGACGTTCCAAGGCTCTGGACCGAGCACCCTGAGAAAGGTGGCCGGGTTCATGGTGCCTGCCCCTTTTTCCATGTCATATGGCTGCTGAATGACACAGCCTCTTTCTGACCAAAACCTTTCCAGAGAGCGTATCAGATCCTGAAACATTAGCATTTGGCAGGCCCCTTCTGATAGTCATCCATCTGAGGAACAGATGGAAATCGGCACATAAACAATTTTTTTAACATTACGGTGGTTTTCAGTCAAGGACGACACGCGTTTGATTCTTTGGCTTCCAGACTCTATAATGCTTTCCGATAAAACACTTCGAACCACTGGTGGGAGGCTGTCTTATGAAAAGAAAATCTGCAATCATAACGTTTTTGCTGGGGCTCCTCCTGGCAAACCTGTGGGTGGCGCCTCCAGTGGTATGGGCCGAGGATACAACAGCGACGTCTGTCGAGCGGGCTAAAGCCGCGCTGGCTTCTGGGCGGGCTTCTGAAGCAATTGAGATACTATCTCGTCTCATCTCCAGCATGCCTGAGTCGGATTTATATTACCAACGAGGCCTGGCTTACAGCGCTAACAGCATGCAGAACGCAGCCATTAATGATTTTGACAAGGCTATTTCAATGGATCCAACACAGGCGGCCTATTACTTCAGGAGAGGGCTTTCCTGGCACAGACAAGGCCATTTTCAGAACGCAGTCGATGACTTGACCAGTGCTCTAGACCTTGACCCTATGACCCCCTATGCAGAGTCGTATAGAGCACGCGCGCTTTTCAACCTCGGTCGGCCTGCCAAGGCCATGGCCGATTTGCTTTCTGCGATCAAGAAGAACCCTGGGAGTTCGTCACTGCATAAACTCAAGGGGGACATACTCATTACCCATGGTAATTTTGCAGAAGCCATCAAGGATTATGACCGTGCAATCGAGCTTGGGGCTCGCGACGCTGCTGCTTATAACAATCGAGGTGTAGCACTGGCAAACGTGGGAAGGACGAAGGAGGCCATGGAGGATATCGGTCGGGCGATGGAAATCGTCGAATCTCCTCCCTCCACGACAAGACCTCCCGGTATTTCCGGAACCCCCTGGTAGAGGTTTGACTCGTTCAGTTAAACAATGGCTTTGTCATATATGACTGAATACATCCCCAACGTTCGACCTTTCTAATGGTGCACGTGAAAAATTTTGAAAATGAATTTCACGGACAAATGACTCACCCCACAATGCAGAACACAATTCTTGGGAATTGAAATGCCCACTATGTCTAACAAACCCATAGTAATCATTGGTGGAGGAATTGCTGGTCTCGCCGTAGCGAAAGCTCTTTCCGAGAACGGTTTTTCTTGCGTGGTCGTAGAAAAAGATGATCGAATAGGGGGGCGAGTCCGGGACTGGGCTTGCATGGCCACGCATCGTTGCCTCAGGTGCTTTTGCTGTTCAGTCGAAGATCTGGCTCATGACGTGACTACGGCATCGAGTGTTGATATTATACTTGGCTCCGAAATTTCGGGAGTTATCAAATGCGGTCAGTCCCTTGAACAGGTTCGAGTTAAATCCCTGGCAAGCGGTCATGAGAAACTGCTGGACACATCCGCACTCGTCATTGCAACTGGATTCGAGCCTTATAACCCTAAGGAAAAATTATTACTCGGATACGGGCGTTTTGAGGGTGTATTTACTCTTATCGATGTGGACACTTTCCTGCGGGAAGACAACCTCTTCAGGTTTACTGAAGGAATTCAGGAGCCTCTGCGAGTAGCCTTCTTCCAGTGTGTCGGTTCCAGGGATAAAACCATTGGAGCCGACTATTGTTCTCAGTACTGCTGTAAAGGGGCGCTAAGGATGGCTTTGAGACTACTCGAAAATAACTCAGACTGGGAGATCACCATTTTTTACATTGATCTTCAAATTGCCGGGAAGCTCGCCGGATGGCTGCTGAGTGAGGCCAAGGAACGTGGTATACGGTTGGCCCAGGGCGTTCCCGGAGAAATAGTGGAAGGCTCGGACAAGATGTTGCAAATATCAAGAGATGATAACGGATCAAACGTGAGAGAAAATTTTCACCGGGTTGTGCTCAGCGTAGGGCAGCGTTCTACCTCAGCCGCCCGTGAAATAGCCTCGTTAGTAGGTCTGAAGCTTGATAATTACGGTTTTCTTGCTCCGGCAGGTTTTCTGGAAACCAGCCGTACGACCGTCGCCGGCGTTTACCTGGCCGGAACATGCTGTGGCCCCAAAGATATCGAGAACACCCTTATGCATGCAGGACAAACTGCCGCGGCCATAATTACCGATCTGAAGAACGAGCCAAGGGTGTGACCATGCACCCACGATACACTGACGTGCCGCACGCTGCTGAAAATTCTCCTTACCCACATGCTCTCGTGCTAGGTAACGGCCTCTCCGGTGCTATTGCTTCGCGAGCACTACTCGATCTGGGGTTAGCCGTGACATTAGTCAGGATCTCAAGGATATCGTCGGCTCTTTTTTGTTCCGCCCCTCTTTTCGACTCTGAGCACTATTACCGCCAGTTGCTATCGGAAAAAGACAAGGACTTGGAGATACTGGACGTTGTTGAACACCCAGCCATTCGTCGTGAAGCCCCAGGATTCATCGTTTCCTTGGGAAAGGACAAGCAGTCGTTTTTCGGATCCATAATTGTGACATCCCGGGTCTCTCTGAGAAATCAGGAAAACAATCTGCCTGCCGGTGTCGAACAAATGGGTACAGGAGTATTATCCGGCCAAGCGGAGAGAATCGTTTTCCTCCTTGATTATTTACACCGTTCCGATCCGGCCGTCGGGATGGCGGCAATAAAAAAGGCAATAGAAAACCAAATGGTGGGAGGCCACTCC
>Ga0194044_10000058_pt1:0-37500 | contig 39961 bp, 28 predicted proteins | sample JunL4417m_MetaG_FD_155460 | JGI IMG/M metagenome (GOLD analysis project Ga0194044, IMG submission 155460) | Anoxic zone freshwater microbial communities from boreal shield lake in IISD Experimental Lakes Area, Ontario, Canada - Jun2016-L442-17m | ecosystem: Environmental > Aquatic >...
TTCAAATACTCACCCGGTAGTAAAGAAGTGACGCGGCAGCTCTGCCCGGCGCAGGCCATGGTCTCAAGGTCGCCTCCACCGTCAGAGCATGTGCCCGGCAAGTGAAAAGCATCCGCTGTAAACAGGCCCAGCCGACCTGCGGCAAGGACTTCGCAAGCCGCCGAAAATCGGCCCAGCTCGCCGGCAAGGATTTCCGCCCCCCTCTTGGGCGGAATAAAGTCAATTCCTACCGCTTCAAGGGTTTTCTGCACACTTCCTCTCACAGCCATTCCGATCTCGGACCAAGGCGCCCAGTCAATTATGGAAACCTTTGCATCCATGTGCCGGTCAGCGCGGCGAAGAAGGTGAGCCAATGCGTCATTAGCAGCAGAATAGTCCAGTTGAGCCATGTTGCCGAATCTTCCGGAGACGCTTCCGAATCCTATGATCCTTGTCGGGATCATTTCATGCCGTTCCAAAGAATCAAGGAGGTGTCTCATCCCGTTTATTTTTACCGAAACGACATTCTCGATTTGTTCCAGCGTTTTGGTGCGTAGTGATCGACTCACATCTATCCCGGCTCCGTGGATGACCACGTCCACGCGACCGCATAGTCGTGCTGCTTCTTGGACTGCTCGGTCCACAGCGTCCCAATCGCAAATGTCCAGCGACCTGTAAATGACTTCTGAACCTAAGGCACGCAAGTTTGAGATGTTTTGAAATACCTCCGCTTCTCCATGCAGCCGGTCAAGCTCTTTCTCCACCATAACGGGCGTGGGGGATATCCCTTGTCGCTTCATGCGGTCCACTATCCTGGACTTCTCTTCTTCCCACTGCTGTGGCCTGAAACGTGAAAGCTGCTCGGATCGTTTCGAGAGAGCGGTGCGGCCAAAAATTACTAAGGTTAAGGACTGACGTTCAGCCAGGTGGAGAAGACATGCGGCAGTGATTCCTCGTGCCCCCCCGGTGGCCAGAATGACTTCACCTGAGTTTAGGCCTTTGTTATCAACATTGTCCACAGTTGGAATCAGCCTCACGCCGCACAATTCACTACCCCTGCCGACACCGGTTTCCAGTGGAAAGTTTTCCGATAGGCTTCTGGCAATTATATTGGCCATCTCTTTTGGGCCAAGCTCCGGGTGAAGATCAAGCATCCGAACAACTGTTCGAGGATATTCTCGAGAAAAGGCCTTGGTTGCGCCTGTAACCGCTCCCGCTTCATGACTGTTAGGAGCCGGAGCCTCAAACCCATAAGCCCCATCTTCAGACACCGCTGTGACGAGAAATGCCGGCCCCTCTTCGAGGACCGCAGCAAGCGACAAATAAAGTTGAAAAGTTTTTCTTGGAGAATCTTGGGAGCTTGACAACGGCAACAGGTTGATTATTCCGGTCCTGCCTTCCGGTGACACAGAAAGTAAGGCAAGATCATCAATTATTCGTATGTTTTCAATTCCTATCGCAGTTAATCTGTTTTCAAGCTCTGCGGAGAGATCCAAAGAACCTCCTGCAATAATCACTTCGTCCACGTCCACAAGATCTATCTTTTCAGGAGCGGGTATGCTTACTAATCTAGTCTCATAAACTCGAATATTCTCTTCCTCAGAAACACTCTCTCCAAACGGCTTGTCCTCAACATGCTTTTCAACCGGCTGATTATTTTTGGCACCTTTTTCGAGAACAAATCCAATGATGTGGCTGATAGTGGGAAAATCAGCGATTTTAAGGCCGTCAATCCTCGGAATATTGAAAGTTGCCCTGACCTCGGAGATGAACTCGGCCTGTTTCACCGTATCAATTCCCAAGTCAGCCTCAAGGTCCAAGTCAGTATCGAGCATGTCCGCAGGGTATCCGGTTTTTTCAGAAAGCAATGCCAGAAGGACTGCCCTGACCTCCTCCGATCCGGCTGCCTGATCAGAATGACCGAGCCGGGCCATATTGGCAGCCTTAGAAAGAGAATGCTCCTGCTGTAGATCCTCCTTTTCAATAACTTCTGCTTCCTGTCTCTGGGATACTCGCAGGGTGCGTTGTTCGACGGAGACCACAGGATCAGTGTAACCCGTGATTTCCTTCAGCCAGTTCCGGTGTGAGAAAAGATCCGATATGCGATTTTCTTCTCGACCTGTAATTTTGTACAACGCCATGACAATCTGGGAACCGAATCCCGCAGCCAATCTGATAGCGTAGTTTGCATTGCATGCTCCCCCCGTGCTCAAGTTCATGTCCGCAAACTCGGGATCGGGTTGCATGAGGTTCGGAATGGGCGGCAGCAACTTTTTCTGGAGGCATCTAAGTGCAACCACGTCCTCGACTCCCACGCCCATTGTGTGGCCTGTAAACCCCTTGGTATTGGCAATAGGGATTTCCGCGGCCTTATCACCGAAAGTTTTTCTGAGAGCCTTAATCTCGGCTGATGAACTGCCCCCACGTTTAGGAGAGTAGGTCTCGTGGGACATAAAAAATGCTTCCCTGGCCAGGTCATCTCGGGAAAGACCCGTCTGGCTCTCCCATTTTGCTATCATGGTTTCCATGACAAAGGAGATGTGCTCCACGTCAAGGCGTGTACCGTGAAAACCGCTGTTAGCAACTATTCCGGCTTCTATTGAGGCTATGCTCACCATTCCGCGCTTTTGGACAAGGTCAGCCTTTTCCAGAACCAATCCCACCGCAGCCGAACCAAGTATAAGGCCATGTCGTCGGTCATCGAAAGGAAGAGCCGCTTCGCTGACGTTACCGTTCGTGGTGGCAGCTCCCATGGCAAGAAACCCTGAGCCGATCCATGGGAGCAGAGTCTTTCCGGCCACATCATCGGCTGCAACTACTATGACTCTATTTGCCTGTCCGGTACGGATCCAGTCTCTCGCCAGCAGCATAGCCTGGGTGGTTCCCGCACAGGCTGCATCCACGTGGGTATTGGGACCCTGCGCCTTGATGATCTGTGCCAACTGGCCATGTGCCATGCACATGACCCTGAGGAGAAAATTCCTGTTAAAAGTGTAAAGATCATTCGTATCCGCCGCCGCACCAAGTCTGCCGAATTCCTCAGTGAACCATCGGGTGATGCCCTCACGTTCCCTGTCGTCTCGTATACGGTCCACCAGGCCGGTGTAGAAATCGATAAGCCTTTTTTTGGCTCCGGAGCCATAACGAGAAGCGGCTTCCTGAGTCACTTCATCAACGAGAGAAGCCATCCCAGGAAATGCGGAAGCGAAAATAACGCCGGTTTCCTTTCTGAGAGCCGGTGGCAGCGACCAAGAATCAGGAAGCTCGTGGCCGGTGCTGGTCGTACGGTTGAGGCGTATGAGGGGAATACCTGCGTCCCTGAGAGCTTCGATGCCTGCTGCTACGGCCAGACGGGTGGTAACGTCCATTGCCGCGACGATCCTTTCGTCCAGGCCATACTCTTCGATGATTTCGTCTTGGTTAAAGAAACCGGCCAGCTTGATCACACCCGAAATGTTATCGACAACCTGGAGTTCGGCTTCTCCTGAGGGTCCTTTGAAGACGCGTTCAACATTCTTTTCCAACATGTTGCGCCGGCTCTGTTCCGGGACTTTTTTGATGAAATTTGCTCCTATTATAAGGTCGTCCAGACTCTGACGGTCGAATGGGAATCGCACATCATTGGGTAATCCCGCGGATATACCGCTGACAACAATTGGCTTGAAGTCTATACCTTCGGATTTAACCTGCCTGGCTGTTTTCTGAAGGGGAACGACGTTGTCCACAAAGGATTTGAAACCTGATTTTATAAGACCCCGTATCGGTTCACCCTGCATATCCAAGAATCGGCCAAATTCTTTTTTTGAGGCAATAACTCTGATCTCATCATCCAACAGTCCTTGCAGGATCTCCGGAGACCTCTCCGTGGTAAGATCCGGCATCTCTGTGTCCAGCAGCTTATTATCATTAACAATTGTCAGCGTAGACCGTCTTGAATGCCGAGCCGGTTCGCTATTTTCCGGCATATTTTCCGCTGCATCGAAGTCTACTTGGACGCCTTCTACAACTAGTGCCGCCAAGGTCTCCATGAGCTGAAGAACGCCACCTTTTTTAGGATGATTAGTCGGCATGGCCAAGACATCATTCGCCAGGGTGTCAATGGTGAAATTGGTAAGAACTCTCTTAGGACCGCATTCCAGAAATATTCTGATTCCCTCGCTGTGCAGTCTTCGTAACGATTTCACCCATTCGACCGGTGCGGCAAACTGTTTACCCAAGAGGTCCCTAATCCGAGCTGGAGCCGAAGGCCCTATGGGGTAAAATTCTCCAGTCACATTCGACAGGACAGGTAGTGAGGGTGGGTTAACGGTCAATTTCTCCAGACTCTTCATGAAAGGTTCTCTGGCCGGGGCAACCACCCCCGAGTGGAAAGCCGCAGAAACAGGAATCAGGATACCTTCCAGGCCACGCGCGTGAAACAATTCACCGGCCTTTCTCACAGCCGCAGTCTCTCCGGAAATGACCGTCTGCTTCGGGGAGTTTTTGTTGGCAGCCACTACGTAGCCATCCACCTGGGCAAGCACATCTTCCACAATACGGGCGTCGGCAGGAATGCTCATCATCAAGCCAGGGTCGGCTATACTCACGCGTGCCATTTCTCTGCCACGGACCGAAACAGCCACCAAAGCGTCTTTGAAGGAGAATACTCCGGCAGCCACGCATGCGGCATATTCACCCAGGGAATGCCCCGCAACCGCTACTGGCTTTACTCCCATCAGACAAAGCAGGCGAAAGATTGCTGTATTTGCAGTGAGAATAAGGGGTTGGAGAATTTGTGTGTCCTTCAGAGGATTTGCTTTGCCGTTGGACGATTCCTTGAGTTGGACAAGGTCCGGAAACAGCTTAGAAGTAATGGAAGGAAGCCCCAGGTCAACCAGTATTTCATCGGCTTCCGTAAAGGTCTTGGCGACTATGGGGAAGCGTTGGGCCAAGTCCCTGAGCATGAAGGGATACTGGGATCCTTGGCCCGGGAAGAGAAAAGCTGCTCCGGTAACAGCCTTTTTGGGCCGGCCCTGCGATAGGTGTATTCCTCTGGCAGGAAAGAAAGCCAGTTTGGAGTCATCAGTCATCCCCTCAAGGATAAGGGTCAATTTCTTGGCAGCGCCATCTGCATCATGTGCTGCAAATCCACATCGGATATTGTGCCTGGCTGCATCCTTGCGATTAATGGAGGCAATGTGTGCTGAATTTGAAGGGTTAAGTTCTTTAAGAATTTTTTGGATTTTCTCGGCAAGGTCTGATGGATCGGTTCCTCCCAACACCCATGGGTCCCCTTGTATGGTCAATTCAGGGGGTAGGGGCCAATGAGGCGGAGAAAATTCAACCCGTGAAACAGCCTTTTTCCGTCGCGATACTAGACGGAGGCTTGGGGAGTACTCCTGAAGGACGATATGGAAATTCGTCCCACCGAAACCGAATGCACTTACACCTGCCCGCCTGGGAAAACCATTGGAACGTGGCCAAAAGCGAGCTTCGGTCAACAACGAAAGAGGAGATGATTCCCAGTCAATACAGGGGTTGGGTCGGCGGATGTTTATAGTAGGCGGCAACGTCCGATGGTGAAGGCTCAATATCGCCTTGATCATCCCGGCAGCCCCGGCTGCGGCCTTCAGGTGTCCTATCTGGGATTTTACCGATCCTATGCCTATGGAACTTTTAGGAATTCCTGCTTTTCTGAAAAAACTGTCAAGCACCGAGAGTTCGGTCTTGTCACCTACGGCCGTGGATGTTCCATGAGCTTCGATGAGGCCGATCGATGAAGCTGAAATCCCTGAAGCCCCGTAACATTTGCTTACGGCTCGTTCCTGCCCTGCGGCATTGGGAGCGGTGATACCTTTGCCCTTTCCGTCTGACGACGAGCCGATTTCCAATACTGTGCCATAGATCTTGTCGCCATCCCGGAGGGCATCGGAGAGTTTCTTCAAAATCATGATCCCCGCTCCCTCGCCCATAACGAAACCATCGGCCGATGCATCGAAAGGCCTGCTGCCGTCGGCAGACAATGCGCCAATTTTACAAAACTTCACGAAGGAAGAAGGGGTCATGGCGGCATCAACTCCGCCGGTTACAACGTAATCAATGGCACCATCTCTCAGGGCGGCCACAGCATTCATGACGGCAGCCATGGAAGAGGCGCAGGCCGCATCTACCGTGAAATTTGGTCCTTCAAGGTTGAAAACATTAGCCACGCGGCCGGATATGACGTTTGAGAGTTCTCCAGGAAGAGAATCCTCAGTGATATCTGGTAGTTCTGATAAATATTGTGAACGGAACTCTCCTAAAATCGCATCTTTTGCCTGAGTATCCAGATGGAGAAAAGAGATAGCCTTTTCCAGGCAGTTTACCACGCGAGGCAATCCCACCCGTTCAGCATACTTGTCGGTACTCTCTCCTCCCATACTGTTTCCCAGGATGACTCCGCCACGTTTCCCTTTCAACTGATCAGGAGCAAGCCCCGCGTCCAACAACGCGTCTGCAGTGCATGCAACGGCCAATTGCTGAGTTCGATCCATTTTTTTTGCAACTGACGGAGGAATGCGGTACTTTAAAGGGTCAAATTCGAAGTTTCTTATGAAACCGCCTATTTTTGTATAAGATTTGTCCGGAACACAGGGGTCGGGATCAAAGTAGTAATGAATACCGCCCCACCTGTCTTCCGGCACCGGCCCGATTCCGCTGCGTCCGTTTATTATCTGTTCCCAAAAGGTATCCGGCGAATGAGAACCGGGGAACCGCAGCCCTATTCCAACTACGGCAATGGGATCTCGTTCATGTTCCACCTCGATAGTGGGCTCGTCTTCACGAGTTTTCGCATCCGGCGGCAGGACGGTTTCCTTTCGGACTTGACTGTTTTGAAAGATACGCAGCCCCTCGTAAATGATTTCCGAGTGAAGTTTTTCAATCGAATTTTGTTTATCCAGCAAGCAAACTGCCTGCCCCATCAAATACAGGCCCCTCTCCAACTGCTCTTCGGAAGCCAGTTCGCAGAAAATGGGACAGTCGGACGTTGCGGTTTCTGGATCAATAGAGCATCCTTTTGAAGCGAGCCTTAGTGCTCCCAGGTTATCCTTTTCGTAAAGTGCCTTGCGCTCCCTCAAGGAAAGGCCTGCCCTAAGGCGTTCCCACTCACCCTCAATGAGCTTCGCTGCCATGGGTGAGTCTGCGGCCCTTGCCCTTGTGTTGACCGTTCGGCCAATGACCATAGTGCTGTCACTTTCAAGGGTCAACTTACGATACAGTGGGGTTATGGCACAGCAGTTAACCGCTTCATCAGAAGCAAGATAGGCTGTGCCCATTTGAAGTCCCACATTCAAGCCCATGGAGGTGAGGTCCGACACCATGCCGGCAACAAACGCAGATCCCCAGCCAGAGGCTATTCCGCCCGCGAACAGGACGCTTACCTCTTGAAGGTCAAGCCCGTTATTTAATGCAGACTCAAGTACTTTAAGGTTAGCGCTCCAGAGACTCAAGCTGCCCAGAAGACCAATATGTCCTCCTGATTCGCAACCCTCGAAGACGAAGTGCCTCAAACCAGAAGTGAGAGCGTCCGACAGGATTGCAGGAGATGGACAGTGCAAATAACAAAGCGTTCCCGCCTCCTCGATCCTCATGGCGAGATCAGGGTTTCCGGCGGCTAGGATAGCGAAGCCGGGGGGATTCTCCTTTATGATTTCGAGATGGGCTTCGTAGCACTCGCGATTGACTTCGAGACCGATAAGGCCCACTCCGAACTTTCCTCCTGTTTTTTGGGCCGCGTCGGCCAGAGCCGCTCGGGCGATGGGAGCCGGCATATTGCCCATAGCCAGGAAGGGGAGCGCCCCAGCGTCCGCAACAGCAGCGAGAAAATCCGGATTGTCGCTGACATGAGCCATGGGACCCTGGACTATTGGTAAGCGGGTTCCATGCAGTCCACACAGATTCGATCCTTCCTGGAAGGGCCAGGCTCCCGTCAGCCCAGCCATCTTTCGTCCAAACTCGTTCACTATTGCACGAGCGGAACCGAATTTAGAAACTGTGTCCTTTTCAATGATAATGTCTTCGGACAAAGGAAGCAGGGAATTGTCCGAGTCCGGCGTTGAACAAGGATTTCCCAACGCCTTTGATAGTTGCGAGAGGTACGAAGGCCATTCTCCAGGGGAAAGGGAGTCTTCAATCTTCTTGAATTCTCTCACGATCCTCGTCCCCACGCGGGAATAGACTCTGAGCGGCCGCGCCATACATTCTCCGAGTGTCACCGTAGCAGGGATGCTGAGAGAACCGATGAAGTCCTTGAGCAAGGTCTCTATGCCGGAGCCTTCCGCAAGCAGCAAATGAACGTCCAGGACCACACCCGCGGCGCCGGCTGAAATAGCACCTGAGGCTGTATGCAGTCCTACACCCCCTTGGAGAAACACCGGCAGATTGCAATGAGCAAGGATTTCCTGTACCAGGACCAGGCCGTTGGTCTGGCTCACCCAACCTGGACCCTCATTGCCTCGGGCGATGAGACCTGCTGCCCCGACCCTTTCTGCTCCGATAGCCTGCTTGGCGTTTCCTACTTCAACCAGGACAGGTATCCCAGACTTTCTCAACTCTGCGGGGTCAATCCGGCAGACCTCTTCGGCATCCTCGTAAGGGATGACAATCATCTTCGCGTCGTGGACCAATCCCCAGCGGAGTGCTTCCTCCAATGGAATTCGAACTCCATGAGGGATTTCGGGAGACACCGAGAAATTAGCAGGTCCTGCAGTGGCATGATCGATGATTCCAAGACCACCGGCCAAGGAGACCTCTTCGATAAGTCCTGGATTCCTATTGATAGGCGGATTCACATAGAGCAAAGGTATGTTAAGATCGAAAGGGATTCTTGATTTCATGAGACTACCTTTAATGTTCCGGAATGCTCTGCCTGATCAGCCTGGACTACAAAACCGTAGAAAAGGACCTCTTTGATGGTATCGATCTCATCCAGAAGCCTGCCTTCGGCTCCTTCGTGGAGCCATTTTTGAATGACTCCGTTTAAGAATCCGATGATCCCGAAAAATACGGTGAAATAGTTCATCTGTTTGAGGCGTCCTGTACGCGAGGCTTTCCAGCAACGCCTCTTGAGGCCGGGAAGGGCAAGGATGAGTTCATTGATGAATTTTTCAGAGAACTCTCTGCCGAAATCCTTGTGCTCTTGGATAAGTACTTTAAAAAACGATGAATTGTTTTCAAAAAAACTTAAATACATCGTGATAACGCTCTCAATAATTTTCAAGATATCTTGCTGCCGGCTTAGATCCTTTCTGGCCAAATCCACGAATTCAGTAATGGTGTCCTCTTTCAAGACATTGAAAAGGCCCTCTTTGGTGTTGAAATAACGATACACAGTGCCTTTGGCGATACCCGCCCTCTCCGCGATGGAATCAATTGTGGAGGCGTGGTAACCTTTGTCGGAGAATTCATCCAGTGCTGCTTGTAATATGCGAGACCGTGCGTCTTTCTGTTTCTTCCTTTTTGTTTTTTCAGGTTCTGTTGGGCGGCGAAGGCTCTGGAACAGCAGATCCTCGAGGAGATTCCCGCGGGGAATGCCCAGAGAATCGGCCAGGCCGAGGATGCTTCGGTAAAACTCCCTGAGCAGAGTGCCGGAGCAAATAGGGGAGGCGGCCAGGGCTTCGGTGGCTTTTTCGACAAACAGGAGAATGTCTTCTTCCTGAGATTTCAGGTCCCCTGAGAGGGTCTCCAGGTTTTCCTGGAGTATTCTGATGAGTTCGGGGACGAGGAAGGCGTCTTTATGGATTTTGGTGTTGGAGATGACGTGAGCGATTTCGTGGTCAAGGGGGTTAGTCATGGGGGCCTCCCAAATAAAACACATGGATCAGTCTAAAACAACAATGACTGACTAGCTAGTCATAAACATTTTTTACCGGACTAGTTCGATATTTGTCAAGCCATTTCTTCAACTGGAAAGCTGCAAGCCTTATTTTAAGACTTTTTTCGCCCGACTGTTCAAGGCTTCCCTGAAGGAAGGTGGAAGCAAAACATGGCCTAGCCAGTCTCACTCAACAGCCCTCGGGTCTCCTGTCATTGTGGATGGAGTGAAATGAAATGAAGTGAAGAATCTCTTTTGTTCAGTCCGAACTTGATTCGAAAGAGTGCCGCTAATCTTTGTCATCAATCGGGAGACACATTATCAGCTTGTTCTTGTTTGGCCGGAATCTTTCCAGAAAAACCAAAACCCCACGAAAATAATCCTGACAAGCAGTAGACGCCAGCGGCCAATGCCGAAAGGTTCTTGAATCCGTATGCCATCACGAAGATGACTGCCACTGAAGAAGAAACTACTGAGGCAAAGCCGTTGACGGCCCAAGCCACGGGAATAGAGTCTACGGACTTTTTCTGCAGGACTGAAAGTCCCCACGGGAAGGGTACCCCCATCACAAAGGCCAAAGGCGCCATGAATCCAAGCCCCAAGAAAATTTTACCCAATGGGGAGAATCCCGCCCCAATCTCAAAAACTCCCGGCAAAACAGCGGCATCGAGAAATATAATCAGTACTGCAGCCAAAGTCACGGCAGTAATTCCACCCGGAAGTCTGTCTGTCAGCAATGGCTGAGCCATGCTTCCCAGGCCCGCGAAAAAGAGAAAACCCCCCAAAACAAGCGCAGCAGCCGAAATGGGATCGCCAAGGAATCTCGTAAACATTTGAATAAAATTCATTTCCAGGAGCATGAAACCTGTTCCGATGGCTGCGAAAAAGACCACCATCCAGATGATCAGGGACAAAGAAGGAGAAGTCTTGCTTCGTTTCAGGAGCACAATCGGCCCTGGCAGCATTACGCTTGCAGTGACTGCCGTCCAGACTGCAGAAATGATAAGCAACAGAAATCCCATCTCCGAACGGGCAAGCCAAAGCGGGCCAAAGGCTTCACTAAGCTGAGAAAAGGAGGCTGTTCGAAAAAAATCGTGAAAAAATGGTCGATCATCACTTGCAGGCCTAATATGGCATACCCAGCTTCGATAAAAGTCTTCTCTCCGAGAGGAGAACAATTCTTCCATGGCATAGTGATACCAGGATACGGAAGAGCCTTCCGGCCCAGGTAGGACGTGAATCCGGTTGGTGTCTTCAGGACGAATACCTGGGAACCATTCAGTGTCCCACGACATATCGCGGCACGTTTGCCGGAATGTTTCCACTGCCTCATGGCCGAAAGGGGACTTTGCAGCAAGGGTTGCACAAGCCAACTCGTCTCGGGCCATGAGAATCTGGTTTGATGGGTCATCGACTTTTCTTTTTTCGAGTGCCTCAATCCAGGTTGCGGGGATTTTGATGTTGTCTCTGGCCGGTTCCTGGATACCCCTTACGACGCAGGCCATTCCTGTAGGCGAGAGAATATCCAGACATCTACCGAATCCTTCTACCGTGGCCAGATAGTCTTCCCGCAGGCCACCTATACCGGAGGAGCCAGGGGAAAACCCCTCCAGTCCTGCAAGATGAATGATATCAAAAGTCATATCAGTCGTGTCCAGGAACGCCCGCGGTTCTTTGAATTCGACCAGGATTCTCGGATCCTCCAGAACCTTGCTGTGGTGGTTTTCAAGCACATTGAGGATATTTCGGTCCGGTTGGACCAGGACGATCAAATCGGCCTGGCTCAACCTGGCCAGCCATAAGTATACGCTTCCGGCCTCACCCAGAATCAGCACTCTTTTCGGCTTCAAGAGCTTATAGGGAAATGAGAACAGGGTTCCTTCCAGAAAACGTGCCTGGGAGAGGCTGCTGATGGAAGGGATGGATCCGACCTGAAAACCGTCTCTCAAGATGATGTCCAGCGGCGGTGGAGGAACTTTTGAATTCAAGGAGAGCAGCGCATGGAAATGGGGGCCGGCGAAAAGATCCACCCTCCCACGGAGGCCGTGGAGGGTGATCTTGTTTTCAGCGCTTCCCTGCTGAACCAGTCGCTGGACGTAAGCCAGGGCCTTGTACTGGTCTATGTTGAGAGGAAAAATCCGGTCAGTATTGGTGAAGAAGCTTGCTGAAAGGATAACGGCGCTCCCTACAAGTACTGCGCTGTAAGATCTCCTGAGATGAGATCCTTGATGGGCGATCATAGGAAAACAAGATGCTATGACGCAAAGTGAGAGTGGTACCGAAATCCCGTTTGCCGGGAGTCTCTCCAGTAGCAGGATGCCGCCAAGAGCCCCGGCAGCGCTTCCCAAAAGGCTGGAAGCATAGACTACGTGTGAGCGTGTTCCGCTGGTCATTAAAGCAAGGCCGATGAGGATGCCGGCTATGAGAAACGGGATGCAATGAAGGATCCAGAAAAGAAACCACCAGCCAAGAACAAAATGCAAGTCATCCGGAGCAAAATAGACATTCACGGGAAGGGCTTCTCCCAGCCTGAAGCAAATCGGCATAGAGAAAGCGAAGCCAAGAGTCCCCCATTGAAAAAACTTGTCTCGATGGTCTCCTACCCACACTTTGGCCAGGGACAATACCGTCCCTCCGGCACCGAAGCCCAAGAGGGCGCAACTTATTATGAGAAATGAGAAGTGATGGTATCTGGAAATTAGCAGGCAACGCATCAGGCCCAACTGCCAGCCGATAGCTGCCAGCGATATTGCAAAAACAGCCGACAACATAGGGTTTGTCGAGGCCTTTTCGCAACTTTCAGTCATGGATGGCCAAAATCCTTATGCTCGATTACTTTTTCTTCGAAACGATTCCAAGTCCGGCGAAGCGTGCCGTCTGTCTCATAAAGCTAATTGCGCCATGATATCAGATGTTGTCAGGCTACCTGTTTCTCGGGATCTCCCGAATAAGGGGAACGAACCTCACAAGGCTCAATGTCTCGGAACGTCGCCCACCATTTTCATCTTTGGTGATCAGCAGAAGGCGTTGCGTTTCGAAATTTCCCCCGACGGGAATAACCATTTTACCGCTGGGAACTAGTTGGTCGAACAGCGGAGGAGGAACGTGAAGGGCGGCACAGGTAACAATGATCCGGTCAAAAGGGGCAAATTCAGGCCATCCATAATAACCGTCGCCCTCAAGAGTTCTTACGGTCAAATATCCCAGGTTCTTCAGCCTGCTGGCTGCTGATTCATACAGGGGGCGTATGATCTCAACGGTGAAAACAAGCGGTGTTACCTCTGCCGCTATAGCAGCCTGATAACCTGAACCGGTACCGATCTCCAGCACTTTCATGCCTGGTTTCAATTCCAGTGCCTGGGTCATAAGAGCCACGATGTAGGGCTGTGAAATGGTCTGACCATACCCGACAGGAACAGGAGCGTCGCGGTAGGCCAGGTTCCTCACGGCCTCGGGAACGAACAAATGTCGAGGAACCTTCAGCATTGCATCCAGGACCGCCTTATCGATAATCTCTGTTCGTCCCATGCCTTTTAGCTGGGTATCGACCATCTGTGTGCGTTCCTGTTGATTTTCGGTAAACTCTGATCTCCCCTGCACCGTTTCTTCGGCTAGGGGCTTGCAATAAGTTTCACCTGCAAAGAGAACCGTGCAGATGGCTGACAAGAAACATAGTATGGAAGCAGCTTGAGAGATGGCTCACCCTCCGACCTCAAGGTTACCCGCTTAAGGACGAAATAATATCAGAGGTTTCCAGTAGTTTTTCCATGACGAGAGCGTCGTCCCCAATCTCAGTATAGTAATTTTTCCTAAAACCAACTATCTTGAAACCGCATTTTCTATATAAACTTCTTGCCGCGATGTTTCTTCTTCCAACATCTAGAATAATTCGTTTCAATCCTTCGTTTCGGCATGTCAATTCCAGTAGATCCATTATGTATTTCCCGTGGCCCCTCCTTCTCAGATCAGGATGCACTGCAATGTTCAGCACATGAGATTCATCCATTACTTGCCAGAAGCAAATGTAGCCGATTATTCGGTTTTCCCCATTGAAAACGAGTTGATGGGCGCTCTTATTGGACAGTTCGTCCAGAAACATGTTCCGAGACCACGGAGTCCCGTAAGATCCCCTTTCAATGGCCATGACCTGATCGAGATCTGCAGGCTGCATACCTCTTATTTGAAGACCGCAGCACTTCTCCATAACATCACCGTGGGGATCTCAGCTTAGGAAACACAGGACCAAACTGGTCCCTAGTGCTACCAAAAACCCCATTATAAATAAAACTGCGTGAGGCCTTTGTTCAAGTCCTACCAAGAGATCCAATGCGCCGAGGAGTGGAACCAGGTAAAACGCCGTTCCTGTAGCTCTTATCACAGGGGGTGGTATCAGAGGCACTATCCAAGTCAAAATGAGCGCGCCGCCCAGAGTGATCGTAACGAGGAACAGGAAGGCAAAGCAGTATCCCAGGGCCAGAGCTGAACCAAAATAAATGAATACAGCCCTGTCCGCCCCCTCGGCTTGTATTTTCTCAGCATGGGGGGCTATCCTGCCCGCGTACTTCCTCAGTAAAACGTCCAGCCTGGTCCCAAGAAAAGATACGGGGAAAAGAAGGAGAAAACTCATCAGGACCACGGGCAATAAATCAACCCCGGTCTCAGATCTAACTGCAGCAGAGACAGAGGAAACGGCTATGGAAGCAAGTGTAACGTCCGGACCAATGAAGCCGCCCAAAGGTGGACGCCTGAGCCAGAGCATCTCAAAAATGAGGCCCGAAGCAAGTCCTGAGTTGATGTCTCCCACTATCCATCCGACAAGCGGAGCAGCTACGATGGGCCTGGAGATCATCACCTGAAATATCTGGAACCTGTCCAGCCAAAGCAGACCTCCCACGGCTCCGGTAAGAAGAACCTCTCTCATCATGGCGCACCACTCCCAGTATCGGGTTTGAAACCCGATACCTCCAACTTGCTTAAGGAATCCTGGTATTGAAAAACTGGAAACTTGGTCAGGCGGTGGGGAAACATCGGAGAACTTCAAACAAATCCACGGGCTTCTCAAAAGGTACACTCTGTATATTGATCTGGACTCCTTGTTCCAGTATCATTCTCAGATCCATAAGGCTCTCTTCTCCCACCATGACGGTCCTGCTCAGGCATACCGTGACATTGTTCGTCCTGAGGTTTCCCAAGTTCAAGTGGGTGAACTGCACACCGGCTCTTATCAGTCTGAGAGCATCTTTAGGGCTATCGACAAGGACAATTCGCCTTACTTCATTGTCCATCGGGTCCAAGAGCAACGAAACAGCTCCTTGCACGCTTTCTATAATAAGATCAACCGAATATGGAATAGCGGACTGCATGATCATCTTTTGCAAGTAATCTTTTGCTACGGTATCATTTGCAATCACCAGTTCCTGGGCGCGTGTCGAAGGAAGCCAGCCCTCAAGGATTTGCCCATGGACCAGCCGGTCGTCCACCCGAACAAGCACTATGGGCATTCACACACTCCTGGGTGAAGGAACAAGACGGCTTTCAAGAGGGCCTTCCACTGTTATTTCTCCTCCCAAGCCTCTGCCTCAAGACTTCCCCTGCGAGATAAATATTCTCCTTGCCTGCATCCGAGGCCAATTTTGCCAGCGAACGCAGGTCGTGGTCACCTCTATAGTTAATGGCCTTAATTATCATGGGAAGATTGAGACCGGTCACAACTTCGACTTTCCCATCCTCAAGGAACGACAGGGAAAGATTTGTGGGAGTTCCACCGAAAAGATCGGTCAATATGAGAACACCTTCTCCACGGTCAACGCTCTTAATGGACTGCCCAACCCCGTCCCTGAGTAAATCCGGGGAGTCGGTAGGGTCAATGGAATGAGCTAATACAAGCTCTTCCGAATTCAAACCGATGAGACGAGCTGTATTGATGAACTGCGCACCAAGCTCTCCGTGAGTTAATATAAGGATTCCAATCATTGTTGAATTTTCCTGTGAAAGTGCGGTCAGGCGTAGTAAAACTACACCCCCAATCACCTTAGAAAGGAGTGGATGGTTCACTTGGAGCTTAGTGTCCACTACTTGCCGTCTCAACCGGCTTCTCGGTTGGAACGGCCCCCTCATCTACAATCCCCAATTTTCTTAAGTATCAGGCTGCTATTTCTCTGTGCCGCACTTCCACACTCTTATATCCTTTGAGCGTAAGAGATTCAGCAATACGATCCGCCACTACCACTGAGCGGTGGCGTCCACCGGTACATCCTATTGAAATAGTAAGGTACTGCTTCCCTTCCTTTATGTAAAGGGGTAAAAGAAAAACCAACAATTCTTCCAGTTTTTCCAGAAACTTCTTTGTCGTCTCGTTTGAACAGACCCATTCGGCCACTTCTGGATCACGGCCATCTTTGTTTTTCAGGTTATCAAGAAAATAGGGGTTTGGAAGAAAGCGGACATCCAGCAAAAGGTCCGACTCCATAGGAAGCCCCTTCCCGAACCCAAAAGAGTTAACCACAATCTTGAGGACATCATTTCGGGAACTCTGGAAAATTTTCCGGACCTCCTCACGCAACTGATGTACTGTCATGTCGGAGGTGTCTATAACCCAGTCTGCCCGTTCCTTGATCTCTCGCAATTCACGGCGTTCCTTGTTGATGCCGTCCGACACATTTCCAGCGTCTGCCATGGGATGTTGCCGACGGGTTTCGCTGTATCGACGGATAAGCACTTCATCCCTTGAATCCAAAAATAGAATCTCAAGAGATGCGCTTTTCGACTCAATGGAGTTTAAAACCTCAGAGTAATGGTTGGACAATCTCCTCTGTCTTGAGTCTATCACCAGGGCCAAGTGAGTGAGTTCGCCGCCTCTCGAATCGGTCAGTTCCAGAAGCTTGGGGAGCAAATCTAGAGGCAGGTTGTCCACACAAAAGAACCCGACGTCCTCGAGCGTATGAGCAACTGTGGATTTTCCTGACCCCGAAAGTCCTGTAACTATGACTATTTTCTTTTTAGTCAAAGTGCTGCCTTTTCTCTCTCTATTAATGCCTATGCGTTCGGCAAGAATATCTGGTTGATTAAGCCGACCATATCACGGCTTGATTCGTTGATCAATTATGGTCTGAAATAGTGTAAGGCATAAAAAAGGGTTGACAAATGCTAACACATATTATAATTCCAATATCCATATATAGAAAATGCTCTGGGAGGTCATATGGAGTCCGGAATTCGCAGCCTTATCGTCCTGTGTATTGTAACTACTCTGCTTGTGTTGGGAGGGCAACCTCTTTCTCACGCGGCCGATCCGGGTCTAGCCGCAAACATTTTCATGTATCCCAAGCCCTATAAAATCGGCGATCTGGTCCTCAAGACATCTTCCGGACAAACAGTTTCGTTGCAGGATTTTCGTGGAAAAGTGGTGATTCTCCATTTCTGGTCGATCAACTGTCCTGCTTGCCGAATGGAAGAGCCTCTACTGGAACAACTCAAGAGGAGTTACGGCCCGGCTGGTCTGGAAATTCTAGGGGTAAATCTTGTGGACTCTCCCCAAGCGATAGCGAGCCACACAGCCGGTAATCAGCTTACGTTCAAAATTCTATTTGATGGAGGCCGGGGTTTTAGTCTGAAGGTAGTAAATATGGCGGGCAAGAGTACTGCCTTTCTGGTGAATCCTATGCAGGAGGCCATCCTGGAAGTGCCGGGATTTCCCACTTCTTATATTGTAGATTGCAGGGGTAGTGCGGTAGGTTATAGTGTCGGACCAGCACGCTGGGATAGCGGGTATGCCGTGACACTTATCCAGAAGCTGATTGCTGAGACGAAAACATGTCTCATGGGGAGTTCTCCTCAGGGAGAGAAAAGATATTCGATGCGATAGGCTTTCTTGAGTTGAATCAATAGCTGTGATGACATTGTGATACTCATGTTTAGAAAAAGAAGGGGGTGCTGAGTCAGCTTAGGCATAGTCTTTCTTGGACTCTGTTCGTGAGTACCGTCGGCACCGGTGCTTTTCGTTTTCCCTTGACAATATCTTTTCCCATTGATAGTGCTTAACAATGTATTATAGGCGCGTAGCTCAGGGGGAGAGCATCACCTTGACGCGGTGAGGGTCTGGGGTTCAAATCCCCACGCGCCTACCATGAGAGGCGTAAGGGAGTTTTCCTCCAGCAAAGTATCCGACAAGATAAGGATGGATATAAATTCTATGGTGGCCAACTGGTTGAAGGACGCAACCGCCGTGATTATGCTGAACTTGCAAGTATGAAGCCCTCCATCGAGATCGAAATTTCAGGGAAAAACAAGTCTTACCCGGCTGGCATAACTCCGGCTGAAATCCTGAGGGACAATTTCGTAGAGAATCCTGTAGATGTCCTTGCAGCGGACATGAATGGAAAAGTCGTGGATCTTTCCGCACCTTTGATGGATTCGGGGAGGCTCGATTTCGTGAGTGTTCGGTCCTCGAGGGGAATGGAGATTCTTCGCCACTCGGCTTCCCACGTAATGGCACAAGCGGTCAAAGAACTTTTCCCCGATGTAAAGGTCACGATTGGTCCAGCTATTGAGGATGGATTCTACTATGATTTCGACACCCCTCGTCCTTTCACTCCTGAGGACCTCGAAAAGATAGAAAGCCGCATGACTGAAATTGTGAAGAGTGGGCTCCTTTTTCATCGCATGGTGATGCCCAAAGAAGAGGCGATACAGTACTTTCGAGAAAAGGGCGAGACGTATAAGGTAGAATTGATCGGGGGAGTGGATTCCGAAGATGTAAGCCTTTATTCACAAGGAGAATTCACGGATTTATGCCGAGGTCCTCATGTTCCACATTCCGGATTCATAAAGGCATTCAAACTTACCAAGGTTGCAGGGGCGTACTGGCGGGGCGATGAACTTAATCCCATGCTCCAGAGGATTTACGGCGTAGCATTTCCGTCTAAGGAGGACCTGAAAAATTATCTTTACCTAATTGAAGAAGCTAAGAAGAGGGACCATCGCAAGCTGGGTAAGGAGTTGGACCTTTTCTCCATATCCGATGAGGCGGGGCCCGGCCTGGTGATATGGCATCCGAAAGGGGCGATGCTACGATACCTGGTTGAGGAGTTCGAGAGGACCGAACACTTTAAGCGCGGATATCAAATGGTCCAGGGACCGCAACTCCTCAAGAGAGATCTCTGGGAAAAATCCGGTCATTTCGAAAACTACCGTGACAATATGTATTTCACCCGGGTGGACGAGGTCGATTACGGTATAAAACCCATGAATTGCCTCTCCCACATGCTGATTTACAAATCAAAGATCCGTTCCTACCGAGATTTACCTTTAAGATACTTCGAATTAGGGACGGTACTCCGACATGAAAAAAGTGGAGTCCTGCACGGTCTGATGCGTGTGAGACAGTTTACTCAGGATGATGCGCATATACTTTGTACCCCGGGACAGCTCAATGAAGAAATCCTGGGTATAATAAATTTCGTGCGTGAGGTAATGGGTATTTTTGGGTTTGAGTACACAGTCGAACTCAGCACTCGTCCGGAAAGATCAATTGGTTCCGACGAGGATTGGGAGCGGGCCACCCACGCTCTCGAAATGGCCTTGATGGAACAAGGCGCCGACTACGATGTGAATGAGGGTGACGGAGCATTTTACGGGCCTAAGATTGACATAAAGCTTAAGGACGCCCTGTCACGTCTGTGGCAATGTGCTACTATTCAATGCGATTTTACTTTACCTGAAAGATTCGGACTTCATTATGTAGATTCTGACGGCGAGCGTAAACGGCCTGTGATGATCCACCGTGTCGTGCTGGGGGCAATCGAGCGCTTTATAGGCATCCTGATTGAACACTATGCTGGAGCCTTTCCGTTGTGGTTGTCACCTGTCCATGCGGTAGTCATGACCATCACAGACCGACAGCACACCTATGCGCGTGATGTGAGCGATGCTCTGAGGAAAAATGGACTCCGGATTGAAGAGGATCTTCGCAATGAGAAAATCGGCTTGAAGATACGGGAAGCTCGTAACCAAAAAATACCATACATGATAATCATAGGTGACAAGGAGATGAATGGCCGCACTCTCGGCGCAAGAAAAAGAGGCCAAGAGCGGACGGATGATCTTTCCTTGGAGCAATTTCTGACCATGCTACATGAGGAAATTGCCACACGTTCTTGAACGAACTAAAAGTCATGACGCATTATTACAGGGGGTTTTTGATGTTTAGGGTGCTTTGTTCATGAAAGGACGACCCAGAACTAACGTTATCGCGGAACCTAAGGTCAGAGTGAACCAAAAGATTCGTGCTCCCAAAGTGCGGGTTATTTCTCCTGACGGGGATCAACTCGGGATCTTGGATGTTCTTGATGCTCTTCAAAAGTCGGATGAGTTCGGTCTGGATCTGGTAGAAGTTGCTCCCAACGTGGATCCACCCGTCTGCAAGATCATGGATTATGGGAAATATCGCTTCGAAGAGAGCAAGAAAGAGCACGAACGCAAAAAGAAACAGGCCATTGTGGTGGTCAAAGAAGTAAAACTCAGACCAAAGACCGAGGATCATGACCTGAACTACAAGGTCAAGCGGCTAAAAAGTTTTATCCAAGAAAGTTTCAAGGTGAAGGTTACTATAATGTTCCGAGGACGGGAGATCACCCACCCGGAACAAGCTAGATTGCTTATGGATAAGCTTATGGAACTGGTGGGAGATGACGCGCTTGTGGAACAGCCCGCAAAGTTCGAAGGCCGAAACATGACCTTGATCCTAGGTCCAAAATGATGATCTGTACTATTTTCTACAGCATCTGAAATATACTCCTCAGAAATGAAAGAGATTTCGTTGGGGGACTCTCCTTCGTCTGTCCAATACTCTTGATACCGCCGGCCTTGCAATGTCATCAATTTTGTGAAGAACCGGTATCAATAGCGAAGTTTCGCCTTGCTATTCGCCATAAATCATAAAAAAATCGGTATGATACCGAACTACCATTCAAAAATCTTGAAAAAACAAGAATGCCGGCAGCGGAGGGCGTCCTGCATAGTTATCAATTTTATGGCAAGGAATAAATTCCTCCCTCATCAAGTCATCTCTTTGTCCAGGGCCCATGGACCTAAATATCAACTAGAATATTGATAAAATCATATAACATTTTCATTTGACACATAATATTATATCTGATATTGCCCATATGAGAACGCAATTCGGGGTTATTCATGTTTTCCAGACCATCAGGACGCGCCGCCGATACCGTGAAATTACCGAATCACACACTCCTTTACGGGATAGTTCTCGCTGTCGTAGGAATACTGGTAACTCTTGGTTCTTTGACGCGTCTTTATGAATTGAGAGAGTTTTTTCCACTAAGACTTCCCGAGCAGGTAAATGAATTTATTTTGAGTTATGTCCCTTTCATATTAGGCACTTTTATCACAACTGTGGCGGCACTGTCAGGGGCAATAGTCGGGCTGAACTGGATTTTTTCCGGGCTCGGTCACATGTCTCGTCTACGAGTTTCTCTTCGGTACGGTGGAGACTATTATCGTCCGGAAAATGTTTCGCTCAGTCTCAAAGAAGGCAAAATAGGATCTTACAATCGAGCCCCGTCCGTGATTTTTTTTCTTCTAGGCCGGCTTTGGTCCAATGCACGTTATATTTCTGAAATATCTGGCCAGATTGTCCGATGGAACGTACGTTTTATATGGAAAGCGCTGGCCATCGGAATCGTGATTCACTTTTTGTTCAAGTTCCTGGAGTTCCTGCCGCCATATCTCTCAAACCTGGGGCTCGGAACCGGATACGTTCTGCCGTCTCCGATGCCCTTTTACAACCTATTGCTTGTAGTATGCGTGCTGAAGTTCATAATTGCTCTGAGCCTGATACCATTGAGAAAACCATTTGTCGGCCGTGAAATGGACTCCATGATAGTGGAGGGGAAAGGCCATCCGTCGGTTTTTTTTGCCATGCTTGAAGAAGGCTCCAAAATTTTTGCCAACAGGGGTTTTCCTAACAGAATTTCCAGATCGAAGCCTCTTGTATGCGATGATGGAGAGACGCTTATCGGAACACTGATCGAGAGCTTTCCCCAGTACGTAAGGACTACGTGTCGACCGGCCGCTCTTCTCAGCTTGTTTCTGGGATCGGTAATGGTTCTGGTAGGTTTTCTGCAAATCATCCTTATGCAATATCCTAACTTTTCAGTGGGTTTTGAGGATTTTTTTCGGCTTTACCTAGTCAACCTTATAGTAGACATCTTGCTTAGCGTTGCCTTAATCCTTTTCGGAAAGGGCTTTCTTGATCAAGCCCATTCGCTTATGGCTGTCTACAGGTTTAGGTCGAGTCTCGTTTACGTCGAGGCAAAGGGTGATTTCGAGCGCAAGATAATCCCGGACCTGAAGGGAATTGTTTCCGCTGAGCGTTTATTCAATCCGCTTAGCCGGTGTGCCTTTAACGTGAGATATTTTTCTGCGGAATCTGTCTCTGAATCCATAACCCCTGAAGGTGTCCGTGAACTCGTCGCCCTTGAGACCTCGGGACGTCTTGCAAAAGATGTTGGAAGGCTGAAATTTCTCCCATTCCAGGTAGACTTTGTGGAGAGATACCCTTCCTCGTGGAAGCCCGATGAAGATTCGGCTGAAGAAGTGGATGAGCAGTTGATCGCTGCAGAAGAGCCTGCAATAGAAATTGAGGAGCATCTCGCCGGCGCCGCCGTCTCGTCGGGAGCATGCAGATGATGTCAAGAAGAAAGCTTTTTGACTTTGGAAACATTCAGAGTATCTGGGAATCATTAGTAGTAATTCGAGATTGTTCGGCCGGTCCAGAAAAGCGTTTCTGTGAATCCGGGCCGACGGCGGCAATATTCGGCGAGGGCGTGGGTAATAAGCTGCGGTCTGACGCTAGCGGTCCGGATTGTATGCAGTAATCGGCTGTGATAAAATGGGGTTTCGGTTCCGTCTATTTCACAGTTGTTGTATCGGCTGGACAGAACAATGATCCCACGCTCCTGCTTCAGCGCTGATGAGGTGAGCAGATGAGGTCTTCGCTCCTAAAGGTTATAGTTGCCGCGTCAAGTATTATCATCCTTGTGACGGCGGTGCCCGGTTTCGGGGATGACTATCTTGTAATTAAGAAAAAGAGTGGTCCCACTCAAAAAATTCCATTAAATTTTCCTCCCGACCAGATCGAATCGTTGCACGTAGAGTCTGTTCCACGGACGGGCGGTGTTCCGTCAGGACAGCCGACTGAAGTTGAACAGCCAGGGGACACCTCCCAGCTTGAAAAGCCTCTCGAAGGGAGGCCAGGGATGCTGCCGTCAGGTCCCATGATAATGAGGCAGGGGACTGAGGCTGCTCCCCAGAGGCCTTATTCACAAGATGACGACTCGGTTCGGAAAACGGAAAGACCCCAAGGCACTACGGGGCCTTCGCCAGCTCGTACCGCCATGCCTGTCTCGGCCGCAAAGGGCCTTTTTACAGTGAATATGTACCAACTTCCGGATAACGTAAGAGCGTTGCCTGATTACAGTGCGTTGAACCCTAAGAAGACGGTCACAACAGGTAGTATCAATCTGGAACCTGGGAAAGGGGCCAACGAACCATCGGGGCTGCCTGAAAATGCGGATGGTCTTGGTATGCGGTTCATGGGAACGTTTATGGTTTCTGGAGAGGGCATCTTCAAGTGGAGGCTTTACTCCAAGGACGGAGTCCGGCTGCATATAGACGACAAGACGCTCATTGAGAACGACGGAATTCACGACCCGTCGTCTAAGTCAGGCTTTCTTCATCTTGCAGAAGGAATACACACCATCATGGTGGACAGCTTCAATTCAAAAGGTTCTCCGGTACTCAGGCTTTTCGTACAGCCTCCATTCGGAGAGGAGCAGATCTTTTCGATAGGGGCCGGGCTCAAGGGGTGGGAAGAACCGGCAAAACCTTACGACGTACTCTGGGGTCAAGTGTATTTCGTTCCGAAAGGTGATTATCCGAAAGGTCCTGACTTCAGCCGCCTGAGCCCAATCGGACGAATTATAGCTCCTGAACTAAATGTATCAGGAACCGAGGGGTTTCCTGGTCTTCCCGGCCGTACCGACATGGTGGGACTCCGTTACCAGGGGTTTTTCAACGTATCTGGGGCCGGTATTTTTGCGTTTAGGCTGGCGGCGGATAATTTCGCCAAGCTGACCATAGGCAGTCACGGAATTGCTGAAGTCAAGGGGGCGGGGGCTAAACCCGATTCTCAAGGAACGCTGGGCTGGGCTTTTCTCCAGGAGGGTAGCTATCCGATTGCGGTTGATTACTTCCATCCTCAAGGGACCCCGCGTCTCGAACTTTTTGTCACCCAACCTCAAAAAGAGGAGGAAATCTTCTCTCCGGCTCGGAATTTGACGGGATTTCCAGCCGAAATCGGCAAATTGAGCTTAATCCCGGCTTTCGTGTATTTCCTTGAACCCAACACGAGAAAACTCCCAAATTATAACAAGCTCACACCTTCCGGCATGTTTTATACGAGAGCCATAGACTATCCCGTGGATCGAGGTTCACGTGAGTTTCCCGGTGTTCCAAAAAGAACAGAATGGTTGGGGCTCCGGTTCTATGTGAAATTTTCCCTATCAGACCAGGAGTCGGGCAATTACAAATTCCGAATTGTCTGTGAGGATGCTGCACGCCTGATAATAGGCAAGAAAATCGTAATCAATGCTGAAGGATTGGGCAAAACTCTGGACCAGTCCGGGATCGCGGACTTGCAGCCTGGTAGCCACGAGATGTTTCTGGATTATTTACAAGCTACAGGGCCCAATGGACTACAACTCTTCATAACCCCACCGGGGGGGCAGGAGAAAATCTTCGCTTTCCAGTGAAAAATATCAGGCCAATACTGATTCAACAGCCCTGTCCCTGATTTCCAGCACCCTTTTAGCCGCACCCGCTCTGTCCGCAGCACCGAAAATGGTGGAGCCGACAATCGCCGCTGAGGATGGTCCCAGGATTTGGGCCCATTGGCGGAACTGTTCCTCAAGGCTTCGGTTTAGCCTGTCCTGACGGCCAAAACCAGGACACCAAATTGGGCGGGAAGTTATGGTTCGATACCTTTGAAGATCTTTGGGGCTGGTAGCCGGACCTATGTAGCCATCCACGGCCAAAGCTTCGCCAAGGAGAAGGATACCTTCGGTGACGTCTTTACAAGGTATGTCCTGGGGAATAGCAATGTCCAACCTGGAAAGCGCAATCTCAGAAACCAGTTCGTATCGGCTCATCGGCCTTGAAAAAAATAATCCGGCAGACGGGTGACTCATGAGAGGTAAGAGCAGCACCCCCAGTCCAAAATCACGGGCCACGCTCACGGCTTCTGCCACCGAAAACGGTCCTGGAAAGCCGTGGACGGTAACGTGTGTTGCACCAGAGTTTTCAAGTTGTCTGATTATTTTGGAATTGGTTCCCTGCCAAACTTCCTGGGCGAGGAATCCTATGTCCGCGATTTTCAGGTCCACCAGAAGAGGTTTATCATCTATGGCATCCCGAATTCTTCTGAGGATTTCCGTTCCCGCTTGAAGCAAGGTAGCCTCAGCAACTTTGATGCCGTCAACAATCTTTCCCACCTGTTTCGCCAACAACACCACTTCTTGCGAACTCGGAAGGTCTGCGGCCAGGACTACGGAATGATCCCTCATTTTTCGATTCCTCTAATCAGGGGTTTTCTTCTTGGACCATGCCCAGCTTCACCAGGCGGTATCGCAACGATCGGAAGGAAATACCCAGTAGTTGAGCAGCCTTTGAACGGTTGCCACCCGCAAGCTCAAGAGCCCGAGTGATCAATTGCCTTTCGGTAGTCTCCAAAGTCTTGTCCAGGTCGACACCCTCGGGATCTATGTCCATGTCAATTGCCGGCCTCACTGCCGCTCCAGCCTCCACGAGATTGAGGGGCAGGTTCTCCGCAGTGAGCTGATCCGACTCTTCCAGCGAGACACACCGCTCAATTATGTTTTCCAACTCCCTGATATTACCCGGGTAGCTATAATTACAGAGCACCCGCATGGCCAGGGAAGAGACTTTGTGAATCGTTTTACCCTGCATGACCGAGAATCGCTTTAAGAAATAATCAATCAGGTAAGGAATGTCCTCCTGGCGTTCTCTTAGAGGTGGCATTCGGATTCGGATCACATTGAGTCGGTAATATAGGTCATCACGAAACTTTCCCAGATCCATTTCTTGTTCAAGCTGTTTGTTGGTAGCCGCAATGATCCTCGCATCAATTTTCTTGTCTTCGGTGCCTCCCACTCGGCGAAATTCTTTCTCCTGGAGAAAGCGTAGAATCTTCGCTTGAATTGAAAGAGGAATTTCACCGACCTCGTCAAGGAAAAGTGTGCCGCCGTGGGCGTTTTCTACGAGGCCGGGCTTGCCGGTTACAGCTCCCGTGAAGGAACCTTTCACATGTCCAAACATTTCTGACTCAAGAAGGTTTTCGGGAATTGCAGCACAGTTGACGGTGACAAAAGGCCCATTTGCTCGTGGAGAGTTATTGTGAACGGCCTTTGCGATGAGTTCTTTTCCGGTCCCAGACTCACCAGTAATCAGTATCCCTGCTTGGGAAGGAGCCACTCGCCGAATGAGGTTAAAAATCTCAGAAAGTTGGGGAGATTTTCCGATAATGTTTCCGAAGCGGTATTTTTCTTCAATAGACCGCCTCAGTTCTGCGTTCTGTCGCCGAAGCCTCCGGACTTCTAGAGCATTGCGCATTATTATGCGCAGGTCATCCAACTGGAAAGGTTTCGAGAGGTAATCATACGCGCCTTCTCTTACTGCCCTCAATGCATCTTCGGCAGAAGCAAAGGCAGTAATGACAATGACAGGAACAGAAGTATCCAGGGAGCGAATCTTCCGGATTAGATCAAGTCCGCTCATGCCCGGCATCTTAACATCCGTCAACACGAGGTCCGGCTCATCCTGCAGAAACATCTCGAACCCCTCTTCCCCGGAAGAGGCAGTTCGGACCTGATATCCATCCTGAGCCAGCATGATTTCGAGGAATTCTCTCATGCTGGGTTCATCATCAACAACTAGGAGTCGTTCAGGCATTGCCTCTCTCTCATACTTGAGTAAAAATTTCCGACGATGCCAGCGGCAGGCGGATTACGAAAACAGCCCCCGGTTCTGGACAATCTAATATATCAATGGTGCCACCGTGTGCCTCGACAATGCTAAGGACCATCGATAACCCAAGCCCGGTACCGAATTCCTTTGTTGTAGTAAAAGGCTCAAAAACTGTACCTCTTATTTCGGGAGGAATGCCGGGACCGGAATCCTGCACCCTCAGGACCGCCTCGTCAGCCCCCGTTGTCAATGAAACTTGGATTGCAGCACCGACCGGCGATGCATCAGCAGCGTTGGAAAGCAGATTCCAGACGGCTTGTTTCAGTCTTTCCTGTTCCGCTTCCAACTCCACTCCTTTTTGAATGTTCCTCTTCAGAGAGATACCTGTGCTCAAACGTGGGTCATTTGCGAAAAGATCCAGTAATTCTTCAAGGAGGTTGCTTAGCTTGACTGTTACCTTCTTTGGCTGCCGATTGCTTACCGTCTGGATGAAATCATTGAGCAGAGTGTTCAGTCTGTCGGATTCTCGTATTATAATGCCCAGAAGCCTTTGTTGATGGGTTGGATCCGAAACAGGCAGTGAGAGTAATTCAGATGCCCCTCTCAGGGAGGCAAGCGGGTTCCTTATCTCGTGGGCCATCCCGGCCGCGATCCTTACAAATGCAGCCTGTTTCTCACTGAGCTTTGCCCGCTCTTCCATTCTTCTGATTTCTGTAATATCCTGAAAAACCACGAGCCGGCCTTTGGGTTCACCGTCGCTTTCTTTAAGGTCGGACACTATGTATTCAATCTGCCTCTGGTCTCCACGTACTTCCTTGACTGTGATGCGAGTAGGTCTTCTGTGAGAGTCCTCAGACTCCTCCTTTTGAATATCTGGAAAGATGGACGCCAAATCCGCCTTGAGCAGGTTCTCCATGGAGGCCCCTAAAAGCCACGTACCCGGTGAGTTTACAAATGTAACCCGGGCCTTGTGGTCGGTAGTGGCAATTCCGCTGGGGATGGATTCAACTATGTTGGTGTGGAGGTCGGACAGTTTCTCAAAAGCTATTTCTCTGAGAGTTAGGGAGATCTTTGTATTTTTCAGTTGTTCGGCTACTGAACCGGCAAGTGTGGCTACAAAGAAGAAGACAGTGAAATGGACTATGAGAACCCACAATACGTACCCGGCGTCATAGTTGCGCCACCGGCTAACCCATGGCCATGCGCTCTCGGGTAAAAATCTGTAGAACTGCAACATCACAAGGAAACCAAAGACTAAAGAAGCCGCTGAAGCCGTAATCATGGCCCCCCGCCTGAAATGCAGAACCCCTGAAGCGATAATGGGAAACACGTATAACAGGGTGAAAGTGCTGGAAGCCCCGCCGGTAAAATGAATGAGAGCAGTGGTGTAGGCTACGTCCACCATGACCTGGAAAAATGAAAATACCCACAAATCCTGAATTCTTGGAAGAGCAAGGGCATAGATAAGGCTGAGAATGAATATGGCTACAAAGAGAACGTACAGAGGAAACGCAGGATCAAAATAAAGGTGGCGATTGTCTGTAAAGTTCAGGAAGAGGGTCAGAGCCAGCAGAAAGGAAGTCACCAAGAGTCGAAGCAGCATAAGCCACTCGACTTGCCTTCTGAAATCGGGGCCAGCCTTTGGACCTGGCGGTAGCACCCAATTGAGAGCATCCAGCAAAATTTTCAACGAGTAGTCCTCGCCTGGACTATACTGCCCAACAGTATCTGATCAATAGGTCATTTCCAACCCGAAGGCTTTCCGTGGGAGTCACGGACAATTTCTTTCACAACAGTAACCTTGCGGGGACACTTGTAGCGGGATAGATATTCTTTGCAGAAACGAATCAACTCTCTCTCATCCGGTTTGATCCCCTTTTCCGGCACGACCAGAGCATGGATAACCTGTCCTCTCATCAGGTCGTCCACCCCTACCAGCGCCACTTCGGCAACATGGGGATGGCGGATCAATATTTCCTCAACCTCCTGACAGTAAACATTAAAGCCGGACGTTATGATGAGATCTTTTTTCAAGCCGGTCAAAGTGAGATAACCGTCCGAGTCCAGATGACCGATATCCCCTGTGTAAAGCCATCCGTTACGGATAACCGTCTTGGTTTCATTTGGTTTGCCGAAATAGCCCAACATTACATTTGGGCCCTTGACCGCAACCTCTCCTTCCGCTCCTACAGGCAATAGACTCCCTTGATCGTCATGTATTTCTATAGTGACATCCGGGATAGGTTTCCCAACTGTTGGGGGTTTATTCGGGATATTGATGTTGTTCCAGGAAACTACCGGGGATGCCTCTGTCAAACCGTATCCATGGTAAATCTCAATACCGTAGCGCGCACAAAACTTTTCATAGATCTCCATAGATAGGGGTGCACCCCCGCTTATGCTTATTTCGATGCTGGATAGGTCGAGGTCTTTGCAAGCGGGATGGTAAAGAAGTCCGTAATAAACCATCGGAACCAATCCGGTATAGGTGATGCGAGCCTTCTGCAACCAGGGTATCAGTGACGGAAAATCGACCCGTTCTACAAGATAAACGGTCCCACCTGCTTTAAGTGTGCCCAGCAAGTTGACTGAGCAGCCAAACGCATGAAAGAGAGGGATCAAAGCTAACCCTCGACTTTCTGGGCCGCGCCTGCAAACATCTCTCAATAAATTGGAGTTTGTGTCCAGGTTGTGATGGCTTAGGGTGGCGCCCAGTGCCTTACCCAAAAGTCCGGCGGTGAAGATGATCACGGCCGGATCGTCCGGTTTGAGGTCTACTGCGATGAATTTTGCAGAGAATTCGGCTTCTACTGCTTCGAAGGTTGTGGCTCCTTGTGCTGCCTCCGTACTGATTATAGTCTTTAAATAGTTAGCTCTTTCCCGTATGCTCTGAATTTTCGGGATTTGATCGCCCTTGCACAGGATTGCAGCGGGCTTGCAGTCGGCCAGGTAATGACTCAACTCGTAGGCAGTGGACAATGGATTCAAAGTAACCGCAACAGCTCCGATCCTCATGGCTGCAAAATATCCAACCGCGAATTCGGGCCTGTTTCCCATAAGGGTTAGTACCCGGTCGCCTTTCTGAACCCCCGATGTTACAAGAGCGTTCGAAAGCTTGTTTATTGAACTTAGCAAGTCCGCGTACGTGATGGTACGGTCTTCGTAAACGAGGGCCGTGTTGCCGGGCGTATCCTCCGCGAAGTGATCCACTATCTCGCTGAGATTCATACTGACTCCCGTCTGAAAATGATTAAAGCGACAAGCATGTTACCACGATAAAGACGCTGAATCAACTTCCCCGCAGGGCACTATCACGATAATATGTGATGTGTGATCACTATTATATGAATTTTATCAAACAGTTTCTAAAGCCACCGTTGTTGTTGCTCAAATCTATTGCGTTGCCCTAAGATGCTGTGATAGAGTTGTATATAAGGAAATAAAACAGGGAACAGGATGCCAATTTTCCACACAAGGGTTATTTTTGTTGCGGTCGTGCTGCTGACAATAGGATCATTTTCCCCTGCATCTGGGGAACAAATCTGGACGAAATGCCACATAACCTGTCGTTGTCTGAATGACAACACGGTCGGTAATTTTGCTTTCGATATCCCTGTTGACCGTTCGCCTGACATCGGATTTGAAGCGGATCTCACCTGCAAGAGCTACGGTCATAGAGTGTGTTCCGATGGCTGTAACGGCCTCAAATTCTCTTACACTTACCAGGTTATCAGCCCTTAAAAGAGCCCCTTCATGGGCACTAATCGGCAGGGTTAACCAAATTACCTTGTAGAACCGGGATGCTATTCAGTATCGGAGTCCTTTTTTCGGTCGCCGAAAAAGATCAAGATCCCCGCTAGCACGAGAAGACACACCCCTAACACTGTAGCCACAGTTCTGCCGCTCAAGTACAGCAGGACCAAGGACATGGCTGCTGCAGCGAGGACGAGTACTGCAAACTCGTTGCTCGTGAAAATTCTCCTAAGCATAAAGGGAACCTTCAGAATCAAAGTTGGTAAATTTTAATGTTGCGACAGAGTCCCGGCCGCTGGGGTCTTTCTCATAATATTCAGGTAACCGGAATAATCAAGTTCTCTCAGGGCTTCGAGAGCCTGTCCGTAATACTGCTCGGCCAATTTTTCATTGCCCATCTTCTCGAAAATACGGGCCCTGTTCACCAGCATGCAGGCGGAAGATCGTTCGTAATAGGACAGCGCTTCCGAGTTCCGTTCAGCCTTGTCGTAAATTCGTCCTATCAAAAACAAGGCTTGTGTTTCGCCGTGACCGTCTCCCTCGGACCTGGCTTTCCAGAGTTTTCTGAACAAGTCGAGGATCACAGGCGCGTCGATGCCGAGGGAAACGGCCAACTTTCTTGCCCTCGGTTCCAATGTCCTCACAAGCGTTCCGTCAATGGCTTGAGAGATAGCCATGGCACGTGTGAAATCCTCCAAAGCTGCGGCAGAAAGGCCCAAGTTTTCTCTGGTTGTTCCTCTCAGTTGGAGGATCCGTTCCATCCCTCTGTAAAGAAAAAGTTTTTCCCTCAATGCTAAGGCGACTGACAGGCTATGTGAAGCTTTACCGAAGTCCTGTTTTTGAAGGTATCGATCCGAAAGCTGTTCCAAGACAACGATCATCTGGGGATCATCGCTTTTCTTCTTAAGTTCCCTGAGTGTTATGAGATCTTGACGGATCAGGTTTTCTAGAGAATCCTTATCTCTCGTGGCTGAAGGGCTGGGACGGTCCTGTTTTACCAGCGCGGCTGATTTCCCTAATGAACTATGCTTGCTGGCTGGAGGGGTTTCCACACCCGGTTTCGTCTCTCGTCCGGATTTTTCAGCATTTGTTCGAGCATTTGCCGAAACAGTTTTATCTGTGGGAGCCGAGCCGCCTGGCAAGAGAACAATTCTGTCGGGCTGAGATCGATTCTCGGTCAGTGGTCTGTTCTGAGTTGCAGAGTTTCTGCGGTCCAATGCACGGGATTCAGTCGAAGGAGTTTTCAAGATCATTACTGGATCGCTGCTGACTGCTCGATTCGTTTGGACTTTTTCAGGTGATTCAATTTTTGAATTCTTGGGAATTTCTTTGGGGGGTTCAGTTTTTTTCCCCTCCGTTGCACGGGCCTGTGTTTCCTTGCTGGAGCCGGCGGAGGTGGTCTGTTGACTCACTGGAGCGATACTTTGCCGCCCATTCGAAGGGCCGGGAATTTGTGCGGGTGACTCTGTCTTGTTTTGAAGGATAGTATTCTTGTCACCCTGCCTTTGTTGGTCTACCGGCGTTTTGCGTTTGTCCCAAATGGATGACCTTCCTTCGGCAATGTCTCCGATTGCTGCCGCCAGATTTTGATGACCTTCCGAAGCTGCTCTTTCCCTCGCTTTTGAAAACAGTAAAGTTGCTTTGTCTTTTCTCCCTGCGAATAGATGGTTGGAGGCCAACTCAACCAAGGCAAGGATCGTCTCTTCTCCCATCTTCAACCCTTCGAAAATCTTTAGAGCTTCTCCAAAGTATGCATCGGCCTTTACATGGTCACCCATCTTCGCGTGGACACGACCAATTTCCAAATCACTCCAGCCCACCGCGAAGAAATTCTTTTTCCTACGCTCCAGTTGTCGCGTGTCCTCAAACCTGACCAGAGCCTTGGTCATGTCGGATTTATCCAAGAATTCAATCCCCTGCCGATATATATCCACGGAGACAGACGAAAACTTGTCCATGGCTTTCGTGCGGCTAAGCCGGTCGAGGGCTTCCAGTGATCCTACAGAGATCTTTTCAGGGTCAGGAGATCGTTTCTTAAGGGTAATACTTGCTTCGGGAAGTGGCTGGGCACGAGCAATCTCTCTGATCTGGGCGGCTTGTTTTGCCGGTTCGTGGCGCGACTGTCCTTTTTCGTCAGAATTCGGTTTAGTGTTGTTAAGCTGGCCCAAGGACGCAGCTCCGGGAACTGTTTTGAGTCCCGGTCCGTTGGTTTCGAGAGAGGCAATTTTTTTCTCAAGGAGATCTTTGGTGTGAGGTTCTTCGACGAGTCCTCGCGCAAGTTGGTACGTCTTGAGAGCCTGAACTTTCTCACCCGTTTGCTCCAAAGATTCAGCCATGAAAATAAAGGACCGATAATCCAATGGTCGAAAGGAGAAGGCCTTGTCAAAATCCTTTATGGCAGCAAGATGATCTCCCTGTCTGGCTCGGGCAATGCCCAAATTGGTATAGATCTTGGACTGCAATCCCCCGTGCTTCAAGGCTTCAGAAAAATCTTTGATGGCCTGATCATAAAGACCCTGTTCCAAATAGACCAACCCGCGATTATTGAGGGCATGAGTGTAAGTCGGCTTGAGTTGAATAGCTTTGGAATAATCAGTTAGAGCCATATCAAGATTGCCGCACTTCTTGTACGCTACCCCTCTGTCATTGTAATAGCGGAAGTCATTGGGATCGGCTGCTATCGCCTCGGTAAGAAGATCCACTGCTCTTTGGGGGTCCCCGGCCATCATGGCTGAGATACCGGCCTTGTACGGATTCTTTTCCTCACCTACCGCAGCAGTTACAGACGTGGATGCTCCAGAAAGAAAAAGCAACACAACCAATAACGCCTGTAAGCTTTTCATGATCTTAACCTCATACCCAACGCTTATTTCGGCCGAGAACTGCCCCGGCCCGTGATTTCGTGAAAGAATCAGGCTTAAGCTCCATCCTGACCTAACTCATAAGGAGATTCCGAGGACTTTCTCGACTATGGTATACGGAACTACCCGCACACCTGCTGTCAACGCTTCATTCCGACAGTCAACGACACAGACTGTCCGAAATCCCCTGTCACGTTGAAACGACTGCTCTGCCCGACCAGATTCTCCAGTCAGCGATTCTTGCCATCCGTTAACCCGAATTGACCTAAGACATCCTTAACAAACAGTGCTACTTCGTCGAGGATGGCCGGGTACTTTTCAACGAAAGTTGCCTTCTCGAATGCCTTGTACAGGCTTTGGGCAGACTGACCGGTTGTCTTGGTTTCGGATTCAGGAGAGTCTTTTGCACTATAAGTTTCATACCCTACGGCGTAAGCACTATGGGCTCCTACGAAAGAACACACCAGAATTATTGAAAGAATTGTCACGGTAAATTTCATAATTCAACCTCCGTCAGTCGACTCAAGCAAGTAATACGTAACAAGCTGATTATAGCACAATTCAAGGAAGGAAGAAAGTCTTTGCGTGCGGTTTGCCGCCAAACCATTTGAAATTACTGATGGCTGTCTGATAGGGAAACTTTGCATCCTTAATGGATATTCAGCATCAATATACATAATTATAGAAATCTAAGTTAATGTAACCTTGTGAAAGCGTAAGGAGTAGTCTGATGAAAAGCATAACAGAAATAATGAAAGACAAAGAAGTGGAGAGACTCATTGATTGGGACTTACATCCCTTTGACGCGGTAGCAAGGTATCTTGAATGGGGGACTAACTGGTCTCGCGGTCTTGATCACGCCAAATCCTGTAACGAGGCGAGCGTATATTTTAAGATAAATGCCACAAAAAAGCCGGCAAGATTGGTGATTGTGAAACAAAGCCACAGTGATTATGAAATTTTAAGTGAGGTAGAAGCTCCTCAAAATCTTATTGACGACTCTGTAAAATTCTTCGCATGCAACAATGCAGCATGTGGAATAACCGAAGAACTTAAGTCCTGGCTGAAATCCGAAGCGTCACGGCAGGTATGACTGAAGGAGGGCGTGCATGGATTGTCACTGTAAGGATCATATACCGGGAGAGTGGCATTCACACGAAGACTGTGATTGCGGACAACACGATCATCCAACATATTCATTCGTTATCACTAAGGTTATGGAGTCTGAGCCAGGCAGTGGAACAGCGTACATATCTAAGCCCTTTATGGAAAACCTTCATCTTGGGGAAGGAGACCCAGTCGAAATAGTAGTTACGCCAAAATGCGTGGTGCAGGCTAAATTTCATCCTAATTCCTGGATAGATACTCGAATGATTTCCCTGGACAAGCAAACAATGGACAAAATCGGCCTCCCATTGTTCAGCCAGGTCAAGTTACGCAAGGCGTTCTGCCCGGAAACCGATTGCCTGACCCTCGAGGTGCCGCAGGGTACGGCCGTGACACGTATTCAAATGCGGGGCATGATTGAGAGAGTTCAGGGTGCGGTACTGAATGGTCAGGAGTACCTGCGACTTACAACGGACCGAGGGCAGGAAATCAACTTCAGACTCATAAGGGCAGAGCCTGTCGAGATGTCTCGAATTTCCAAGACTACCCGCATAAAGCTTGTCGATTTGGAGGGGGTTGATTATGTCTCAAGGCACGACACATCGTTCTGTGATGTGGGCGGCCTGGCTGATGCCATAAGAAAAGTACGCGAAGTTATTCAGCTTCCACTTCGTCATCCTGAAATCTTTTATCATCTGGGTATAGATCCGCCCCGAGGGGTGCTTCTCCATGGACCATCGGGGACGGGAAAAACTCTCATAGCCCGAGCCGTGGCAAGTGAAACCGGCTGCTATTTTAAGAGTATAATCGGCACGGAAATCATGGACAAATACTACGGAGAGAGTGAAGCCAAGCTCCGTGCCGCCTTTGAAGACGCGTACAAGAATTCCCCCGCAATAATATTCATAGATGAGATCGACGCCCTTGCTCCACGCAGAGACACTACTGAAGGGGATGTTGAAAGGCGAGTCACTGCTCAGCTTCTCGCCCTTATGGATGGTATGGAAGACCGGGGTTCAATCATTGTCTTGGCCGCGACAAATCTTCCCAATGTGCTCGACCATGCTCTCAGGCGCCCTGGACGCTTCGACAGGGAGATCCTGATTGGCGTGCCCGACCGGGGGGGACGTGGGGAAATTCTCAAAATACACACTCGTGACATGCCTATTGGTAAAGTGAATCTGGACGAACTCGCAGAGAAAACCCATGGTTTTGTCGGCGCGGACCTCAAGGCACTGTGCCGAGAGGCATCATACAAAGCGCTTAAGCGAATACTTCCCGGCCTCGAGGACACCGAGCAGGAACTATCCCAGGATTTCCTGGATGCCATAAAAGTCGAAAGTCAGGATTTTGAAGAGGCCTTAAAGGAAATGCGACCATCCTCGGGTAGGAATTTCGAGGTTGACCTCACAGGTTCCGGGTGGGACCGCATAGCGGGCTATTCAGTCGAAATTGAGTTCCTCAAAGAGACAATTCTGTGGCCTTTGTGCAATGATTCTTTTCTGTCGGGCCTAGGGGTGAATCGCCCTGCCGGACTCCTACTGACCGGCCTTTCCGGCGTGGGAAAGACCCTCATGGCAAAATCTCTAGCAAAGGAGAGCGGTTTCAACGTCATACAGATTAGGGGGCCTGAGTTGCTCTCAAAGTACATGGGAGAAAGCGAGCGAAACTTCAGGGAGCTGTTTCGGCAGGCCCGGCAAATGGCTCCCACCATCGTAATCCTGGACGGAATCGACTCTCTGGCAACATCGGGGGGGTCAGATTCCATGTTCATGGAGCGGGTGGTGAACCAGCTCGCAATGGAAATGAATTCCAACAGCGGAGAAAAACCAATTGTCGTGGTAGCGACGGCAGCTCGACCAGAAGATGTGCCTCCTGTCCTCCGTGCAACAGGACGCTTCGGTCACAAACTTACGATCAATCCTCCCAATTCCGAAGACCGAGCCCTACTGTTCAAAATGTATTTGAATAAGGATAGAGTTGCGTTCAGTGGAGATTATGCAACTGCTGCAAAAGAATCCGAGGGTCTCACCGGGGGGGACATAGAGGATGTTTGTCGGCGTGTCATACTAAGGGCTGCGCGCCATGCCTTGGAGAGAGACTCCGATACTGCCTGCGAAGTCGTGATAACTGGTGATGATCTGGTCAAACTGCTTGACAGGTGGAAATTGACTCGTGGAGTACGGCATTCGGACGTATGAATCAATCGAATATTCGACGTGGCTGTTCTCGTCATGGCGTGTATAGGTGCAAAGAAATTTATTCAGATACCTGAGAGGTGTCTGCCGGCTGAAGTGCCATCCATGACCTTGAAAGAAGCCGAATCTTTTTTGTTCCAACAGCATCCGTATGATAGGATTAAATAGTTTTCATGTGTACGTATCAGGTGAATTATTCGAAAGGAGTAAGAGAATGAGAGAAGAAATCCAAGCGGCCCTGGACATAGTTCGCCCGCAGCTTCAGGCTGACGGCGGGGACGCTGAAATTGTCGATGTGACTGATGATGGAATTGTAAAATTGAGACTGACGGGCGCCTGCGGAGGATGCCCCATGAGTCAAATGACGCTGAAAATGGGGATCGAAAGAATCCTAAAAGAAAAAGTTCCTTCTGTAAAGAGCGTTGAAGCAGTCAACGAATAACCGGAAATGTGATGAAAAAACCTGATTCCTCAGGCAGATTTTTCTGGTCTGATGACGTGTCGGAGTAGATGTATTAGGAAACAAGAAAGGCTCTCGTGAAACCAAGGGAGCCTATTCTTGTTATTGACGTTTACCTCGCCGGCGCGCTGCCCAAGCTTTTTTGGAAACGGCTCTTTCAGCCATCTTGACAGCCCACAATTGTTCGAAGTAATCTGGGAGGTGCCCATCCTTGGGAACCTCTTGAAGTTTCTTACAATCAATATGCTT